>JAABUQ010005753.1_pt1 | contig 19431 bp, 15 predicted proteins | sample 5560001 | NCBI WGS metagenome assembly JAABUQ01 (sample SAMN10711888, study PRJNA513371) | rock metagenome | isolation source: Antarctica rocks | place: Antarctica: Victoria Land, Finger Mt nord | collected 2015-12-18
GCACTGCCTGAGCCACCCGATTGTCCTGCACCGCCCGCGCTGCCTGACCCGCCAGCACCACCGGATCCAGATTGCTTAGCTGGCAGACCAGCCGCGATGAGCGGCAGTGACACAGCGGCGAAAATAAGTGAATAAAGTGTTTTTTTCATACGTGGAACTCCTTCCCCACTTTCCCCGACGGCTAATCTGCTGAGCCGAAATGGAAAGCGAGTTCACACGTTCGACGCGATCTGAGCCGTTCCACTACCTCGCTGTACTACGGGAGTGGCCGCTTTCATGTTTCTGGCATACTGAGAGCGCTTCATGGCGAGACTAATAAAAACAAGCTGGATCGCTTGCTGTTTCTTTCTCATCCTGCCTATCCCGGCCTTCTGCGCCGATGGATCATCGCTCGCACCAGCGCTGGACGCGAAGATCGCAGCCGCTCTTGCCGCCTTCGAAGTGCCGAGCGTGTCCGTCGCCGTCATTCAAAATGGGCATCTCTCGTACGCTAAAGCCTTCGGAAAAGCGAACGTGTCTGCGGACAAACCGGCCCAGGCAAGCACGCGCTATGCTGTTGGCTCCATCAGTAAGCAATTCACCGCAGCCGCTTTACTCCTGGAGCAGGATCACGGCGCGCTTTCACTCGACGATAAAGTCTCGAAATACTTTCCCGATCTCACCCGCGGCAACGAAATCACCATACGGGAACTCCTTTCGCACACCGCCGGGTATGAAGATTATGCCCCGCAAGACTATCTAATCCCCGAGTGGACGCGGCCCACTACTCCGGAAGCAGTCCTGCATCGTTGGGCAAAGAAACCACTGAATTTCGATCCGGGAACCCGCTGGCAGTACAGCAACACCAACTATGTACTAGCAGGCAAGATCTTGGAGAAAGTCTCCGGCCAAGCTCTCCTTCCCTTTCTCAAAGAGCATTTCTTTCGTCCGCTGGAGATGGATTCTGCAGGCGATTGCGAAGTGCACAGCCTGGATGATGCCGCCGCCTATACACGCTATTCGCTCGGGCCTCCTAGACCAGTCGGGCGTGAAGCAAGTGGTTGGTACTTCGCCGCTGGAGAGCTTTGCATGACTGCCTCGGATCTCGCGCTTTGGGATATTGCTTTTCTTCAAAAGAAAATCTTATCCGCCAAGTCTTACGACGAATTTACGCGCGAGGTCAAGCTGACCAACGGCAAGGCGACGCAGTACGCACTCGGCCTCCATATAGGAGAGCTGCAAGGCACGCCTATGATCTCCCACAGCGGCGAAGTATCGGGATTTCTCGCTCTGAATGCCGTCTTCCCCACCAAGGACGCGGCCGTCGTGGTGCTCTCAAACGAGGACGGAGTCAATCTCATCGGACCGCTTTCTCAAACCATCGGATCGTTGCTTGTAGACGCAAACGCCTCTGCGTCCGAAGCGCAAGACGGTAAAGTACGCGCGATTCTTGAGGGCTTACAGCAAGGCCAAATCCACCGTTCTCTCTTCACCGCTGATGCAAACTCATACTTCAGCGAAGTAGCACTTACTGATTACCGCGCGTCTCTAGCGCCTCTGGGGAAGCTACAGCTCTTAACGAGGCAAAGCGAACAGCTGCGGGGCGGAATGACATACCTGAGCTACCACGCTCACTTCGAAAAGAACTCCGTTTCTCTCAGCATCTACTTGACGCCGGACGGCAAGTTCGAGCAGTTTCTTGTAGGAGAACAGCTATAACGCAAAAAGCGCCGCCCATCTTGCCAGGCGGCGCTGATTTGACTGTAAGCGTAGCAGTTTTCTACTGTGGGGGAGCGGTTCCCGCCGCAGGCGGCTGACTCATCGGTGCCTGCCCCATGGGCGCTTGGTTCATAGGAGCTTGACCCATGCCCGGTGCCTGCGCCGCGCTAGGGGGAACGCCAATTTTGACTCCAATCACCTCACCAGACACGACGAGTTCGACGCGGCGGTTCAATTGACGCCCAGACGACGTGTCATTCGACGCGACGGGGTAAGTCTTTCCATACCCCAAAGCGGTCATGGTTTGTGAGTTCACGCCCTGCGTGAGAAGAAAGTCGCGAACCGTCTCGGACCGCTGCTCCGAAAGGCGTTGGTTCAGTTCATCGCTGCCGGTACTGTCGGTATACCCTTCCACTTGAAGGTTCAATCCAGGATGGGAAGAGACAATGCCGCCGATTCGAGCGAGTGCTAACTTAGCCGGAGCCTTCAGAGTGTACTTGCCCGTGTCGAACAACACGTCCTGCATGTTCACTACCAGGCCACGAGGCGTTTCACGCGTGGGAAGGACTGCGCTGAACTGCTGCAGCAACTGCGCGCGCAACTGATTCTTTTCACCTTCCGCTTGCTGCCGCAGTCGATCGGCTTCTGCCGCGGACTGCTGCGCCTTCTGAGCTTGTGCCGCCGCTTCCGCACGGGCCGCATCCGCCGCGGCGCTCTGCTGCGCCGAAAGCCGTGCCTGTTCTTCCGCTTGCTGCTTCTGGCGAGCCGCTTCAGCCGCTTGCTGTTCCGCCTGATGTTGCCCCTGTTGTGCCGCCGCCTGACGAGCCGCCGCGTCTTGCCGTTCCTGGTCCAACGCCATTTGCTGCTGCTTTCTTAGCGAGATCGTCCGGGCATCTTCCGCCTTCTGCACCGCTTCCTTAGCAGTCATGATGGCCGGCTTCCACTGCTTTCGCGCTTGGTAATCTTCGGCTTGGCTCAATAGCTTCGACGCGTCTTGAAAAGTATCCCCGGCATTTTGATCCGCTCTGGCGTAGCGTGCAATCTGCACCGCGTTCATAGCCTCATATAGCTCCAGCGGGCTCTTCTTGTCGGAGTTCATCACCACCGGATGCTGTTGCGACTCCGGCACATGATACGTATATTGGCCGCGCGGCAGTAACTCGTACTTGGCATCCACCGCTTCGTACTTACCAACCGTGTCTCCACGAATGATGTTTTCCATCACCACCACATCACTCGGCTGGCGCACTGCGAAGTACGGCTCCGCCGTGACAATCAACCCGAATGACTGCAGCTCCGTGGTCTGGTCGCCTTTGAAATGGCCGTCAGAATCCACCACCACTTCACCCAGGTTCGAAGCATGCCCGTCCGGCGTGATCGCCCACAGGACATAAGTAAGAAATTCTGGCCCGAAGCTGCTCGCCGCCGGCAGGTCCTTTACATCCACCTTAATTTCCATGTGCCCCAGACGGCTATTCACATCCGCTGTTCCCTTGGCCTGTGGCGCAATCGAGGTGCCTTGAAAATCAACTTTAGTCCATCCGCTTCGATGCCGGTAACTCACCGCCTGGATCGAACGGGATACCACCTGCACGTGAAAAATAGGGTTGGGGCCGCCGGGACCATTCGTAGGACCCGTCTGGGTAGGATTCGCCTCCTGCCCCCAGAGCGTGAAAGGTAGCAATACAAGTACAGTTGCCGCTAGCAATCGCATATTCAGACCTGTCTAAAGCACGGCCTGGGCCAAACTCCCCAGACGTGCAGTTTCTTAGATTTACTTACTAAAATCATTATGGCGTATTGGTACTTCGTGCAGAGATAGGGTGCGAAAAAGTAACAAACGGTCCAAACTGGGTTCCAATTCAGCACGCCTCGCTAAGATCGTAACTGTGACTCAGCCCCAGTCGCCCGTCGCCGACGCGACCCCCACCCGGCGATGGGCGTCGCCTCTACTACCTATTTTCTTAATCGTCGCCGTCGATATTCTCGGATTCACCATCATCCTGCCGCTGCTCCCGTTCTACTCTGAGCGGATGGGCGCCTCCGCCACAGTGGTCGGAGAACTCGTCTCCACCTATGCCGTCTGCCAGCTCATCGCCGGGCCCATCTTAGGACAGCTCTCCGACCGCCTAGGCCGCCGCCCCATCCTCCTCGTCAGCCAAGTCGGGACACTCGCCGGATTTCTGATCCTGGCTTTTTCCCACCATATTTGGCTACTGTTCCTGGCCCGCGCCATCGACGGCGCCACCGCCGGCAATCTCACCATCGCCCAGGCCTACATCAGCGACGTCACCAAGCCGGAAGACCGCGCCAAATCCTTCGCCCTCATCGGCATCGCCTTCGGGTTCGGCTTCCTGGTCGGCCCCGCCATCTCCGCTTTCCTTTCCCGCTACGGCTATCAAGCCCCAATCCTGGCAGGCTCGGCCTTATCGTTTACCACCATCCTGTGTACGTTCTTTTTGCTGCCTCGCCGCGAAGTCGTTCATGAACGCAATGCCTCGGCTGCCGAAGACGCCGGACCGGGCGGCAAGCGCCTCTCGCTCATCTCGTGGGGACAGTATCGAAAATATTTCCGCGACCGGGAACTCGCCCGCCTGCTGGCCCAGTGGCTGCTGTTCTCGTTCTCCTTCTCTACCTTCATCTCCGGCTTCGCGCTGTTCGCCCAGCGCCGCTACCTTTGGAACGGCCGCCCTGTAGACGTACGCGAAGTAGGCTATATCTTCGCCTTCACCGGCTTCATCGGCATTATTATGCAAGGCGGTGTCGTCGGGCGCATGGTGAAGTGGCTCGGCGAAAAGCGCGTCGTGCAAATCGGTTTCTTCTCCAGCTTCCTTGGCGACGCGGCCATCGGTTTTACACACACCGTCGGCCAACTGCTCTGGGTGGCGGCGTTCGCCAACATCGGCGGCTCCGGCCTGCGCCCCGCCCTCACCAGCCTGATCACCCAAAAAGCAGGCAGACGCGAACAGGGCGTCATCATCGGCCTCACGCAATCGCTCATGTCCGTCGCTCAAATCACCGCGCCGCTCATTTCAGGCCTGCTCATCGACACCAGCGATAAACTGCACGACGGACGCTTCTTGACGGCTTGGGCAATCTGGGCGGGCGTGCTGGCCGGCCTCGCGCTCTTCTTCCCACCGCGCCCCTACGTCGCAACTACGGCGGAGCTTTGAACCTGCCGGCCAAGTTTCCGAAACTTCGGCCCTCCGAGTGTGTCCTCGCCGCTTACTTTGCCTATGTCGCGATCCTCCCGCCCTTTTTTCCAGACCGTCCCCATCTGAAATTTCAACCTCTCCTCGTGCTTCTCGCCGTCACCGCGCTGCTGGCGCTCCTTGCCGCGGGCGAACAACGGTCCCGCTATGCCTCCGCCATCTCTTACGTCCGCGACTGGCTTCCCATATTCCTGACTGTCGCCGCCTTCCGCGAAATGGAATTCTTCTTGCCCGCCCAATACAGCTACAGCTACGAACTAACCTGGGCCCGGCAAGATCACTGGTTACTTACTATCTGCCACGCGCGTGCCCTCATCGAAACCTTCGGCACGCTCATCCCCTTCTACCTCGAGCTTTGTTATTTGTTAGTCTACGGCTTACCCGTCTATTGCATCGGCTTACTTTACACGCGCAATAGACGTAACTTGGCCGATCTATTTCTCGTCATCTATCTAACCGGAACGCTTGCCAGTTACGCGCTGTTCCCTTACTTTCCGTCCCAGCCGCCGCGCATCGTGTTCCCACGCTGGGACGACCCCAGCTACTCCACCTGCGTGCGGCATCTGAACCTCTACGTGCTGAGGAAAGCCACCATCCATGTCGGAGTCTTCCCTAGCGCTCACGTGTCATCGGCGTTTTCCGCCGCTTGGGCCATGTTTCTGCTTCTGCCCCAACGCAAGGTCTTCGGCTCTGCCTTCCTCTTCTACGCCATCAGTGTGTCCGTAGCCACAATCTATGGGCGCTACCACTACTCCGCCGACGTCCTCAGCGGTTTTGCTGTAAGTCTTCTCGCCGGCTCGCTTTGCCTACTGCTGCGCCCGGCGCCTTTATCTCGAATCTAGTCCCTCTGCCTGCGGATGTTATTAACTTCACCTTACCCGAGTTAAATCACCGTCCTAAATGGTCCCAGAGGCACTAACATGGGTCCCCTAACACTCGCGGGCTGGTATCGGTTCCTTTCGAATTCGGGCAAAGTGGAATGACTGACACGGAGCCTAAGCGCACCACACCGCGGCAAACGGAAGCGACGGTCAGAACAACTCAATTTAGGGACACAGCATGAAAAAAACCATCTTCTCTCTCTTTCTCTTTGGCGCGGTCCTCTCGGCCTCGCCCGTTTCCGTCACCTTTGTTAGTGCAACCAGCGAAATAGGCCCTTACACCCTCAGTGTGAACGGGAAGAACGTGGCGGCGATGTGCATGGACGATTTCCTTCACGTCAGCGCCAACCAGAGCTGGAAAGCAAACGTCACCGCCGTCAACAGCAGTGACTTCAGCAACACTTATTTCGGCAATAACACCAAAAACGAATACGGTTATAGCCTGACCAGCGCCAACGTATACGCCATGGAAGGATATCTCTTCAGCCAAATCATCAAGCCGAACGCCGACCGCACCCATATTCAAGAAGCTGCTTGGGCCATCATGGACCACGCCACGCTAACCAACGTTGTGAACAGCGGTAACACGGCTGTCTTAGCCGTTCTGCAACAGGCGCTAACCAGTTACTCCAGCTTCGACGGCAGTGGCTATGAAATTCTTTCGCAAGTCAATCCTGGTTGCAATGCCCCGCAAGAGTTCATGACGCAGAGCGCGGCCGCTCCGGAACCTGCCACCTTCGCTCTCCTCGGCCTTGGGTTCGTTGCAGCCGGAGCCACTCGCTTCCTTCGCAAGAAGCAGCTCCAAGCGCAGGCGTAAGCGCAGAAGCAACGTCCCCCCAAACTGACCGGCTGGTCTCTCACCGGCCGGTCAGACTTTGCCGAACGGCTGAACTCTCTTAAGACATTTGCCTCCATGCAACCACTTGCATAAGTGAAGCCGTATCAGAAGAAATGAACAAGAGAACACGCGTTCCCTTATCACTTTTGTTTCTAGTTTCGGTTCTGGAACTAGTAACTCCCGCCAGGGCGGCAACCGCGTCCTGGGCAACATTGACATCCTCCACCGGCGCTAATCCCGGAACAGTCTTAGGGAATATCACAATCGGAGGACAGACGGCGAATGTAACTTATACAGGTGAAATCGCTTTCACTCAACTCGCCAACGCTGGCTATAACTACTACACCCCATCCTCGGCTTATGGCCCGTCCACGGCTTATACCGGCGGGCCCTCAACCAGCGACATGATTGCGATTTCCGGTACGACCGACACCCACTCTTTTGCGTTCTCCACCCCTATCACTGATCCTCTGATGGCGATTGTCAGTCTTGGAGGGCCGGGGAACGGCGTTTCCTATAACTTCAGTGCTCCTTTCACGATCCTGAGCCAAGGCGCTGAAAATCCGTACGGCGGATGCTCCACCTGTCTCAGTGGTAGTGGAACAAACACGCTGACCGGCACGGAAGGCGATGGCATTATCCAATTCACGGGAAACTTTACATCGCTAAGTTGGACGGTCACCGGTGGCGAATACTGGAATGGATTCACCGTCGGCGCCAGTGGGCTGCCAGCGACGTCGGAAGTTCCGGAGCCGGCTTCCTGGGGCTTATCCGCCATCTCTCTAGCTGCAGTTGCCGGAATAGCGGGCCGTAAGCGCCTACACACGTTGAGCTAACATCCCGCTATCTAAAGACACACCGAACCTCTCCGGGGGGCAGCCTTCAGCCGTCAGAACCTGCCCTCGGCTTTCGCCGCCCCGTAGTAAACGCCGTTGAAAAGAAATTTGAAGGTGGCCGCCGGCTGCCCGCGAAACGCCACCTCCGGTCCCAAGAGAAACACTTTGCCTAGCCCCATCCGCGCCTCGGCAATCGCCACTCCGCCGTCCAAATACTGCTGTCCCCAAGCCCACCCACTGTGCAGCGGCGAGCCATTCTGAAACCACGCCACGGGCAGCGTGCCTTTCATTCCCGCATCTGGAGGCAACCGGAAAACCGGGCTGTTGTCGAAGAACACGTCCGCGCTCTCCGGCATGCCATATGCCAGCGGGTTCTCGTTATCTACCTTCACCGTCAGCAGTGATCCCGGAATGTAATACTTCTCCGGCGGCAGTGGCCGCTCTTTCCCGTCCGCCGCGCGCTCCATCAGTGCGCTCTTCACCGGCAAATCCAGATAGCCCGCCAACGATGTCGACGAGCCGATCGCGATAACCGCTCCGCCCGACCGTACAAACTCGCGAATCTGCGGCACCGTCTTCTCCGCCGTAACGCGCCCCAGCCACGCGCGGTATTCACCCGGAATCTCTTCCGCTTTCGGCTGCCGCGCCGCCGCAGCCTCACCGCGCCCGGTCGCTCCCGGCGCTCGAATCGCGCCATCGGTCAACACAATCACGTCGTACTTCGAGCGCAGGTTTCCCGCATCCAGCTCCTGCGGATACACCACCGTAAACGGAAACTCAAACTGCTCAAAAAGCCAGCGCGTCCAACCCGACGGCATCAAACCGCCATATTGATCCACTAGCGCAATCCGCACGGAGGTAAGCTTCATCGCGTTATCAAACGGCCGCCGCGCGGTCGCGTACACGTTGACACCGAGCTCTTTGGCCCCCTGCTCAACCGTGGCCCGCGCAGCGCTCGACGCCGCCACCCAAACGGCTCCCGTCCCCAGATCCATTCCTGCCGGCGCAGTTTTCAACCAGTACACACCGCACCCTCGCTTCAGCAGCCGGTTCATCAGAACGAACGCGTTGTTCACGCGGTGGCTAAAAGCGTATCCGGCGGCGTGCGACACGCCGGTGACCACACCAGTCGGCACGTCCAGCAATCCATTCACGCGTTCAAACGGCCCATCGAAACCTGCGAGTACGCGGTCGAACTTCACCCCCATCTGGAACGCCAGCGTGTACCCCGCCGCATCATACGGCGGAATGGGAGGACCGCCCGGATAGCGAAAGTCGTTAGGATGATCCTGCGGCTCAAACATATCCAGCACGTGCGGCCGAAACGCCTGCCCCGTCTTCACCACAAACGATCCCGCCGCATACGTCTTGCCTCCCGCCGTGAAGCTCGCTCCGGCGCGCTCCACCGCCACTCCGTTCTTCAGCAGCGCGTTCAGGAACCGAACCGTCGTCGGCAAATCCGGCTGATCGATCGGAATCACGTAAGCACGAGCATCGCGCAGCGCCGGATCGTGCAGAACCGAACTGTACAATCTTGCCGGAACGCCGCGTGTCCCTCCGAAACCCGCTGCCAAGGGGTTTACTGACAAGGTTGCCGCGCTCTTCTCTTCCGCCGCTTGAGTCTCCAGCGCCTCAATCCGCTTCGGGCCGATAGTCCATGAGTCCTTGCTCCCCGCCTCAATCGAATGCCTGCCCATCAGATAGATGTTAAACAGCAACGTCTCGCGATACCGTGACGCAAAGTCCAGCACCGCACGATCCGCCGTCAGCGAATATTCAATCGACTGCCGCAGGTGCCACTTCTGCGGCGCAATCGGAAACGGCAGATCGCCGCGCGCCAGTTGCATCGCCGGCACCAGCGGAAGATCCATCGGTGTTGGACTTCCGATAATCTCCGTCAACAGCCCAATCATGTTGTGAAAATACGTGGTCGTCCGAAGCCCGCCGTTATACCAGGTCGAATACGTCGACGCACTCCGCATCCCCGCCCCCGGCTTGCCCTCCGCTTCCATGCGCGCGTGCATCGCCGCTCCCACCTGGTCCAGTTCCATCACGATCAGCGGATCGAAATGATAGTTGAACGGATCGCGAAACGGCGGCATAAAGATCACCGCCCCCGGCGGCCCTGTCTGGTGATGGTTGTACAGAATCTGCGGGAACCACTCGCGATACAGCACCCGGTTGATATTTGTCGATTCCGGCATGTTGCAAATGAAGAAGTCCCGGTTGTTATCGTGGCCGATATATTTGTGCCACAGCCTGGGCACGCCTTCTTGCGAACGCTTCAGCGGATCGGCATTGCGCATATACCAATTCGCAACCAGCTCTTGCCCGTCCGGATTGGCTTGGACGAACAGAATAATGGTGTCGTTCAGAAAGCGCATCGTTTCGGCATCGGCACGGCTTGCCATCTGGTAAAGCATCTCCGCCAAAGCTTGCGCGCACTCCACTTCGCTCGCATGCAAACCGCCGTCAATCCAAACCACCGCTTTGCCTTCCGCTGCAAGCGCGCGCGCCCCGTCGTCGGACAGGTTCTCCGCCACCGCGAGCTGGCGCGAAATCCCCCGGTAGTGCTCAAGCTTCGCGAGGTTGGCCGGCGAGCTTACGATGGCCATATACTGCGGCCGCCCCTCCGCTGTTTTGCCGATCTCCACCAGCTTCATCCGGTCCGACTCGGAAGCAAGTCTGTGCCAATAAACGCTCAACTGCGTGTAGTTGATGAGCTGATAATCGTCACCGAGGTTGAAGCCGAACTGCTCTTTCGGCGTCGTGATTTTCGCTACGTCCTGCCCGCGCACGGGCCGAGCACAGACCGCCGCGAAGAAGGCCACCAACAAACACACGCACGCTTCTCTCGTTCGCATGGAAAGATCTAAGTCTAAAACAGCATGCAAACCGCAAACTTCGCCGGTCTCCTACCAGATAACCCGCAACCCCTCGTACTTGCGAAACTGTTTATCGCACGAAATCACGGGCAGATCGTCGCTGAGCGCGGTCGAGATGATCAACGGTCACTCTGACGAGCATCGCCTCCAAGCCGCCTTTATTGCCCATCTGAACGATGACGTGCGTGTCGAGCAAAAACCTTCCCCGCATCAGACATCGCCCGCAAGCCAGGCATCGATGTCTTCTTGCGGCCGTGCCCAGTCCGGATCGATTACGATTTTCATATCACCCAGAACACCAAAAACGGGCTTACGCCGCGGCTCCTCCGCTTTGCGCACAATCTCCACTACAGGGATGCCGCGCTTCGTGATAACGACCCGGGCGCCTGCCTCGGCCTGCTTGATAAGCTCAGGTAACTTGTTCTTAGCTTCCGCCACCGTGTAAGTCATATATCCAGCATAGCCACGGAGATAGCTACCGGCAATCCTGCCTACCAGCGACGTGGCCGCCGGATCAGCGCGTATGTAGCACATCTGTCAAACTGAATCAATTCGCCGCCGGAAAGTTTACTTCTAGCCCCAACGGGCGCCCCTCTACTTCTCACTTATGCGTTCACTCCTACTTAGCGTGTCGCTGGCAATCGCCGCCTGCTCACCACTCGCCGCGGCCGAGTATGACCTGCCCGCTTCACCTACAACCGTCGCGTGGGGCTACTACTCCGCAGAGAAGAAACCCGCGCTAACGGTTCACTCCGGTGACACCGTGCGCATTCACACTCTTTCCACTTGTTCCATCGAGCGGATGGAGGCAGCGGGCATGCCTCACAATGCCATTCCCCAATACGATCGCGACATACACGAGCAAGTAAAGGACAAAGGCCCTGGGGGTCACGTCCTGACCGGACCCGTCGCCATCGCTGAGGCGGAACCCGGTGACGTGCTCGAAGTCCAAATCCAGAAAGTCGAGATCGACGTGCCCTATGCCTGCAATGGCTTCGGCCCGGGCCGCGGCTTCCTCCCCAACGACTTTCCTTATGCCCGTATGAAAATGATTCCGCTCGATCGCGAACACAACCTCGCGAAGTTCGCACCCAACATCAGCATCCCTCTGCATCCGTTCTTCGGCAGCATGGGCGTTGCTCCATTAACTGGAAAATTGAACAGCGGTCCGCCCTGGATGCACGCCGGCAACATGGACAACAAGGAACTCGTAGCGGGAACAACGCTCTATATCCCTGTCCAGGCGAAAGGCGCGTTCTTCGAAGTGGGAGACGGCCACGCCGGACAGGGCAATGGCGAGGTGGACATCACGGCACTCGAAACATGGCTGACCGGAACCTTCAAATTCATCGTTCATAAAGACCAGCATCTGCTTTGGCCGCGAGGTGAAACGCCCACCAGCTATATCTCCATGGGCTTCGACGAAGAACTGAAAACCGCCACCGAAATGGCTGTCCGCAACATGATCGATTTCCTGGTCACCGAAAAACACCTGAGCCGCGATGATGCCTACGCCCTGACAAGTGTCGCCATTGATGTCGACATCACGCAACTGGTAGACGGAAAAGTAGGCGTCCACGCCATGTGCCCCAAAGCCATCTTCAAAGCGGAATGAGCCTGCGCTAACCTGAAACGGCATTTGGCAAGAAGGTCATCCCCGCTGAAGTAATGGAAGAGAAGATCCACGCCGCCGCAGCCGCCCGCCACAGCGACGACTTCTTCCTTGTCGCCCGAACCGACGCCCGCAAGCCCGAGGGACTGGACTCCGCGTTAAAGCGAGCCGAGCGTTATCTCAAAGCGGGTGCCGACGGCATTTATGTCGAGGCCCCGAAGAGCGAAAAGGAACTGGAGCAAATCGGGAAGGCCTTCCACGGCGTGCCCCAGATGACCAACATGTTCGAGGCAATAGCTTCACCCTGCTATTCGTTGCGCAGCGCAATCATCGGACTAATCGAAGCAGCGCGCCGCGCCGGTATCAGACACGCGAATAACGTCACGGCGGCAATCCCGCTCGCGGCAGCGACAACCGACAGCGGGTCCCCCGGCTTCAACCCATATAGCAGCGATTCCAGCAGCCGCGCAGCGCCGAAAGCAAAGGGCATTCCGATAAGAACACCCGCTACGGAGATCAGCAATCCCTCTTTGAGGATCATTCGCAGCACCTGACCCTGCTCTGCCCCCAGCGCCATGCGGATTCCAAGCTCCGATGTCCTCCGGCTCACGCTGTAAGCGACGGTTCCATAGAGCCCCGTTGCCACCAGAACGACCGCGAGCAATCCAAAGCACATGGCGAGTCGAGCAATCAGCTTGTCATCCGAAATCGAAGTCTCAAACTGCTCTTTCTGCGTCATCGGCTGCAGTGGCGACAAATCCGGAGCAAAACCCGCCAGCACTCTCTGGAGCTGCGGAAGCAGCAGCTTAGGATCGCCGTGAGTTCGCACCTCCACGTGCATCGCCCCGATTTCGCTGAGTTGTTCGTAAGGAAAATAAGCCATCGGCATCGCTTCTTCCCTCACGTCTTCATACTTACTATCGGCGACCATACCCACAATGGCGTACGCAGTCTGTGGCGAATACGAAACCGTGTGCCCCAATGCGTATCCTCCGCCCAGGTACTTCTTTACGAAAGTGTTGTTGACCAGCGCGACTTTTGCACTCTTCGGTCCATCACCCGGACTGAGATCGCGCCCATATAGAACTGGCACGCCTAATGTATGAAAGAAATCGGGTCCCACCGCATTCCATCGCATCGGTGCGAACTGACCCTGTTGCGGACTCTTGCCATCTAAAACAGCTCCCGTGTTATTAGCCCAGCCACTGCCGGGGCGATTTTGTGCAAGACTTACTCCGCCCACTTGCGGCAGCGAGCTCAACTTATCCAGCAAGCCTCTGTAAAAGCTAATGACAGCGTCATTGGATTTCGCCTGCACGGGTGGATTCACGCCAAACACAAGCAAACCGGATGCTCTCATCCCGAGATTCTCGGTTTCCAAGTTGCGTAGCGTACGCACCATCAGCGCGGTCCCCACTAACAGCACCAGGCACAGTGCCACCTGCAGTGCCGCTGTCACCTTACCCAGCCGCTTTTTCGACGTGTCCTGAAACGCTGTTGACGCCGACGTCTTCAGTGCTTCGCCGACCGACACCTGAGCAATACCAAGAATGGGTGCCAGCCCAAAAACAAATCCGGCCAAGATCGAGATCGCCGCTGTAAACAGCAGCACGCGTCCATCTGGCGCAAGGCTAGCCTGTATGTCAGCCCAGACTGCCAGCGCCCGCGTCGCCCCCAGCGCAAAGAGCCAGCCTAACACCGCTCCGGCCGCTATCAGGACGAAGCTCTCCGCCAATAACTGTTTCACCAAGCGGCCGCGACTCCCTCCCAAGGCGAGGCGAATGCTAAACTCCCGTCGCCGCGCCATGTTGCGCGCTGCCAACAGCAGCGAAACATTGCCGCAAGCAATCAACAACACCACCCCCACCATCACCAGCAACATACTTAAGGGCTTCTTATAGGCCTCTCGATAAAAACCGAGCCCGCGCAGCTCTTGGAGGTGCAGCCTGGTCGCCTTCTCGCCCCGCTTTGGCTTGCCACCCAGTGAGTCGTATGCAGCCTGCTCGAAGATCGGCGCCGCCCCCGCTTCTGCCTGAGCCTTCGTCAACCCCGGCGCCAAGCGCGCAGCCAGCAAGATGCACCACCAGTTCGGCGTGGCGTAGTAGCTCGTGTTCTGCATACCCCAGGCGTTAAAGTCAGGGCGCGTTTGGAGCGGCACCCAAAGGTCCGTTGGAATTCCACTGAGCCCGACGAACTTCTCCGCTGCCACTCCCACAATCGTGAACGGGACAGCTTTGATTGAAAGCGAACGTCCTACCGCAGCGCAGTCGTGTCCAAAACTGCGGTTCCAGTAGCGGTAGCTCAGTACCACCGCCTGCGCGTGCTCGCGTTCATCGGCTGGCGTCAGCAGCCGCCCACACTCGGCCCCCACGCCCAAGCCGCTGAAATAGTTCCCGCTCACCATCTCTCCGGCCGCTTCTTCCGGCCTGTTCCCCGCCCGCACGGAGATCTTATTGAACCCCATCGGCACGTACGCCATCACGTCTGAGAAGACCTGCCGATCCGTCCGCAGCCGCTCGAAAACGCGTACGCTGAACGAGGTCTCGGTATTACCCGTGTTGCCTGCCCCATTGGGCTGACCGTCGCTCGTCAGGTTGAATACCCGTTCGGGCTCGTGTACCGGCAGCAAGCGAAGTACCACGGCATTCATCACGCTGAAAATGGCGGTGTTGGCGCCAATCCCAAGCGCCAGTGCCAAAACTGCCACCGCAGTGAATAACGGCGTTGCGCTTAATGCCCGGACCGAATAGCGCAGATCCCTCGCAAAGCTCTCCATTGATGTTGAAAGCGGCATGAATACCTCCTCCTCGCAAACAGGTGTTCCAACAGCTTATCGTGCGCAGCCCCCACGCGCGCACCTCGTCCCCGGAACGAAGACGAGCAAAAGCCGCTATGATCGAAGAGATGACGACGGTACGGATCACCGAAGCTGAACTAGCCCGCAACGTTCGCGCGGTATTAGAGAAGGTTCAGCAAGGCAGCGAGGTGATTATCGAGCGGGAAGATCACCGCCCTGTGGCCGTGATCAGCTCGCCTCATCGCAGCGGTCGGCCCATTACCGAAATCCTGCGTGAAGCCAAACAGCGCAACTCGATCGTCACGCTTGATGAAGACTTCGGGAAAGACCTCGAAGAAATCATGGCCAGCCACCGGCAACCATGGAATCCGCCCTCCTGGGATTAGTGCTCGACTCCAGCGCCATCGTCGCCGCTGAACGCAAAACACAGCCGGTTCCAGAGTTTATCGCATCCATCTTCCGCGCTCATGGTCCGCTTGACCTTTCCCTGTCTCCCGTTACTGTAGCGGAACTCGTGCATGGGATCTATCGCTCGAAGACATCGGAAACTGGACAGCGCCGCCGTCAGTACATTGAGGAACTCGTGAATCTAGTACCGGTTCATCCGGTTACCAACCGAACAGCTTGGCTGGTCGGCCAGATCGAAGGTCAGGAAGCGGCAAAGGGCAATGTGGTGCCGTTCAACGATCTTATGATCGCTGCTGCAGCCATCGAGCAAGGGTATGCAGTACTCACCGGCAACATTCGTCACTTCCAGAAGATCCCAGGGCTGACTGTTGTCCCGTTCTGAGCATCGCCTTCACGCCCCCATTAACGCGCTGCCGCCCCCACGCGCACCTCATCCCCCGAGCCCGTCACCTTCCAGTTCTTCCCATCGTTCGATTCGGCGTTCTCAAAGTGAATGCGGTTTTTACCCGTAAACACGTTTAAGGTGCGATAGTAAACCGTCTTCCCACTCTCATCTCTGGTGCTCAAATAAGTCCAACGATCGCCCGCAATCTCCAGATTGCCCCGGCCGCTCGCGAAACCCTCCAGCCGAACGTTCTGCGTATAGTATTGGCCCGCCGTCGCCGCCGGAATGAAAATGATCAGCGCACCAGCCTGTCCGTTGACAGTCTGCTGGCAGGCAAAATACTTCCCCAGTAGCGCGCACTGGTTTTTCAACTCATCGGGCTTCGCCCCCGGAGCAAGATCACTCCGGCTCACTCGCCAGCCGCCTTGGTACAGCCACAAAGGCGCGTACACCGGATCGGCGGCGGGTGCCGCTTGCATCAATGGAACCATCAACCCCACTGCCGCTAAGGCAAAAGCCCGCATCCATCACCTCCACTCGCCAGCAAAATCTGAAACTGCTCAATAGCTTACAGCCAAAGACCCCTCCCTCGCGCGAATTGGTTTGGCAAACTGGCTTCGTTTCGCGGCCAAGTTGCAACCCCAGCATTGGGTTCGTTTTTTCAACTTGCACCGGGCTCGGATTGGGTTTGTTTCGTAATCCGCCCTATTCGTCACCGTTTTAAGGAGTTTCGTTTCGTAAAATGCGCTGTTCCTTCGCCCCGTTTGGGTTCGTTTCGCAAAAGCCGCCCCGTTCCTTCGGGGGAAGAGCCTACGGAGCGAAACTCGTCCGCCCGTGCTATGGTGCAATTTCAGGCACTCAGGCTCCGCCTGCGGTCATGGCCACTTCCATAGAAACTGCGTTCACCGTAGAAACTCAGCTCACCACGTTCCCGTCTCTGCCGCTCGATTGCGGCGTCACACTCCTGAACGTCGACGTCGCCTTTGAGACCTACGGAACCCTGAACGTGGATCGCGATAACGCCATTCTGGTCCTCCACGCCTTCTCCGGAGACGCTCATGCCGCCGGCATCAGCAGAGAGACCGGCCAGCCCGGCTGGTGGTCCACCATGATCGGCCCCGGCTTGGCGTTCGATACTGATCGCTACTTCGTCATTTCTTCAAATGTCCTCGGTGGTTGCCGCGGCACCACCGGTCCCAGTTCTATCGATTCTTCCACCGGATCTCCCTACGCCATGCGCTTTCCGGTCATCACCATTGGCGACATGGTCCGCTTGCAAAAGATGCTCATCGAGCACCTCGGCATCGAACGCCTGCTGGCCGTCGCAGGCGGCTCCATGGGTGGCATGCAAGCACTTGAATGGGCCGTCTCTTTTCCCGAATCGGTCGCGGCCGTCATCCCCATCGCCGCCACGTCGCGCCACAGCGCGCAGCAGATCGCCTTCAACGAAGTCGGCCGCCAAGCCGTGATGGCCGATCCCGACTGGAACGGAGGCGATTACTACGGCTCCAAGCCTCCTGCACGCGGTCTCGCCGTGGCCCGCATGGTCGGACACATCACCTACATGAGCGATGCCTCCATGCGCCAGAAATTCGGCCGCCGTCTGCGCGAAAAAGACGCCTTCGGCTTCGATTTTTCCGTCGATTTTGAGGTCGAGAGCTATCTCCGTTATCGCGGCAGCGAATTCGTCAACCGCTTCGACGCCAACTCCTACCTCTACATCACCAAGGCCATGGACTACTTCGACCTCTCCTCCGGCCATGCCTCCCTGTCGGCTGCCTTGGAGAGCGCGCGCTCCCGCTTTCTCGTCCTGAGCTTCACATCCGACTGGCTCTACCCCACCTACCAGTCCGTCGAAACAGTCAGCGCGTTGAGAAGCCGCAATATCGACGTCGCCTTTTGCGAGCTCGCCTCCACCTACGGTCACGACGCCTTTCTCCTAGAATGGAAAGAACAGGGCGAAATGGTCGCCGGCTTCCTCCCCACCGTTCACCGAGATCTCTCCAGCGGAGCCAAGCTCAGTCCCCGCCCCGAACGCATCGAAGCGCCTCCGCCCTCCACCGCTCAGAACATTCTCGATCGCCGCGACTACGCCATGATTGCCGAAATGGTCGAGCCCGGCTCGCGCGTTCTCGACCTCGGCTGCGGCGAAGGCGAGTTGCTTGGGTGGCTTCGTGATCATAAACGCGTCGATGCCCAAGGCGTTGAAATAGATTCGAACAAGGTGCGCCGCGCCATCGGTCGCGGAGTTTCCGTGAATCAAAGCGACATCGATGAAGGCCTCGCCGATTATCCGGACGGCGCTTTCGATTTCGTTATCCTCAGCCAGACACTGCAGGAAATGCGCTACCCTTTGCGCGTTTTGCGCGAGATGCTGCGCGTCGGCCGCCACGTCATCGTTGCGTTCCCAAATTTCGGACACTGGACCACGCGCCTCGCCCACCTCTTCAGCGGCCGCGCGCCGCGTACTGAGCTGTTCCCCTACGATTGGTACGAGTCCCCGAACCTGCACTTCCTGACCGTCGACGATTTCGTCTCTCTCAGTCGCAACCAGAATTGGGTTATCGAGCGCCGAATGTTCGTCCGGGGCAACCGCGAAGCGCGACTGCTCCCCAACCTGCTCGCTGAAGTCGCCGTCTTCTCGATTCGAAAGGACCTTTGAATGGCACTCTCCGTCGAAGAGTTCGTGCAGCAAAACGAGGCGCGTTTTCTCGATGAACTGCTCGAATTCCTACGCATCCCCAGCGTCAGCACGCTTCCCGAACACAAGCTGGACGTAGAACGCGCTGCCCACTTCGTCGCGCAGAAGCTCGAACGGGCGGGCCTTGAAAACGTAGAAGTCATCCCGACGCGCAAGCATCCGCTTGTATATGCGGACTGGCTGCACGCGCCCGGCAAGCCCACCGTCCTCTGCTACGGCCACTATGACGTCCAGCCGCCTGATCCCATCGAGCTCTGGAAATCGCCGCCGTTCGATCCGTCCATTCGCGATGGCAACATCTACGCTCGCGGTGCTTGTGACGACAAAGGCCAGATGTATATCCACATCAAGGCTGCGGAGGCTCTGCGCGCCGCCCACGACGGCCGTCTGCCCCTCAACCTCAAATTCCTCATCGAGGGTGAAGAAGAAGTGGGCGGCGATTCCATCTCGGAATATGTGCCCAAGCACAAAGACAAGCTGAAAGCCGACGTCGCGTTAGTCTCCGACACCGAACTCTTCGCCGACGGCGTACCCACTCTCTGCGTCGGCCTGCGCGGGCTGATCTATGTCGAGATCGAAGCCACCGGCCCGGCGCGCGACCTCCATTCCGGCATGTACGGCGGCGCCGCTCCCAATGCAGTCTACGGTTTGATCGAGTTGCTCGCGAAAGCCAAGGATGCGGATGGACACATTCAGATCCCCGGCGTCTACGACGATGTCGTTCCCCCCGACGCAGCCGAGATTGAGAGTTGGCGGCAGCTCCCTTTCTCCGAAGACGAGTTTCTCCGGCATGAAGTGGGTTCCACGCAACTCACAGGCGAGCCCGAACAGTCGGTCTTCGCTCGCATCTGGGCGCGCCCTACCTTCGAAGTGCACGGCATCGGCGGCGGCTTTACCGGCGCTGGCTCGAAGACAGTAATTCCCGCTAAGGCGATCGCGAAGGTGAGCATGCGCTTGGTGCCGGATCAGAACCCGGAACGCATCGTCGCGGCTCTCAAAGCTTGGGTGAAGCGCAACACACCCAAGGGCATTCAAACCGAAGTTCGCGTGCTCGGCGCCAGTCCCGCCGTATCGGTGAACCCCAACCATCCGGCTATCGACACCGCGGCAAAGGCCTTCAGCCGCATGTTGGGCAAACCTACTGTATTCGTCCGCGGCGGCGGCTCCATTCCCATCGT
>JAABUQ010005756.1_pt1 | contig 19430 bp, 18 predicted proteins | sample 5560001 | NCBI WGS metagenome assembly JAABUQ01 (sample SAMN10711888, study PRJNA513371) | rock metagenome | isolation source: Antarctica rocks | place: Antarctica: Victoria Land, Finger Mt nord | collected 2015-12-18
GCCGCCGCCCCTGAGGTGGCCGTCTACGGGCTGTGGGACGGTTCCGCCCGGTCCGGTCCCTTGGCGGGTCTGGCCGTCGCCGCCGGCGAGGATGCCTGGTACGTGCCCGCCGAGCTGGCCGGCGAGATCAGCGAAGCCGTGGCCACCAAGCCCCTCGCCGGCCACGACGTCAAGGAGACCGACCTAGTGCTGGAGCGCTTTCGGCTCGCCCGCTACGCGTGGCGGTCAAGCACGTTTCTCGCCGCCTATCTGCTCGGCGCGGGTTCCCGCGACCCGCGCCTCGAGGACCTGGCACGTGAGTTTCTCGGCCGCCAGCTGAAGAGCCAAGAGGAGTTTTTGGGCACTGGCCGCGGCGCGCGTCCGGTTGCGGCCTGCGAGCCTCGGGAGTGCGCCGACTTCGCTGGGCCGCGTGCGCAGGCTGTCCTTCATCTCGGACCGCAGCTGGAGAGCGAGATGCGGAACCTCGGCGTCGACTACCTCTTTCATGAAGTGGAGCTGCCGCTGGCGGCCGTTCTGGCCAGAATGGAGCGCGCCGGGGTGGCGATCGATGTCCCCTATTTGCGCGATATGCAGGCGGAGCTGGAGGCTCAGCTGCAGGCGCTGGAGGCCGAGGTCGCCCAGGCGGCCGGCTACAACTTCAACCTGAGCGCCCCCCAGCAGCTGGCGAAGCTTCTCTTCGAAGACTTGAGGCTGCCGGTCGGAAAGCGAACCAAGACCGGCTATTCGACTGACGCCGACACGCTGGAGGCACTCCGGGAGAAGCATCCAGTGGTCGAGCTGATCTTGGAGCATCGCCAGCTGAGCAAGCTGAAGTCGACCTACATTGACGCCCTGCCGGCGCTGGTCGACCCAAACACGGGGCGCGTGCACACTTCGTTCGGCCAGGCGGCGACGGCCACCGGCCGGCTCTCGTCCTCCAATCCCAACCTGATGAACATCCCGATCCGGACCGGGCTCGGCCAGCGCATCCGGCGCGCCTTCCAGGCGGGTCCGGAAGGCTGGCAGCTGTTCGCCGCCGACTATTCCCAGATCGAGCTCCGGATCGCCGCCCACTTGAGCGAGGACGCCAACCTCCTGGCCGCCTTCAAGGCGGGCCACGACATCCACGCGGCCACCGCTGCCCGGGTCTTCAAGGTGCCGCTGGCCGAGGTCAGCCCCGACCAGCGACGGCTGGCCAAGGTGGCCAACTTCGGCTCCATCTATGGCCAGGGCGAGTACGGACTCTCGCAGCAGATGCGCATTCCGGGGGATGAGGCCCGAGAGTTCCTGAAGGAGTACTGGTCCACCTACACCAACCTGAAAGCCTGGCTCGACCAGGTCAGGCTGAAAGCACGGGAAGAGGGCTTCGTCGTCAGCGCCACCGGGCGGCGGCGGACGATAGGAGACCTGCGCTCGCCCAACTATCAGCTGCGCCAAGCCGCCGAGCGCATGGCCATTAACTTTCCCATCCAATCCCTGGCGGCGGACATCATCAAGGTAGCCATGGTGCGCCTGGATGAGGAGATCGGCACTCAGGGCCTCAGCGGTCGGATGCTGCTCCAGGTCCACGATGAGCTCGTCTTCGAGGCGCCGGAAGTCGAGCTGGAACGCTTCGCCGAGATGGTGCCGAGAGTGATGACCGAGGCCTACGAGCTCTCCAGCCGCCTGGAGGTGGAAGCCAAGCAGGGGCCCAACTGGGCGGACCTGGAGAAGCTGGCGACAGTCGTCGGCTAAGAGCTGCTAAGGCTGCAGGGACCGTTGCCGGAGCTGCCCGAGGTCGAAACAATTGCCGCCGACCTGCGCCCACACCTGATCGGCCGCACGTTCACCGGCTGCGACCTGCGATTTCCGGCAGTCGTCAGGTATCCCGAGCCGGAGGCCTTTGCTCGCGGCCTGCCCGGTCAGCGCATCGAGGCCCTCACCCGGCGCGGCAAATTCATCCTGCTCCACCTGAGCGGGGGCAGCCTGCTGGTGGTGCATCTGGGCATGACCGGCGAGTGGCGGCTGGCCGCAGCCGCGGACCCTGAGCCCGCTCACTTGCATGCTGTCTTGGCGCTGGATGACGGCCGGCAGCTCCGCTGGCGCGACGTCCGCCGATTCGGCCGGCTACTGCTCGGCAATGAGGCCGAGCTGCTGGCCGCGCGGAAGCTGCCACCGCTGGGTCCAGAGCCCATCGATCCCGAGTTCACGGCCGCCGAGCTTCATCGGCGGCTGCGCAGCCGGCGAGCGCCTATCAAGCTGCTCCTGCTTGACCAGTCGGTCCTGGCAGGCGTCGGCAACATCTATGCGGACGAGGCCCTGCACCGGGCGGGCATCCGGCCGGACCGCCCCGCCGGTGCGATAGGCCGCCCGCGTATCGCACGTCTGCGTGCGGCGCTCGACCTGCTGCTGCGGCAGGCGATCGCCAACCGGGGCAGCAGCGTAGACAGCTACCGCGACGCCTGGGGTGAGTTGGGCGCCCAGCAGGAGCAGCTGCGGGTCTACGGCCGTGGCGGCCAGCCCTGCCTCACCTGCGGCCGCGCCCTGACCCTGACGCGCTTGGGCGGTCGCAGCACAGTTTTCTGCCGCCGGTGCCAGCGTTGAAGGCGGCGCGCCCAGACTGGGTACGGTTCTCCTGACGTGCCAGCTTTGAACCGAAGCTTGCTGTTTCTGGCGATCCTCAGTCTCGCCTTCCTCGCCTACACACAGATCGTCGCCGCAAGCGCAACTTCGATCCTGGACGTGCGGGCGGCTCACTTCTTTGCCGGGCTCTGGAGTCCCGCCGGCGAGCCGGCCGGCCAGGTGCTCGCGGTGCTTGGCGGAGTCGAGTTCACAGTCCTCCTCATACTGGGACTTGCTCTCTACCTGTGGCGAGCCGGCTTTCGAGCGGAGGTGTGGGTCGCGCTAGCCTACCCCGCTGCGGTGCTGATAGAAGTGCTCTACAAGCGCCTGCTCGACCATCCCGGGCCCTTCCTCCATCACGCCGACGGGCCGAGTCCGAGCGATATGGCGGCCAGCGGCGCGGGGATCGCCAACAGCTACCCCAGCGGCCACATGGTTCGCACAGTGCTCGTCTACGGCCTCCTGGCCTTCGTGCTTCACAGGCTCCTGCCTGACGGCTGGGGCCGCAGGCTGGCTCTGCCGCTGGCAGCCATCATGATTGCACTGATGGCTCTCGATCGGCTCTACCTGGGCGTGCACTGGCAGTCGGACGTAATCGGGGGCGCGCTACTGGGGGGCGCAGCTCTCGCCGGCGCCATCGCCTGGCTCGAGGTGCCTCGTGGCTGAGGTCGAGGCGGTGCTGCTGATCACCACGCTGGCGGCACGGGATGAGGCCGAGAGCATAGGCGAGGCGCTGGTGGAGAAGCGGTTGGCCGCCTGCGGCTCAGTCGTCCCCATGGTTCACTCCTTCTTCCGCTGGAAAGGCAGTCTGCGCCGCGAACACGAGGCGCTGCTGCTGGTGAAGACCACCAAAGCCGCTTCCGCGGCGGCCCAGGCGGAGATCCGCTCGCGGCACTCCTACGAGAACCCTGAGATCCTGGAGCTGCCGGTCAGCGGCGGCTCGGCCGAATACCTGCACTGGCTCGCCAGCGAGGTAAGCCCGCGATGAGCGACTCTTCGGCCGGCTGAAGCGCCTGGCCGGCCGGCTGTAGCATGGGCAACGCCCTGACGGGCAAGGGAAGCCGGTGTGAATCCGGCGCTGTCGCGCAACTGTCAGCGGGGAGCCCCGCCCAAGACGCCACTGGATGAAGATCTGGGAAGGCGGGCCGGGGCGGCGATCCGCAAGCCAGGAGACCTGACCGTCAGGGAGGCAACCCGTCCGCGCGAACGGTGGGGAGGCCGCCGGCGGCCGGCGTTCCCCGCGGCTGGGAGAGCGCCGCCAGGAGATCAGAAGCATGCGCAAGCTGCTCATGGCCAGCGCGATACTGGCCGTCACCACTTTCGCCTGTGGGGCCGGCTCCGGTTCCGTTTCGCAACCCTCTTCCGGTCAGGCGACCTGTAAGAACTCCCAGGCCCCGCACCGAGCCTATGTAGTAGTCGAACATATGTCAGGCAAGGTGGTGCAGGCCTGTGTAGGTTTCGAAGGCGATTCCATCAACGGCCCCAACCTGATGAAGAACAGTGGCGTCGAGTTCCGTACCACCAGCACTTCTCTGGGTCTGGGCATCTGCCAGGTCGACAACGAGCCTGCCCACTTCGACCAGTGCTTCCCCCCGGGCGCGCCCTACTGGGATCTGCTTCTCGACGTCAAGGGCCAGCCGACCTGGCTGGAGTCGCCCACCGGCCTTGATCAGGTCCGGGTTGCTGACGGCGGCGCGATCGGCTGGCAGTACCGACCACAGACGGGAAGCCCACCTGCTCTGCCGCCCCTGCCCAAGCGGACTTAGCGGTGGGCGGCCGGCTGCATCCACGAGCGGTCGCCGCCTGGGCACTGGCCTGCGTGGTACTGGCGCTGGCGACCAGCAACCCGCTCTATCGGGTGTTGGCCGCCGTCATCAGCCTGACAGTGCTCGTCCGGCTGGCCGGCTGGTGGCGGGTGCGCAGGCTTCTCCTGGCGGCCGGCATCCTGGCTGCCAGCACCGCCCTGCTGAACGTCGTGGTCGCCCACGTCGGTGACACTGTGCTCTGGACGCTGCCGGGCTGGCTGCCTGGCCTCGGTGGTGCCTGGACCCTGGAAGCGCTCGCCTACGGGCTCGTCAGCGGTGTGGGTCTCATGGCCTGCCTCTTCGGCGCTGCCTCGCTCACGCTGCTGCTGGAGCCTGACGAGCTGATCGATGCTCTGCCGGGCTGGCTGGATAGGACTGGGGGGACCCTCGCTATGACGCTGGGGCTGGCCGGCGCCCTGCGCTCGACGGTGGGCCAGGTGGTGGAGGGGCAGAGGCTGCGCGGTTGGCGCCTCCGCGGGCCGCGCTCCTGGGCCGAGATCACAGTGCCGGTGGTGCTGACGGCTGTCGAGGGCTCGATCCAGCTCGCCGAGGCCATGGAGGCACGGGGTTACGGCGCGGGTCCGCGCAGCCGCTGGCAGCGGCCGGGGCTGAGCGCAGCCGACCGCGCGCTGGTGGTCGGGTCGACGGCTGCGCTCGTTCTCTTCATCGCTGCCCGGCTTGGCGGCCGGACGGCTGAGTGGTACCCCTATCCCTCCTTGACCCTGCCGGCGCTGGAGCCGCTGCCGCTCGCTGCCTTCCTGCTTTTGGCGCTTCCTCTCTTCCTGTGGCCCGGGCGACCTTCCGCGGCCTGAGCTACCAGTACCCTGCCGCAGCCGAGCTGGCGCTGCGGGCGGTGGACCTGGAACTCGACGCCGGCCTCACAGCGCTCCTCGGACCCTCCGGAGGTGGTAAGTCGACGCTCCTTCGGCTCCTCAACGGCTTGGTGCCGCACTTCCATGGCGGCCGGATCTCGGGCCAGGTGACTGTGGGCGGCCTTGATGTGCTGCGCACGCCCACTCGGCGCCTCGCCCGGGAAGTTGGCTTCGTCTTCCAGGACCCCGAGCTGCAGGCGGTGCGCTCCTGGGTCGAGCGTGAGGTGGCGTTCGGCTTGGAGAACGAGGCGGTCACGGGCCCGGCCCTCCGCCAAGGCGTGTCGGAGGCGCTCGCCCGCGTGGGAGCGCTGCACCTGGCCGGCCGCCGGCTGGCGACGCTCTCCGGTGGTGAGCGACAGCGGGTGGCGCTCGCTTCGGCGCTGGCGCTTAGGCCCCAGCTGCTGGCGTTGGACGAGCCGACTTCGCAGCTCGATCAGGAGGGTACTGAGATGGTGGGGGCAGCCTGTAGGGCACTGGCCGCAGGGGGTTTGGCGGTGGTCGTGGCAGAGCATCGCCTCGAGTGGCTGCAGCCGCTGGCGCAGCGCACGCTTCTGGTGGAAGGCGGCCGCGTCGGGGACTTGCCGCAGCCGGCTCGGGACCGATTGATGGGTCTCGGACCTGCCGCCTCCCGAACGCCGGGGCGCCAGGGCGAGGAGGCTTGGGCCGTCCATGGGGCTACGGTCGGGCCGGCGGGCCGCCTGCCGCTGCTGCAGGACCTGGACCTGGCGGGGGCGACCGGCGAGGTGGTGGCATTGACAGGCCCCAACGGCGGCGGCAAGACTACGCTGCTCCGGCTGCTGGCGGGGACGCTGCCGCCGCTGTCCGGCGCGGTCAGCCGGGCGCCGGGCAGGGTCGCCTTCCTGCCGCAGAACCCGGCTGCGCTGCTCTATCGAGCCAGTGTCAGAGACGAGCTGCGGGCGACGCTGGATCGGGCAGGCTCGGCCGAGCCGCCGGAGCAGGTCCTCGGCGAATTGGGGCTGCTCGGTGAGGCCGAACGCGATCCGCGGGACCTCTCCAGCGGCCAGCGCCAGCGAGCAGCGATCGCCGCGGTGCTCGCTGGGTCGCCCCGGCTGGCGCTGCTCGACGAGCCGACCCGCGGGATGGACCCCTCAGCCCGCGCTGGGCTGCGGCGGCTGGTCGGTCGGCTGGCGGCGGCGGGCTCAGCGGTGATCATCGCCACGCACGACAGCCGACTTGTGGCGGAGCTCTGCGATAGGGTGCTGTTGGTGCAGGCCGGGTCAGTGCGCGAGCAGCCCGCGCTCGGCGCCGGCCGCAGCGCAGCGCCAGGACCGGCTGACGTGCTGGCATGAGGCTCGCCTTGAGCTCGCTGCTGGGCCTGGTCCTGTTCGGCTGGCCCTTTCTAGGCGGCCGACTGCCCGGCGACACGGCGGCGGCGGCTATCGCCATCGCCGCGCTGGGGGCGCTGCTCCTGCTGGAGGTGGGCTTCCGGCACCTGGACGCTCGCCAGGTGGCACTGCTGGCGGCACTGGCTGCGCTGGACACCGCCTTCCGGCTCGCGATTCCCTCCGCCTCCGGCGTGGGCGGCTTCAGCCCCATCTTCTTCCTCGTCCTGGTCGCCGGCTTCGTGTTCGGGCCCTCCTACGGCTTTCTGTTGGGCGGCTTCACCATCCTCGTCTCCTCTCTGGCGGAGGGCGCAGTCGGGCCCTGGGTGCCCTACCAGATCTTCGCCACCGGCTGGGTGGGCGTCAGCGCCGGGATCGCCGGTCTCCTCTTGCCAGCCCGCTGGCGCCAGAAACCGTGGCCGGCGCTGATAGTGCTCGCCGCGGTCGGCGGGCTGGGCGGCTGGGCCTTCGGCGCTCTCATGGACATCCAGGTCTGGGTAGCTTTCTACAGCGGTCCCGGGCAGCTGGGCTGGGTACCCGGCATGGCTGCTGGCGAAGCGCTCTCCCACTTTGGCCGCTTCTACCTGCTCACCTCCCTGGCCTACGACACCTTCCGCGCCGTGGGCAACGCCCTGATGGTCCTCCTGCTGGGAGTCCCTGTGCTGGTTGCGCTGAGACGGGTGCAGCGGCGGCTGAGATTTGAGATCGTGGAGAACTATGCAGCCTTCCACCTACCCGCTGATCGACCCTGACCAGGCCCTCGCCCTCGTCCTGCAGCAGGTCGTCGTATTGGGCGTGGAGGAGCTGCCGCTGGCCGCCTGCCCGAACCGCGTGCTGGCTCAAGACCTAATCGCCGAGCAGGATCTGCCCGCCTTTCCCAGCAGTGCGGTGGACGGCTATGCCCTTCGCGCCGCCGACTCAGGGCGTCGACTGCCGCTGGCCGGCGAATCAGCTGCCGGCCGGCCGTTGGCGGTAACCCTGGCGCCTGGAAGCGCCGCCAGGATCCTGACCGGCGGCTTGCTGCCGGAGGGCGCTGACACGGTGATCATGCTGGAGGAGGTCCGAGCCGGCGCTGACTGGGTGGAGGTGCCGGCCGGCCTCCAGCCGGGCGCAAACTATCACCGTCGGGCGGCCGATCTCGCCGCCGGAACTCGCGTTCTCAGCCGCGGTGACGTGCTCGGGTCGGCCGAACTCGGTCTGGCCGCCGCGCTCAACCGGCCCTCGCTTCCAGTACACCGCCGTCCCCAGGTGGCCCTCATGTCGACAGGCGATGAGCTGGTCCAGGTCGGCGGCAGGCTGGAACCGGGCCAGATCATCGACTCCAACCGCTGGGCGCTGCTGGCGGCGCTGGCGGAGGCCGGCGCCGAGGTGAGCCTGCTGCCGGCGGCTCCTGACAACCCCGCTCAGCTGCGCAAGCTGGTCGTGGAGGCGCTGAGCGAGCACGACGTGCTGGTCACTTCGGGCGGCGTCTCGGTCGGTTCCCACGATCTGGTCAAGCCGCTCCTGGAGTCGCTCGGGAAGGTGCACATCGGCAGGGTCAAGCTAAAGCCGGGCAAGCCCTTCACGTTTGCCACGCTGTCTCAGGGCCGGGTGGCCTTTGGCCTACCGGGCTTTCCGGTCAGCTCGCTCGTCACCTTCGAGGTCTTCGTACGGCCGGCTCTGCGCCGGATGCAGGGATTCCGCGAGCTGCAGCGGCCGCGCCTGCCGGTCAGGCTCGACTTCGACGCCAAACCGGCGGCCGGGCGCACCGAGTACCACCGGGTGTCGCTGCATCGGCAGGGCGACGAGCTGATCGGTCAGACGACAGGCTCTCAATCCTCGTCGCGGCTTCTGAGCTTGGTCGGAGCGCACGCGTTGGTGCGCATCCCGCCAGGCGACGAGCCCGTCCGGCGCGGCGGCCAGGTGGAAGCGCTGATCCTGAAGCTGCCAGCGGGCTGAGCCGCGCCGGGTAGTCGACCTCAGCGGTCACCGGGGGGGTTACCAGGCGCCCGGCTCCGACTCCAGAGACGGCGGACGGCGCTATGGCCTCCGCGAGCCGGCGCAGCCGGTCGACGTCGGCTTCCTGTAGAGCCACGCTGACCTTCCTCACCTTCGTAGGGTATGACGCAGGGCAACCAGCAGCGACCAAACCCTCCTCTGGGCCCAGAGAGCCCATTCTCGAACGGCTGTTCGCCCTAGACTTGAGGAGATGACGACGGCTTTCCAGATCGACGCGCCTTTCGAGCCCAAGGGGGACCAGCCGCAGGCCATCGGAGAGCTGATCCAAGGCGTGCGGGAGGGGGTCCGCGAGCAGACGCTGCTGGGTGTGACCGGCAGCGGAAAGACGAACGTAGTGGCCTGGGCGCTGCAGGAGCTCGGCCGACCCGTGCTGGTGCTCAGCCCCAACAAGACGCTGGCGGCTCAGCTCTGGGCGGAGTTCAACCGGCTCTTTCCCCGCAACGCTGTCGAGTACTTCGTCAGCTACTACGACTACTACCAACCCGAGGCGTACATCGCCCGCAGCGACACCTACATCGAGAAGGACTCAAGCCGGAACGAGGAGATCGACCGCCTCCGGCACCGCGCCACCGGCAGCCTGCTCACCCGGCGCGACGTGATAGTCGTGGCCAGCATCAGCTGCATCTACGGCATCGGCTCGGTCGAGGACTACATGGGCGAGTCGCTCACTCTCAAGGCCGGCCAGACGCTGCGCCGCGAGATCTTCCTCCGCAAGCTGACCGAGATGCTCTACGAGCGCAACGACTACGACCTGAGCCGCCTCCGCTTCCGCGTCCGGGGCGACATCGTCGACGTGGTCCCGGCCAGCGAGGAGAAGGTCTACAGGATCGAGTTCTTCGGCGACGAGATCGATCGCATCCAGGAGCTGGACAGCGTCACGGGTGAGATCCTCGGCAAGCGCGAGGAGCTGACCATCTTTCCCGCCACTCACTACGTGACGCCCCGCGGCAAGTTGGAGCTGGCGATGCGCGACATCGAGGCGGAGTTGGAGGAGCGCTGCCGCTGGTTCGACGAGCACGGCAACCTGCTCGAGTCGCAGCGCCTACGCCAGCGCACGAACTTCGATCTGGAGATGCTGCGCGAGACAGGCACCTGCGCCGGGGTCGAGAACTACTCCCGCCACCTGACCCGGCGCCAGCCCGGCGAGGCGCCCTACACCCTGCTCGACTTCCTGCCCGACGACGCGCTGATCTTCGTTGACGAGTCGCACGTGGCGGTGCCACAGATAGGCGGCATGCTGGGCGGCGATCGTTCCCGCAAGGCCGCGCTGGTCGAGTATGGCTTCCGCCTCCCCAGCGCCTTCGACAACCGGCCGCTGAGCTTCGAGGAATGGGATGAGCGGGCGGCGCAGATCGTCTACGTCTCCGCCACGCCGGGTCCTTACGAGCTGGAGAAGAGCGAGCGCGTGGTGGAGATGCTGGTCCGGCCGACAGGACTGGTCGACCCGGCGATCGAGGTCCGCAAGACCGAAGGCCAGGTCGACGACCTGGTCGCCGAGCTGCGCCAGCGGGCCGAGAGGGATCAGCGCTGCCTCATCACCACGCTGACAAAGCGCTTCGCTGAGGACCTGACCGATTATCTGAAGGAGTACGGCGTCCGCGTCCGGTACATCCACTCGGATCTGGATGCGATCGAGCGGATCGAGGTCCTGCGCGGGCTGCGTCAGGGGGACTTGCCTGAGGTGGCTCTGGTCGCCATCTTGGACGCCGACAAGGAGGGTTACCTGCGCTCCTTCCGCTCCTTCATCCAGACCATCGGTCGAGCTGCCCGCAATGTCGAGGGGCACGTGATCATGTACGCCGACAAGATCACCGACTCTATGCGCGAGGCGATCGACGAGACCGACCGTCGCCGGGCGCGGCAGATCGCCTACAACCAGGAGCACAGCATCACCCCGGAGACTGTCAAAAAGGCTATCTACGCGCTCGAGATCGACCACAAGGATCTGCAGGCCGACGCAGTGGAGCTGATGGCCGGCGCCGGGGTCCCCCGCGCGGACCTGCTGGCCATCGTCCGGGACCTCGAGAAGGAGATGAAGCGTCTGTCCAAGGAGCTGGCGTTCGAGGATGCCGCGCGCGTCAGGGACAAGATCATCGGCATCCGCAAGCGGCTGGCGGGAGAGGACAGCGCCGGGGAGGACGATGCCGAGGTGGCACTGGCCATCGCGGCGGCGCCCAAGCAGCGCACCGGCCAGGTCCAGAAGTGGCGGCGGAGCCGGCGCGGGCCCTGAGCCTCTGCTGAGCATCCTTGAAAATGGACTGGTGACGAACCTCGAAGCACTCCGGCTGGGCCTGCGCGGCGAGGGCCCGCGAGCCGGCTGGAGCGAAGCCCTGGGGGCGCGCTTCGCGGAAGTCGAGCCAGGCCGGGTTGTGGTGGAGCTGACCGCCGCCCCCCAACACCTCCACCCGGGCGGCGTGGTTCAGGGCGGTGTCATCACTCAGATCGCCGACGCCGCGATGGGCACTTCCCTCCTCACCCTTCAGCCAGATCAGGAGGCGAACACCACTGTCAACCTCAAGATCAACTTTCTCCGCCCGGTGGTCGACGGTCGGATCCAGGCCATCGGCAGGATCGTCGAGATGGGCGAAGACCTGCTGTTCAGTGAGGCGCAGGTGATCAACGAAGCCGGCAAGCTCATCGCCTACGCTTCCTCGACCTGCCTTCGCATCCCGCGCGACGGAGGCTGGCGCTGATGCCGGAGAGGGAATCCCGCCCGCTTGCCTGGCTGGGGATCCAGGCAGCGACGGCCGGCAGGAGTGAGGTGGCGCTGGAGATGGACGGCCGGGCCGACTTCGCCGACGGCGACCGCATCCATCGCGGCTTTCTGGCGGTCCTGGCCCAGTCAGCTCTGGAAGCGGCCATCGCCGCTGAAGCGGTGCCGGAGCAGGCGGCGTCGGGCTTCGACCTGCAATGCAACTTCACAGGCGTGGCCCGAGCCGGCGAGCGCCTGCGGGCGGTGGCCAGGGTCATCCATTCCGGCCGCCGCACGGCTCTGGCTGAGTGCACCATCACCGGCCCGGATGGCCGCCTGATCGGCACGGCCACCGCCACCTTCCAGCCACCGGAGGCAGATGGCTAACGATCAGATAGTCGTGCGCGGTGCGCGCGAGCACAACCTGAAGGACATCACGGTGGCCATCCCGCGCGACAAGTTGGTGGTCTTCACAGGCCTCTCCGGTTCGGGCAAGTCATCGCTGGCCTTCGACACCATCTACGCCGAGGGGCGGCGGCGCTATGTGGAGTCACTCTCGGCCTATGCCCGGCAGTTCCTGGGCCAGATGGAGAAGCCCGATGTGGACGCCATCGACGGGCTCTCACCGGCGATCTCGATCGACCAGAAGGGCACCTCGCGCAACCCCCGCTCGACAGTGGGCACCGTCACCGAGGTCTATGACTACCTGAGGCTGCTGTACGCCAGAGTGGGCCATCCTCACTGTCCGATCTGCGGTCGGGAGATCGCGAAGCAGACGATCGAGCAGATGGCCGACCAGGTGGAGAGGCTGCCCCAAGGCACGCGACTGATGATCCTGGGACCCGTCGTGCGAGGACGCAAGGGCGAGTACGACAAGCTGCTGGAGGACATCCGCAAGCAGGGCTTCTCGCGGGTGCGCGTGGACGGCGCGCTCTACGAGTTGGGCGCCGAGATTCCGCTGGAGCGGTACAAGCAGCACGACATCGAGGTGGTAGTCGACCGCGTGGTCGTCGGGCCCGACCAGCGGATGCGCCTGGTCGATTCGCTGGAGATAGCTGCCAAGCTGGGCCAGGGCTCGGTGCTGCTGGCCCCGGTGGTCCGGGCGGGCGCCCAGGCGCCGCCCGAGATCTCCCTCTCCCAGGACTACGCCTGTCCGTACGACGGCCACAGCGTGCCTGAGCCGCAGCCACGCAACTTCTCCTTCAACACGCCGCATGGCGCCTGCCTGACCTGCACAGGCCTCGGCATGCAGCTCGTCGCTGACGCCGAGCTGGTCATCCCCAACCCGTCCCTGACGCTGCGGCAGGGCGCGATCGCCCCCTGGAGCCGCTCCCAGTTCTTCTATCCCGAGATGTTGGAGGCCCTCTGCGAGGCGGCGGACATAGACATGGACCGGCCGGTCGAAGATCTAGGCCGTCCCGATCTCGATCTCCTGCTCAACGGTTCGGGCAAGAAGAAGGTGCGCTTCTCCTATCGCAACCAGTACCGCCAGCGGCGCCACTACGAGGCCCCCTTCGAAGGCATCCTGGCCAACGTTCAGCGGCGCTACGACGAGACCGAATCCGAGTTCTTGAAGCAGGAGCTGGGCAAGTACCTGTCTGAGAAGCCCTGCCCCGCCTGTGGTGGCGCGCGCCTCAAGCCTGAGTCCCTAGCCGTCACAGTGGCCGGCCGCAATATCGCCGACCTCTGCCAGCTCGCAGTCACCGAGGCCGTCGAATTCGCTGATCAGCTGCGCCTCAGCGAGCGGGAGGAGACGATCGCCCGAGGCATCCTGAAGGAGATCCGCGAGCGGCTGCGCTTCCTCATCGATGTGGGCCTCGACTACCTCTCGTTGGAGCGCGCGGCCAACACTCTCTCGGGCGGCGAGTCCCAGCGGATCCGCCTGGCCACGCAGATTGGCTCCAAGTTGATGGGCGTGCTCTACATCCTGGACGAGCCCTCGATCGGCCTCCATCAGCGCGACAACCGGCGCCTCATCCAGACGCTGGTTCAGCTGCGCGACCTGGGCAACACACTGATAGTCGTCGAGCACGATGAGGAGACGATCATGGCCGCCGACTGGATGGTGGACATCGGGCCGGGCGCAGGCGAGCACGGGGGCGTGGTGGTGGCTGAGGGGCCGGTGCAGGAGGTGGTTGCCAAGAGCGACTCCCTCACCGCTCGCTATCTGCGCGGTGACCTAAGCATTGCCCTGCCCCGCAGCCGGCGCCCGGGGAACGGCAAGGAGCTGGTGATCAGGGGCGCGGCGGCCAACAACCTGCGCGGCATCGACGTGCGGCTGCCGCTCGGCTGCTTCATCTGCGTGGCCGGCGTGAGCGGCTCAGGCAAGTCGTCACTCATCAGCGACGTCCTGGCCCGCAAGCTCGGCCAGCACTTCTTCCGCGCCAAGGACAAGCCCGGCCGCCACGACCGGATCGACGGGCTGGAGCACCTGGACAAGGCGATCCAGATCGATCAATCACCTATCGGCCGCACGCCTCGCTCGAACCCGGCGACCTACACAGGCATGTTCACCTCGATCCGGGAGCTCTTCGCGCAACTGCCGGAGGCAAAGGTGCGTGGTTACGGCCCCGGCCGGTTCTCCTTCAACGTGAAGGGCGGCCGCTGTGAAGCCTGCCAGGGCGACGGCATCATCCAGATCGAGATGCAGTTCCTGCCCGACGTCTACGTGCAGTGTGAGGTCTGCCGGGGGACGCGCTACACGCGCGAGGTGCAGGAGGTGAAGTTTCGCGGCCACTCGATCTCTGAAGTGCTGGCAATGACAGTGGATGAGGCGAACGAGGTCTTCGAGAACGTCCCACGGATTCTGAGCAAGCTCAAGACGCTGCGCGACGTAGGTCTTGGTTACATCCGGCTCGGCCAGCCGGCGACGCAGCTGTCGGGTGGGGAGGCGCAGCGGGTGAAGCTCTCGACCGAGCTGTCGCGCCGGGACACCGGCAAGACCATTTACGTGCTCGATGAGCCGACCACCGGTCTGCACTACGCAGACGTGGAGAGGCTGCTCCAGGTGCTGCACCGGCTGGTCGAGCACGGCAATACTGTCGTGGTGATCGAGCACAACCTGGACGTGCTGAAAACAGCTGACTGGGTAGTCGACCTCGGCCCGGAAGGCGGGGCGCGCGGCGGCGACCTGGTCGCCGAGGGCACCCCGGAAGAGGTCGCCGTCAATGCCAACTCCTACACCGGTACGTATCTACGGCGGGTGCTGGAGCGAGCCCGGCCGCACTTGTCCACCAGCGACCGAAACGGCCGGGGAGCCGCGCGGAAACCAAAGGCCGTGAAAACGCCGCTGAAGGTTCCCGCTTGAGCGCATTGGCAGACCTGAAGGAGGTGCTGTTCGAGGTCAGCGACCTCCATCAGGCGGCTGAGCTGCTGGGCTGGGACCAGGAGACATATATGCCTGCCGGCGGCGTGGCGGACCGCGCAAATCAACTCGGCACCCTGAGCCGCATAGCTCACGAGCGCTTCGTCGCTGCCAAGACTGGGCGGCTGCTGGAAGCCGCCGAGTCCGAGGTGGCCGGCCTGGCCGATGATTCCGACGATGCGCGCCTCGTCCGGGTGACGCGCCGCGACTGGGACCAGGAGACCCGGCTGCCCAGCGACCTCGTGGTGGCCATGGCGCGAGAGGGCGCGATCTCGCGGCCCGTCTGGCAGGAGGCCCGCGCCAAGGGTGACTGGTCGCTGTTCGCGCCGCGGATGCGGATCACGGTAGAGCTGGCGCAGCGGGTGGCGGAGGCGATCGGCACGACAGGCAGGGCCTATGACGCTCTCATCGACCTGAACGAGCCGGGTCTCGATACCGCTCAAGTGGAGCAATTGTTCAGCCAGTTGCGAGACCGGATAGTGCCCTTGCTCCGTCGGGTTCAGGAGCACTCAGACCGCGTGGACGTGTCGGTGCTGAACCGCGAGGTCGAGCCCCAAACGCAGCTCGATTTCTCGACCCGCGTCGTAGAGCGTCTCGGTTACGACTTTGAGCGGGGTCGGCAGGATCTGTCCGCCCATCCCTTCTGCACCTCCTTCGGAATCGGGGACGTGCGGATCACAACCCGAGTCAAGCCGAGCCTGCGAGAGGGCTGCCTCTTCTCCTCCATTCACGAGTCGGGCCATGCGATGTACGAGCAGGGCATCTCGCCGGCGCTGGCCCGCACGCCTCTCGCCATGGGCACCTCGCCCGGTGTGCATGAGTCCCAGTCGCGCCTCTGGGAGAATCTGGTAGGGCGCGGACGGCCTTTCTGGCAGCACTTCTACCCCGAGCTGCAGGCGGCCTTCAACGGGGCTCTGAATGAAGTGGGGGAGGAGGAGTTCTATCGCGCCTACAACGCGGTTCGACCTTCCTACGTTCGGGTCGACGCCGACGAGCTGACCTACAACCTGCACATAATGCTTCGCTTCGAGATCGAGAAGGAGCTGCTGGAAGGCCGGCTCTCGGTCGAGGAAGTGCCGGAGGCCTGGGCTGCGCAGGTGAAGAAGTATCTGGGCTTGGAGCCGCCGTCAGGGGCGGAGGGACCGCTGCAGGACATCCACTGGACCCAACCGATGCTCGGTGGCTTCATCGGTTACACGCTGGGCAATGTCATAAGCGTCCAGCTGATGGAGCGCGCCCGGACGGGGCTGCCCCAGCTGGACGCCCAGATCGCAGCCGGTGATTTCGCTCCTCTCCTGGGTTGGCTGCGTGAGAACGTTTACCTGCACGGCCGCAAGTTCACGCCCCAGGAGCTGGTTCGGCGGGTGACGGGACGGGCGATAGAGGCGGGGCCATGGATCCGCTACGTGGAAGGCAAGTTCGGCGACCTCTACGAGCTGAACTGAGCGCAGGGCTGATTCCGGCCCATGAAGTGGTCGGAGCGGAGGCGGGGGAGCGGGTGGTGCTGGTTCCCGGCACGCTCAGCGACAGGGGCACGTGGCTCAAGCTGCTCGGCGCTCTCACCCCTCGGTTTCGCTGCCTGCTCTTCGACCCTCGGGGGACCGGGCGAACAGCCGATCCAGGTGTCTCCTTCCGCCCCCAGGACCTGGTGACCGACCTGCTAGCAGTCATGGACTCAGCCGGCTGGGCTGACGCCCACCTGGTCGGCCACTCGCTCGGCGCCGCGGTGGCGCTGTTGCTGGCGGCGGCAGCCCCGAGGCGGGCGAAAAGTGTCGCGGCCATCTCTCCGGCGGAGCACAGTGACGCCCATCTACGGGCGGTGTTCGACCACTGGGAAGCGCTGGCGGGCTCCAATTTGAGCGATGGCCAGCTCCATCTTGGTTTGGTGCTTCCGGCCTTCGGCCGGGCGGCCTTCGCCCGTCTCGTGCCGGGGGTGGTGCGCCAGCTGAGCGCTCGCCCGATGGGACGCGAGTCAATCAGGCGCTACGTCGAGTGCGACAGGCACCAGGATCTGCGTCCTGTCCTGGGCTCTGTGAAGGCGCGGACGCTCGTCATCGCGGGCGAGGAGGACGCCCTCACGGGACCTGCCCACGCGCTGGCCGTGGCAGCCGGCATCGAGGGAGCGCGCTGCGAGATCCTGCCCGGCTCAGGCCACACTCCCCAGGTGGAGCAGGCGCCGGCTCTCGCTCGGCTGCTGGTGCCCTGGCTCGCCGGTGGCTAACCTTCGTCCGGTGGCCTATCTGGTTACCGGTGGCACCGGCTTTCATAGGCCGCCACCTGGTGGAGCAGCTGAGCCGGCAGAAGGAGCCGATCCTGGCGCTGGTACGCGCCGGCTCGGTCGGCAAGCTGGAGCGGCTGCAGCTGGCTGGCGTGAAGCCGCTGGTGGGGACGTCACGAAGCCTGGCTTGGGGCTCAGGAAAGCGGATCTGGCGCGGCTCGAAGGCTCCGTCATCTTCCATCTTGCAGCCATCTACGACCTCACTGCGAACGAAGCTGACAACCGGCGCGCGAACGTGGCAGGCACCCGCCACGTGGTGGAGCTGGCCAATCGCGTAGGCGCCGGCTGCTTGAACCACGTGAGCTCTATCGCTGTCGCCGGCCGCGACTTCCGGGGTGTGTTCAGCGAGGAGATGTTCGACCAAGGGCAGGCGCTAGACGAGCCTTACTACAGGAGCAAGTTCGAAGCTGAGCGGATAGTCAGGGAAGAGTGCGCCAGACCGTTCCGGATCTATCGGCCGGGCATCGTCATAGGCAGTTCGGTGGATGGCGTCGCGGATCGGGTCGACGGGCCTTACTACGCCTTCAAGGCGCTCCAGCGCTTGCGCGACGCGCTGCCCGCCCGGGTGCCGCTGCTCGGCTTGGAGGGCGGCCGGCTGAACCTGGTCCCTGTCGACTTCGTGGCGGCTGCGCTGACTCACATAGCCGCGCAGCCGGGCCTGGACGGGCGCACCTTCCACCTCGTCGATCCCAAACCGCTCTCGTTTGGTGACACAGTCAATGAGTTCTGCCGGGCGGCGCACGCCCCGCAATTCACTCTGCGCCTCGATCGGCGAGCGCTGGGCATGGTGCCGGAGGGGGTCACCGGCATGCTTTCGACCTGGCCTGTCATGCAGGCGCTGCGGCGCCAGCTGCTGAAAACGTCAAGATCCCGCCGGCGGCCCTGGCCTACGTCAACAACCGAGCAAGCTTCGGTTGTGAGCAGACTGAGGCGGCGCTGGCCGGAAGCGCCATTGCCTGCCCGCCGCTGCACAGCTACGCCTGGAAGATCTGGGACTACTGGGAGCGGCAGCTCGATCCGGAGATGCTGACGCCCCGCAATCTGACGGCGGCACTGCAGGGGAAGGTGGTGGTGGTGACTGGCGCTTCCTCTGGCATCGGCCGCGCGCTCGCAGGGCACCTGGCGCGCCACGGCGCCCGTGTGATGCTCGTCTCGCGCTCCCAGGACAAGCTGGAGGCGCTGAGGCGGGAGATAGCCGGCACCGGCGGCCAAGCCTGGGTCTACCCGACGGACCTGGCGGATATGAGCGCCTGTCAGCGCTTCGCTGAGCAGGTGCTTCAAGATCACAGCTCGGTCGACATTCTGATCAACAACGCGGGCCGCTCGATCCGCGCTCGATCGCCCAGCGGACCGATCGCTTCCATGACTTCGAGCGCACGATGCAGCTCAATTACTTCGGCGCCGTCAAGCTCGTTCTGGCCTTTCTGCCCGGCATGCGCCAGCGCGGCAGCGGCCACATCATCAACGTTTCCTCGATAGGCGTGCAGTCGTATCCGCACCCGTGCCTATGTGGCTACGAAGAGCGCGCTGGCGGCGCTCTCCCGCTGCCTGGGACCGGAGGTGGGGGACGATGGAGTGGCGGTGACCAACTCGCACATGCCGTTGGTGAGGGCGCCGATGATCGCGCCGACTGACATCTACGCCAACTTTCCCACCATCGACACCGATCAGGCCGCGGAGATGGTTCTCGAGGCGGTTCTCTGCCGACCGCCAGAGGTATCGACGCGGCTGGGCAAGTTGGGGGAGGCTGTCGACACCGTTGCGCCCGGTTTGCTCAAGCTGGTCATGACCGGCGCTTACCACGCCTTCCCGGAGTTGGGCGGCCGATCAGAGGCAGCCGCGGGGCAGGAGGAGGGGGAAACCGAGATGTCGACCGAAGCCGCCGCCCTGGCCTACCTAATGAGAGGCGTCCACTTCTAGGGAACCCGCAGCGAGCGCTTCACGCCTAACGCTGACCGAAGACTCCCGCGAGCAGGCCGGCGAAGATCAGGATGACCACCGCGATGCCCAGCACGAACAGGGCGAGGTGGACGTAGCCCAGGATCAGCCCGGCGACGGCCAGACCGTTGCCGGCTTCGCCTGTCCGCCGGATGTCACGGCGCGCCATGTGGCCGGTGACCACTGCGACGATGGCGCCCACCAGGGGCAGGATCACCCAGGAGGCCGCTCCGGTGGCCAGGCTGACGATGGCCAGAGTGTTGGTGGGGCGAGAGCCGACGGGGACGCCCACCCAGCCCGGTGGTGGGGCAGGCGGTCTGGGGGCTGGCTCGTTGGGATGGTAGGGACGTTCCTGCACAGTCCAACAGTAGCGCTCGTCGACTCTGGCTGACGGGGTTCAGGACGGGGGCCGTAGCCGGCTCAGTTCCTAAGATCGAGCGCGTGAGCGAAGCCCAGGCCCAATCGATCCGTCAGCGGCTGCGCGCGGTGCCCGAGACACCCGGCGTCTACCTGCTCCGCGACGCCTCCGGCCAGGTCATCTACGTGGGCAAGGCGATCCG
>JAABUQ010005757.1_pt1 | contig 19423 bp, 15 predicted proteins | sample 5560001 | NCBI WGS metagenome assembly JAABUQ01 (sample SAMN10711888, study PRJNA513371) | rock metagenome | isolation source: Antarctica rocks | place: Antarctica: Victoria Land, Finger Mt nord | collected 2015-12-18
CCCCGCCAACTCGGCACGCTTGCGGATCAGGCCGGATAGAATGGGGTTGCTCGTGTCCATGCCCTAGGGTAGAGCCAGGGCAGTGCTGCTTCTACTTTCCTGTGGTGGCAGGTGCTACCTAATACCGCGCCATCGCCAGCGGCATCGACGTTGCCTACCCGGCCGAGAACAAGGCGCTGCAGCAGCGCGTGGCAGAGGGCGGCGCGGTGGTGGCGGAAGCGCCGTTCGGCACCGCCCCGCAAGCCCGGCACTTCCCCCGGCGCAACCGGGTGATCGCCGGGCTGTCGCTCGGCGTCGTGGTGGTGGAGGCAGCACCGCAGTCCGGCAGCCTGATCACCGCGCGCATCGCCCAGGACGAGGGCCGGGAGGTGTTCGCAGTGCCCGGCTCGCCGCTTGACCCGCGATGCCGCGGCTCCAACGACCTGATCCGCTCCGGCGCCTACCTGACGGAAAGCGCGGCGGACGTGCTGGCCAACCTGCCGGACCACCCGACCCGGCAGGGCCTGGCGCGGTCGCCCATGTTCGCCCGCGGCCAGCCGCCCGGCATGGCCGAGCCGCCTCCAGAGGGTTTCGGCGACGTTCCAGACCCGGAAGCGGTACGCCGTCGGGTGATGGAGTTATTAAGTCATTCGCCCACGGCAGTTGACGATCTGGTGCGGCGCTGCCAGTTCTCCGCTTCGGCCGTGCTTGCGGCGCTGCTTGAACTGGAGCTGGCCGGGCGAGTCGAAATGCTGCCGGGCAACCAGGCGGCGCTCGCCGGCTAAGCTTCACGCGTTGCTTCATATTCGTGTCCTACGCCTTTGTAAAGGATACCATGACTGACGTTGTCGTCGTCGAATCGCCCGCCAAGGCCAAGACCATCAACAAGTACCTCGGCGGCGGCTACACCGTGCTCGCGAGTTTCGGCCATGTCCGCGACCTGCCGCCCAAGGACGGCAGCGTGCGGCCGGAGCAGGACTTCGCGATGGACTGGGCGGCCGACGAGCGCGGCAACCGCCAGGTCGCGGCCATCGCCAAAGCGCTGAAAGGCGCGCGCACCTTGTATCTCGCCACGGACCCGGACCGTGAGGGCGAGGCGATCAGTTGGCATGTCCGCGCGATGCTGGAGGACAAGAAGGCGCTCCGCGGCGTCAACGTGCGGCGCATCACCTTCAACGAGATCACCCGCTCCGCCATCCAGTTCGCCATTGAGCACCCGCGCGAGCTGGACCAGCCGTTGATCGAGGCCTACCTGGCCCGGCGCGCGCTCGACTACCTCGTCGGCTTCACCCTGTCCCCCGTCCTGTGGCGCAAGCTGCCCGGCAGCCGGAGCGCCGGGCGGGTGCAGTCGGTAGCGCTCCGCATGGTATGCGAGCGCGAAGCGGCCATTGAGTCATTCCGGCCGCAGGAATATTGGACAGTCGAGGCGCATTTCCTCACCCCCTCCGGCGCCCCGTTCAATGCGCGGCTGACCCATCTGGACGGCAAACGGCTGGACCAGTTCGACCTCAATACGGAGGCGCTGGCCCACGCCGCCAAGGCGGCGGTCGAGGCGGACGCCTTCACCGTCGCGAGCGTCGAGCGCAAGCGGGTCAAGCGGCACCCGCCCGCGCCGTTCACCACCTCCACCCTGCAGCAGGAAGCCAGCCGCAAGCTCGGCATAGGCGCGCAGGCCACCATGCGCTGCGCGCAGCAGCTTTACGAGGGCGTCGATGTCGGCGGCGAGACGGTCGGCCTGATCACCTACATGCGGACCGACGGCGTGCAGATGGCCCGCGAAGCCATGATGGCGATTCGCGAGCACGTCGGCGAGACGTACGGCGCGGACTACGTGCCTGCGACCGCCCGCGAGTACGCCAGCAAGGCGAAGAACGCCCAGGAAGCGCACGAGGCGGTACGGCCCACCGACGTGTCCCGCACGCCGTCCAGCGTCGCGCGTTATCTGAACGCAGAGCAGCATCGGCTGTATGAACTTGTTTGGAAGCGTGCCGTCGCATCGCAGATGCAGTCCGCGGAGCTGGACCAGGTGGCGGTCGATGTCGCCGGGCCGCGCACCCGGCTGCGCGCCACCGGCTCCATCGTCGCCTTCGACGGCTTCTTGAAGCTGTATCGGGAGGATGTGGACGATGCGCCGGAGGGCCACGCCGCTGACGAAAGCCGGATGCTGCCGCCGATGCAGGAGCGCGACCCGCTGACCCGCGGCGATGTGAACGCCGACCAGCACTTCACCCAGCCGCCGCCGCGCTACTCGGAAGCCAGCTTGGTCAAGAAAATGGAGGAGCTAGGCATCGGCCGGCCCTCCACCTACGCCTCCATCCTGACGGTGCTGCGCGACCGCAACTACGTGCGCCTGGAGAACAAGCGCTTCGTGCCGGAAGACCGCGGGCGGCTCGTCACCGCGTTCCTGACCAGCTTTTTCGAGCGCTACGTGGACAGCAACTTCACCGCGTCGCTTGAGGAGCAGTTGGACGACATCTCCGGCGGGCGGGCGGAGTGGCGCGCGGTGATGCAGGCGTTCTGGGAGCAGTTCTCCCGCGCCGTCGAGCAGACCCGCGATCTCAAGATCAGCGACGTGATCGACGCGCTGGACCAGGACCTGGGCCAGCACTTCTTCCCTGCCCGCAGCGACGGCGTGGACCCGCGGCTGTGCCCGGCCTGCAACGCCGGGCGGCTGGGGCTGAAGCTCGGGCGGCACGGCAGCTTCATCGGCTGCTCCAACTACCCGGGCTGCCAGTACACAAGGCGGCTGGCGATTGATGGCGGGGAAGGCGCTGGCGAGACCCTGAAGGAGGGCATGCGCGAACTCGGCCACCATCCCGACACCGGGGAGGCCGTGACGGTCCGGCGCGGTCCCTACGGGCTGTACGTGCAGCAGGGTGAGGCCAACCCCGAGGATAAGAAAAGCAGGCCGCGCCGCACGTCGTTGCCCAAGGGCGTCGAGGGCGACCAATTGACGCTGCAACAGGCGCTGGGCCTGCTGTCGCTGCCGCGCCTGGTCGGCATCCACCCCGACCGGCAGGAGCCTTTGGAGGCCGGCATCGGTCGCTTCGGCCCCTACATCCGCATGGGCAGCATCTACGCCTCGCTCGACAAGGACGACGATGTGTTGTCGGTCGGGCTGAACCGCGCCGTGGACGTGATGGCGAAGAAGCTGGACAGCGTGCGGTCGCTGGGTCCGCACCCCGCCGACGGGGAGCCGGTGATGGTGCGTAAGGGGCGGTTCGGCCCTTACGCCCAACATGGGCTGCGCGTCGCCAACCTGCCGCGCGACCTGGCGATGGACGACCTGACGTTGGATGACGCGGTTGCCCTGCTGGCGGAGAAGGGCAAGGCGCTCAAGGCGAAGCCCGGCCGCAAGGCGAAGGCCAAGATCGCGAAGCCTGCGGCGGCGGATGGGGCGAAAGCGAGGGCAAAGGCGGCGAGGCCGGCGGCCAAGCGGTCCGCGCCCAAGACCACGGGCAAAAAGGCCGTCAAGAAGCCAGCAGCCAAGCGGTCCGGCACGACGCCATCACGGACGGGGATCACCCGCACGGCGGGTTAGCGTGGCGCGACGGATGCGGACTGTGGCGGAGGAGGGCACGCTGCCGTCGCGGGAAGCCGTCCGCCAGTTCATCCGTGCCGCGGGCGGCCGGGTCGGCAAGCGGGAGATTTCCCGGGAGTTCAGCATCAGCCCCGAACTGCGCGTCCCGTTGCGCGCCTTGTTGCGGGATCTCGCCAAGGAGGGCGCCATAGCACCAGCCGGACATCGCCGTTTCAGCCCGCCGGGCCGCCTGCCGGACCAGATGGTGGTGCGCGTCACCGGCACCGACCGGGACGGCGACGCGGTGGCGCGTCCGGTCGATTGGACCGGCGACGGCCCGCCCCCCATGGTGCTGATGATGCCGGAACGCCGCGGCAACCCGGCGCTGGCGCCCGGCGAGCGGGTGCTGGCCCGGCTCAACCCCATCGGCCCCGGCAAGTACGAGGGCCGCACCCTGAAACGCCTGTCGGACGAGCCGGGCCGTATCCTGGGCGTGTTCCGCGCGCCCAACCGCCTGGTGCCGACCGACCGCCGGGCCAAGGGCGAGTGGCTGATCCCGCCCGGCGAAACCAGCGGCGCCGAGCCGGGCGAGATCGTCGCCGCCAGCCCCCTGCCCCACGCCGGCCTGGGCCTCAAGCCCGCGCGCATCACCGAACGCCTGGGCCGCATGGGCGACGCCCGCGCCGTCAGCCTGATCTGCATCCACGGCCACGACATCCCGCAGGACTTCCCGGAGGACGCGCTGCACGACGCCGCCCGCGCCCGCGCCGTGCCGCTCGGCAAGCGGGAGGACCTGCGCGCAGTGCCGCTCGTCACCATCGACGGGGAGGACGCACGGGACTTTGACGACGCGGTGTATGCCGAGCCGGATGGCGACGGCTTCCGCCTGATCGTCGCGATTGCCGACGTGGCCCACTACGTGCGCCCGGGCGCGCCGCTGGACCGGGCCGCCTGGACCCGTGGCAACAGCGTGTATTTCCCCGACCGCGTCGTGCCCATGCTGCCGGAGGCGCTGTCGAACGGCTGGTGCAGCCTGCGCCCGAAGGAGGACCGCGGCTGCCTATTCGCCGAAATGCGGATCGACGCCTCCGGGCGCAAGACGGCGCATCGGTTCGGCCGCGGCCTGATGCGCAGCGCCGCCCGGCTGACCTACACGCAGGTGCAGGACGCGCACGATACCGGGCACGACCTGGATCTGCCCGGCGTCCTCCCGCCGCTCTACGCCGCCTTCCGTGCCCTGCTCGGCGCCCGCGTGGCGCGCGGCACGCTCGACCTCGACCTGCCGGAGCGCAAGGTGGTGCTGGAGGAGGGCCAGGTGGTGTCGGTGGCGCCGCGCCCGCGGCTCGACAGCCATCGGCTGATCGAGGAGTTCATGGTGCTCGCCAACGTCGCCGCCGCTGAGGAGTTGGAGAGCCGTCACCTGCCCTGCATGTACCGCGTGCACGCGCCGCCATCTGACGAGAAGCTTGAAGCGCTGCGTTTCTTCCTGCACGGCATGGGCATCAGCCTGGCACCCGGCAACGACCTGCACCCGCGCGACCTCGACCGCGTGCTGCAGAAGGTCGCCGGCACCGAGCAGGCGCCCTTGGTGAACGAGGTCATCCTCCGCAGCCAGTCGCAGGCCGCCTACAGCCCTGACAACATCGGCCATTTCGGCCTCAGCCTGCCGCGCTACGCCCATTTCACCAGCCCGATCCGGCGCTATGCCGACCTGCTGGTGCACCGGGCGCTGGTCAGCGGGTTGAAGCTCGGGCTGGGCGGCCTCGCCTCCGACGAGGCGGCGCACTTCCCCGACGCCGCCGAGCACATCAGCGCCACCGAGCGCCGCGCCGCCCTGGCGGAGCGTGAGGCCGTCGACCGTTACCTCGCCGCCTTTATGACCGACAAGGTGGGCGCCGTGTTCGCGGCCCGCATCTCCGGCGTGCAGCGCTTCGGCCTATTCGTCACCCTTGCGGAGTCCGGGGCGAGCGGGCTGATCCCCATGGCGGCGCTGCCCGACGACTACTGGCTGTACGACGAGGCCGCCCAGTCGCTGTCCGGACGCCGCACCCGCACGACCTACCATTTGGCCCAGGACGTCGAGGTGCGCTTGTCGGAGGCGAGCCCAGTAACGGGCGGGCTGCTGTTCCAGATGGTGTCGCCCGCCCGCGCGGCCCGGCCGGAGCCGCAATCCCCGCTGCGCGGCGCCCGTGGGGAGCGCCGCTCCCGACGCGGATGAAGCCGGCGCTCATCCTGATCCTTCTGCTCATGGCAGTCCCGGCCTTGGGGCAGCCCGGCGGCTCGGCCCACGCGGAGTTCCCAAGCGGGCTTGCCGCCTCCGTGCTGACCGCCTCCTTCGAGTTCCTGGAACCGCGCACCTTGGAGCCGGTGCCGGTGCGGCAACTGGCGCTTTGGGGACTGCGCGGCGTTACCGCCATCGACGCCAGGCTGACCATAGAAGACCGCGGCTCGGTTCTTGATCTCAGGCAAGCCGACCGCAGCATCCATCAATGCGCGATCCCGTCCGAGGCGACCGCCGCCGCGTGGGGACAGGCTGGGGCGGAACTCATGTCCGCGGCCTGGCAGGTGTCCGAAACCGTGCGGGGCGCCGGGTCTCAGTCCTTGATCACCAGCTTCTTCGACGAGTTGTTCAATCACCTCGACCCTTATTCCCGCTACGTGCCGCCCGGCGCTGCCGACCTCGACCGGGCGCACCGGTCCGGGGCGGCCGGGATCGGGCTGGTGCTCGCGCAGGTCGGCAAGGCGTTCGTCGTGCGGAGCGTGAACGCCGATGGGCCGGGCGCCGAGGCCGGGATCATCAAGGGCGACAGCATTCTGGCCGTGGACGACCAGCCGACGCTTGGCGCGGACCTAGCCACTGTCCTGTCCTGGATCGCCGGGATCGACGGCACCGAGGTCGGCATCACCTTGCGCCGGCGCGACGGCAGCACGCAGGTCATCGACCTTGAGCGAGTGGTTGTGCCGCCCGAGACGGTGTTTGCCGAGCAGCTCGGCACGGTGCTGCTGGTCCGCATAGCCGGATTCAGCAGCGACACGGACCGGCGCCTCGGCCAGGAGTTCGAACACTTCCTTGTCAAAGGGCCGGCATCGCGGCGTCCGCGCGGCGTGGTGCTCGACTTGCGGGGCAACCGCGGCGGCCTGTTGCGTCAAGCCCTGGCCGCGACCAGCCTAATGCTCGAGAACGGGCTGGTGGCGGCCACCGCCGGGCGCAACCCAGGCGCCACGCATGAGTGGCAGGCCATCGCCCATGACGCGACGGAAGGCGTGCCCATTGTGGTGCTGGTCGATGGCCGTTCGGCAAGCGCCGCCGAGATCATGGCGGCCGCCCTGACCGACCAGGGCCGCGCCGTGGTGGTAGGCAGTTCCACGCTTGGCAAGGGGCTGGTGCAGACCATCGCGACGCTGCCGGATGGCGGAGAGCTTTTCGTGACCTGGAGCCGCGTGCTGGCTCCGCTGGGCTGGCCCATCCAAGGCCTGGGCGTCGTGCCGCAGGTCTGTACCAGCCAGGGACTCGACGCGACCATGCAGCAACTGACCAGCCTCAACCGGGGCCGCCTGCCTTTGGCGGACGCCCTGGCCCGGCACGACGCCGCCCGCGCCCCGCTTCCCGGGCCCGAGATCGCCGCCTTGCGCAGTGCGTGCCCTGCCGCCGAAGGGCGCGAGGCTGACATGACGGCAGCCCGCTACCTGCTGGACCATCCCGTCGCCTACGCCGCCGCGCGCCGGACGAGGCCGCAGTTCGGTGCGCTAAAGCCCTGAGCCGTCACCTTTCTGGACATCGCCAGGCTTGACCTGGCAGGCCCACATGAGCATGTTCCGCGCTCCATGCGGCCCTTTCTGGGCGCACCTCGTTTAGGAAGCAGGCTGTGGCCAAGAACAACACGGTTCAGATCAAGCTCGTATCCACTGCGGACACCGGCTATTTCTACGTCACAAAGAAGAACGCCCGCACCACCACTGGCAAGCTGGAACTCAAGAAGTACGACCCAGTGGCGCGCAAGCACGTGCCGTTCAAGGAAGCCAAGATCAAGTAGGCCGAAGCGCGCCCTGTTGCGCGTTACGACTGCCGATAGGCCAAACGGTCGTGGTGGTCGTCATGTCCGTGGCTTGCGGTCCGGCGCGCCCTGCGCCAGCGTCGCTCCATGAATACTCAAGCTGCCCCCCCTGTCGCTGACATTGAGGCGACGATCTTGGCATTGACCGCCCAGCGCGGCCCGGCCAAGTCCATCTGCCCAAGCGAGGTCGCACGGGCGCTCCGGCCCGATTGGCAGCCGTTGCTGAACGAAGTGCGCCGGGCTGCTTGCCGGCTGGCCGCAGCCGGGCAGATCGACATTCTGCGCAAAGGCCATGTGGTCGCACCCGTCGGAGTTAAAGGCGTAATCCGGCTCCGCGCGGCACAGCCGCTGCAGGGAGCAAGCTGATGCGGACGCTCGGACCAGTCCTAGGCGACGCTTGGCGCCTTGCCCTGCCCTATTTCCGGTCTGAGGAAAAATGGGTGGCGCGCGGGCTGCTGGTGTTGATCATCGCGCTGAACCTGATGCTGGTCGGCGCGAACGTCGTGCTGAACTACTGGAACGGTGCGTTCTACGACAGCCTGCAGAACAAGAATTGGGAGCTGTTCCTGCAGCTCCTGTTCAGCTACCGCACCGGGCAAGCCGGCTTCATGCCCGGCTTCGTGCCAATCGTCGCAATCTACATCCCTATCGCGATCTACCGCACCTACCTCAACCAGTTGCTGCAGATCCGCTGGCGGCGCTGGCTGACCGACCATCTGTTGACCGATTGGCTGTCCGACCGCGCCTACTACACCATCAGCCTCACCGCCGATCCGGCCGGCCTCGGCACCGACAACCCGGACCAGCGCATCGCGGACGACCTGCGCAAATACGTGGAGGACACGCTGCGGCTTGGCCTGGGCTTGTTGTCCAACGTCGTCAGTTTGTTCAATTTCGCGCTGATCCTTTGGACGCTGTCCGGTGCCGTGACGCTGCTGGGCATCACCATCCCCGGCTACATGCTTTGGGCCGCAATTCTGTATGCAGCTATCGGCAGCGTATTGACCCACTACGTTGGCCGCCCCCTCGCCATGCTGTCGTTCCAGCAGGAGAAGGCCGAGGCGGATTTCCGCTTCTCCCTGGTGCGCCTGCGTGAAAACACGGAGGGCGTGGCGCTTTACGGCGGCGAGCGGGCGGAGAAGGCCGGCCTCATCGACCGTTTCGCCGCCGTTTTCCTAAACTTCCGCGCCATCATGCAGCGGCAGAAGCTGCTCAACGCCCTGATCGCCGGCTACGAGCAGGCGGCGTCGATCTTCCCGATCTTCGTCGCCGCCCCGCGCTACTTCTCCGGCGCGATCCAGCTTGGTGGCCTGACCCGCACCGCAAGCGCCTTCGCCCGCGTCCAAGGCTCGCTGTCCTGGTTCATCGACGCCTATGCGGACCTGGCGTCGTGGCGCGCGACGGTGGCCCGCCTCGCCGGGTTCCAGCGGGCCATCGTCGTCGCGCGCGGCCTGGCCGACCACGGTGCCCGCATTCAGCCCGGCACGGGCGACGGCATCGCCGCAGCCAACCTAGCTCTCGCGCTGCCGGACGGCAGGCCGCTTCTCGCCCATTCCGGCGTGTTGTTCCCCAAGGGACAGTCCACCGCCATCTCCGGTCGCTCAGGCAGCGGCAAGTCCACCTTGTTCCGCGCCATCGCCGGCATCTGGCCGTATGGCGGAGGCGCCGTCGAGCGGCCGCCGGGCCGCTACCTGTTCCTGCCGCAGCGGCCCTACATCCCGCTGGGCACGCTGCGGCACGCTTTGACCTATCCCAGCGCGGACAGCAGCAGCTTCGGCGACGACGCCGTGCGCCAGGCGCTGGCCGACGCCGGGCTGGCGCCGCTTGCCACGCATCTCGACGACAACCAGCCATGGGCCCAGCGCCTGTCCGGCGGGGAGCAGCAGCGGCTCGCCATCGCCCGGGCGCTGCTGTTGCGCCCGGACTGGCTGTTCATGGACGAGGCGACCGCGAATCTCGATCCCGAGGCCGAAAGTGAACTCTACGCCAAGCTCCGCCAGCAGCTTCCGGACACCACGATCATCTCGATCGCCCATCGCCCGGCCGTTGCGGCCCTGCATGACGCGGCCCAGGTGTTCCGCCGCCCGCCGGGCCAGTCCGGAACACTGGAGCCGCTTACGAGGCGTGCTGCCGAGTGATTTCCAGCACGGCCGCGCCGTAGCGCTGCAGCTTCGACGCGCCGACGCCCCTGATCTCGCCAAGGTCGTCCAGGTCAACCGGCGGGGCGCTGGAGATTTCCCGCAGCACGCTGTCGTGGAAGATGACGTAGGGCGGCACGGACTGCGCCTTCGCCTCGGCTGCCCGCCATTGCCGGAGGGCGTCGAACAGCCCGGCGGCGCCCGCATCCGGCGCTGCCTCTGTGGCGCCGAACGACGCCGACGAGCGGTCACGGCGGCGCGGCGCGGCAGTCCGCATTGGCTCCGGCTCGTCCCGCAGCATGAGGGTCGTTTCGCTGCGCAAGATCGGCCGTGCCTGTTCGGGCACCAGGGACAGCGTCGCATACTCTCCGCTATCGGTCCGCAGCGCGCCCCGGGCGATCAACTGCCGGATCACCCCACGCCAGAAGCCCGGCGGCCGGTCCGACCCGATCCCGTAGGTCGGCAGATCCTGGTGTCCATGCTTCAGGATCATCGGCGTTTCCTGCCCGCGCAGCACCGAGACGATGTGCATCGCGCCGAACCGCTGCCCCGTGCGGTAGATCGCCGAGAGCACCTTCTGCGCCGCCACCGTGCCGTCGAACAACGAGACCGGGGACGTGCAGGCGTCGCAATGCCCGCACGGGCCGGGCAGCACCTCTCCGAAGCACGCCAGCAGCGACCCGGTGCGGCAGGCTGTCGTCTCGGTCAATGAGATCATCGCCTCCAGCCGCTCGCGCTGGATGCGCTGCTGCGCCTCGGGCGCGCTGGACTGCGCGAGCCAGTGCCGGGCACGGGCAATGTCCTCTCCGCCATACAGCAGCAGCGTGTCGGCCCGGTCCCCGTCGCGCCCGGCACGGCCGATCTGCTGGTAGAACGCTTCCGGGCTGTCCGGCATGTCCAAATGCACCACGAAGCGCACGTCCGGCCGGTCGATCCCCATGCCGAACGCGATGGTCGCCACCATGATGACCGCCTCCCCGCTGCGGAACCGGGTCAGCGCCACCCGCTTCTCCATCGCCGACAGCCCGGCGTGGAACGGCAGCGCCGTGAACCCGTCCGCCTTGAGCCGGAGCGCGGTCCGCTCGGTCTTGTTGCGGCTGCCGCAATACACGATGCCGGCCTGGCCTTTATGGCGGTCCAGGAAGGCCGACAACTGCTTGGCCTCGCTCTCCTTCGCCTGCGCCACGATGTGCAGGTTGGGGCGGTGGAAGCTCGCGGTGAACATCTCCGCATCGTCCATGCCCAGCGCGTGCAAGATGTCGATGCGGGTGCGCGGGTCGGCCGTCGCGGTGAGCGCGATGCGCGGCACGCCGGGAAAACGCTGCGCGACCCGGGCGAGGCCGCGGTACTCCGGGCGGAACTCATGTCCCCAGGCCGACACGCAATGCGCCTCGTCGATGGCGATCAGGGCGATGCGCTGCCGGGCCAGCCGGTCAAGCGTGCCCGGCATCGACAGCCGCTCCGGCGACACATACAGCAGGTCCAGCCGGCCCGAATCGAGGTCGCTGGCGACCGCCCGCGCGGCGTCGATCTCCACTTCGGAGTGCAACGCCCCGGCCGCGACGCCGAGCTGCCGAAGGGCGGCGACCTGGTCATCCATCAGCGCGATGAGCGGCGACACGACGATGGCCGTGCCGGACCGGCACAACGCCGGCACCTGGTAGCACAGGCTCTTGCCGCCGCCGGTCGGCATCAGCACCAGCGCGTCGCCCCCGGCCATCACCCGCTCGATGGCCGCTTCTTGCAAACCGCGAAACGCCGGAAAGCCGAACACGCGGCGTAGCACGTCGCGCGGCGCGATCCGGCCCTCAGCAATATTCTGCGCCGGCATCGTGGGCCTAGTAGATGTCGATCTCAACCCGGCGGCTCTCGACGCCCGGGTCGCCTCCGACCGACCCCTTGGGCCGCAGCGCGATACGGCCGCGGTCCACGTCATCCGCTGCCAGTCTGTCCGCCACGACCTGGGCCCGCAGCTTCGACAGGGTCTGGTTGGCAGCGGTCGAACCAAGGCGGTCGGCATAGCCCGCCACCACGCCTCTATGGCCCGGCGCCGCTTGCGCGGCGCGGCCGGCATCAGCGATCACGCCCAAAGCCGCATCGTCAAGATCCGCCGAGAAGGGCGTGAAGAAAACAACATAGGTTGGCCCGAAATGCTCGGCCGGCGCCGAGGTGCAAGCGGCAAGCCCCGCCAGCAGAAATCCGAGCACGGCAAGACGGCGGGGCGATGGGAGGCATGATGCTGCTACGGAGAGAATCACAGCCAAGTCCTTTGCGACGTTCAACGCCTGCCCTTCGTGCCTGCCCGGAGCCACAACCGTCAACCGCTCAGGCCGCAGCCGCCACTGCACGCCCGGCCGAAAGCCGGAAGATGCGGTCCAGACGCTCCACCCCAATCAGGCGATGAACGATCAGTACCACCGTCCGCCCGGCAGCCACGTCATTAAGAGTCAGAAGAAACGCACGCTCGGTCGCGAAATCCAGCCCCGTCGCCGGCTCATCCAGGATCAGGATTGGCGCTTGCGACAGCAGCGCCCGGGCCAGCGCCAACCGCCGCCCCTGCCCGCCGGAAACTTGCAGCCCGCCCTCGCCGATCCAGCTATCAAGTCCCTCCGGAAAACCGCGCACCGTGTCGGCGATCCCGGCCCGGTCCAGCGCGGTCCAGAGTTCGGCATCAGTCGCGTCGTCGCGGGCCAAAGCCAGGTTGGCCCGGACCGTGTCGCTGAACAAGTGGGTGTCCTGGCTCAGCCAAGCGATGCGCGACCGCACGTCTTCCGCGCGGAGGCGTGCGACATCTACGCCGCCCAGCAGCACGCGCCCGGCCTGGGGCGTGACCACTTTGAGCGCCAACGCGGCCAGCGTCGATTTGCCGGAGCCGGACGGCCCCAGAATCGCCACGCGGCTGCCGGCCGGAATGTCGAGGGTTAGGCCGTCCATCACGGCCGGGCGGTCCGGGCGCCAACGGAAACCGACGCCCTCGAACCGCAGCGAGGTGACGCCGGGTAGCGGCGCCGGGTCAGCCGGATCACCCGCGCCGGACCCTGTTGCCGCCGCGGTGATGCGCCCCGCCGCGGCGGCGGCGTAGCCAGCCAAGGCCCCGGCGCGTGGCATGCCGCCCACGACCTCGAACACGGCCAGGGTCAGGAACAGCCCGGCGACCACCGTGCCAGGCGAGACGCCTGGCGATAGCAGCACGGCCAGCAGCGCCGCCTGCCCGCAGAGGAATGCCGCCGCCTGCGCCCAAGACGCGCGGCGGCTCACCTGGCGCTGGGCTTGGAACAACGCGGCCTCCCGCGCCTGGACCGTCGCCAACATGCGGCCCTCCGCGCCGTAGGCCCGGACCTCCCGGATGCCGTCGATGGCGTCCAGCGCCGCGGACCGCAACCCGGCCGAGGTCTCCGCCAGCCGCCCACCCGCCTCGAGCGTCAGCCGCGCCGCCACCCACGGCAGGACGAGCGCCGAAAGCAGGAACAAGCCGCCGACCAACAACGCCACACCGCCATGTCCTAGTGCCAAGACGCCGACGAGCACCGGCAGTAGCAGCACCGCCGCGACGCCCGGCACGATGATCCGCAGGTAAAGGCCGTCCAACGCCTCGACATCGCCAACCACCCGGCCGAGCGCGTCGCCCGACCGCATGAAGCCAAGCCCGCCCGAGGACTGCCGCGCCAGGCCGCGGAACAGCCAAACGCGCAACCCCGCCAAGGCACGGAACGTGGCGGCATGGGTCAGCATGCGGTCGCCGTAGCGCAACACGACCCGGGCCACGCCCAGCCCGCGCACCACGCCTGGCAGAAGCAGCAGCGCCGCCAACCCGGCGGCCCCAGTCCCCATCACGGGCCCCGTCACGGGCCGCAGCGCCATCCCGCCGGCCGCGGTCGCCAGCGCCACGCCGGCGGCAACCGTCAGCAGCGACGCCAGCAGCCCAGCCAGCAGCCACCCGGCATAGCCGCGCCAGAGCGCCAGGATGGGCAGCAGCGCGCCCAAGCCCCGTCGTGTCATGCCCGGCCGCGTCATGCGACGCCCTGAACCGGCCGTGCCCGGCCATCCGACAGCTCCAGCATCCGGCCGCCGAAGGCGTGCGCCGCCGCCGAGTGGCTGGCCAGGATCACCGTACGCCCGAGCGCCAGGCGCCGCAGGCTGTCCAGCACGTCCGCTTCGGTCGCCGGGTCGAGGTGCGCTGTCGGCTCGTCAAGCAGCAGTAACGGGGCGTTGCGGACAAAGGCCCGCGCGATGGCCACGCGCTGCGCTTGGCCGCCGGACAGGCCGTAGCCGCCCTCCCCAATGAGCGTGTCCAGCCCATCGGGCAGCGCCGCCGCGAAGGACTGGATGCCCGCGGCACGGGCGGCCTCCTCTATTTCGCGGTCGGTCGCGTCCTCCCGCCCGAAACGGATGTTGTCGCGGATGCTGCCGGCGAACAGCACCGGGCGCTGGCCGATCCACGCCGTCATCCGTGCCAAGGCCGAGGGCACGATCGCGCTGATGTCGGCGCCATTCAGGGTGATGCGCCCGCTGTCCGGACGGACGAAGCCCAGCAAAAGTTCAATGATGGTCGATTTGCCGGCGCCGGACGGCCCGACCAGCACCATCGTCTCCCCGGCGGGCGCCCGGAAGCTCAGCCCGTCGAGCACGGCGCCCCGTGACGGGTCCCAAACGTAGTGCACGTCGTGGAAGGCAACCGTCACGCCCTTGGCGGCGACGGTGCGGATCGGTGGCGCGCTGGCGGGTTCCTGCGGCTCCGGCAAGCCCGCCAACTGTTCGGCTGCCCCTGCTGCCTGCAAGCGGTCCTGGTACGCGGCGGCAAACACCCGCAGCGGCGCGAAGAACTCGGCCACGAGCACGAGTACGAAAATCGCCGTCATCGGGTTGGCCCCATTGCGCCACGCCATTGCATAGCGCCCGGCCAGCAGCACGAGGGATGCCGCCGCGGCGCAGTCAAGCGCCGCCGACGACAGGAAGGCGACCCGCAGCACTCGAAGCGTCCGGCGGCCCAGGTCGTCCGCCGCCGCTTGCAGGCGCTGCGCCTCCTGCTCGGCCCGCCCGGCGAGAACGATGGTGGCGACGCCGCGAACGCGGTCGAGGAAGCGGGCCTGCAGCCGGCCCATCGCCACAAATTGCCGCTGCGACGCCGCCGCCGCCCCCAATCCCGCCAACGCCATCCCGACCGGGACCAACAGCCCGGCCAAGAACAGGATCAGCGCGCCCCAAGGATCGACCGACAGCACCGCAAGCTCCACCAGCAACGGCGACGCCAGCGCGAGGACCGAAGCAGGCAGCCAGCGGGCGAACAGGCCTTCCAGCGCCTCGATGCGATCCACCGCCAGGGCGGCCAGCTCGCCGGACCGCGAACCGCGCAGGAAGCCCGGCCCGGCGCCGAACAGGCGGACGAACAGGTCGCTGCGCACCCGTCGCCGGGCCGCCACCCCGGCCGTGAACGAAAGCTCGTCCGATACGACCAGCAAGACGGCCCGCAGCACCGCCAGCCCCGCAAACAACAGCGGCCATGCTGCGACGGACGCGCCGGCCTGTGATGGGGCCATCATGATCGCGTCGGCCAGGAGCCGCGCAAGGCACCAGGCCTGGCCAATGGCCGCCAGCGTCGCCAGCGCGCCCAGAATCGCCACGGGGCCGACCGCCCGCCGGCCCGCCGCCATGTTGCGCGCCATCCAGGCCCGGCCGGGTTTCGGCAGACTTGTCACTGCAATCCCTCGCTTTCGCCAGCCGCTGCCGCTACGACGCCAGAGACCGGCGGGCCGTTGCCGCCAGCCATTCGGCGGCGACCGGCAGGATGGCGTCGTTGAAGTCATAGCCGGGGTTGTGCAGTTCGCCGCCCGGCCGGGCCGGGCCGTTGCCGATCCAGATGAAGGCGCCGGGCTTTTGTTCCAGATACCAGCCGAAATCCTCGCCCGCCATGCTGGGCGGCACGTCACGTCGCACAGGAAGACCCAACCCGCCGGCGCTCGCAGCGGCGAGGTCCGCCTCCGCCCGCGTGTTCACCGTGGTGCAGACGCCGTGATGGATGTCGACTTTAATCGTCACATCGGAACTCGCGGCGACCCCTGCCGCCACGCGGCGGATGCCGGCCTCAACCAAGTCGCGGACGGCCGGGCGGTGCGTGCGGAAGGTTCCGGACAGTATGGACCGGCTCGGGATTTGGTTTGCCGCCGCCCCGGCGTTCATGGTGCAGACCGAGACAACTGCGCAATCGAGCGGGTCCACGTTGCGGGACACTACCGATTGCAGCGCCACCAGAAGATGCGCGGAGGCCAGCAAAGGGTCGCGCGAAAGGTGTGGCATCGCCGCGTGGCCGGCATGTCCGTCCACGATCATTTGGAGTCGCGCGCCGGCCGCCATCACCGCGCCGTCGTGCACGGCAACGGTTCCGGCTTCAAGGCCGGGCCAGTTGTGATAGCCGAAGATGCACTCCATCGGGAACCGCTCGAACAAGCCGTCGGCCAGCATGTTCCGAGCCCCGCCATGACCTTCTTCGGCGGGTTGAAACACGAGATGGACGGTACCCGACCAATCGGTGTCACGCGACAGCAGGGCCGCCGCACCCAGCAAGCTGGCAGTATGGCCGTCATGACCGCAGGCATGCATCACGCTCGGGTTGGCGGAGGCATAGGGCAACCCGGTCGTTTCAGTGATGGGGAGCGCATCCATGTCGGCGCGAAGCCCAACGCTGCGGTTGGAGGACCCGCGTGTCTGGGTCGCGACAATGCCATGACCGCCGACTCCGGCAGTGAATGGCACGCCGAGGTTGGCCAGCGTGTCACACACGAAGGCCGCGGTTTCACGTTCCTTCAGTGACAGCTCGGGATGTTGATGCAGGTGCCGGCGCCATTGCGGAAGGGCCTGCTGCAAGCTGGAATCCATTTACCATACTCCATCCTGCTACGGATGTGCCGCCTGCCCGGCACTCGCGCAAGATGCGGCTATGCGTGTGTCTTGCTGGCCAGCGTGCCGAGCATGGGACTGTCTAGGCGTTTCCGCTGCAGAGACAGGTTAACCGTGTACCGGGTGCCATGGCCTTCCTCGACCTTTAAGGTGGCGCCGAGTTGCCGGGCGAAGCCTCGGATCAATTGTATGCCGATGCCGTCTCGGGTTCCGGCCTCGGTCTCGACCCGGCCGGCGGGGATGCCGACGCCGTCATCGAAGATCTCAAGCTCGGCATAGTCCCGGTCGGCCTTCAAGCAAACCGAAATGCTGCCACGACGCCCGCCGGGGAAGGCATACTTCACTGCGTTGCTGACCGCCTCGGTCACGATGAGCGCGAGCGGGACGGCTTGATCGCTCGACATTTTCAGTTCCGGCGCTTCGATTTCCAAGCGCAGCCGCTCGCCGGCCTTCTCGCCCATCGCCTGGAACAACTGGCTGCACAGCTCGATCAGGAACTCCCGCATGTTGATCGTATGCAGCTCGCCATGGGCGTAAAGGTGGCGATGCAGGGTAGCAAGCGTACGCACACGGTCTCGGGCCGATTGAAACTCGGCGCGCGCTTCCGGTAGGCGAATTCGGCTGGCTTGGAGGTTCAGCAGGCTTGCGACCACCTGGAGATTGTTTTTCACCCGGTGATGAATTTCCTGCATCAGCAGTTCTTGCTGGTCGATTGCCTCAGTCAAGCGCCTCTGCTGCCGGTGCAGCATAAGAGTCGCCCGCTGGAACGAGACTGCCAATTGCCTCAACTCCCGTGTATGGGGCAGGCCACGAGGATCTGGGCACTTTTGCAAAGAGGTTTCAGGACGCCACTGGCTTATGGAGTCGTGAAGCGATGCCAAAGGGCGCGAGATCAACGCGACAATTGCCGCCATCATGCTGGCCGTTCCCAGCAACCAGATCGCCAGTGTGACAATCAACGATCCCGAGAGCAGCGCCATGGCAAGCACCGGCAATGTCGTCGCGAGATGGATGCAAAACACGCGAACGACAAGCGTGTTCCACCCCTTCCAGTAACGCTTCATTTTTCGACCGGTCCGGAAAACCGGCGCAATGTCATTTTTTCCGGTCTTCCTCGATCAGCTTAAGCAATTCGTCCGGAATCGGCTCTCGGGCAACATCGTCATAAAGCTGATGCAAGCTCCGTTGCAGCCAAACGTCGAATGCCGCAACTACGGGCTTGACCTGCTCTCGTGACGTTTGCGGCTGTTTGGACTTACGCTGGGTCATTCTGCAATGGTTCATGCCCGTCTAACCCGAAAACTCGCACCTCTAACAAATAACACTCATAAGGGTTTCAACGGACGTTGCGAGAACGGGTCCAGCGGTCAGCGCAACGCAACAGCAAAGCCCGAGTTCTCATCGCCGACATGGCCGACCTCAAGCAGACGGGTGACGCGGGCACCGACCCGATCCTTGCTCTTCGCGTCGACCTCGCCAAGCAGCCAGGCTTCGAGCTGCCGGCGCGCCCGGAATACCCGGCTCTTGGCCGTGCCAACAGCGCAGCCTGTTGCCTCGGCCAGTGCTTCGTAGCTCATGCCGTGCACCACCACCATCAGCAATGCCTCCCGCTGATCGGCAGGCAAACGGGTCATCGCCCGGCCTAGTTCCTTGAGCGCCAGCCGATCCTCGTGCGCCGCTTCGGTCGCAAACGTGGATTGCGGCACATCGTCGATGTCGGTGGTGTCGCGGCGCTTGCGCAAGTTTGAGATGAACCGATTGCGCAGGATACGGTGCATCCAGGCCGGGAAATTGGTGCCTGGAATGAAGCTCGCGTGAGCGGACAGGGCATTGCAGACGGCATCTTGGACGAGGTCCTCGGCGGCCGAACGGTTCCTCGTGAGTGCCAGCGCTTGGATGCGCAGCTTGGGAAGGATCGAGATGACTTGGTCGTGGAAGGAGTGGTTCATCGATCTGCCTTTTTGTCTCAGTGCAGACCCAATGGCCGGGCAGCGCCGGACGTTGCAATCTCCTTATCACGAAATCATGAGCGTCTCAGGCCAAATCGGCTCTGCTGCCCTCCATCAGCGCTGCCAGCCCGCTGCGCGCCCGGGACAAGCGCGCCTTCATGGTGCCGACCGGAACGCCGCAGATGGCAGCGGCCTCCTCGTGCGACATCTCCTGGGCGCCGACGAGGATCAGCGCCTCCCGCTGCGACGGGGGCAGGCGCCAGATGAGCTGCTGCAGGTCGGTGATATCCGCCTGGGCAACCTGCTGCGGGTCGGCGGCCTCCGCCTCCTCGAACCGCGCCTGCAACGCGGTGGTTTCCCGCTTGCGCCGGCGGGCCTGCTCGTAGAACTGGTTGCGCAGGATCGTGAACAGCCAAGCTTTCAGGTTCGTGCCGGGCTGGAACTGGCTGATTGCGCCGAGGGCGCGTACGATGCTGTCCTGCACCACGTCGTCGGCCCCGGCGCGGTCCCGCACCAGGAACCGCGCAAAGGCGCGGAGGTCCGGCAGCAGCGCCACGATTTGGTGCCGGATGGCTGCGTCGGCTATGTCCATCTGCGTATCACTAATCAACTCGACTGCCCGCCTCATCCCGCTTATCCGGTCCACACAGCATCAGTGCACGCCACTTGTGCATGAAAGGGACGACTCATGGCCAATCTATGTCGCGAGGACCTGATCCGGGCATTGCCCTATGCGCGCCGCTACGCCCGCGCGCTCACGGGCAACCAGAGCCGCGGCGACTCAATGGTCGCGGACAGCCTGCGCGACCTGCTGGCCGGCGAAGCCGCGCTCGGCGACTCCCGGCACAGCCTGTATTACGCCATCACGCGCCGGTTCGACGGCCTGAG
>JAABUQ010005758.1_pt1 | contig 19418 bp, 23 predicted proteins | sample 5560001 | NCBI WGS metagenome assembly JAABUQ01 (sample SAMN10711888, study PRJNA513371) | rock metagenome | isolation source: Antarctica rocks | place: Antarctica: Victoria Land, Finger Mt nord | collected 2015-12-18
TCGTGTAGTATCCCAGTTCGCTCACGACGACCGACTTGCCCGGCGTGGTTTCCTGCGCCAGGCCGTTCATGTATGGGATGTTGTTGTTCCAGCCTGGGCTGTTGCCGGTGCCGAAATAGGTGTGGGCGTTGCCGTAATCGGCATACGCCGACTGGTTGCCGGTGGTGCCGTAGTCGTTGACGCCGCCGAAGCTGGTCTGGATCACGCCGACGCCCGGCATCGCCGACTTGATGGTGCCGTACAGTGCCACCTGCTCCTGCGTCGCCGCCGCCAGGCTGGGGCCATAGACATCGGGTTCGTTGGCGCCCTCGACGTAGCTGACCACGCCGGCGCCCAAGCCGGCGATCGCGGCGAGATTGGCCGCAAGATTGATTTCGACACCGGTGGTAATGTCAAACTTAACGCCGGTCGCATCGTGGATCGCCTGAAGCTTCGCTGCCGAGGACGGATCATCGAGGTTGTCACGGACGTTGCCGACCCCGAGGTATCTGATGTCTTGTTCTACTAACCCTGTATTGGCGTATTTAGTCCAACCAAAATTGGCGTGCGTATTGACGCCGATGGAACCTACAAAGTCGGCAGCCCGAACCGCAGTCTGTGACATATTAAAACTCGCAAAAAGAATGATGTTGTACGTTCTTCTCCTGCGGCTTTGTTGAACCGCAGGCAGCCGTAACTGTGAAAGTCACGAGAACGCGAGTATGTTTTCATGGCAGGCAGCGCAACCCGTTGCCGCGCCTGGCGACGCCCAACAGGCAACATTTGTCCGATACACGGGTATGTGAACTAAAGTTATAGGACACATATCCCAATAAAGTCGTTTTACCTTATTAATGACACTTGGCGTTCAGCCTGCGGCTTGTGCCGTCCAGCGCGCCACGATAGCCGTCGCCGCGGCAAAGTCCGCCATGCGCATCGCCTCGTGCGGGTTGTGGCTGCCGTGCTGGTTGCGCACGAACACCATCCCGGACGGCACGCCGGCCTGTGCGAACGCCGCCGCATCGTGACCGCCGCCACTGGTCATCTCGATCACCGGGATGCCGAGCGAGGCCGCCGCCTGCCGCAAGCCGGCCTGCACCGCGGCATCCATCGGCACAGCGGCGCTCCCGGTCTCCGGTCCCAGCGCGAAATGCACGCCGCGCCGCGCCTCGATCCGCGTCACGCGGTCGGCCAACGCCTCGAACAGCGCGTCCACGCTGGCCGGCTGCACGCTGCGGACATCGAGCTGGAACACCGCCTCGCCGGGGATCTTGGTGAAGCCGGCCGCCGCCGTGGTGGCCAGCACGCAGAACGTGCAGACCATGCGGTGCCCCTGCGCCTCCAGCTCCGACCAGCGCTCGTCCATCGCCACCGCGAGTTCGGCCAAGGCGATGGCGGCGTCGCGGCGGTAGCGGCGCGGCGTGGCGCCGGAGTGGTTGTATTCGCCCAGCACGCGGCCCTCACGCAGACGGCGCGATCCCGGGATGCCGGTCACGATGGCCGCCGCGACGCCCTCGGCCTCCAGCACCGGACCCTGCTCGATGTGCAGCTCGACATAGGCGGCGACGCGCGCGGGCGGCAGCAGGCAGACGCCGGCGCGGACCGCCTCGGGGTCGAAACCCTCCTCGGCCATGTGCTCGGCTAGGCTGCGGCCGGTGTCCATCCGGCGCACCGCCAGCGCCTCGGGCGGCAGCGTGCCGGTGGCGGCGCGGCTGCCGGGGAAGCTGGTCGGGAACCAGGCCCCGGCCTCCTCGGCGCGCACCGCCAGCACGGTCACGTCGCGCGCCGGCACGAAGCCCGCGGCCCGCATTCCGGCCACCGTCGCAAGGCCAGCCAGCACGCCGGCGGCGCCGTCGAAGTTGCCGCCCGAAGCGACGCTGTCGAGGTGGCTGCCGATCACCACGCAGGGCGCGGCCCGATTCTCTCCCGGCAGCGTCATCAGCAGGTTGCCGGCGGCATCCACGGCACACTCCAGCCCGATCGCCTCGGCTTCCCGGCGCACGATCGCATGGGCCACCCGTTCGCCCTCGCCGTAGGCCGCGCGGGTGATGCCGACGCCGTCGAAGGTCGCGGCGTGGAGCTCGGCGAACAGCCGCTCGGCCAGGTCGATGTCGGGCGTGACGTTGGGGCGCATGGCGCGAGCCTGCCTCCCGCGCCGCCCTTCCGCAACCAGCCCGCAGCCGGCATCATAACCAGCCTGCACCGTGACAACATGTCCAGGGAGCCTCCGATGAAGCCGCGCCTGATCGTCGCCCGCAAGATCCCGCCCGCCGTGGCCGCACGCATCGCCGCCGAGTTCGACAGTCCCAGTCCTGGCGGCGAGGATCTCGACGCCGAGGCGGCATTGGCGTTGATGGAGGCGCACGCGGCGGAGGCGCTGCTGTTCACCTCGAACATCAAGCTCGACGCCGGCCTGATCGCGCGCCTACCCGCCAGCCTGCGCATCGCCGCCACCTGCAGCGTCGGCCACGAGCACATCGACGTGGCGGCGGCGCGGGGGCGCGGCCTGATCGTGACCAACACGCCGGACGTGCTGAGCGAATGCACCGCCGACCTCGCCTTCCTGCTGCTGCTGGGCGCCGCCCGGCGCGCCAACGAGTACGGCGCAATCATACGAGCCGGGTGGCGGCACGGCTACGGGTTGGGCGAGATGCTCGGCACGCGGGTCTGGGGCAAGACGCTGGGCATCGTCGGCATGGGCCGCATTGGCCGCGGCGTGGCGGCGCGGGCGCGCGGCTTCGGCATGACGATACTATACTGCAACCGCCACCGCCTGCCGCCGGAGCTGGAACAGGGCGCCGAGTTCGTCGCCGACCTGCGGGAGCTGCTGCCGCGCAGCCAGTTCCTCAGCCTGCACGCGCCGAGCGACCCGTCCACCCAATCGCTGATGAACGCCGAGGCTTTCGCGCGGCTGCCGAAGGGCGCGGTGTTCGTCAACACCACGCGCGGCGCGCTGGTGGACGAGGAGGCGCTGTTGGCGGCGCTGCGGTCGGGCCACCTCGGCGCCGCCGGACTGGACGTCTACCGCAACGAGCCGGCGTTCGACGAACGCTTCCTCGAAGTGACGAACGTGTTCCTGACGCCGCACATGGGCAGCGCCACGGTCGAGACGCGCGACGCCATGGGATTCCGCGCGCTGGACAACATCGCCGCGGTGCTGGCCGGCAACGCGCCGATCGATCCGCTTTGGACATGAAAAGGCTCGTCGTCACGCGGCGCCTGCCGCCGGCGGTCGAGGCGAGGGCGTCGCGCGACTACGACGCCCTGCTCAACGCCGGCGACCTGCCGCGCGCCGACATTCCGGCGCTGTGCGCGGGCGCGGCGGCGCTGCTGTGCTGCCCGGCCGACCGGATCGACGCGGCGGTGGTCGCCGTCCTGCCGGACAGCGTGCGCGTGGTGGGCACCTTCAGCGTCGGCACCGACCATCTGGACCTGCCGGCGCTGCACGCCCGCGGCATCGCGGTGGTCAACACGCCGGACGTGCTGAGCGTGGCGACCGCAGAGCTGACCATGCTGCTGATCCTCGCTGCCGCCCGGCGTGCCGGTGAGGGCGAGCGGCTGCTGCGCGCCGGGCGCTGGGACGGCTGGGCGCCGACGCAGCTGCTGGGCACGCAGGTCTCGGGCCGCCGCCTCGGCATCCTCGGCATGGGCCGCATCGGCCGCGAGGTGGCGCGCATGGCGGCGGCGTTCGGCATGGCGGTGCATTACCGCAACCGTGGCCGGCTGGCGCCCGGACTGGAACGCGGCGCCACGTTCCACGCCGCCGACGAAACGTTCCTGCCGCAATGCGAGGTGCTGTCGCTGAACGCGCCGGGCGGGCTTGGCACGCGGCACTGGCTCGACGCCGCCCGGATCGCGCAGTTGCCGCGCGGCGCCATCGTGGCGAACGCGGCGCGCGGCACGCTGGTGGACGACGCGGCGCTGGTGGCGGCGCTGCGCTCGGGCCAGGTCGCCGCGGCCGGGCTCGACGTCTATGAAGGCGAGCCGCGGGTGCATCCCGACTACCTCGCGCTGGAGAACGTGGTGCTGCTGCCGCATCTGGGCAGCGCCACGGTGGCGACCCGCGACGCCATGGGGTTCGCCGCCCTCGACGGCATCGACGCAGTGCTGGCCAGGCGCAAGGCGGTAAACCGTGTACGCTGAACCAATGCCGCGACGCGGTGGCTTGAAGCATAGGATATCCAATATCAGATAGGTGGATATCCAAAGGAAATGCCCGTGCCGCTTTTCATCAAGGACGATACCACCGCCCATCTGGTCGCCGAACTCGCGAGTCTGCGCGGCATTTCCAAGCAGGATGCGGTGAAGCTCGCGGTTCGCGCGGAGCTGGACAGGAGTGCCGCCGCAATTCCGCTGCGCGACCGTTTCGCGGCGCTGCGCGCGGCGCATCCCCTGCCGCCTGGCACGGGCGAGGCGGCGGACAAGGTGTTCTTCGACGACCTGTCCGGCGGCCTGTGACAATCTTCGTCGATGCGTCGGCACTTATCGCTGTCGTTGCCGGCGAAGATGGCGGCGATGCCATTGCCGACACGCTCGACGCAGACCAGCGGCGGCTATGCTCGGGGCTGTCGGTTTGGGAGACCATCGCCGGCCTCTGCCGGTCATATTCCTTCCCGGTGCCGGCCGCGCGTGTCCACGTGCGCCGGTTCCTGGATGCTGGCCGCTTTCAATTCGTGGCGATTGCCGAAGCGGAATGCGAAATCGCCGCAGAAGCGTATGCGCAATATGGTAAAGGCCGTCATCCGGCCGCGCTGAACATGGCGGACTGCTTTGCCTACGCCTGCGCCAAGGCCAACCAGGCTAGGCTTATCTACAAAGGCGAAGACTTCGCCAAGACCGACCTGGCATAACCATCGCCGCCGCGCTGCCTGGACACGCCAGCGCCCGCACCGCAGTCTGCGGCCCCACATCCGGCGGTACCTCATGCTGTTCGACCTCGCGACCCTGGCCACCGCCGACCGCTACAAGCTGCTGGCTTCGACGGTGGTGCCGCGGCCGATCGCCTGGGTGGTGTCGCAGAACGCCGAGGGACGGCTCAATGCCGCGCCATACTCGTTCTTCAACGTGTTCTCCGACGACCCGCCGCTGCTGTGCGTGGGCATCGGCGGCAACGGGGCGGCGCACAAGGACACCGCCGCCAACATCGCCGCAACCGGGCAGTTCGTCGTCAACCTGGTGCCGTTCGCGCTGCTGCAGGCGATGCACGTCACCGCCATCGAGTTCGACGCCTCGGTGGACGAGCTGGCGGAGGCCGGGCTGACCACGCTGCCGAGCGCCAAGGTTGCGCCGCCGCGCATCGCCGAGAGCCCGGTGGCGCTGGAATGCGTGACCGAGCGGACCATTGAACTGCCGGCCGAGCGGGCGCTCGTCATCGGGCGCGTGGTGGCGATGCACGTGCGCGACGACGCCGTGCTGGACGCCGCGCGCTGCTACATCGACACCCCCAAGCTCGACCTGATCGGCCGCGTCCACGGCGGCGGCGGCTATGTGCGGGCGGCCGGTCCAGGCGTGTTCGAGCAGGCGCGGATCCGGCTGCGCGACTGGGTTCGCCGCACCTGACCGCGACGGTCCGCCGCGCCGGGAGGTTGCTGCCGCCGGTGCTGCTGGCGCTGCGCGATCCGGCGCTGGCGCTGCTCTGGGGCGGGTTGGCCACCTCGGCGATCGGCGACCAGCTGTTCACCGTGGCGCTGGCCTGGATCGCGGTGCAGGCGCTGGGCACCGCGGCCGGCTACCTGAATGCGCTGCAGGCAGCGACGATCCTGGCGGTGGCGCTGCTGGCCGGGCGCTGGGCGGACCGCCGCGACCATCGCCGCGTGATGGTGGCGGCCGACCTGTTCCGTGCCGCCATCCTGCTGGTGGTGGTGGCCGGATGGAGCCTGCGCGGCGCCCCGCCGGCCTGGAGCCTGGTGCTGGCGGTGCTGGCGCTGGCCGGCGACTCGGCGCTGTTCCGCCCGGCGCTGCAGGCCAGCCTGCCGGCCACGGTCGGCGATCCGGCGGTGCTGCCGGCGGCCAACGCGCTGCTCGACACCACCGAGCGCATCGCCCGCCTGCTCGGCCCCGGCATCGTCGGCCTGCTCAGCACGGTGCTGCCGCTGCTGCATTTCGTGACCCTGGATGCCGCGACGTTCGCGCTGTCGGGCGCGGCGGTGGCGGGGATTTCGCGGCTACGGCCGGTGACAGCACGACCGATGCCGGCGCGCGAGACGATGCTGGCCAGCGTGCGGCGGGGCTTCGTGGCGTTGCGGCGGCATCGCGTGCTGGGCTTCTCGCTGCTGGCCTTGCCGGTGCTGAGCGGGACGTGGAATGCCACGATGTTCTTCGGGCTGCCGCTGCTGATCGCCCAGACCGGCCGTCATGGCAGCGCCGGCCTCGCGGCCTACGGCCTGGTGATCGCGTGCTACGGCAGCACCAACCTGATGACCACGCTGATTGTCGGCGGCTGGCGGATGCCGGCCCGCCCGGCGGCACGCATCTTCGGTGCCGACATGCTGTTCGGCCTCGGCGTGATGGGCATGGCGGCGGCGTTCCTGCTGGCCCCGGCCGCCTGGGCGCTGCCGGCCACGTGCCTGGCCGCAGCCATCGGCGCCATCAACGGGCCGCTGGCCGACATCCCGCTGGCGGTGCTGCGGCAGACCCGGCTGGCGGCGGCCGACCAGGCCGCGGCGATGCGCGCCCTGCTGGTCGCCGGCAACCTCGGTACCTTGGCGGCGCTGCTGGCGGCCCCTCGCCTGCTGGATGCCATCGGCGTGGCGCCGGCGTTCCTCCTGGCTGGGGCCGGTTGCGTCGCCTGCGGGCTGCTTGGCGTGCTGCTGCACTCCGACGCGGCGGGCTGAAGCGCCGCCTGTCAGATCAGCCGGTCAGACGCGCTCGCTGACCGCGATCGCCACCTTGCAGCCGGCCTTGATGATCCGGCTCATCAATTTGTAGGCCGGCGCGAGTTCCGCCTCGTTTTCCAGGCCGATGTCGCGGTGTTCCAGCTCCTCGGCGCGGAACTCCTCGATGGTGGCGCGCAATGCCGCCTCGTCGTCGCCCAGCTCGGCCGACTGGTCCGCGTAATGCTCGTCGATCGCCTCCTCGACCGCCACCGTGCAGGCCATCGCGGCGCGGGTGCCCAGCGCCGCGGTCGCGGCGCCCAGCGCGAAGCCGGCCAGGTGCCAAAGCGGCAGCAACGCGGTCGGCCGCACCCGGCGGTCGGCGATCAGGCCGGCGAAGGTGTCGAGGTGGTGCTGCTCCTGCTCCTGCATGTGGCGCAGGATGTCGCCCTTGTCGCCGCGGCCCAGCACCGCCAACTGGCCCTGGTAGATACGCTTGGCGCCGTACTCGCCGGCATGGTCGACGCGGATCATGCGTTCCAGGCGCTGCCGTGGCGTGGCATCTCCCGGCAGGATGACGTCGGTTTCGGTCATGGCTCGCTCCTTCGGCTGCGCCAGCCGAATGTGGCGAGGCCTGCGGCAAGTGCGAGGGCAAACACCAGGTTCATCTGCGCCATGCTGATCGGTATTCCGGGCACCAGGTAGGTCGGGTCCTCGCAGGCCTTGGACGGATGCGCCGGCATCTGCGCCAGCCGCTGCGCCAGGGTGCCGCCGAAGTAGCGCGGCGCCTGGCATTGCGGCAGCGGGCTTGCCCACCAGCCGGCCTCGACGCCGACATGCACCGCCGCCACCGCTGCTCCGGCCAGCAACGCCAGCAGCACCGCCGCCAAGGCAAGGCGCGCGAGATGCCGTGGCAGCACCAGCCCGATCACGCCGAGCAGCGCCGCCACCCGGTATGGCCAACGCTCCACCAGGCAGAGCGCGCACGGCACCAGGCCGCCCCAACGCTCCGACCCCAACGCCACCAGCAGCGCCACGCCGGAGGCCAGCACGGCAAACGCCAAGGCGACGCGCAGACGGGGAAGGATCATCCCGCCATATGACGTTCGCCGCCGCTTACGGCAAGTTGCCGAACGCCGATCCGGCCGCTAGATGATACGCAACTGAACCGACGGGTCACGGAATGCTCTGCCTATGGGGGCGCACCAACTCCAGCAACGTGATGAAGGTGCTGTGGCTCTTGGACGAACTCGGACTGCCCTGCACGCGCCTGGAGGCGGGCGGCTGGTTCGGCGGGACCGACACCCCGGAGTTTCGCGCGCTCAGCCCGACCGGCCTGGTTCCGGCGCTCGACGACAGCGGCTTCACGCTGTTCGAGAGTAACGCGATCCTGCGCTACCTGTGCAACCAGTATGCCCCCAACAGCCGGCTGTATCCCCGCGATGCACAGGCGCGGGCCTTGGTCGACGCCTGGCTCGACATGCAGCAGACCAGCCTGGGGCCGCCGCAGGGCGTGGTCTACCAGGCCTTCGTGCGCCAGACGCCGGATCGTCGAAACAATGCGACGCTGACACTCGCGTTGCAGCAGGTCGGCGCAGCCTGGGCTATTCTCGAACAGCGCCTGCAGCGGCAACCCTATGTGACGGGCGACGTGCTCACCTTGGCCGACATCGCATTCGGGCCGCATCTGCATCGCTGGCTCAGCCTGCCGGTGGTGCGCGCCGACTCGCACGGCTTGCGCGCCTGGTACGAACGGCTGAGGCAGCGCCCGCCGTACATGGACCACTGCACCGGGCCTTTGACCTGAATTAGCGGTCCGCCTGTTCCGCGAGCCAGCGCCGCACGCCGGCCGGGTCGCCAAACGCCGCATCGACCCGCAAGCCGACGCCGCCATGCTCGCGCGCCGCCCGCATCCCGTCCTCGTCGGTCACGTCGTCGCCGATATAGACCGGAACCCGCCCGCGGAACGGCGCATCCCGCAGCAGCCGTGTCACCGCCGTGCCCTTGTCGGCGCCGCGCGGCCGCACCTCCCACGCCATATGCGCCGGCAGCAGGGCATAGCTCGCCGCCCGCTCGCCCAGGATCGCCAGGGCCGCCGCCTGCAGCGACGGTCCTGCGTCGGGCGCCTGGCGGTAGTGCAGCACGAACCCGCGCGCCTTCGGTTCAAGCCGCGCGCCGGGGTGCTGCGCCACCACCCCGGCGGCGGCGGCAAGCCAGTCCGGCGGCAACTCGGGCAGGTCGGCGCGGCGCAGCGGCTCGCCCGGCGCCGCGCGGATGGCCCCGCCATGCTCGCCGGCGACCGCGTATGGCGCATCGCCGAGCAGCGCGTCGATCTGCGCCACCGGACGCCCGGTCACCACCGCCACCGCATCGCCGAGCCGAGCGCGCAGGCGGCGCAGCAAAGCCGGCAATCCGGGCGGCACCACCACCGCCTCGGGCGTGGCCGCGATGTCGAGCAAGGTGCCATCGAGGTCGAGCAGCAGCGTGGCGTCGGGCGGCAGGTCCGCAGGGGAGGTTAGGCTCATCGGCAAGCCGTCAACCGCAGGTCGTAGATCGGATGCTCCAGCCCGGACACCGCCGGCTCGGCCTTTAGAATCCAGCCATGGAACGCCGGCACGCCTGCGTTGCTGTCGGTGACGTCGAGCCATGCGGCCGCGTCGGCCGGCTGGCCGGGCGGGCGCACGTCGCACGCCCCGACCGCGATGGTGAGCGTGCCGAACTGCACCGGCTGGCCGACCTTGGCGGTCAGCGGGAAGGTACGCGTGGAGATCTTGTCCAGCGCCACGAGGTCGGCGGTGCCGCCGGCAACCCAGCTCAGCGGCGGCGGCTCCGGAGTGGTCGGCGGCCCAGCGGCAGGCGGCATCGGCTGGGCGTCTTGGGCCTGGGCATCCTGGGTCCAGGCGGTCGGCGTCAGGAAGACGACGGCGAGCAGCACGGCGTCCACCGCCTTCATGGGCCGCCGCGCCTGGGGCTGCGCAAGGCGGCGACCGTGTCGAGCAGGATCGCGCGCATCGCCGTCTCGTCCACGCCCATGAGCACGGCATCCTCGAACGCATCCTGCATCGCCTGCGTCAGTTCCGCGTGGTTCTCGGCCAGCATCTTGAGCTTCTCGCGGCACGCAACCGGCGTGCCGTCGAGCTGCGGCCAGGCAACGGGCTGGGGCAGGCCGACAGCGTTCACTTCAACGGCGTACCGGTCAGGCCGCCGCCAGGGGCGGGCGCGGCATCCGGGGCCGGCGCGTTCTGCTTCAGCTGCTTCTGCACGTTGGCGGCAAGGTCGGAGACGCTGAAGATGAACTTGCCGAGCAGATCCTGCAGGCTCGCCGCGGATTGGGTGATGGTGATGGTGCCGCCGTTCGGGATGACCTCGTTGGCGCCCCCCGGCACCAACGACAGATAATTGCCGCCAAGTAGGCCGTCGCTGGTGATCTGCGCGCTGGTGTCGGTGGGCAGATGGATGTCGCTGGGCATGCTGAGGGTGATATTCGCCTGGAACGTCTTGTGGTCGATCGTCATGGCGCTGACGGCGCCGACCTTCACCCCCGCAAGCCGCACATCAGAGCCGGTGGACAGCCCGTCCACGGAGTTGAACGTCGCGTGCAGCACGTCGCCGCCGCCGCCTTGCGCGTGCCCGGTGTTGACCACGGCGTAGGCCAGGAACCCGGCGGCCACCAGCAGCACGACGGCGCCGGCCACCAGTTCGGTTTTGTTGCGCGATGCCATCGTGGCCGCCTAACTGCCCGGGGTCCAGGCTTCGTAGTCGCCGGTCGCGGCAGCCCGCTGGCCGCCGCTGTAGTCATGGCCGGCCGGGCGGTAGCTGGCGACGGTGCCGGTGGCATTGGGCCGGTGCGGCAATTGCCATGGCTTGCGGCCAAGTTCCGGCAACGGCACGTCGGTGGTGTGGTGCAGCCAGGAGTGCCACTCCGGCGGCACGTCCGAGGCTTCCGGCTGGCCGAAATACAACACCCAGCGCCGGTCGCGCATCCCGGAGCGCGGACGCCGGTCCTCGAAATAGCGGTTGCCCATGGCGTCGGCGCCAACCTGCCGGCCGTGGAACCAGGTGAAGACGCGCGTGCCGATGGTGTTGCTCATGCCCTGCATATACGCAAACCAAGCGGCAGGGTCCATCTGGACCGAGGAAAAAGGCTCGTCACGACTCACCTATCCACAGATTTTGTGGTCACAAGCTCGCTTGACCGCAAAATGTGGCTTTGCATGCGGCCGCGACCGTCCTAGCGTCCGGGCATGAAAACCCTCCCGGCGCGGATCCCGAGCTTGTGGCATGGCGTGCGGATGCGCGCCCACAGCGCCGCCGAACCCGATGCGATGCCGCGCGCCGTGACGCTGCCGGCGACCTGGCCGGACGCTGCGGCGGTGGCGCTGGCGGGGTTGGTGCCGGGAGCGGGGCCGGCGAGCCTGGCCACGGCGTCGCACGACTGGCTGGCGGCCACGGCGGCGGCGGGCGGCATGGATCTCGCCCGCCGCTGCCAGATCCTGCTGCTGGCGCAGCGCGTCGCCCCTGGCCTGGCGATCTGGCGCAACGAGGCCGACCTGGCGCCGGGAGCGATCCTGAACCTGGCGGCGTTTTACGAACCGGGGCTTGGCTTCGACCAGCCGGAGCTGCTGGCCGCGGTCGACGATGCGGTGTCGATGGTGGCGGCGCTGTCGCAGGGGCGGGTGTGCGTGGGCCTGAGCGGACTGGCCGGCGCCATCGCGGCGTGCGGCCTCGACTATGACAGCGACGCCGCACGCGCCATGGCCACGGCGGTTGCGGCGGCGGTCCGCACCCGGCTGCGCGACAGCGCCGCGACGGCGGGACGCGCGGCCTTGCTGGTGGTGGCCGCGCCGGGGCCGGTCGACGCGCTGCTCGGCATCGAGACAGGCGGCATCGCGCCGGCGTTCTCGCCGCTGGACGGCGAAGGCCGGCTGTCGCGCGCCGCACGGGCCTTGCTGGCGGCGCGCGGCGTGACCCCGGAGGCGGCGCTGGCGGCGATGCTGGCCGGCCAGGCGCCGCTCGCCTGCGCCAGCCATGCGGCGCACGCGGCGATGCACGCCGCGATGGCGCCGCTGCTCGATGCCATGCCGACCCTGGAGGCCGCGCCCGCCTCGCCCCAGCCACGCCCGGCGACAGTGCAGCCGCGGGCGTTGCCGTCACGGCGCGGTGGCCTCGCGCACAAGGTTGGCGTCGCTGGCCACCGCCTGTTCCTGCGGACCGGCGAATACGCCGACGGCACGCTGGGTGAAGTGGCGATCACCTTGCCCAAGGAGTCGCCGGCGGTGCGTGCCTGGGCCGACTGCCTGGCGCAGGCGGTCAGCATCGGCCTGCAGCATGGAACGTCGCTGGCTGCCTTCGTGGAAGCATTCTCCGGCACCCATTTCTCGCCCGCCGGCAGCGTCGAGGGCGACGAGACCGTGCCGCACGCCAGCTCTCCGGCCGACTACGTGTTCCGCAAGCTGGCGGCGAGCTACCTGCCCGGCATGAACCTGCCGGCCGCCGAAGACGAGCCGCCGCCGCCGCCGCTGCTGCCGCTCGACCTGCCGCAGGAGCCGGCGTTGCAGCCACGCCGCCGCGGCCTGCGGGTGGTGCGCTGAGCCGACGCGCGGCATAGTCGGCAGCAACGGTTCCTGGAGACTGAAGATGGCCGGACGCATCGACGGACGCCTCGCGGAACTCGGCATCGAACTGCCCGAGCCGGCCGCGCCGCTCGCCAACTACGTGCCGTTCGTGGGCTGGGGCGGGCTGGTGGTGATCTCCGGCCAGTTGCCGATGGAGCACGGCAAGCTGTCGGTGACTGGCAAGCTGGGGACCGGCAACGTCGGCGATGGCGGCCTCAGCATCGAGCAGGGCCAGGCAGCGGCGCGGCTGTGCTTCATCAACCTGCTGGCGCAGTTGCGCGTGGCGTGCGGCGGCGACCTCGACCGGGTGCAGCAGGTGGTGCGCCTGGGCGGCTTCATCGCCGCCGGCCCGGAGTTCACCGACCATGCGAAGGTGATGAACGGCGCCAGCGACCTCGCCGCCGCGGTGTTCGGCGAGGCTGGACGGCACGCGCGCAGCACCATCGGCGTACCCTCGCTGCCGGCCAACTCGCCGGTCGAGGTCGAGGGCATGTTTGCGCTTTCGCCTTAGCCGGGCGGTTGCCAGCATCCTCGGCCATGCTAAATCGCGCCTCATGCCCGATGGTTCGACCACCCTCACCCTGACGCTGCATCCGGCCATTGCGGAGATCGCGGCCAACGATTGGGATGCCTGCGCCGGGCCGGGCAACCCGTTCGTCTCGCACGCCTTCCTGAGCGCCGTCGAGGACAGCGGCAGCGCCGGCGCGCGCACTGGCTGGCTGCCGCAACACGCCGTGCTGCGCAACGGCCATAGCACGGTGGTGGCCGCAGCGCCGATGTACGCGAAGTCGCACAGCTACGGCGAGTACGTGTTCGACCACGGCTGGGCGCACGCCTTCGAGCGCGCCGGCGGCAACTACTACCCGAAGCTGCAGGTGGCGGTCCCGTTCAGCCCGGTGCCGGGCCCGCGGCTGCTGGTGCGGCCCGGCTCGGGCCTGCCGGCGCAGGCGCTGGCCAGTGCGCTGGTGCAGGCGGCGGGCGAACTCGGCCTGTCGTCGGTCCATGCGACGTTCTGCACCGAGGCCGACTGGAATGCCCTGGGCGAGACCGGCTGGCTGCGGCGGCTCGGCACGCAGTTCCATTGGGAGAACGCCGGCTACGCCGATTTCGACGGCTTCCTCGGCGCGCTCGCATCACGCAAACGGAAGTCGATCCGGCGCGAGCGGCGCGATGCCAACGCTTGCGGGTTGGAGTTCGTGACGCTGCGCGGCCCGGAGATCACCCGTGAGCACTGGCGCGCGTTCTACCGCTTCTACACCTCGACGGTGGACCGCAAATGGGGCAGCGCCTACCTGACGGCTAAGTTCTTCACCATGCTGGGCGAGCGGCTGGGCGACGCGGTGGTGCTGATGCTGGCGTTGGATCGCGGCAAGCCGGTGGCGGGCGCGCTCAACCTGATGGGCGACGAGGCGCTGTACGGGCGCAACTGGGGCTGCAGCGGCGACTACCCGTTCCTGCATTTCGAGTTGTGCTACTACCGCGCCATCGATTTCGCCATCGAGCATGGGCTGCGGCGGGTCGAGGCCGGGGCGCAAGGCGAGCACAAAATCCAGCGCGGCTACCTGCCGAAGCCAACCTATTCCGCGCATTGGATCGAGCACGAAGGGTTGCGCGCGGCGATCGGCGGCTTCCTGGACCAGGAGCGCCCGGCGATGCTGGCGCAGATCGAGGCGATGGCTGAGGGCGGCCCGTACCGCCAAGGCGACGAGACCGCTTAGCGACGCCGCCGCCTAGCGCAGCGGCAATCGCCTGCGCCGCGTCACCAGCACCAGCACCAGCGCGCCCACGCCCGCCGATAGCAGCGAGCCCGCGAACACCGCCAGCTTCAGTTCGGTGGTGCGCTCGCCCGGCGGGAATGCCAGGTTGCCAATGAACAGGCTCATGGTGAAGCCGATGCCGCACAGCACCGCCGCGCCATAGACCATCCCCCAGTCGAGGCCCTCCGGCAGGCGCACCAGGCGCAGCCGGCTGGCCAGCCAGGTGACGCCGAACACGCCCATCTGCTTGCCGGCGAACAAGCCCAGTGCGATGCCCGGCACCACCGGGTCGGTCAGCACCCGCAGCGAGACCCCGGCCAGCGGCAGCCCGGCGTTGAACAGGCCGAACAGCGGCAGCACGGCAAACGCCACGAAATTGTTCAGCGCGTGCTCCAGCCGCTGCCCGGCGCTGCGTTCGCCGTGCATCGGCACCACCATCGCCATCGCCACCCCGGCCAGCGTCGCGTGCACGCCGGAGCGGACCAGGCAGCCCCAGATCACCACGAAGCCGACGAGATATGGCGTCACGCCGGACACGCCGGCCCGGTTGAGCCCGAGCAGCGCCAGCCAGGCCAACGCCGCGAGGCCGAGCGCCGCCCAGTGCAGGTCGGCGGTGTAGAAGAAGGCGATGATGAGGATGGCGCCGAGGTCGTCGATGATCGCCAGCGCGGTGAGGAACACCTTGAGCCCGGCCGGGATGCGCCGCCCCAGCAACTGCAGCACGGCAAGCGAGAACGCGATGTCGGTGGCGACCGGGACCGCCCAGCCGCGCAGCGCCCCCGGATCGTGCCGGTTGAACGCCACGTATATCAGCGCCGGCAGCACCATCCCGCCCAACGCCGCGGCCAGCGGCGCCGCCGCCCGGGACAGCGAGGCAAGCTGGCCGAACAGGATCTCGCGCCTGATTTCCAAACCGACCAGCAGGAAGAACACCGCCATCAGCCCGTCATCGACGACGAAGCGGAGGTCGGTGGCGAGCCGCAGCGGACCCGCCAGCAGCGTTACCGGCAACGCCAGCATCGCCGCATAGGCAGGCGCCGCCGCCGAGTTGGCCCAGACGATCGCCGCCGCCGCCGCCAGCACCAGCACGATACCGCCCGCCGCCTCGCCGCGGATGAACGCCAGCAACAGCCCCAGCCTGCGATGGCGGCTCATGGATGCGGCGTCACTCGGCCGTCCGGGCGATGGCGATCAGCACCACGGCGCCCACCGTCACCAGCCCAAGCGCCGTGCCGAGTCCGGCGTGCTGCGCCACGAAACCGATCAGCGGCGGCCCGCCGAGCAGCCCCGCGTAGCCCATGGTGGCGACCATCGCGACCCCTGGCGAGCCACCCTTCCGCCCCGCCGCGCTGAACACCACCGGGATCACGTTGGCCAGGCCGACCCCGGCCAGCGCGAATGTCGCCGCCGCCGCCACAGGCGTACGCATCATCAGGCCGAGGCCGACGCCCGCGATCGTCAGCAAGCCGCCAAACCGGAGCACCGTCACCGGCCCCAGGCGCCGCACCACGACGTCGCCGGCGAAGCGGCAGATCGCCATGGCGAAGGCGAACGCCTGGTAGGCGATGGTGGCGCGGGCGACGCTGGCCCCGAGCACCACGCGCAAATAGACGCCGGCCCAATCGGAAATGCCGCCTTCCATGGTGAAACTCAGCGCCGCCATGACGCAGACCCCGGCCAGGGCGCGGCCCGGCAGCCGGAACCGCGGGCCGCTCTTCGCCTTGGACGCGGCAACGTCGTGAGCGATGCCGCGCTCGGCCCAAAGCGCCGCCAAGCCGAGCAGCGCGCAGCCGATCCCGCCGACCGCGTAGCAGGCCGGCAGCGCCCAGCCGCGCGACAGCAACAGGCCCATGACGGCGGCCCCAGCCAACCCCGCAGTGCTCCAGACGCCGTGGAACGACGACATGATGGCGGCGCCCCACTGCTGCTCCACCCGCGTGGCATGGGCATTCATCGAGACATCGAGCGTGCCGAACAGCACGCCGAGCAGCGCCGCGGCGGCAATCAGCGTGGCGTAGCCGGTGGCTAGGCCGGGCAGCGGCAACACCACGCCCAGCCCGAGCGCCGCACCCAGGCAAATGCGCCCGGTGCCGACACGCGCCGCCAACTGCCCGATGAGCGGCATCGCCGCCACCGCGCCGAGGCTGACCGCCAGCAACACCACGCCCAGTTCCTGGTCGTCCAACCCGGCGACCTCGCGCAGCCGCGGCAGCAGGCCGATCCAGGTGCCGTAGACGATGCCATTGGCGGCAAACAGCGCATAGGTCGCGAGGCGCGCGGTCCATGGCGCCGCCGGTACGGGAGCCAGGCGGGATCGGGCAGTGGTGAGGGAGGTCGGCACCGGGACACGGAGCCTAAACCGGCCAGCCAGGTCAACCCTGTTGCAAGCATTGCAGCCACAGCGGACGATAGCTGATGCGTGCGCTTATCATCGTCATCGCACTTTGGCTTGGCGCGTTACCCGCCGAGGCGGCGGCGCTGAAGCTTACCACCTGGGACCTGGGCTGGCTCACGCTGCGGCCAGCCGGCGATCCAGCGCTGCCGTCCAACATCGCGCCACGCGCTCCGGCCGACCTGGCGCGGCTCGCCGCCTATGCCGCGGCGTTGGCTGCCGACGTGGTGGCGTTCCAGGGCATCGACGGCGTCGAGGCGGCCCGGCTGGTGTTCCCGGCCGACCGCTGGGCGATCCACATGACCGGCGACCAGGTGCTGCAACGCGCCGGCTTCGCGGTCCGGCACGGCCTCGGCTTCACGCCGCTGCCCGATCTCGCCGCACTCGACCCGTTCGCACACGCCCGCTACCGCTTGCGCAGCGGGGCCGAGATCCGGCTCGACCTGGCGGGCGTCGGCCTGCGGTTGCTGGCGGTCCACCTCAAGAGCGGTTGCCGCTCGGCTGCCCTGGATGCCGCCGACATCCCGGCCTGCGCCACGCTGCGGCGTCAGCGCGAGGCGCTCGCCGCCTGGGTGGCACAGCGGCAGGCCGCGGGCGAGGCGTTCGCCATCCTCGGCGACTTCGGCCGCGTGATGGATGGCGGCGACGACTTCGTGGCCGGGCTGGCGCCGCCGCTCACGCTGGTGCGGGTGACCGAGGGCCATGCCTCGCCGTGCTGGGGCGGCGGCGCCTTCGTCGACCACATCCTGCTGGGGGGTGCCGCGCGGCAATGGCTGCAACCCGGCAGCTTGCGCGTTATGGTCTATCGCGAGACCAACGAGAGCTGGCGCGACCGGCTGTCCGCCCACTGCCCGGTGTCGGCCAGCCTGCTGCCGCCTGGCTAAGTTGCTGGAACACAGAACGAGGATACCCATGCCACAGACCGTGAAAACCGTGCTCGTCACCGGCGCGTCCGCCGGGTTCGGCGCCGCCATCGTCCGCCGTTGCGTGCGCGACGGCCACCGCGTCGTCGCCACCGCCCGCCGCGCCGACCGCCTGACCGCCTTGCGCGATGAGTTGGGTGAAGTCGTGCTGGCGTTCCCGCTCGACGTCACCGACGCCGAGGCGGTCGCCGCCTTGCCCGGCAGCCTGCCCGAAGCCTGGCGCGACATCGACGTGCTGGTGAACAACGCCGGCCTGGCGCTGGGACTCGACCCAGCCTACGCGGCGAAGATGTCCGACCTCGACACCATGGTCGCCACCAACATCACCGGCCTGCTGCACATGACGCGCGCCGTGCTGCCCGGCATGGTCGAGCGCAACCGCGGCCACGTCGTCAACCTCGGCAGCGTCGCCGGCAGCTACCCGTATCCCGGCGGCCACGTCTACGGCGCCAGCAAGGCGTTCGTGAAGCAGTTCACGCTGAACCTGAAGGCCGACCTGGTCGGCACCAACGTGCGCGTGACCGACATCGAGCCGGGTTTGGTCGGCGGCTCCGAGTTCAGCGTCGTGCGGTTCGGCGGCGATGCCGAGCGGGCGGCGAAGAACTATGCCGGCACCGAGCCGCTGATGCCCGACGACATCGCCGAGGCGGTGGCCTGGGTCATGGCGCTGCCGGCGCACGTCAACATCAACCGCATCGAGATGATGCCGACCTGCCAGGCCTCCGCCGCGCTGGCCGTCAAGCGCCAGGGCTGAGCGGCGCATGGACCGCAAGCAGACACGCCGGGTGCTCGACCGCTACCGCATCACCTCAGGCAAGGGCTTCAGACTGCGCGACCATGACCCCGGCCACACCGGCGGCAGCGCGATCCAGCAGGAGGACGGCGAGGAGTTGCTGCGCCAGGGCGTGGCACGACTGTCGGAGCTGCAGGAGCTGCTGTTCGCCAACCAGTCGTGGTCCCTGCTGTGCGTGCTGCAGGCGATGGACGCGGCGGGCAAGGACGGCACCATCAAGCACGTGATGTCGGGCATCAACCCGCAGGGCGTCAGCGTGGCGCCGTTCAAGGCGCCGGGACCGGAAGACCTCGCGCACGACTTCCTGTGGCGCATCAACCGCCACCTGCCGGCCGATGGGCAGATCGGCATCTTCAACCGCAGCCACTACGAGGAGGTGCTGGTCACCCGCGTCCATCCGGAGATCCTGGCCCATGAGCGCATCCCGCCGGCGCTGGTCGGCAAGCACTTCTGGCAGCACCGGCTGGACGATATCGCAGCCTGGGAACGCTATCTGCACCGCCAAGGCACCGTGGTGGTAAAGTTCTTCCTGAACGTGAGCAAGGCCGAGCAGAAGCGGCGCTTCATCGACCGGCTCGACCACCCCGCCAAAAACTGGAAGTTCAGCGCCGGCGACGTCGCCGAGCGAGGCCATTGGGATGAATACCAAGAGGCCTACGAGGCGGCGATAAGCGCCACCGCCACCAAGGACGCACCGTGGTACGTGGTGCCCGCCGACCACAAGTGGTTCACACGCTTCATCGTGGTGGCAGCGATTATCGAAGCGTTGGAAGGGCTGGACTTGAAGCCGGTCAAGCTGTCGGACGACGAGCTTGGCAAACTGGCCGCAGCGCGCAGGCAGCTTGAAACTGAGGCCTGATACGTCTCCGGGGCTTGCTGAGTCTCAACAAGCCCCGGATTTTCTCCCGTTTACTGCGCCGTCTCCGGCTCGCGTTCGGTGCTGCCCTCGTCGCCATCGCTTTCCGACTTCGAGGCAGCGGGGGCCGCCGCCTCAACGATGTCGAAGTCGAGCTTGGCGTCCTTTAACGTCACCTTGACCGAGCCGCCCTTGACCAGCTTGCCGAACAGCAACTCCTCGGCAAGCGGCTTCTTGATGTGGTCCTGAATGACGCGGGCCAGCGGGCGAGCGCCATACAGCCGGTCGTAG
>JAABUQ010005759.1_pt1 | contig 19415 bp, 24 predicted proteins | sample 5560001 | NCBI WGS metagenome assembly JAABUQ01 (sample SAMN10711888, study PRJNA513371) | rock metagenome | isolation source: Antarctica rocks | place: Antarctica: Victoria Land, Finger Mt nord | collected 2015-12-18
TGCCCTCGCGAATCGACGAGAGCACAGAGAATCACGGCATCAGAACCTTGGGAATCCCGCGCGAGTCGGAACCAGACGCCGCTGGTATAATAGCCACTTCCCGCGCCGACATGCAGCACCGCCTCGCCCTCGCCGACCTCCAGCGCGTCGAGGCAACGCGCGTGCAGGCTGGGCTCGCTGATGTTGAGCCCGCGTGCTGGGTCCAGTGCGATCAGGACATCCTGGTAGAGGAACGCCGGGTCGTCGTCGGGCGTCTGAAGGTACTTGAAATCGGAGCGGGCGGTCGCCCATGCCCCGACCATCAGCACGGACCATGGCGCGGGACCGGCATACGGCTCGCGCGGCACGGCGGCGAATGCCTGCTCGATACGGGGGTCGCGGGCACCGCCTCGCCCTGCCACGCAACGCGCGAAGAAGGCTCGAAGCTTTGCTGATCGGTCGCCTATTATCTCGATCCGTTGGTTTGTTGCTGACCAAAGGCACGTTCGGTATCCGTTACCTACTAGCGCAGCGTAGCAGCCGTTCGCCGCAGTCTCGAAAGCCAACATCCGCGGTCGTGTTCGTTGACCGCTCTTGGATGGGAAGCGGCTGTATCTAGGTTATCGGCGGCGGTTCACCTTGGTAGGAATGAAGATTCCCAGAGGGACAGGATCAGGATGAAGCTCATCGGTGTGAATCGCTCTCCGTTTACGCGTCGCGTCGCTATTACGCTCCGAATATATGGCATCGACTTTGACCAATGGCCGCTTTCCGGCTTTGGCAACCGGGAAGAGGTACGAGCATCTAATCCACTCGGTCGAATTCCGGCCCTAATACTCGATGACGGCGAGACGCTGGTCGATAGCGGCGCAATCATCGACCATCTCGATGAAGTCTACGGGCGAGATCAAGCATTGACGCCCATCGCGGGTGCGGACCGGCGTACCGTCTTGAAAGTCTCGGCAATCATGATGGGCGCTTGCGACAAGGGGCTTCAGGCGGCCTACGAGCGCAATCACCATCCCCGGAGAAATTGCATCAGCCTTGGATCGATGATTGCGTGGCGCAGGTGGCTAATGCATTAGCCGTGGTCGACGCGATGATCGACCCGAGCGCGCCTTATTTGCTCCTCGGGCGACTCACCCAGGCAGACGTGACTGCCTTCGTCGCGGAGCGACTCGCTCGCGGTTTAGGCATCGAAACGGACACGAAGACCCCGCGCCTACGCGCGCTCGCTGCCAGTTTAGCCGGGACGCCTCCCTTCGTTTCAACCGAACCATGAAAACGACGGTCCGAGAACGGTCGAAAGCGGTCATTCGAAGCAGGGCGATTGATATTACGACTTCATAACAACTATTCATTGGTTGCAAGAAGCGTTGAAACGGCGTAGCGGCTGGACCTGACGAGCTTGGCCGACATAATCGATATAATGGGCTGCCTGAGCATCAAACCGCTTGACCAAGACGTTCCGCCATGGACATCGACGAGGACAAGATCGACGAAGCCGCGCTGGCGCTGCTCTTTCTCACCTTGCACGGCAGCAGCAGGGCTTGGAAGGGTCACGACTGGGATGCGATGGACGGCTGTATGACAAGGGCATGATCCTCGACCCGGTCGGCAAGGCAAAGTCGGTCGTGCTTACCGAACAGGGCTTGGCGGAGAGCGAGCTGTTGTTCAACAAGCTTTTCGCCAAGCGTCCCGCTTTGCCGTAGAGCGGCAAGGTGGGCGAACCCAGCCTCTGTCATTCCCGGCGGCGCGGAAAGCCGCCTCGGCCGGCCGGGTAACGGGCGACTGACGTTCGTCGTCATTTGCATCAAATCAGCAATCTCCAGTCCTCAAGCAGTTCGACCGGGTGAAAGCGCAGCAGTTCGAGGTGCTCGAACTGGCCGGCTCGCGGCTGCCAGGCCGGCAAGGCCGCGGCGAGGGCCGGCCCTGCGTCTTGCAGATTGTCCGCGAGAGTGAAATGCGGAACCCAATCGCCGGGCCGGGTGTGCGGATGCGGCTCCAGCTCGGCACATGCGGCCTGCAGCTCCGAGTGCAAAGCGAGCAGCGCAGGCGTAACGACCGTGGCGAGCCACAAAATCGCGGGAGGCCCAGGAAACAGGCCGAAGCCGCAGAGCTTGATCGGCACTGGAGCGAGACCACTTGCGATGCTTGCGAGCACGGAACGGAGTTCAGCGACCGGCGCATCGTCCGGGAGGATCGCCAGCGTGACATGTGCCGCATGTTGAGCGGCCGGGCTGATTCCGACTGCCGCAAGGCTCTTCCACATCTCTCCTACAGCGGAAGTGACAACCGGGTCGGGCCGAAGCGTTATCGCGAGCGGCATGGGTCAGACACCCGGACCCGCAATCCCCAACGCCTTCGCCCCGTTCAAGTCAGATCGATCGCGTGGCGCTTCAGGTCCTCGAGCGCGCAGTAGTCGAGCGCGCTTGCCTCCGTGGCCCGCAGCACCACTTGCGGCGCGGCGTCAGCGCGGAGCGCCTCCTGCCAGCGCGGCGCGCAGACACACCAGCGGTCGCCGGGCTGGAGGCCGGGAAAGCCGAATTGCGGCACCGGCGTGCTCAAGTCGTTACCGCGGGCGCGGCTAAACGTCAGGAAATCCGCCGTCACCACGGCGCAGACGGTATGGCTGGCAATATCCTCGGCGCCGGTCGCGCAGCAGCCGTTGCGGTAGAAACCGGTGAGCGGGTCGGTCGAGCAGGGCTCCAGGGTGCCGCCGAGGACGTTGACCGACCGGCCGCCGCCGCCGCCGCTGTCGAGTGGCATGTGCGTGCTCCTCAGTATGTGTTCAAACCCGCGATCCCCTGCGCGCCGGCCTCGGAGACGAGCCGCTTGCCGATCAGGTCGCGCAAGGTTTCCGTCGTGCCGCCGCCGAGCGAACCGTAGCGCACCTGGCGGTAGATGCGCGACACCGGGTATTCGTCGGTGAAGCCGTAGCCGCCGTGCAGCTGCAAGGCGTCATTGGCGACGCGCATCGCCATCTCGTTGCAGAACACCTTCGCGGTGGCGGACAGGAACGGGTCGGGATACGGATCAGCGGTGCCGCACGCACGATACAGCAGCCCGCGTCCGGCCTCGATGTCCTTGAACATGTCGGCGAGCTTCCAACGCACACCCTGGTTGTCGGCGACAGCACGGCCGAACACCTCGCGGCCGCGCACGTAGGCGAGCGCCTCGTCGAACGCGGACTCGGCGAGACCGAGCGAGATCGCCGGGTTGAGGCAGCGCTGCGTGTTGAAGGCGGTCAGCAGGCGGCGGAAGCCGCCCTCGCGGATGACCAGGTTCTCGATCGGCAGCTCGCAATCGGTGAACTGCAACTCGTGGAGGTTCTCGCCACCCATGGTGTGATAGCTGCCCGTCACCTCGAAGCCCTTTGTGCCCGCCTCCACCAGCGCGCAGCCGATGCCGTCGCGGCCCGGCCTGCCGTCGACGCGGGTGAACACGACGAGCATCCCCGCCTCCGGCGCGCGGCTGATCAGGGTTTTGGTGCCGTTGAGGATCACCCGATCGCCGACCACGCGGGCGTTGGTGCGGAAGTTGGCGACGTCGGTGCCGGCGTGCGGCTCGGTCATGCAGATCGACAGGATGCAGTCGCCGGTGACGACGCGCGGCAGGATGCGCTGCTTGATCGCCGCCGGGGCGTAGTGCGCGATGACCCGCGTCTGCACGCCCGCTTCGCCCAGCACCGCCATCGCGGTGACGTAGCAGGCCTTGGCGATCTCCTCGAGGATCAGCGCGGTGTCGAACACCGGCAGCCCGAGCCCGCCATACTCCTCGGGCACGGTCATGCCGAGCACGCCGAGGGCGGCGAGCTTGCGCATGTTCTCCCACGGAAAGGTGCCGTCCATCCAGCGCGGCGCCGCCGGCTTGAACTCCGCTTGCGCCAGATCGCGCACGGTCGCCACCATGTCGCGCTGTTGCGCACCGATGCGGAACTCCATGACTTTCCCTCGCCCCGCCTGTCGACCGACGATACCGCGCATCCAGCGCCGCGCAACCGCGACGCTCGGTCGCGCTCATCGTCCCGGACGGGTTTCCTTGTATTCCGGCAGGCCGTCGCAGACGCGGACCCAGGCGAGCCGGCCGACCGTCCGGGTATGGTCCTTCGGCGCGGCCGCCTCGGGATGGTCCAGGCTGCACGTCGTCACGTCGATCTCGTCCGCAAGCGCGTCATGTTCGAACGTGAGTTGCGTGCCGCAGCGTCCGCAAAAGGCGCGCGTCGCGTGCGGCGACGAGCGATGCCGGGTCAGGGTGCCGGCCGTCAGCCGGAACCCGTCGCGGGCCACGGTGAACCAGGCGACCATCGGCGCTCCGGCAGCGCGGCGACACGTCGTGCAATGGCAGATCGTCTGATGCCAGATCGGGCCATGCGCCTCGTAGCGGACTGACCCACAGGAACATTTGCCGGCAAGCATGGCCACACCCCTTTAGCGTCCCCCGAAGGTAACACGCTGCTCAGAGCTGCGCGGATTGCACCGCTTCGTCGAGCTCCTGGAAGCTGGGCATGTGCTGGTTGGGGGCCATCTTGCGGCCGGTCTCGACGCTCACCTGCGGCGCGTTGCCGTGCAGGTGCGCCACCAGCACGGCGCGGATCACCTCGTAATACTTGCTTTCCTCCTCGACCACGCTCTTGATCCGGGCGGCGAACGGCCCCGCCATGCCGTAGGCGAGCAGCACCCCGAGGAACGTCCCGACCAACGCGCCGCCGATCATCGCGCCGAGCACCGCGGGCGGTTCGGCAATGTGCGACATCGTCTTCACCACCCCGAGCACGGCGGCGACGATGCCGAGCGCCGGCAGCCCGTCGGCCATGGTTTGCAGAGCGTGCGATCCGTGCAGCTCCTCGTTCAACGTCTTCTTCAACTCGCGCGCCAGCACGTCCTCGATCTGGTTCGGATCATCGGCGTTCATGCCGACCATGCGCAGGTAGTCACAGATGATCGCGGTCGCGTGATGGTTGTTCAGGATCTTGGGGTATTTCCGGAAAGCCGAACTTTCCTCGGGCTTCTCGATATGCGGCTCGAGCGCCATGTTGCCTTTCGTGCTGGCCAGCCGCACCAGCACGTACAGCAGGCTGAGCAGCTCGATGTAGTCCGGCTTCCTGAACACCGCACCTTTCATGATCTTGCCGAAGCCGCCCAGCGTATGCTTGATGTCGTGCATGCTGTTCGACATGACGAACGTGCCGAGCGCCGCTCCGCCGATGGTCAGCAGCTCGAACGGCATGGCCTCGATGAGCGGCTCCAGGCTGCCGCCCGAGGCGATGTAGCTGCCGAACACGCAGGCGAGCAGGAACACCAGTCCGCCGATTGTCAGCATGGCGCGCTCACGGCGATGCGACGGGGTTCGGCGCCACGGCCGGCGCGAGCGACGCCGTCTGGCGCTGGGGCACGGTCTTCGGATAGGTGCGCAGCACGACAATGGCGATGCGCCGGTTGGCCGCCGCCGTCGGGTCGGCCGGGAGCAGCGGGTCGCGGTCGGCGTTGCCGGTCACGTTGCGGATGCGGGCCTCCGGCAGTCCCGCTTGGGCCAGCAGCCGCCGCGTTGCGTTGGCCCGCTCGACCGACAGCTCCCAATTCGAGCGATCGGTTCCCTTGTACGGCGTGGCGTCGGTGTGGCCGGCGATCGAGACACCCTCGCTTAGCCGCAGGAGCACCGGCGTCACCTTCTGCAGCAGCATCGCCGCGCGCTCGTTCGGCGCCGCCGAGCCGGTGGCGAACATCGGGCTGCGGTCCTCGTCGAGTATCTGGATGCGCAATCCTTCCGATGTGATTTCGACGGCGAGTTGACGCGCGAACGGGGCCAGGTTCGGATCGTCGCGCACCGCATCCCGCAGTTGCTGCGCGGCCTGTTGCAGCACGTTGGCCTCCTGCCGCTCCTGCTCCGTGCGCGATGCGGCAGCCTGGGTCGCCGCTTTCGGCGACTCGGACGCGACAGCATCGCCGCCGCTCCCGGGCGGGGCGTCCTGTCGCTCGTCCCGGTCCGATTTAGCCTTCGTGTCGTCCTTCCGGTACGTCAGCGCCGTCGCCGGCGTGTCGGAGTCATCGTCCTCCACTTCGAGCGGCACCGGCGTCTTTCCCTGCGTCACCAGCACAGCCCCGCGGTCCGACACCATGGTTCCCTGATCGAAGGCGGTATGCCCGCCGAACGGCTTGCCGCTGCCCGACGAGTTGTGGCTCAGCAGGTTGGTCGGGCTGAAATAGTCGGCGAGCCCCTTGCGCTGCTCCTCGGTGGTGGCGTTCAGCAGCCACATCAGCAGGAAGAACGCCATCATGGCGGTCACGAAGTCGGCGTAGGCCACCTTCCAGGCACCACCGTGGTGGCCGCCCTCGACCACCTCCTCCTTGCGGATGATGATGGTGGCTCGCCTGTTTGCCCTGCCGTCGTTCCTGGCCATCGAACCCGCGCCGTTTCGCCTGGGCGCACAATGAGGCCGGCTGCTTAATGTGAAACTAATCGAGAACAACCGTTACGCGTGACGGTAGATCGACGACTCTCGGGTTCGGGGGTCCGGCCACGACCCGGTAGACGCGGAATCTCTCGACGGTCTGCCCGTCCACCGCTCGTGTCGCCTCGCCCACTTGCCGGAGTTCCGCCCACAAAGCGCCGTCGAGGCTGTCTCCCCGTCGTTCGCTCCGCAGCAGCAACCCTGTCTTTCCAGCGATTTGCGCCGGCGGCAGCGCGAAATACCGCCAGCGATCCTCGGCACCCAGCACGGCCATCCCCGGCGGCAATGTCCAGGCAAGCTCGCTGGCAATCCCGTAATCATCGGCAGCAACGAAGACGCTGCCCTGCTCACGCCGGATCGCCTCGACCTCGCGTGCCAACTCGGGCCAGCCAGCGAGCCGCAAGGTCGTCGGGTCACGACGTGGTGAAAGTGCGAGGGGCCGCACCGTTGCCTGGGTATAGGCCACCAAGGTCACCACGGCGCCGAGCCCGATTGCGGCAATCCGCAGCCGCGCCCAGCCCCGCCCGGCGAGGGCGCCCCCGGCGAGGGCCGCCGACGGGTAAAGGATCGCCGGCCAGTTCGCCTGCACCCGGTCCCCCAGCGCGTGCTGGGCGAATACCAGCAGCGGCGGCACGGTCAGCGCGGCGACCAGCGTGCAGCCGGGCGTGCGGTCGCGCCACGCGATCCGGACGGCGCGGGCGACTCCGGCGGCGAGCACGACGAAGATCAGCGGCGTCGCCAGCCCGACCTGTCCGCCGACCAGTTCGCCAAAGTAACGCATGGCTCGGGCCGGTTCCCAACTGCCGGCGCGACCGCCCTGCCGGAGAAAGCTCGCCCAGTCGTGCGCGGCGTTCCACCAAACCACCGGAACGAACGCGAGCGCCGCCACCAGCGCCGCCAACCACGGATAAGGGGTTGCGAACCATCGCCGCAGCGACGGCACCAGCACGAGCCACAGCAGCACGCCGGGAGCCAGGAACACCGCCGTGTACTTGCTGTCGAGTGCCAGGCCGGCGAACAGGCCGGCCAGCACGAGCCACACACCGCGTCCCGCTTCCTCGAACCGGGCCAGCGCCCACAGCACGGCGGTCCAGAACAAGATCAGCGGCGTATCCGGCGTCATGATCACCCCGCCGACGCCGAGCAGCAGTGTCGCGTTCAGTAACGCGGCGGCGGCGAGCCCGGCGCGCCCGCCCGGGAACAGCCGCTGCCCGGCATCGACCAGCAGCACGGAGCCGAGCGCGATGGAGAGCGGGGCCAGCAGCCGGACGCCGAGCGCATCGTCGCCGGCGAGCGCGGTCCCGGCCCGTATCCAGAGGGCGACCATCGGCGGGTGATCGAGGTAACTCGCCGCCAGTGCGCGCGACCACACCCAGTAATAGGCTTCGTCGGGCGAGAGCGGCGCCGAGGCGGCGACCGCGAGCCGAAGCAGTGTGAGCGCGGCCAGGGCAGCCGCCCAGCCGGCCGGTCGCGACATCCGCGCCGCGCGCCGATCGCCTGGCACCCTAGAGCGGCACGCCCGACAGGCTTCGGCTGGTGCGGATGGTTTGCAAGGTTTGCACCCGACTGACGGTCGGCATCCCGGTCAGCCGCTGCGTGAGCTGGTTCTCATGCGCGGTGTCGCGAGCCACCAGCTTGAGCAGGAAATCGCCGCCACCACGGATCATGTGGCATTCCCGCACTTCGGGCCAGGTGGCCACCGCGTGCTCGAACGCCGAGAGCACCCCCTCCTTCTGGCTGTCCAGGCCGACAACGGCGAAGAAGGTGATCTCCCAGCCGAGCTTCTGCGGGTCGCTGTCGGCATGGTAGCCCCGGATCACCCCGGCCTCCTCCAGGCGCCGCATGCGTCGTAGGCACGGCGGTGCCGAAATCCCGGCGCGGCGCGCCAGCTCCACGTTCGTCATGCGGCCGTCGGCCTGGAGCTCGGCGAGGATGCGCCGGTCGACGGTGTCGAGCAGGGGCGAATCGGCGGGAAGCGACTTCATCACGAGCGTTCGGCCGGACATTGGGGATGTGTTTCGGAAACGGGCATCGGCGCGAAATAATATTGCACGCGGCCGATGCCGCAAGGCAGGTTCGAAGTTCCTTGTGCAGCAACCCCGCGACACCGATATTCCTTGTCGCTCCGCACGGACTGACCGGATGAACACGTATCGTACTCGGGTCCTGATCATCGGCGCCGGCCCCGCCGGCTACACGGCCGCCATCTACGCCGCGCGCGCCAGCCTCAACCCACTCCTGGTCGCCGGGCTGCAGCCGGGCGGACAGCTCACCATCACGACCGATGTCGAGAACTACCCGGGTTTCGCCGAGGTGGTGCAAGGGCCGTGGCTGATGGAGCAGATGGCGGCGCAGGCCGAACACGTCGGCACCCGGATCGTCCACGACATCATCACGGAGGTGGATTTCTCCGTCTCGCCGTTTCGTTGCGTCGCCGATTCCGGCGACCTGTTCCTCGCCGATACCGTGATCGTGGCCACCGGAGCGCAGGCGCGCTGGCTCGGTCTCGATTCGGAGCGGGCGTTCGCCGGCGCGGGCGTCTCGGCCTGCGCGACCTGCGACGGCTTCTTCTTTCGCGGCAAGCAGGTGGCCGTGATCGGCGGCGGCAACACGGCGGTCGAGGAAGCACTGTATCTCACCAACCACGCCAGCAAGGTCACCCTGGTTCACCGGCGCGACCGGCTGCGGGCCGAACAGATCCTGCAGGACCGGCTGTTCCGCAATCCCAAGGTCGAGGTGATCTGGGACAGCGCCGTCGAAGCGGTGCTCGGACGGGAGGCGCCGGCCAAGGCGGTCACCGGCCTTCGCCTGCGCGACCGGCGCAGCGAAGTAGTGCGCGATCTCGCGGTCGATGGCGTATTCGTGGCGATCGGCCACGACCCGGCAACCGCCATGTTTCGCGGCCAGCTTGAGCTGGACCCGGCCGGCTACGTCATCATCGCGCCCTGGTCCACTGCCACTTCGCGCCCCGGCGTGTTCGCGGCGGGGGACGTGGCCGACGCCAAGTTCCGCCAAGCCGTGACCGCGGCCGGGATGGGATGCATGGCGGCGCTGGAGGCGGAGAAGTTCCTGGCCGAGCACGCCGCGGACCCCGGCGAGCGCGCCAGTGCGCGCGAGATGCCGATGATCGGCGCCTGGGACTGAGGCCGGCGGCCGACCCGACCACGAATCGGTTGCATCCGCGCGCCGTAGGCCGAAGATGTCGAATTGACTAGGACGCATACCGGGCCTGCAGCCGAGTCGCATGGGCCGGGCGCGGAGCGTTGACGGGAGTTGCTGGAATGGACTGGGACAAGCTGCGCGTCTTCCATGCCGTCGCCGAGGCGGGCAGCTTCACGCATGCCGGGGATACGTTGAGCCTAAGCCAATCGGCGGTGTCGCGGCAGATCTCGGCGCTCGAGGAATCGCTGCAGGTGCCGTTGTTCCATCGCCATGCGCGCGGCCTGATCCTGACCGAGCAGGGCGAGCAGCTGAACCGGACCGTGCGCGAGGTGTTCGCCAAGCTCGCCATGACCGAGGCGCTGCTCACCGAGAGCAAGGAGAAGCCGGCGGGTCGGCTCAAGGTCACAACCACGGTGGGGTTCGGCGGCGCGTGGCTGGCGCCACGGCTGCGGGAGTTCTTCGACGCCTATCCCGACGTCTCGATGACCTTGCTGCTCGACGACACCGACCTCGACCTCGCCATGCGCGTCGCCGACGTCGCGATCCGCATGCATCCCCCGAAGCAGCCGGACTTGGTGCAGCGGCACCTGCTTACCCTGCAATGGGTGGTTTGCGCATCGCCCGGCTACCTCAAGGCGAAGGGCGTGCCGCAGCGGGCGGAGGATCTGGACGCGCACCAGTTGATCCTGTTCGGCGACTACAGGATGCCGGTCGAGGACATCAACTGGCTGGCCGAAGTCGGGCGTCGTCCCGGCAATCCGCGCCGCGCGTTGCTCGAAGTGAACAGCACCCAGGCGATGCTGCTGGCCATCCAGTCCGGCATCGGGATCGGCGCGCTGCCCGACTTCATGGTCACCGAAGACGCCGGGATCGTGCGCTTGCTGCCAGAGCTGAACGCCCCCAAGGTCGATGTCTACTTCGTTTACCCGGAAGAGCTGCGCAACTCGAAGCGCGTCGCCGTGTTCCGCGACTTCCTGCTCGCCCGGCTGGCGGAGATACATTAGGCAGCGGACCGCACGCGATGGCTTCGGCCCGGACCCCGCCGATCTCGCCTCGAAGGAGAACCCCGTGCTGTTCCTGGTCATCAGCGAGCCGCGCCCCGAGCCGCCGACCGGCATCGCGGCGACCCGGCAGCAATACTGGAGCTGGATCGAGCCGTTGATCGCCGCCGGCCAGGTTCGCTCGGTTCACGCCAAGGTGGGGCGCGGGGCGGCCGTGCTGTTCGACGTCGGCTCGAACGAGGCGTTGCACGCGCTGCTGAACGCCTGGGCGGATATCATTCCGGCCCGGTTCGAAATCCACGCGCTGATCGAGCCCGACAGCGCGCGCCGGTTCCTCGCCGACCAGGCAGCCGCCACGTCCTGAATAATGGCTGAGCTGACCGTCGTTGCCGGGTCCATCGCCGCCTACCGGCTGTTCGACGTCGCCTACGCGATCGATCTCGGCCGCGCCGAGGAAGTCTGGGCCGAGCGCGCCCGGACGGCGAGCTCGCGCAGGCGACTGACCGCCACGCCGGCCAAGGCGGTCGCGTTCGGCGTGCCGCCGGTCGCCTTGGACCTCGACCAGGTCCGCCTGCCGCTGGAGGACGGCGCCTTGACGGCCGGGGTGACGGCGCGGCTGTACGAGTTCGGCGTCATCAGCATCGCCATTCACGTGCCGGTCAGCCGGCTTGCGTGGTCAGCTTTCACCTTCCGGCTGAACGCCGTCGACCGCTGCGTCGGCCTGGCTGTCGGAAACCCGCTCTGGGTCGAATTGCTCGACCGGGTACGGCAGGGGATTGCCGGGGCGCTGATCCGCCCCACGCCGTCCGCCTTGGAGGAGGACTACCTCATCGGCGTGGCGAGCGCGTTCGCCGAGCCGCTGACCGCCGAGGAGCTGCAGCAGCGGGTCGATCTGGTCCCGCTGCTGTCGGGCGAGCAGCGAACGCTGTCGGACGCCGCGCGGCGCGATCTGCTGCAGCACCGTTACTCATACTACACGGACGACCTCGTGGCGCTCACCTGGGATCGGGCGTTCATCTACGAGCCGCGCGGCGACTCGGATGTGATCGATGTCTTGGAGATCGCCAACGCCCAGCTGCTCGAGATGCGCTACTACGACGAGCTGCTCGATGCCGAGCTGCCGAGGATGTACGACTTGGTGGAGGCGACCCGCCGCACGCGGGCGCTGCTCGCGTCCCGCCGTTTCGCCGACCTGGCCCGCCGACTATACACGCTGGTGGCGGAGGTGACGGAGCTGACGGAGAAGGTCGACAACGCGTTGCAAGTCACCGAAGACGTGTATCTGGCACGCATCTATGCTGCCGCGCTGGAGCTGTTCCGGGTGCCCACGGTGAGCGCCGCGGTGGAACGCAAGCTCGCGATCATCCGCGACACCTACGCGGCGCTGTACGACGAGGCCTCCGGCAGCCGGTCGGAGCTGCTGGAGATCGTCATCCTGCTGCTGATCGCGGTGGAGATCATCGTGGCGGTGGTGCGGCACTAGAGGCGTGGGGGCCTCGTTCGGTTCGGGGGCGGCGCGGCGATTGCCCGCGAGGTGTTCGGGAGAGAGCCGAATGCGCCCGGGTATCGACGGCTTCGTCCGGGCCGCACGGCTCATGCGCGATGGGCGGGACAACGCCGATTTGCGCGCGGCAACCGATGCACTCGGGCGGGCGGCGCATGACATCGGGCTCGACCGTTTCAAGCCGTTTCTGCGCAAAGCCGACGATCACCTGGGCGAACGGGGTGGCCTGCTGACGCTCGTCCGCGACATGCCACAGGCGGCGACGCCTCCCGTCACGCACCCGGCTTGCGCCCGATGCCAAACTCTGGAAACCGTGGGTGAGTGACCACCGGCATCACGTCGATGGAGCGCAGGAACGGAAATATGGGCAAGCTCCGCAGCTCCAGCATGAGCTTCTCGTGTGACTCCGTATCGAGGATGAAGATGGCACCGCCGAGATCCGCTCGTGCCCAGAATCCCATGAGCCGACCTTCCTGTTGGACCTCGACGGCGCGCTGAACCTCCGCGTCGATGATGCGGCCGCGCTGTTCGTCGAACCCAAGCGCTTGATGGTCGGTATGGAAGATGACGTGATAGAGCATTGGGCCTCGCAACGGTTTAGAGCGGCAGGTGGAGCACGGCCTTGCCGGCGAAGCCGCGATCGATCAGCTGACGCGCAACTGTGGCGACTTCGGTCCAGGGTGCTTCGATGCCGATGGCCGGCTTCAGCGCACCCTGTTCGACCAAGCGAAGAAGGAGCGCCAACCCGTCCGCCGCAGATTCCGTCGCCGTGATGTCGTCGAACAACACGAACGACTGCAGCGACGCGCCCGGCGCATTGAATAGGCCGGCGACGTTGAAGCTCACCTGCTCGCCCTCGGAACGGCCGAGCGTGACACAGGAGCCTTTCTTCCTGAGCATCGTCATCGCGGCAGACAGTGCCGAGCCGCCGACGGAATCGATGATCAAGTCGAATGGCCCCGAGGGCCGCGCCGCTTCGAGGGTCGGCCCAAAGATGACGCCGCCTGTGCTTGAGGTTTCCACCAAGGCGCGCTGCGCTTCCCGGCGGATATGGGAATAGACCCGCGCCCCGGATGCGGCGGCGAGCTGGATTGCGACTTGGCCTACACCCCCTGTCGCGCCATTCACCAAGACCTTTCTTCCCAGCAGAAGGCCGCCCTTCCGCAGCGCGTGCAGCGCGGTCAGGCCGGCGACCGGAAGGGTGGCGGCTTGGGCGTCTGTAACGCCTGCCGGAATGACAGCGATGAAGCTCAACCCTACGTGAACGCGTTCGGCCCACGCCCCGATCGGCAACGCGCCGACGACGCGTGTTCCAATATCGGGAGCGCCCGGCGCCCTGTGCGTGTCCTCGATTACGCCAGCAAAGTCCCAGCCGGGACGGGTTCCCGTTTCGGAAACGGTGAGCGCGCGCTTGGTCTCGCCGCGATTGAGCGAGATGGCGGTGACGCGCACGGTGATTTCGCCCGGCCTCGCTTCCACAGGCGTGACGCTGCGAACCGCGAGCCGACCAGTCTCGGCTTGATCCACGGTTATAGCGTTAATCCGATTGGAGAACATGATCGTAGCCTCGGTTTGTTTCTTTCGTACCAAGCATGTTGGTCGCTCAGGGTCGGATCACGTCTTTTCTGAAAGGCCCGCCGTGGGAGGCGGCGTGGGCGACCGCATCGTTGGCGTGGTCCAGATCGAATTCGGTGACGACCCAATGGCTCAGATCGAGCAGTCCGGACCGGATCAGTCCAATCAGACGGATGTTGGCCTCAGGCGGATACATCCACTGGCCGATGATGGTGACGCAGTTGCGCATGATCCACGGATAGGGCAGCGCGAGATCGTCGCCGCCCAACATGCCGACACCGCCCATCAGGACAACTCTGCCGTATTCGCGCACCGTCATGGCGGCGGCGCGTACTGCTTTGACATCAGCGGAAGGCGGCAAGAGGTCAAGCACGCAGTCGATCGGACCCGGCGCCGCCCGCGTCATTCGCGCGCGATCCTCCGCCTCGTCGCCGGTGATTTTCACGGGCCGCACGCGCGGGCCGAAGCGGCGTGCCAGTTCCTCCAGCATCGCCTCGTTGCGGCCTGGCGCGATGACGCAGCCCGCCCCCATCGCCAGGGCGACGGCGACGCCAGCGCTGCCGAAATTGCCCGTGGAGCCGCTGACCAACAGCGTTTCCCCTGCCTTGAGGTTGGCCGCGAGGAGGCCCCCGTACGGCACGAGAAGCACGTTCAGCGCTGTCCACCGCCCCGCTTCCGCCGGATCAATCGCACCGATCGGGAAAGCGTTCTCGGTCGGGACCATCATCTGTTCGGCAAAGGCACCGTGGTGGAAGTGCCTCTGCAGCTTGAGGCCGCCCTCGCCCCGAGCACTCAAGCCTTGCAGCGTGATGTCGGGCGTCAGCGCATCGTCGCGCGCTCGGACGGTGGGATCGCAAGTGACCCAATCGCCAACCGCAAGGCGGGTCGCATCCGGCCCAACGGCCCGCACGCGTCCGATCGCCCCGGCCCCCGGCACCACGGGCAGGGTGAGCAGGTATTTTCGCTCGCCGCTGAATACCTCGCTCGCATACGGCAGAACACCTGTCGCCACGACATCGACAATGATCTCACCCGTGCCCAGGATCAGGTCGGGCATGGTCTCCACGACGAGTGGCGATCCGAACGACTTCAGGATTGCAGCTTTCATGGTCATCTACCCTCTCGCAACGGGACCATCCTCGCCGCCTTTCCCGGCGCATCCAGGCCTGGCATTATCCTGGGATCGGTCAATCCCTCCCTGGCGAAGGCGCGAAGATCATGGCGGACCCGGGTCGCGGCGAGTTCGGCGATTTCCTCCGGTCGCGACGGGAAAGGCTGAGCCCGAAGATCGTCGGGCTTCCGAGCGGGAGAAGGCGCCGGACCCCGGGCCTGAGGCGCGAGGAAGTGGCCGAACTCGCGGGCATCGGCGTCGATTGGTACATCCGGCTGGAACAGGGGCGAACCGTCAGCCCGTCCGTCACCACAATCGACGCCCTGGCGCGCGCGCTGCGCCTCGGGAAGGTGGAACATGCCCACCTGCAGGCGCTGGCGCGGGACACCAGCCGCCGTGCATTCGCGCGCGAGATCGTGCCTGACGCGATCCGCCGGCTGGTCGAGACTCTCAGCCAGCCGGCCTACGTCACCGGCCGCCGTTGGGACGTGCTGGCGTGGAACGCCGCTGCTGTCGACACCTTCACGGATTTCAGCCGTGTGGCCGAAGCGGATCGCAACATCCTGATCTACATGCTGACCGACCCGGACGCCCGGCGCCTGTTCGGCGCGACCTGGGAAGCCGAGGCGAAGCGCATGGTGGCGCAATTCCGCACGACGCACGACCTTTGGGCCGGCGATCCGGCGTTCCTCGACTTGTTGGCGCGCCTCCAGGGCTGCGCAGAGTTCCCGATCTGGTGGGAGGCGCACGACATCCGCAATGTCGGAGCGGGCCAGAAGCTGCTGAGCCATCCCGAGAAGGGGCTGCTGCGCTTCGAGTATGCGACCTTCCAGGCGAATGACGATCCCGCGCTGAAGCTCGCTATTTATACGGCGGTGTAGCCGCTTAGCCGCCGACCCCAGCCGTCTCGCTGCTCCTTTCGTTGAGCAGCCGCGCGGTGTGGCGGGCGATCACGCCCTCTTCGTCGGTGGGGATCACCCAGGCTTCCACCCGGCTGTCGTCGGCGCTGATGCGACCCGCGCCGGCGGCGTTGCGGGTCGGGTCGAGCTGCACGCCCAGCCATTCGAGATGCGCGCAGATGCCGGCGCGAACCTCCGGCGCGTGCTCGCCGATGCCGGCGGAGAACACGAGGCCGTCGAGCCCGCCGAGCGCGACGGCCAGTGCGCCCGCCTGGCAGGCGGCGCGGTAGCAGAACAGCGCCACCGCCCCCCGCGCACGCGAATCGGGGCTTGCCGTCAGCGCGCGCATGTCGCTGGCGATGCCGGAGACGCCTTGCAGGCCGGACCGATGGTAGAGCAGGTCCTCGATCGCCGCCGCGCTCATGCCGCGCTCCCGCAGGAGATAGAGGATCACGCCGGGGTCAAGAGTACCCGGCCGCGTGCCCATCACCAAGCCGTCGAGCGCGGTGAAGCTCATGGTGGTGTCCACGCTCCGCCCGTCGCGCAGCGCGCAGAGGCTGGCGCCGTTGCCGAGATGGGCCAGCACGACCCGGCCGCGAGCGAGCGCCGGCGCCTGCGCGCGAAGCGCCCCAGCGAGGTACTCGTATGAGAGGCCGTGGAAGCCGTAGCGCCGAATGCCGCTCTCGGTCAGCGCGTGCGGCAGGGCGAACCGCGCCGCGACCGCCGGCATCGCGTGGTGGAACGCAGTGTCGAAACACGCCACCTGGGCGAGGCCCGGGCGCGCCGCCTCGATGGCGCGGATCGGCGCCAGGTTGTGCGGCTGATGCAGCGGCGCGAGCGGGATCAACGCCTCCATGGCGCGAAGGGTCTCCGGCGTTACCAGGACCGGGTCGGTGAACCTTTCGCCGCCATGCACCACGCGGTGACCCACCCCGACGAGCTGGTCCGCGCCGAGGTCGCGGTCCACGACATCGAACAGCGCGCGCAGGAAGTCCTCGTGCGTGCCGCCCTGCCCTTGCTCCCACCGGCGCTCGGCGAGCACGGCGCCGGTCTCATCCCGAGCGACCAAATGGGCCGCGCCGCCGATACCCTCAATCTCGCCCTTGCCTCGCCGGACCAGTTGCCCGTCGTGGCCCGTGTAGAGCGCGAACTTCAAGCTGGAAGAGCCAGCATTGATCGCCAGGATCGCACCCGTCATCCGCATCCCCGTGCCAAGCTGCTGCCGTCACGCGGATCAGCGATTGGCGGGCGCCGTCGCTCCGCCGCTGGCGTTGCGCCCACCGTCGATCACCAAGTGGGTCCCGGTCACGTGCACGGAGAGCTCCGAGCACAAGTACATGACCGCGTTGGCGACCTCCTCCGCCAGACCGTAGCGCCCGGACGGCGTGCCGGCGCGGATAGCGTCGGCCACGCGCTCGGGGTCCGCCGGGCTGCGCTGCTGCTCGAGCGAACGCATCATGCGCGTCTCGATCGGGCCGGGGCATACCGCGTTGACCCGGATGCCGGCGCGCGCGACGTCCGTCGAGGCGACCTTGGTCAGGCCGAGCACGCCGTGCTTGGAGGCGACGTAGGCCGGCATCCCGGGACCGCCCGACAGGCCGGCGACGGAGGCGGTGTTCACCACCGCGCCCGCCCCCTGCCGCAGCATCACCGGCAGCACGTGGCGCAGCCCGAGGAACGCGCCTTTCAGGTTGACCGCGATGACCTGGTCGAACATCGCCTCGTCGTACTCCTGCGTGGGGGTGACGCTGCCTTCGATGCCGGCATTGTTGAAGAAACAGTCGATTGTGCCGTGAACCTCAAGCGCTGCCTTGACATAGGCCTGCACGTCGGCCGAGCGGGTTACGTCGGCGCGGACGAAGTGGGCCTGGGCGCCGATGGCCTGCACGGTTGCCTCCCCGAGCGCCGCATCGTGATCGACGACCAGGACGCGCGCGCCGCGCGTCGCGAAGCCGATCGCCGCCGCGCGGCCGATGCCGCCGCCGCCGCCCGTGATGAGCGCGACCTTGCCGGTGAAATCCATTGTTCCCCCCTTTGTCCCGGTCCCCTAGGACGGTCGGTATGGCACCCGCATTGTCCCTTGCAAAGCGCGCGGCGCTGCGTCGAGATTGCACTGGGAGGATCGCGTCATGACGCAACAAGAGAAGGCGGAGCAGTTTCGCGCGCTGCACGAGGCGGGCTGCTTCGTGATCGCCAATGCCTGGGACGCCGGTAGCGCCCGCATCCTGGCGCGCCAAGGATTCCAGGCTCTTGCGACGACATCCGCCGGGCTGGCCTTCATGCTGGGGCGGCGGGACGGCGAGGCCGCGGTATCGCGGCACGAGGCGCTCTCGAACGCGGGGGATATCGCGGCGGCAACGGAGTTGCCCGTCTCGGCCGATCTCGAGGACGGCTACGGCCCGGCGCCGGAGGCTTGTGCCGCGACCGTCAGCGCGGCCGGCATGGCGGGGCTTTGCGGTTGCACCATCGAGGACACGACCGGCACGGCGGTATCGCCGCTGCACGGCTTCGACGAGGCCGTCGCACGCGTGCGGGCGGCAGTGGCGGCGGCACGGGCGCTGCCGTCCCCCTTCGTGCTGACCGCGCGCGCGGAGAACTTCCTGCACGGCCGCCCCGACCTCGACGACACGATCCGCCGGCTGACCGCTTTCGCGGAAGCGGGCGCGGATTGTCTGTACGCCCCCGGCCTGCCCGACATGGACGCGATCCGAAAAGTGGTCGCAGCCGTGGCTCCCCGTCCGGTCAACGTCCTCAGCGGACCGCGAGCCGGTCTGCTGCCGCTCGCCGCGTTGGCCCAAGCGGGCGTGCGGCGGGTGAGCGTGGGCGGAGTGTTGGCGCGCGCCGCATACGGGCAGCTACTCACGCTCGGGCCGGCACTCGCGGCCGGCGACCTGCCCGGCGCCTTGGGCGCCGTCCCATCACATGCGGCGATCAACGACGTGATGCCGAGACGCGAGGCGGTATAGTCGCTCGGGCGGAGGCCATCCGGGCGCTGCACCAGCAGGATGATAACGGGGCGACGCTGCTTCAACGCGTCGGCCAATCGATCCCGCACTGCCGTGGGGCCGTCGATGGCGGCCATCTGCACGCGCAACACCAGGTCGCTGCGGCGAAAGTCCGGCATCCCGCGGCGGGGCTGTTGAGCGCGACTTGGCGCACGCTGACCACCGCCGCCAACACCGGAGCGACCATATTGCGGTGAGCAATGCCGCCGTGGGTGGGTCGGCAGCCCGTAGCGGTTGCGCCGAGAGCAACCTCAACGCGAGAGACCGCAGGGTTCTGACGAGGAGATGGCGCACGGGGTCGGGACCGGTCGCCCGACCACTTCAAGCGACGCGCGCAACGAAACACGCGGCGCCGGGATCGCTCCCGACGCCGCGCTTGCGCTAGATTGGACTACTGGCGCAGGTAGTTGGTGGTGACGCCGGTCTGCTCGCCAGCCGTCGGACGCGCACTGTAATTCACGCCCACGCCGGTCTGCTCGCCGGCGGTCTGACGTGCAAGGTAGTTCGTGCCGACGCCGGTCTGCTCGCCAGCCGTCGGACGTGCGCGATAGTTGGTGCCGACACCGGTCTGTTCGCCCTGCGTCGGCCGCGCGCTGTAGTTAGTGCCGATGCCAGTCTGCTCGCCCTGCGTCGGGCGGGCGCTGTAGTTGGTGCCGATGCCAGTCTGCTCGCCCTGCGTCGGACGGGCGCTGTAGTTGGTGCCAACGCCGGTCTGTTCGCCCTGCGTC
>JAABUQ010005761.1_pt1 | contig 19410 bp, 17 predicted proteins | sample 5560001 | NCBI WGS metagenome assembly JAABUQ01 (sample SAMN10711888, study PRJNA513371) | rock metagenome | isolation source: Antarctica rocks | place: Antarctica: Victoria Land, Finger Mt nord | collected 2015-12-18
AAGTGGAGAATAGGTGGTGTGATGATGGTGTTTTGGTGGTATGATTAAGGGTCCAAATAACCCTAGAGAAAGCAAAATGGGAAAAACGGGCTGACAAGGAAAAATAGGGGCAATGACAGCTGACATAATCTCTCCTCTACTGAACCCTGGCTAGCTTGCTTCAATAGTTTAAGTATTCTAGTATGCTGGTGGACATAGATATAGGTATTTCGGTGGTTGTTGAAGGCCTATAGAGGTATCGTGTAGTGATTTCAGCTTTTTTGATCACCCGCGTGGCTCCCACTCCTCTTCCAACATTCACTCACATCTCCTCATCCCGTCCGTCTACTCCGGATCTCGCTAGCCTCGTGTGTTCTCTCCAATGACTCAGAGGAGCTTTCAAAACGACGCTACTGCCTCGACGCTCCTGCCTCGGCGCTGCTGCCTTGGCTTACCGCCTTCTTCTCCGGTCTTCCAAGCCGCCGAGCTTCAAGATCACTAGCACTACAGTACCGTTGAGGTCACATACCATGACAAGCCGACCTCCCCGAACGGTGGAAGACCTTGATGAAGCTGAACTCACAAGTTTAGCCTGTCTGGTCTCACTTCGTGTAAAAGGGCAGCAAGTGTTCAACGAAGAACATGTCTCGCTTGAAAAAGGCGAGGTAGAAGATGCAATATTAGAAGCGGACACAGAGCACCCGGCAAACATCGCAAAATCCAGCGGGGACGACTTGAAGAGGAGATTTTTGGACCGCTTGGCTGAACTTGTATCACACCGTAAGGGAGGGCCGCATGTCGCTAGCACTGCGTTGGTTGAGAACGGAGATTCGGTCTCGGTATATGTGGCAAAGAATGATGGCTTTAGTCCAGCAGAGAGACAGGGATTGAACACGATGTTCCATGCGATGTCTCAGTTCGTGTTTGGTCTGTGCTCTTCGAGTCATTCTGTCATACACATACATACTGATAAGTAGTGAAGGACGCTGTTCCAAAGACTCATCGCATATTCTCTTGACCTCCTTGCTAGAATATTATAAAGAAAGGCTAGATCATCACTATATTCCGAAGCTTCAAAAAGATCTCGAAAATTCTCGCCACAAATTTCCAATGTCGGCCATTTTTTCTGAGGAACAAGTCAAGACACAAAACATCGACCACTGCAGGGAAAGCAAGATTGCTGAGGATTGGCATTCTAAAACCCAAGACTCTGCGTCTTATGCTCTGGGAACGCTCTTCACTATTTGCGAGAGCAAGCACTATTCACAATCTGAGCGGCGACTGCTTCTCACTTCCAAAGCATACGACATTAGACATTCGTCATCGTTCAGGACTTATATTCATACTTACCTGGGTGACTCGGCCACAGAGGAATTGCTTTGCGACATCTTCTTCCTTGGAAGGATTCGAGCGGCATATGAGACGTTTCGGATGTGCTTTAGGAAAATTCTGAGCTTTGCTCAGATGGATGGCTACCTCATCTTACCACCAAAGATTACACCTGGGTCTGCAGGTTCACAGTTTACACTAGCACAAGTGCTTCAACTTGCAGGTTTAGTTTGCGATCTCCCAACCATTCAGAAGCACATAAACCAAAAGATGCAACGAAAACAGCTGGAGGAAAGGTTTGGGCATTTGCAACAGCACACTCTGATGAATCTGCGTGTTCATGCTGAAGTTCAGGTCCTGATGGCCGTTCAGCAGGTTACAGAGGATCTACAAGACTTCTTCCCTTACCTCGGTTGCAGTAAACTCAGCTGCTTTTTGTGCAGTCGTCTTGTCCGAGCGTATGGATTTGCTACAAGAGGATGCCATGGAAGACTTTACGAAAGATGGACAGTTTCAAATGACTCTGGCTTTTTGGTTCAACCCGCCAAACAACCTCGTCTCGTCTCTGCTTTGAAAACCGTATTCGACGAACTCATCCAGATCATTCGGACTCCTTTGAGTAGAACAATGCCTAGGATTGCTGAATCTTCAGCCGGATGTACAGTCGATTCAAATGCAAGCGGCTGTTCTAAGCATCTCGATCTAGAGCACGTCCGTCATCAGATCAGACAGTTCGATAACCACGCAAAAGGACTGGAGCACGCGCTCTTAAGAGTCGTTGGGTAAATCCAAAGAACAGCTTCTTTTCTTCGATGCACCAAGTGCTAACAAGCGGTAGGGATCATGTCGCCCAAGACAGGTCATCAGACACAACAGTCGGCCAAGTCCCAAAATCCACCGCACATCTACGCTCTGAATCAAGAACTTCTTCTCGAGATCCTGGTACTGGTAATTGCAAAGCCTGCCTCAAGCTAACCAGACAGACTTGCGATCTATGCCACAATGAATGGATATGCAGTAGAAAATGTGAGCAAGAGATAAGGATCAATCATATCTTCCGCTGCTCCCCAAATCGCCCGCTGGATTCGGCCGACTACCTGGTCAAAGCTTGTTATGATGGAATGTTCCCCGACGATCCTCAAACGCGTAATGACTTCGGCTTCAGCAAACTCTACACGACAATGGAACACAACAGGCTCTTCTTTTTGTATAACTGCTTAATCCATTCTGTCAATTGGGATAGCCGCATGATCCATACCTGGCAACTGGAGAACCATTTGGCTTCGAAAATTAGGCTTTTATGCCTTATCGAGTCATCGGATCCTATAGTTAGCACTTCTTTTTCATGGTTTCTCGACAATCAGCAGGTTGTAGATACCAGTACACCTGCACTAAGTGAGACTGAAGTCGTCATGAATGGGTTCCAACGCGCGTGGCGTCACATTGGTCTAGAAGATGGCTCTGACCAGACCATTTTGGAGAATGTCGCCGACTGGCCTGCTTTGAAACGATCAGCATTCACGTTGTATAGTACGACTCTTCGAGGATTAAGTCCTGGTCCCCAAAGTAGGGAATGGATGACTTTCGGTTTCTGCGCTTGTCCCAATCAAGGCTCCCGGTTCTATTTGGTCTTCCTGTACCGACTCTTGATTGACAAGTGCACGTTTGAAGAATTTTGCATCGCTGTCGGGTCATTCAAGCTATTTCGGCTCCTTTGCGAGTATATTTTCGAAATGAAGACACCGAAGAGGGTGCCTTCGGTTTCTGAAATAGAAATCTTGGAACATACGTCCTGCGGGAGACGACCCTACGACCCTGAATGCCTAAATAACGCAATTCCTCACCTACAGAGCGTGTTACAAGGAAATTCAATCACACAACATTCTGTATGGCTCCTGAAAAAATTTGTCTTGTCCAATGAATGCTACCCTATCAATTTTGTTGTTATGCATTACGGGTTCTTCAACTGTCGAATTAAAGACGGCATACAAAGAGCTGCTTGCTGACGATAGCCGAGGTGACCCCATAGAGCTTCAATCTGCTTGCTTGGCCAACGACATCTATGAGTATGCAAGCCGCAAGATAGCGATTGACGACAAATTCAAAAGGCTTATGAGGAATCTAAACAAAGACGGCCAAGCACAATATATGTTTGTCAGACTAACTCGTAAATCGACAGAAAAGGATGAAGAGCTTCGTCAGGAACATATTCGGTAAGAGCGAAGAGGGACTCCAGTCGTGTCAGATCCCTCTCCTCAACCGAAAAGAGAGCAGTTTCATAGACTCCCTCCGCCGCCGTAGAGGCTCACATTAGCTCTTTCTGCAGGGGCGGATGATCAATTCAGATACGTAGCGTGCATACAGAGTGGATCAATTATAAGAGGCTTATGAAGGGAGCAGAGTGGGTGCGGATTAATACTTGAGCTCCATACAATAGGAGAGCAATTCAGTAGAAATATGGAACGGAAGAAGTAGAAATGAAAATGTACACACTTCCGTAATAGAATGATGTGGGGGGAGCCGGTTAGGGGGAGGCAACGGCGAGCAGCTCCAAGCCAGCGATATAGAGCGGTGACTTTTATCGTTTACGGAGTATGGAGTATATAAGAAGCTATTGCCTCATCAACTAGGATTGATACCTATTCAGGATGATAACATGCTTGGTAGTTGAATGGCTAATTTAGTCAGTCGATTGGCGGATAAGATGGATCAATACATCAATTCCAATATTACAACATAACCCTCTGCAATTGCAACTCACAACCACAAGTGATTCTCGTCGAATGTATTCAATGTTTCCTGAATCGACGGCGCTATTGACAAGATGCTCCATCAGCGAAGGATCATTGCCACTCCGTCCTCCCTGACGTTACATAAATCGGAGCGACTTGCTCGAAAACCCGCAACAAAGTGATAAGCCTGAAGTAGATGGAGTTTCGGCACACGATTTCCGCCCCGTCTCCAGCCAACTTAATATACGTTGGTTCCCGAGGATGGCATTCATGGCAGGAAAGGCCTATCTTTCGGGGGCCCGTATGGTAAAACAGAGCCCAAAGTATTCCAAATAACTATTACACGGGCTTTGAGTGCAGGGAGGTAGGGCGCTTTCTGACCTTTGTAAAGTAAATCGCCGTAGAGCGGCCATACTGGTCGAATGCTAATAGCCAGATATCGAGGTTATTCCACTCGTGAGAGGGGAAATAGGTCGTGAATCATCGCCACTTAGGGGTAGCGTAATTTTGCTCTTGTGTGCGAGGACCGTTTCCGTTTCAAGGGCTATGGCCTATTCAACATTCTTGTCTTTTGAAAAAAAAGCAGTCGATGTTTTCGATTCATTCTAGCCGAACGGCAAAGGCAGCTTGCACAACAAAGCTGACGCAGTACGTAGGGATATCGAAGTTCTAAACTTCACTATTTGCCTAGAGACTTCTGCGACGTGGATGGTCTTCGAGCGGAATTAACTCAATATCCGCCGGTACTCTTCTGGCCAGTTCAGTACCAGCTCGTTCCCCCGCGGCGGTCCACAACTTGTAGTATGCTTTTACGACGCTGTAAATGCTGAACGTCAAGACCGTGGCTCCAGCCACTGCTGCAACCGCTTGATCGAGGTCCGCAATAGAGCAGGCCATGCGAGGGAAGAAATCCCTTCCAAAACGGATCGCGGATTCTTTTATTGTTTTCCAGAGAGACACTGAACTGGATGTCATGCTGTGACACCACATGCTATGCCAGAAGGTAGGCACCAGGGACGCAACAAACGATAAAGGCAAAAAAACTGCGGAAGCAAACGTGATGAAGTGTAAGTGGCGACTATGCTTCATTCCTGGCCGTTGAAGCCGCGTCGTCAGTACAGATCGTCCGGCGACAGTCGTCGCTTCAACATGAGATCTAGTCTGCGCAACAGCGGGGCGGGATCTGAGATTCTCTCTAAGGCCCAGATATGCTTGAGGATGGCTTGATCTTTCAATGTCCTGTCCTGAAGATGAAGAGTCTTTCTTAGCATGGAACAGCATTGATATCACGATCAATCCAGTTATTACAGCTAAAAGCCCCAACACCACGATGATAGTCACAACGAGCCCTGCAAAATCAGCAACGAAAAGTCTGCTGAATGCAGGGTGATTTCTCGCGAGGGTTCCCGGCCTATACCGCAAACCTGAGCCTGCGCAACTCCAAAAATGAACGTAGCATTCGACTACGAAGCATTGGAGACCTATTAGTGCAACAATGGTCGCTCTTTGGAGGCAGAACATCCAGGCAGCGACAAGAAACAAAATGACACTGAGCGCCATAAATGTTTCTGTGACGATGAAAGGGGCTTCGGTGGCAGCGATGAGTTGTACGAGTTCCTGGCCGTTGCCGTTGCCAACATACACTTTGTGATTCCATAACGATTGGGCCTGCAACATTACATGGCCTGCTGCGACGGCCGGCAAGGTCAGTACGGCAACAAGATCCAGGTCAATAGAACCTGTTTTCCGCTTGCTTGGGTGCAAAGTCCAGGAGACCAAAACCGATAGTATCGTGAAATACCAAGCGGCGATGGTTCCAGGGCCGTACAGCGAAGACACCTTAGCGAAACGATCTTCCCCGCCAGAATCAGTGGTTGCCATTTGGAAGACGGTCCGAGAATTCACTGAAGTTTCGCGGGTGATCGATATAGCTGTGCTTGCCCTTACTTGAATCAAATCCCTGTTACATATCGGTAATGACCATAGATTGAAGTAGACTGACTTAGTGGCGATCTATCTATGTGTTTTGAGTCTTTGCTAAAATCGATGAAGAAAAGAAAGAATCCGGGGAAAAGAAGAAAGGAAAATAGCAGTGGGGGTGGCTTACGTAATTCCGTTGACTACCTAAGACACCAAGGGTGTACAGTATCAAGTCATTTCCGGTCCCACAGGGCTGAAATACTCTCCCCAAAACAAGTGGCTCTTTGCAAAGTAAATTATATCACCAACGAATAGATTTGAGAACAAGAGGTATATACAGAAATGATAGGTAAGTAATCAAATTACGACTTTGTACGCTAGAAAGTCTTATCAAATCCTCTTGTTGGGAAGATGATATATATAGAAATTCAAGCGATATTTGGACCGGAAATGACTTAATACACCCCCTGGTGTATCAATAGTACCAGCCTTGGAAATATTACAGCACGTTCATCTTTCACTTTGTGCCCCTTGGTTATTTGGACATTCTACCCTCCTCCTTCACCAACTGCGCCGACTCGGCCGGACACCCCAATCATCATCTTTCCCATTCAGCATCATCCCCAAAGACCCATCCCACCACATCCACATTCACCTCCGACGCGCTCTGGGCCTTGAACCGTGGTGGACCGGGCGCGGGATTCGCGTATTCCATTCTCATCGGCTTTCCACCCTTCGAACCCCAGCTTTGGGCCTCCTCAACAGCTATCTCAGGCCTGATTGGGGCATCAAATCCTCTTCCCACAGAAGTCCAGCATCGCCTCCCCTTCGCAGTCCACGTAACCAAGAAGAACCTCAATCAAAGCAACCCACGTCACTGTCCCACCTCCCCAAGCCATTCCCTCTCTTCTCCTAAGTCTCTCCCTACAAACATCGACTAACCCCCAACAAAGCCGCCACCTCCCCCGGGACCACCACTACGCACTTCAACGCGATGTCACAGCATGGGAAGTCGGTGTTGCAATTGTCGGTTTTGGAGTAGCAGGAATTTTTAGACTGGGGAGCGGGTGGTGGGGCTGCCGGTAGATTTGGGAGTGCAAGGGCGAGGGGGAGGAGGAGAAGGAGGGGGGAGAGGGTATTGGGGAGGAGGTGCATGTTTGGTGAGTTGGAGGGGGTTTGGTTTTGGCGGTTTATGAGCTGCGGGTTAAGAGGGTTTGGAGGGTTGGAATGGAGACAGATGGGGATCAGAAGAATGGTCGTGGGGAATGGGGAGGGGTTCTGGCGCGCGAGGGGAAGGGAGGGGGATGTATATTTACAGATCCATTGCTGGCTGCTGGGTGGGGCAGAGGGGTTTCCAACACGCATGACGGATTCTTGCGAGGAGTTGTTGGTTCTGAGGCTGGATCTTCACGCCATGAAGCGGAGGGATATCGAGCGTAGGGTTTCGGAGAGTATGGCGCGGTCTCAGCCTGGCAAAATCGAGGGGGGCTTGATTTTTTATTTTGGGTTTGTGGGTTCGAATTGCCCGATGCGGAGATGTTGATGTCTTTGGAGTTACATATGGCCAAGTGGCTACTTACCTCGTGTGATAGGATTTAGCTCAAACACGTGCGATGTTGGAGAGGGGGGGCAAGTCTCCTGTGAGGCAAGGGAGCTAGATTTGAAGCATAACGCGGCCGCTATGGAAGCGGTTTCAGACGGATGTGAGCGGTATTGCTAATTGCATCACTCAACGGAGAAGAGGTAGCAATAGTAAGTAGCTCGTGAGAGACCGAGTACGACTTCTCCAGAATACCAAATTGATTCCACTTAGGGCCCAGAAAGACGCACACATGTCAAATCCCCGCAACAAGGAATACCTGCAGAACAGGCGTGGAGCAGGGGCTTGGAAAGCGCTGAGCCAATGGCGCAGTGTGAACATCACAGTAAACATCAAGTCTGTTTTATTGTAGTGATGAATCTATATAATTGCTACCAGGGAGTGCTGCATATCCATACATCTGTTAGCCGATCCAACGTCTATAACCAAGATGGCACATCCAGTATCCGCCAAAACGCCATCGGAATGGACAGGGCGTCAAAACCACTTCAACCAAGTCCACCCACCCTCAAAACGCCACTCAGATCTTCTCCTTCACTTCCGCCGCACCTCTCTCCGATGCAGGCAAATCCCTCGCCGCAGACTCAGGCGCCCCATTCCTCGTCGGCACTCTACTCTCTTCCCCCCCCGTCTTCGTCTGCACACGACTCACCGTCCCCGTCCGCGTCCGCGTCTGCGTCCTGCTCGCTGGATCCACAGTCGGCTCCTCCTGGACCTTCTGCTTCCTCGGCACACGGGCCCACCAGTAGAGGAACAGCGCGCCGAAGACGTTGAAGATGATGAAGGCCCATAAGATACCGAAGTTGCGCCAGCGTTTGTCGTAGCTCGAGCTCAGTTGGGTGAGGTAGGAGTTTGTTAGGGAGGCCGGGCAGAAATTGCAATCGCTTGTTGCGGCCCCGTTGGTTAGGTAACCGCCTGCGGTTGAAATGTAAGGGGTCATGTAGGCTTGGCAGGTTTGGTTCGGGGGGGGGTTGAATTTGACGAACTCGATGTCGGAGCATTGGATGTTGGTGTTTGCGAGACCGGTGGAAAGCATACCGTCGACTAGATAGGTGAAGGGGGAGACGCGGTACATGAAGATCCAGAATCCAGGGAGAGCGTTTGGACCCGCGAGGACACCGCAGAAAATTAGAGTGAGGGAAAAGAGAAGATTGGCAAGATTCCCGGCTGTTTCTGCTGTGGCGATCCCGGCTATCATCATGTCTGTGAAGGTCGAGGTGAAGAGTAGAAACTCCCAGACGAGCAGGAACATGAGGCCTCCTCGCTCATAAATCTGGCCCGCGGGGATGGCATTACGGTACATGCCGATTGGATAGTAGAATGTGAAGAAAATTAGAATGGCCATAAGAGTGTTCCAGGGAAGTTCGACCACGATTTGGGAGAGCATGAATACCGGCCAGGAGTAGGTTTTCGAGGGGCGTTCGCGAGACTCGTACAATGATCGTTGAGTGACGAAGTGTGGCATCATCTGTTGGACGAGATTGCCGAAGATTGTCATCAGCAAGAAAATTGAAAAGAGCTGATTCTGGAGCCCTTGGATACTGAGAGCTGAATCCCAAAAGGAGAAACCGATAAAGAGCCCAGATGCGGTACAAAGTAGGGTTTTGGAATAGAGATAGGAAGGAGTACGCCAGTATTGTTCAAACACTCGCTTGGTGACGGTCCAAAATTGGAGACCGAAAGGTTCTGCAAACTCTCGCAATGCTGTAGGATCATTTTCGACGGGTCTCTCGCGCAGCTCATGCTTCATCTCCACCAGCGTCTCCTTGATGTCAGCCTTCTCATCGGATTCAAGCCACATTTGAGGCCAATTAATGGTATTTTGAGAGCCTGGTGCAGCACCTATAACATCGAGCATCCATTCCGCAGGATTCTCCTCGAGACCGCATCTCCTAGAGCCGTTGCGTTCGAAGTAGTCAGTCAAAGTCTGTGAGTTGTGACCAATGTCTCCGAAGTAGACGGTCTTGCCACCAGCCGCAAGGAATAGAAGACGGTCAAATTCCTGAAATAGAACTGCGGACGGTTGATGAATAGTGCAAAGGATCGCTTGGCCATTGTTTGCCAGCTTTCGGAGCAAGGTGCAAATAGACCAAGCAGTCTGACTGTCAAGACCCGACGTTGGTTCGTCTAGGAAGAGTAGTAATGCAGGTTTTGCAGCGAGCTCGACTCCAATAGTTAGCCGTTTACGCTGTTCGACATTGAGGCCTTCGCCCGGGACGCCGACAACTGCGTCGGCGTAACCGTCCATCTCCAACACTTTGATGACTTCGTCAACATATTCGAGCTTCTCTTTCTTGGGCGTGGTCTTTGGTTGACGCAGCAAAGCACTGAAATTTAAAGCTTCTCGCACTGTAGAGGTTGCGAGATGAAGATCCTGTTGCTGAACATAACCTGTCTTTCGCTGAAAGCCGCTATCCCGTTGACGTCCATTGACAAGCATCTGCCCGGTCACCACGCCCATAGTGACCCGGCTGGCCAGCACATCTAGGAGAGTAGTCTTGCCGGCGCCTGACGCACCCATGAGCTAGATTAGAAGGTCAGCACTGTTCAGTACCCACGACACGCCTCGAGTACTTACAGCTGTCAAAGTCCCAGGTTTCACCCACCCATTACAGTCTGAAAGCAAGCGGCGCTCTCCACCCTTGACCTTGATGTCGTAATTGACGCCCGACCAATGGAAGATGGCCGTCTGTTTCTGAATGCTGGGAGGGATATCCCCACCAGAGATTGTCTTTCCAGCGATGACACCTTGAGCCGTAGGACGATCATCCATGACCTTCTCTTCATCATTCTCCTTTACAATCGATGGAACCAATCCGCGCCGAAACAGCAACACTTCGCCCTTCGACCGCTGGGCAGAAATGTATTCAGTGGCTACCAGATAGATCGCACAAGAGCCAATCATCAGTGCGATAAGAATTCCGAGATTCCTCCAGAGGTGTGACGCCGTGTAGCTAAAGCTACTTTCGAGATATGCATCTCCGGATACAAAGTTCTGTCCCGGCACCGATCCTACTGCGCTACAGACTTGTTCGTTGGGGGCAATGTTGGCGTATGAGGGACCTACAGGGAGGAAATTAGTGCATGGGAAATCGCGACCTCGGAACTCGTTGATCATGAGAGCCTCGAATCCGTAAGCGACTGGGTCAAGGTAATTTATCCATCTAAACCACGGGTGCATGTCTGAAAAGATTTAGTCGTTTGCATTCTCAGCACTTGGAGAAAATTACCTCTTATGGGGACAGTGAAGCCAGTGTAGATGATCAAAGCTAGGATGAAGACTGCCGCAGGAGCCATGGCTTGGGCAAGCGTCCTAGACATTGCACCAATGGTGCGGAAGACCATGGACATTACCAGCGCGGTCACAAACGAGAAGAGGTAGAAGATGAAGAACGCGCCGGGCTCTCTTCTTAGGTTGGTCAGAAAGTAGAGGGAAAGGTTGAAGAAAATCGATGTTAGGATCTTTGTTGGAAGGTCGCAGATCATCGAAGCTATTGCCTCAGAAAACGGGTGGTAGAATGCATACTTAGATTGTTTTTCAACAATCGGCCGTTGTGCATAGAGTGTCAGGATCTTTTGACGGTGTTTAGTGAACGTCTTCAACGGTTCATATTCATGTGGCTTACCTCAAGAGCGCTGCTGAACGCACTGAGCAGGATCGAAAAGAACAAAAGAGCACCAAGGCTAAAGAATGATCCAGTATTGGGCTGAATGTTGTAGAAAACGCTTCCAACGACTAGAGCCATGATTGAATTGCCAAATATGCCGGACAGAGCTATAGTCGCATCGTTACGAAGGCGTTGGAAGCCCCTTTCCATGCAAAGCGCAACCTGCATTGACACGGATATGGTATATGGAGATTTGGCACGCTGGCCTTTTGCCATGGTCGCTTTCCGAGATTGCTGGAATGTTTGAAAGTTCTCTCCCCGGATCGGATGTTGCTCTCCAAATTCGTCGATCTCTTGAAGGAGACGAGCTCGCTCACTAGATTTCTGCCATACGGCAGCAAATTCGTCCGGTGTTCTTGGAACCCGGCCTTCAAATCCTTCCCGAACGATTCGCTCCGCTGGGTTGGTAAGGGAAGTAAGAAAATCACCGGTCGTAGCTCTTTCGGTACAGTGAAATCCCATGTTGACAAAGAAGTCTTTGGCCGAGGTGGTACTACCAAAGTAGATTTGACGGCCCTCGTACAATACCGCGACCTTGTCGAAAATGTCGTAAATATTCTGGGAAGCTTGGTATATAGCAACGGCTGCGGTCGAGCCGGCCAGAGAGGTCGATAACCTTAACGTCTTGACAAACTCCAATGCGGTAGCGCTGTCTAGTCCACGAGTGCTGTTATCCCAGCATTGAAGAGGGCTACCGCCGAGCGCAGCCTCGGCAATACTGACTCGTTTGCGCTCTCCACCACTCACTCCCCTCACGAAGTCATTGCCCACCCGTGTATTGAAGGTGTGAGAAAGACCAAAGACAGCCATCATAACCTCGGTCATGTGCTTAGCGTATTGTTTCCGGTCGACGCCTGGTATACGATTCCTCGGGGCTCGTGCCCGAGCAGCAAAGTTCAGTGTTTGTCCAACGGTCAATTGCGGAAAGTGTACGTCCACCTCAGCCTGATACATGCATTCGCCCCGAAAGTCTTTGTGCATTGTCTCCATTGGGATTCCTTGGTAGTTGATGTAAGATTTTTCATCGATATAGAAGCCGTGTGTTTCCCCTGACATGGTTTTTAGAAGCGTACTGCAACCACTCCCGGGCCGGCCGAGGACCACGAGCATTTCGCCACTGCGTACAAGTCCTTCAAAGTCTCGTAGAATTTGAATTTTGTGTTTCCCTCGGCCTGTTAGGGTATTGAACAAGGAGGCAAGCTCGAGTGGATAGTTTCCAAAGGTCCTGGCAGCAACATTTAGCTCATCACCCCAAAATGATCCGTGCACCGCAACCACCTACTTTTGGTAGTCCGCGAGACTGCCGAAGCCATGGACGTTGAGGTTTTTGTATGAGATACCTGCGACTCTCTGAGGGTATCTTTCTGGGTCGCGCGACTGCAACCCGATCAAGGTCCTCACCCATGCTTCTGGGTTGAAAAGTCCAGAGGTAGGATTGAGAGCTGGATCATCGCTTTCGAGGAAAGGATTTTGATAGTCCCCTTCCGCATTCTTGATCGAATGTTGCGTGATTTGCCGAGCAAGATTTACGACTTCGGAGTTACTAGCCCCCTTGTCGAGGTCACTCAAGCTCTCCGAGTCGGGGGTCGAATCGGAATTCTGTGTGGGAGGGAGTCTGTCTTGGATTTTTTGAGGGAGTTTCTCATCGAGGTCCTCAATTGCTTGCGCGGCAGCTGTCACGACTCCTCCTGACTGGGGAAAAGCACCCCAGGGTACGGCCGAAGTCATCGGAGATAGTGTCAGGCCGACTTGGCGTTGGTTTTGAGACTCGGAAATGTTTTACGGAGGTGGGGAACCAAAGTGAGACGAGAGAGCATTATTTCTATTCTTGATTTTAGAAGTTCTTATTAGAGAGATTGTTCATCGCTGGGACAGAGTTTTTGTTTTGTCTTCTCCCAATCTTCGGTCAGTCAGCATTGTGTCAGTGTGCATATGCCTATTGTGCGGAGCTCGGATGCAAGCTATCCGGCATTCGCGAGCCTAAGGCACTGACAGATTCGCATACGAGACGACTCAGCGCCAAGATTTTGCTGTAAGCGGAAGTCTTCGTTTCCGCTTAGTAACAACTCACGCATTTCACTTTGAACAGGTGATGAGGAGGTGATTAATAGTCATCATTGATGAGAGTATTACAATAGCACGCAGCATAACACCGCGACATCAAGCCGGAGTACTGTTTTCCACCGCCGAAATGTCTCCGGAAAGTGTGTGGAACCCCAAAACAGGTAAGTCCCTTATGCACGTTCCTTACCTTATGTTAAGGTAGCATGTCCATAGTACTCAATTTCTTGTACTGCGCCGAAATGCCTGCTGACTCCTTACCCTCGGCGACACCCGTACGATGCTTTTCTAAGGTACCGCCTGGCTCGCGCAAACGGCAGGATGAGCCTAGCGCGTTCGGGTATTTCTCGCCCGGCCCTCGGGAAAAAGCAGTGGCGCCACATGTTGAAAGTGTTAAATTTCGGGAATGGCATCGTTGGACATCCGATACAAGAAACAAAACACGAAAACGATGCAAAGTAACAAGTCAAAATTGGCAGAGAAGACAGTTCCAGATTGAGAGAAAGCGAGACCTAGATACAAGACCCAACAAACAGTGGTATCGTCATCGCAGCAGCTCCCTCTGATAATGCATGCAATCCATCATTATCCCCTCCTGCGATCTCATCCCCTCCGTCCTCCGCATTACCGTCTTGTCGACAAAGCGACTCGTAAAGCTGGCTGTAGTGGGTATTTTAAACGACCGATCCCTTGCGCTCCACATCCTCAATAATCTCCGCCGCCAGAGTGCCCTTGTCGGTGAGACCCATCTCGGCGGCGAAGGTGCTGTGGGGCACCCATTTGTTCGAGGTCCGGGGAGTGGTCTCCTCCAGCATGCGGTCAACTTGTTCGAGAGAGAGGCCCTCTGTGGTGATGGGTCAGTGGATTTGCCACCGACTGAATACATGTCGGCAGGAGCTTACTTGTTTCAGGGATCAGGAAATAGGAATAGATGAGGCAGCCGAGACAGAGGGCGCCCCAGACGAAGAAGACTTTGGCTCCCAGGTTACCCTTGTCGGGGTCGACCATATAGGGGGTAATGACACCGATGATCTGATAAGCCGTCAGCCACGATCAGTCTCTGTTGAATGATTTTCCTGGGAAGTACGTACGCAGTTCCAGAGCCAATTGGAAGCAGTCGATAGAGCGACACCACGGGAGCGAATGGGAAGTGGGAACACTTCGCCAATGACGACCCAAGCACCGGGACCCCATGTAGAGGCAAAGAAGAAGATGTAGATGCAGATGAAGGCAATTTCGGCCTTGACCGTTGTAGGATTGCTCCCGTCTACGGTGCCTGCGATGGCGACAATGAACTCGCAGATGACCATACCCAGAGCACCATAGATCAAGAGAGTTCGACGCCCGAAGCGCTCAATGGTGTAGAAGGAGATGGGCGTGCTGCAGACATTCACGAGTGTGGTGATCAGGCCGATGAGGAATGGATTCTGAATCGTGCCGAGTTGCTGGAAGAAAGTGGTGCCAAAGTAAAAGATAAAGTTGATACCAGTCCATTGCTGCATCATCTGAAGAGAGGTGCCAAGGATAGTTCGGCGCAGATTGCTCTTCTGCACAAAGAGCGAGCCTTTGAAACAATTGGCCCAGCTGCTGAAGTAACTGCCCTGAGGGACGACCTGGAGCTCATATTCATGATTGGCAACAATCTCAGCCAACTCAGTCTGCACAAACTCGGAGTCTCGTGGCTGTCCCCGCAATCTGCCCAGCACGTCCGCTGCACGATCAATTTTACCCCTCTTGACAAAGTAACGGGGCGACTCAGGCAGAAAGAAGAGACCTGTTGCGAGAATGATGGCAAAGAGCATTTGAAGGCCAATTGGAATGCGATACGATCCACTCGTGGTGTAATTTTGGGTACCGTAGTCGACGCATGAAGAGAGCAAGAGACCGATGGTGATGGCGAATTGGTAGCCAGACACAATGGCACCTCGAACTTTCTTTGGTGCAATCTCCGACATGTAGAGAATGATGATGGCAGAAACAAAACCAATCCCAATGCCGGCAATCACACGGCCACCGACCTAATCATCATCGCCTATCAGCATACAAAACACTCAACCATCGATGCAGGACTACTCACCAAAAGTTTATACCCCGTGGATGCAACCTGAAGTATGACACCAACGATGAAGATACCACATCCAGAGATGACCGTGGTTCGACGGCCAATAAAATCCGCAATATCTCCAGCCATGATCGCGCCGAAGAATGTTCCAGCAGACAAGATGGAGACGATCAGGGACTTCATCCATGAGGGGAGAGCAAATCCTGTAGGGCCTGGGGTCGCATTTTTGGCAAACGAAGGGTTCTTGGGATCAAGGTCAGTGTAGAGGGTGATGACATAGTTCATGCCCAGCACGCCGTTAATGTAACCTGAGTCGAAGCCGAACAGAATACCGCCAAAGGCGGCAAAGGCACACATGAGGTAAGCCTTGACAGTGACTGGGGCTTCAACACGCCCCGTGTCGGCCGTAGCCACCAATCCTGGTCCACCTGGCATCTTGATTGATGTGGGTTGTTCTCAAGAGGGATAAGAGAGAGGGTGTGCACAGCACACGCAAAATTTAGGTATGTACAGAGTGTTGTGAGGACGGCAGCAGTGACAAAGGGAAATGGATGGGTGAATGAGAGGAAAGAGGGGTGCTTTCACAACGCGGAGATTTATTGTGTATTTGGGCGGGGGTGCAGAGATTCAAATAGTGTGATGCATTTCTGGGGAATTGTCACGGTTACCATCGGTCTAATGCAAGCTGGGGGCTGTCTGATTCGGCGAACGAGTTCTAGATCCTTAGTAAGGAAGAGTTGCTCGTAATGGGCGCTATTGATTGAAGTCTGAGCCAGCATTGAGCGTGAACGATTCGCTGGTGCAGGAATAATCAGCGTGTCATGTGCAGCACCTGAGCGTGTCTGGTTGCAGTTCTACTTTGCAGGAGATGCTGACGGCGGCGCCCATTTGTCGGAGCAGTGTCTAAAGCTGCTCAGAGCTTCCTTTAGCGTCCGGAGTAGTAATATGACTGCATGCAAATAATGCAATGGGGTTGCTCCTTTGCCATGCCTTAGTTCCATTACACTAGGCCAGACCGGCAAACCCCACATTCGAAAGCAGCACTAGAGCAACGCTTGCAGGGTAATAGGCTCTCCAAAGAGCGGGAATGAGTATTACCAACGCCTCCTCGGCAAGACGAAAAGGTCAGTCCGTATAAATCATACGGATACCGCTTTCCGCTTCGACGCCATCCGGTCCTTCTCATGGGTCTCCCTTCCATGAACAGACTGTACCGGGAAAGTGATGATGATACCTCATGCTTGAGAGCAGAACAATAGAATCGACGTCAGTAAGGGTCAAAGGAATCGGGGACTCGGGGTGCAAGCTCTGGGGGCGTAGGGGGTCACATGGGGTCTGTGCGATCCCCGCCAAATTGGATGATCACTCAGCTTCTTAAGGTATTTCTTCTTATTGCACACCTGCAACTACGCCCAGCCTCACATTGCCTCATTTAATTGTTAGTTCCGGTTGAAGAGCAAGGAAGGTTCCCAATTACAGCAGTCTCAACATAAGATCTTGCAACGGTCTGTGTTGTATCCGTGAGTGATTTGGTCATGGTCTTGAGTCAGGAGTACTGGCACTTTGGCCTTTGATGGTCGCTGTCCCGCCACCTCCGCTTCATTTGGCCCGTGACCTCGCGCCGTAGTTGCACTATTGAATAGCTTTCCCACCTAGAATTAGAGAACTGGACCAGTGATAGTGTGGCAATTAGCGAGCTGTCTGGATGACTTCATTTCACTGTGAGGACACTGCCAATCAAGAGAACTTTGGGAGTAAATAAGTAAGCAAGTAAAACAGGAGTCTACTCCTCGAATCAAAGACGCCAAGCGGATCTTGCGCGCGGTAGAACATATGGATATCAATACTCGCGCCACATGGGAGGCCTGAACGTTGCACCCGAGGCACAATTCGAATCGAAGCTCTTGCCACTGGCCAAAGGGCAGAGCCTGGTCAACGTCGCCAATCGGTTCGTCAGTGGCCAAGCAGTAAGCAACCGGCAAGAAGGTATCTCACGGAGTATTGATCTCCATGTGCTCACGATGGAGAGTGTAAGACGAGCAGATCTGGACACTGGAAACACTTCAAGCCAATCACACAGCCCGGACCCAGAGCTGGAGACCCACATACGCGAAAAGCTTCGACAGACTTATGCCGACTTTACTGATTCGGAGCGTGGGATCCAACAAGCCACAGAGACGCGGAGCCCTGATGGCGATGCTCCGGGATTTCAAGAAGACAACTACGAATTTTGCCTCTTTTCGAAGCCCACACATGCGGAGGCGTCGGCAACTCCTGACAAGGGATATCAGAGGATTGCACTGAGATCGCCCACTCCAACTGCCACCGAACCCACTTTTCTTATTCCTCGGAGACCGGATTCATTTTACTTCGCAGGTCCTACTACAAGTGAGCAGGAACTCAAATTCCGACAAGCTGCAGTGTCGGGCGAGGATGTTCTCGAAGGTGTGAAAGTCAGATGGGTATGCAAAGATCTACTGACACCCTGAAAACACTGTTGCTGATGAAGCGCAGAGAGGCTTCATGTTACCATGGCGGGTCACCATCATCAAGTCAGCTAGGCCTTCCAAGTCACCACAGAGCATCGACGATGCAATCCCTTCCAACAACAGCGCACGGAAACGCAATGGAAAGAAAAGGCGCATTGCCATTCGGAAAAAGCTCGTTGCGGTGAGTGTAAGGAAAATGGCAGCTCAAAAGGATCAAGCAGAGAGAGAGCACGCAGAGAGGGAGAAGAGGTCCAAAAAGAATAGAGAGAAGAAGTTGAAGAGGAGGCAGAAGGAGAAGGTGAAAAGAGCAGCGCAAGGCACATGAATGGCTACATGAACGTCAATGCTCACTTTGGCTGGAGATACATGGGTTAGGAGACTTTTACGGCGCTGAAAGCCTTGCAGTGTAGCAGACCCAGAGTATTGAGAATATACGACATGGTTCTACCCATTGGAAATGCCCCGGGAAGGGACAATTTGATCCAGAGTCGCTCCTGCTTCATCAACAGCTTCTGGTCAACAGCATGGCTTAAGGGCTTCCTCGAATTGGCACCATCAACATTCACCATTCGTCTTCTAGCAGTGCTATATTATTGAGCATTGAATATCACGAGTATCATTTATCTTGTACCGCTCGAAGGCCGAAGCCATGTCTTGTTACGCAAACGATAGCATCATTCTTCCTGACTACGGTCCCTGCAACACTAGTGGCAGAACTACATTCTGCTGCGTGCAAGGCCAAATCTGTCTTTCTAATGGGCTCTGTGGCACCGAGCTTGGCACCTTCTACAATGGCGGCTGCACGGACGAGTCCTACAAAGCTGCCATCTGTCCGCGTTTCTGCCAATCGGGTACATCTCCCTGGTCCCATCGTCTCGAAAATGCACAGCTAATGATGTTCGTAGAAAGCGCCCAATTCATTGTCGAATGCAAAGGTGGGGCCGTCAAAGATGGGGACTTCTGTTGTTCGAGCGATGGCAAGCTGGACTGCTGCAACGATAGGAAAACCGGCTTGGGGTTGGCGGCATCATCTTCATCGACCACAGCGGCCGCGGCGAACCCTTCAAGCACGACGAAAGGCTTACGCTCTCAAAGCCTCTCTACAGTTTCTTCCACAACTCCGAGCACTACCAGGTCAAGCTCCTCGACTTCTGCATCGCCCGCTCGGATGCCTTTCTTATTCGGCACCATGACAACAGTCGAAGGCTCAGCTTCCACAATAACTTACACGGTAATGTCGTTGACAGCTACCGGGCCCGTCGAGCCCGCCTACACCCCTTTGCACTCATCCGCTCCCAATCAAGTCATTGAAAGGCCAAGTCAGCATCTCCAAATTGGGCTTGGACTAGGTATTGCACTCACTCTCGTCATAACGATAGCATTATGTATTCTCTACTGGTCCAAACACTTCTCCACCACTTCCACTCCTGCCGAAGGTGCAGCGCGAATTGCCAAAAAGACTACCTTCGAGAAATTCAAAGGGGCTTTCGCCAAGAAGAAGACGCCTGCCCACACCCAAGACGACGAACACGAGCTAAAGGAGACCCAGGCCACAACCATGCCAAACCCC
>JAABUQ010005762.1_pt1 | contig 19408 bp, 24 predicted proteins | sample 5560001 | NCBI WGS metagenome assembly JAABUQ01 (sample SAMN10711888, study PRJNA513371) | rock metagenome | isolation source: Antarctica rocks | place: Antarctica: Victoria Land, Finger Mt nord | collected 2015-12-18
CATGACCCTCGAGACCCCCGAGTCGCTCCGGCGCCGGGTCGAGGCCATGAACAGCCGGTTCCGCGAGTACGAGCAGGCCAAGCGCGAGCTCTCCGGCGGCAACCTCCGCCTGGTCGTCTCGATCGCCAAGAAGTACCGCAACCGCGGCCTCTCCTTCCTCGACCTGATCCAGGAAGGCAACACCGGCCTGATGCGGGCGGTGGACAAGTACGAGTATCGCCGCGGCTACAAGTTCAGCACCTACGCCACCTGGTGGATCCGCCAGGCGATCACCCGGGCCATCGCCGACCAGGCCCGGACGATCCGGATCCCGGTCCACATGATCGAGACGATGTCGAAGCTCCGCAACGTCTCCAAGAAGCTCCTCCAGGAGAAGGGCCGCGAGCCGACGATCGAGGAGACGGCCAAGGCGGCGAACATCTCCATCGAGGAGACCCGCCGGGTGATGAAGATCTCCAGGCACCCGATCTCGCTCGACCGCCCGGTCGGCGAGTCCGAGGACAGCTACTTCGGGGACTTCATCGAGGACGAGGCCGCCGAGAGCCCGATCAACGCCGCGACCCAGGAGATGCTCAAGGACAAGATCGACAGCGTCCTGAAGACCCTGACCTACCGCGAACGCGAGATCATCAAGCTCCGCTACGGCCTCGGCGACGGGTACACCTACACCCTCGAAGAGGTCGGCCGGATCTTCAAGGTCACCCGCGAGCGGGTCCGCCAGATCGAGGCCAAGGCCGTCCGCAAGCTCCAGCATCCGGTCAGGAGCCGACAACTCGAAGGCTTCCTCGAAAGTACCGGCTGATCCGGCCCGACCGACCGCCGGCCGCCTCGACCCGAGGCGGCCGGCGTTTTTTTTTGGACCCCCGGCCGCCCGAGGCCTGGGAATCGCCCGGGGCGGCGTTTAAGATCGAAGCACACATCTTGACAACGCCCCCAGAACTCGAACCGCATCGCGCCTGACACCTCGAAACGAAGGCGGCCGGCCGGCCGGGCCGCCCCTGTCTCCCCAAGGAGTTGGACCGCCATGCCCTCGACCGCCTCGACGCTCCGCGACCTCCACCAGCTCCACCAGCGGGCCAAGCTCCTCCGCGACCGGATGACCTCGGGCCCGAAGACCCTGGCGGCGCGGAAGAACGCACTGGCCGCCCGGCAGGCGACCCTGGAGGAAGCCAAGAAGGCGCTCCAGGACGAGAAGGTCACCGTCAAGAAGCACGAGCACCACCTCCAGAGCCAGCAGACCAAGTCCGACGACCTCCGCGTGAAGCTCAACCTCGTCAAGAAGAACGACGAGTACAAGGCGATCCAGAACCAGCTCGCCCTCGACAAGAGCCACATGGAAAAGACCGAGGGGGAGATCCTCGAAGCGATGGTCCGGGCCGACGAGAAGACCCTCGCCGTCCACGCCGCCGAGCTCGAGCTGAAGAAGGTGACCGAGGAGGTCGCCGGCCTCGCCAAGCAGATCGAGGCCCACGCCGACGCCCAGAAGGCCCAGCTCGCGGAGCTCGAGACCGCCATCGTCGAGGCCGAGTCCGTCATCGACGAGGACCAGCGCGACCGCTACCGCAGGACCGTCAAGCAGCGCGGGGCCGACGCCCTCGCCGCCGTCGAAGGCGGGGCCTGCTCCGGCTGCTACGTCTCGGTCACCCACCAGATGATCAACGAGCTGATCAACGGCCACTCGCTCCAGTTCTGCCAGACCTGCGGCCGGATGCTCTACCTGCCCGACGACGACCAGCCCGTCACCCAGCGGTCTTAATTGATCGAGCGTCCTCGCCAAGTGTCATCGGTTAAGGATGGAGAGAAGGGTCATCGACCGCCAAGCCCTCGAACAAGGCGGCGGCATTCAGCTCGCGATCGGCCGAGATCAGCGTGACGCCGCCCAAGCCGGCGGAGATCCAGTTCGTGCGGACCTCCAGCGCGGCTGCGAGTTGCACGGCGTCGTAGGCCCGAAGGGCGTGGGATTCCGCCATCCGCATCGAGACGTCGATCCGATCGGGAGTGATTTCCAGGATGAGGTAGTGTCGCGCCAGATGCTTCCGGAATCGCGCCAGGGCTACCAGAGCGTTGGCCGGGTTCAGGGTACCGCCTCGCGAGCGTCGGGTCAGGGCGGAGCAGACCTCGACCGCCGTGATCCTCGCGATATAGAGGGAATCGGTCGTGCCGGGTCGTGTCAAGCTCCGGACCCAGGAGGAGCCAGGCTCCTGGACGTATCGCTTGACGAAGGCACTTGAGTCGAAGAAGAAGGCGGGCAACTCAACCACGCTCCCGGATGATGGTCTCCGAGACGAGTTCGCCTTCCACCGGGATCGGCGTATCGTCGTCATCCTCATCTTCGGCGATGTCGGGGAGCCGCAAGATTGATCCGGATGCGAGCAACCGCTGATTCACGACGTCCGCCGGGAGGGCCTTGTCGGATGGCGGGGCTTGTTGATGCCGCTTGAAAGTCCGGACGGCCTCGGTGATGGCCTCGTCCTCGGAGACGAACAGGCCGCTCGCGACTTGTTCGCGGACGAAAGTTTCCAGTTCTTCGGGCAGACGGATCGTCATCGCCAACAGACCCCTTTCGTCAGGCCCATGCGGATCAGCGACTGCACGGGCCTATCCTATCAAATTGCGGCCGGATGCTCGACCTGCCCGACGACGACCAGCCCGTCACCCAGCGATCGTGAGCCTTGATCGACCCGGGCCGGGGTTGATGGGCCCGATCGCCGCCCATCAACCGCCCGATCCGGCCGCCGATCAATGGGCGACCGCGTTCGCCGGCAGGAAGAAGAACGCGACGCCCAGGATCGCGTAGACGATCAGGAGCATCGCGCCTTCGAGCCAGTTCGACTCGCCGTCCTCGGCGACCATCCGGGCGATCAGGACCGCCAGGACCACCGCGACGATCTCCATCGTCGAGAACACCAGGTCCATCGGCGTCCCGCGGAGGTAGCTGGCGAAGACCAGCACCGGCGCCACGAACAGGGCCACCTGCAAGGCCGAGCCCAGCGCGATCCCCACGGCCAGGTCCATCTGGTTCTTCAACGCCATCAGGACCGCCGTCGAGTGCTCCGCCGCGTTGCCCACGATGGCCACGACGACCACTCCCATGAACACGTCGTTGAGGCCCAGGCTGGCGCTGGTGGCCTCGACCGCGCCGACGAGGATCTCGCTCATCCAGGCGACGAAGGCGGTCGCCCCGATCAAGGCGCCGGTGGCATGGCGGAGCCCCCAGTTGTGCTCGCTCGCCTCGGCGCTGGTTTCCGAGTGGATCTCGTTGGTCAGCCCCTTGTGGGTGATCAGCGAGAAGACCAGGCTCATGGCGTAGCTGAAGATCAGGAGCCCGCAGACCGTCACGCTCAGGCGATGCTCCAGGCCGGGCGCCTGGGGGGCCAGGTGGTGGAAGAGGGCGGGCACCACCAGGCCGATGGTGGCCAGGACCATCATGGTCGAGTTGATGCCCGCCGCGGTCCGGTTGAACCGCTGGATCGAGTGCTTCGTGCCCCCGGCCAGGAGCGTGGCGCCGAGCACCAGCAGGAGGTTGCCGATGATGCTGCCGGTCAAGGACGCCTTGACCACGTCGTCGAGCCCCCGGCTCAGGGCGAAGAGGGCCAGGATCAGCTCGGCCGCGTTGCCGAAGGTGGCGTTCAGGAGCCCGCCGATCCCCGACCCCAGCCGCTGGGCCAGCTGCTCGGTGGCCCGGCCCATCAGGCCGGCCAGGGGGATGATCGCCACGCCAGCCGCCGCGAACCGGGCGACCGGCGACGCCCCCAGCAGCGAAGCGGCGATCGCCACCGGCACGGCGATCAGGAGGTAGCCTTCCCAACCGAGCGAGCGGGGGTCGTACCAGGCGCCCCGGCCCCGCCCGGGCGGTGAGGCGACCGCGGACCCCGACGCCCCCGGCGACAGCTCGGTGCCGGGCTTGCCTCGCTTGCCGGTTCGGTTGACTCTGTTTCTCGACACTTATATCATCTCCCAATAGGTGAGGCCCCGCCGGGGCACTTCCTTCGAAGGTCGGAATGCGATCATCCCCGCCGACCTGGGGCGGGTTTTCGCTTGCGAGGCTACCAAACATGGCCGGGAACGTGCAGGAATTTACCGACGCCAACTGGGGCTCGGAAGTGATTGGTGCGGAAGTCCCCGTCCTCGTGGATTTCTGGGCGCCCTGGTGCGGACCATGCCGGATGCTGGCCCCCACCATCGAAAAGCTGGCCGGCGAGCTCGGCGGCAAGGTCAAGATCGGCAAGATGAACACCGACGAGAACCAGGACACCCCGGGCGGCCTGCGGATCTCGGCGATCCCGACGGTCTTGATCTTTCACGGCGGCAAGGAAGTCGACCGCCTGGTCGGCGTGAACACCGAGGCCAAGTTCAAGACCGCCCTATCCAAGCTCGGCGTGTCTTGAATCCAGCCTTGATCAAGGTTTGCGGCCTGGCCGATGCCGGATCGGCCGTCGCCTGCGCCTCGGCCGGGGCGGACTGGATTGGCCTGAATTTCCACCCGCCCTCGCCCCGCTCGATCACACCCCAGGCCGGGGCCGAGATTGCCTCGGCCCTGGCCGGCCTGGCCGAACCGGTTGGCCTGTTCGTGGACCGCCCGCCCGCCGAGGTCGCCGCCATCGCGGCCCTCGTCGGGCTCGGGATCATCCAGCTCCACGGCGACGAGACGCCGGAGTACGTCGCCGAGCTGGCCCGCCTCCTCCCCCCTCCGCATAGGATCGTCCGGGCCTTTCGGCTCTCGGACGCCGCCTCCGTCGACCGGATGTCGGCCTACCTCGAAGCCGTCGAATCCCTCGGGGCCCCCCTCCACGCCATCCTGGTCGACGCCCACGTCCCTGGCCAGGCCGGGGGGACGGGCCGCTCGATCCCGTTCGAGGTCGTCGACCACCTGCCCCGCCACCCCCGCCTGATCCTGGCCGGCGGCCTGACGCCGGAGAACGTGGCGGAGCGCGTCCGGAGGGTTCAGCCCTGGATGGTCGACGTCGCCAGCGGGGTCGAGTCGTCCCCGGGCGTCAAGGACCTGGGGCGGGTTTCCCGCTTCGTCGAGGCGGCCCGATCCGCCCGGGAATCTTTTCCTTGACACACGCGTACGCGCGTCGTTAGGGTGATGAACCGATCGTCGCGTCCGGATTCGCGACGGGGCGCGGACGGTCCGTCGAGGTGGATTCATGGATCACGATCGTCGAGGGCGCCGGCGCAAGCCCGAGCAGGGGCGGGGTCTTCGACCCTTGCATCCGCTGCTGCCCCCGGCCTGGATGAGCCGGGCGCTCCGGGTGGCGATGTCGGCCGAGGATTGGGACCGCTTCGACGCCCTGGCCGGCGAGGCATCGCTGGTGGCCTCGACCCAAGCCAGGGCCAACGGGGTCGCGATCTCCCGGCTGATCCACGACCCGACCCGACCCGCCCCGGGCCCGACCGACTGGATGGATTGGGAGCGTCTCAAGACGCTCCGCCTGCTCCGCAGGGCGAACTGACCCGGCCCGATTTGATCGACGCCGGCGATCGTCCTAGCTTCTTCGATAGCGATGGCCCGCCTCGTCGGCGGGCGCCTGCCGACCTCCCCGGAGCAGACCCGGGTCACACCTTCAGGAGCTTCCCCTTTGGCGACCATGGTTGCTGGTGACGTGAAGGATTTCGCCCTGGCCGCAGTCGGCCATCAGCGCATCCTCTGGGCCGAGCGGGACATGCCCGTGATGCGTGCCCTCCGCGAGCGGTTCGAGGTCGAGAAGCCGCTGGCCGGGCTCCGGATGTCGGCCTGCCTGCACGTGACGGCCGAGACGGCCAACCTGGCCCGGACCCTGGTCGCCGGCGGCGCCGACCTCGTCCTGGTCGCCTCCAACCCGCTGTCGACCCAGGACGACGTCGCGGCCAGCCTGGTCAACGACTTCGGCATCGCGGTCTACGCGATCAAGGGCGAGGACGAGTCGAGCTACTACCGCCACATCGCCGCAGCCCTGAAGCACCGGCCGCACGTCACGATGGACGACGGGGCCGACCTCGTCAGCGCCATGATCTTCATCGCGCTGGACCGGCTCAAGGACGTCCACGATGAGGTCCGCGAGTGGGCCTCGACCCTCTCCGCCGAGGAGCGCGCCGGCCTGGTCGCCAACGTCGTGGCGAGCATGGAGGAGACCACCACCGGCGTCATCCGGCTCCGGGCGATGGAGAAGGACGGGGTCCTGAAGCTGCCGGTCATCGCCGTCAACGACGCCATGACCAAGCACTTCTTCGACAACCGCTACGGCACCGGCCAGAGCACCATCGACGGCGTCATTCGCGCCACCGACATGCTGATCGCCGGCAAGCGCGTCGTCGTGGCCGGCTACGGCTGGTGCGGCAAGGGCGTCGCCATGCGGGCCAAGGGGATGGGCGCCCACGTCATCGTCACCGAGATCGACCCGATCCGCGCCCTCGAAGCGGCGATGGACGGCTTCGAGGTCATGGAGATGGCCAAGGCCGCCCCGATCGGCGACCTGTTCATCACCGTCACCGGCAACATCCACGTGATCCGGTCCGAGCATTTCTCCGCCATGAAGGACGGGGCGATGGTCTGCAACTCGGGCCACTTCAACGTCGAGCTCGCCCTCGAAGAGCTCGCCAAGGTCGCCACGACGACCAACAAGGGCGTCCGCGAGTTCGTCGACGAGTACGTCCTCGGCGACGGCCGCCGGGTCTACATCCTCGGCGAAGGCCGCCTGATCAACCTGGCCGCCGCCCACGGCCACCCGGCCAGCGTCATGGACATGAGCTTCGCCGCCCAGGCCCTGGCGACCGAGTGGTCCCTCAAGATGAAGGGAAAGCTCGACCACAAGGTCTACAACGTCCCCAAGGAAGTCGACCAGTGGGTCTCCACGCTCAAGCTCCAGAGCATGGGCATCACCCTCGACACCCTCACCGCCGAGCAGAGCAAGTACCTCGAGAGCTGGGAAATGGGCACATAAGTCTCCGGCACCCGGTTTGCTCCTGATGGCGTGACGTTCGGCGACGCGAGGGCCGGCTCGGGCGGCGGGGATCATCCCGCCCCTCGGTTGCCGGCCCTTTCCGCCCGTGCCGTCGCGCCACAGAGGGAGCACCATCATGTCCAGCCACGTCACGAAGTCGGTCGACGTCAAGGCCCCCGTCAGCGTCGTCTACAACCAGTGGACCCAGTTCGAAGAATTCCCCAAGTTCATGGAAGGCGTCCAGGAGGTCAAGCAGGTCTCCGACAAGAAGCTCCACTGGAAGGCCCAGGTCGGGCCGACCGTCAAGGAGTGGGACGCCGAGATCGTCCACCAGGTCCCCGACCAGAAGGTCGAGTGGAAGAACATCACCGGCGCCCACAACGCCGGCGTCGTCGACTTCCTGCCCAACGAGGACGGGACCACCCGGGTCTCCGCCGTCATCATGTACGAGCCGGAAACCTGGCTCGAATCGGTGGGCGACGTCCTCGGCTTCATGGACCGCCGGGTCCAGGGCGACCTCGACCGCTTCAAGGCGTTCGTCGAGGCCAAGGGGACCGAGACCGGCGGCTGGCGCGGCGAGATCCACCAGGGTGAAGTCAAGAAGTGAGGTGATGTCGGGCCACGGCTCGACTTGATCTCCGACCGGCGACGATATCGACAACCCGCGGCGACGCAGAAACGGGCAAGGCTCGGGGATTGCCCCGGCGTTGCCCGATTCGCTACGATGCCGGCGAAGCCTCTCGACTTCGCGCCACGGCCAGGGGCCCACGCGCATCCCGGTTCAGGACGGACGGCCTCGCCCATGCCCGACATCCGCCCACTCCGCGGCACTCGCTACGACATGGCCCACGTCGGGGCCCTCTCCGACGTCGTCGCCCCCCCCTATGACGTGATCGACGCCGACCTCCAGGCCCGCCTCTACGACGCCAGCCCGTACAACGTCATCCGGCTCGAACTCAACCGAGAGCAGCCCGGCGACACCCCCGAGTCGAATCGCTACACCCGAGCGGCCCGGTTCCTCAAGGAGTGGATCCGCGACGGCGTGCTCCGCGAGGACTCGCAGCCGGCCTATTACGTCTACCATCAGGTCTTCGAGGTCGAGGGCCGGCAGTACACCCGCAAGGGGTTCCTGGCCCGGGTCCGGCTCGAACCGTTCGGCGAGGGGAAGATCTTCCCCCACGAGCACACGCTTTCCGGCCCCAAGGCCGACCGCCTGGCCCTCTTCAACGCCACCCGGTACCACCTCAGCCCGATCTTCGGCCTCTACCCCGACCCCGAGCAAGAGGTCATACAGCAGGCCGAGGCCGGCATCCGCGACCGGACGCCGCTGGAAGCGACCGACCACCTCGGCGTCGTCAACCGGCTCTGGGAGGTCCACGATCCGGCCGTCCAGACCGCGCTCCAGGGGATGATGAGCCCCCGGCCCGTCTTCATCGCCGACGGCCACCACCGCTACGAGACCGGCCTGAAGTTCCGCGAGGAGCTGATCGCCCGGGGGGAGTGGACCGGCCCGGACGATCCGGCGAACTTCTGCCTGATGATGCTCGTCGGCATGAGCGACCCCGGCCTGATCATCCAACCCACCCACCGCCTGATCCGGGGGTTCGTCGGCCTCAGCTCCGAGGCCCTCGCCGCCCGGCTCGCCCCCGAGTTCGTCATCACCCCCGAAGGCGAAGGGGAGGCGGGCTGTCGGAGCGCCTGGGAGACGATCCAGATCGGCGAGGAGCAGGATACCCTCGGCTTCGGCTGCGCCGAGGACGGCCGCTGGTTCACCGCCAAGCTCCGCAACCCCGACCGGATGGCCCAGCTCACCCCCGACCAGAGCCCCGACTGGCGATCCCTGGGCGTCAGCATCCTCCACGAACTCGTCCTGAAGGACCTGCTCGTCAAGATCGGCGCCGCGTCTTGCACCTACGTCCATCAGCTCGGCGAGGTCCTCGACGCGACCGGCCGCCACGCTTGCGACATTGCCTGCCTGGTCCCGCCCGCCGGCATGGAGCACGTCGAGTCGATCGCCTCGAACCTGGAAAAGATGCCGCCCAAGAGCACTTATTTCTACCCGAAGCTGCTCAGCGGCCTCGTGCTCAACCCGCTTCGCTGACCCGGATCGATCGGGTCGCCTCGAAGAAAGTCCGGCCATGTTCGACAATCGCTGGGAAAACTGGGCGGGCGACTTCGCCGAGTCGTTCGGGGCCGGGCTGATCGACCCGACGGTGCGCAATTTTTTGCCCGACATCCTGGCACAATTCGGCGCGGCGGTGCGCAAAATCGATCGCAACTTCCCGGACGAGGTCCGGATGGGCACGTTCGCCACCGTGCTCAACGACGAGATGCCCCGGCTCAAGCTGCCCGATGACGCCAGGCCCCACGTCCCCGAGGTCGTCGCCCGGTTCTGCGAATACCTCCGCGAGACCGGGAAGGTGGGCGACGGGGACGAATGGGCGGCCGAGATCCGCGTGATTGGCCAGTCCTTCGGCCAGCGGCTCAAGCCCGGCGGCGGGGTCAAGGAGGTTACGATCCGCAGGTCGCCCGAGTCGTCGCCCCTCGGCCGGAACGACCCTTGCCCGTGCGGCTCGGGGAAGAAATACAAGAAATGCTGCTACAGCCCATGAGCAGGTGCCAATAACCAAGCATGTCCCGGGCTTGGAGCGTGCAAAATGCGAAGGGCGGACAGCACCAGAGTGCGATCCGCCCTTCGATGACTCTCGATGATCTGAAGGCCAGAGGCTCCCAGCTCAGACGGTTGGCCCGCCCAAGACCTTCCTGCCGGCGATGATCGCCACGACGAACAGGACCAGGAAGACCAAGGCGAAGAGCTTCGCGATGTCGGCCGAAGTACCGGCCAGGCCATAGAACCCGAGGCCCGAGGCGATCACGGCGATGATCGCGAAAATCAGTGCCCAGCGAAGCATGGGAAGCTCCTTGACGCGGTAAGTGGACGAGGGGAGAGGGAACAGGGACACGGCTTCAGATCATCGAATCGGTCGGAGTTTACTTGGACTTGAGGGCCAGTCCGACGATCACGCCGGCCACCAAGCCGATGCCGAAGGCGGTGGCGACCGACTGGCCGGGGTTCTGCTTGACCAGGTCGTTGGCCTGGCTGAGCCGCTCGCGAGCCTGGTCGGACACGTCGCCGTAGCGGTCGCGGAAGCGTTCGCCGGCGTTCTGGGCGAAGTTGGTCACGGTCTCGGTGGCCTGCGAGATGGCCGAGCTGCCCTTGCTGGTCAACTCGGTGAGGTACTTCTCGATCACCTCGCGGCCTTCGCCGGTCCGCTGCTGGATCTTGCCGACGATCTGGTCGATGTTGCCGCCGGCGACCTGGAGATCATCGTCGGTGAGCTGGCCCCACTTCTCCTTGACCTGGCCGCGCAGCTTGTTCCACTGACCCTGAACTTCCTGGGCGTTGAAGGCCATCGTCGTCATCTCCGTGGTCCGTTGCGAATCACCGGCTAACCCGGCCGGTCGACGGTGGACAAGATCGCAAGGCCGATGCCAAGCCACGCCCTCAGCCCAAAAATCTCCATTGATATCGATGCGCATGAAAACGCCCCCCGCATTTGGGCGAGGGGCGAGTGTTTGCCTCGACTCTATAAGCCGGAAGTTACTTCGGCGCCGGATCAGTCTTGCCGGTCTCGCCCGAGGCGTTGGCCGGGGGATTGCTGCCCGACGACTTGACTTCTTTGTTGACTTCAGTCGTGGTGGAGCCGCCGGGACCGGAGACGGTCTCTTTGGTCTTGTCCTGGGCCTTGTCTTCGCAGCCGACCAGGGCGAACATCGAGAACGAGCTGAGGATCAGAGCGGAAGCGAGGTAGCGGCGCATGATCGCGGTCCTTGAGTTGCGGCGATGACCACGACCGGCTTCGTACGCTGAAGCGGTCGGTTGGTCGTCAGGGTTATAATCGATTCGCAAGCGACGTGCCATTATTTTGAAACAGGATTCCGGACTCGGTGGACCTCGGGCCGGTCCCGGCGCGGGGCGGACGCGACCGAATGGTCGACCCGTCGGCACGACCGTTGCAGTTGTGGGGGGCAGGCGAATCCCGCGGCGATCGGGTTTCGATCGGATCGTTGCGACACCCTCCAACTCAAAGCAAAGGGGCACGTCGATGCCGAACAACAAGCAAGGTCAGGGCCAGGGCCAGCACCCCAACGGTGGCGGGGTCCAGGGGGCTCGCGATCAGGTTCGCGACGCCGCCCAGCAGGTCTCGCAGGGCGCCCAGAGGACGGGCGACCAGCTCAAGCAAGGGGCCGAGCAGGCTGGCGAGCGGCTCAAGCAGGGTTACGGCGAGGTCCGCGACCAGGCCTTCTCCGGTTATCAGCAGGTCGAGGAGAGCATCGCCGGCAACCCGCTGCCGTCGGTCCTGATCGGCTTCGGCGTCGGCTTCGGGATCGGCCTGGTCCTGATCTCGGCCTTCGCCGGCCGCGAGCAGACCTGGGCCGAGAAGTACCTGCCCGAGTCGCTCCAGGATGCCCCGGAGCGGTACAAGTCGCTGGTGGCGTCGCTGAGGTCGCTCCCCAAGACGGTCCAGGACAACCTGCCGTCGAGCGTCTCCAAATATCTGGGCTGATCGTCGTCGGGCCGGGCAGTCCCCTCCCGCGACTCGAGCATGGGCCGCCTTGATTCGATCGGGGCGGCCTGTTTTCATTCGAAGTCGGCCGCTACGATACGCGACCGACGGCCACCCGTCGGACATTCCTCGCGCCGGGAACCTTCCGATGCTCAGAAACTGGCGATCCTGGGTGCTCCTGACCCTCTTCTTCGGGCCGTTCCTCGTCTACATCGGCCTGGGCCTGCTCTGGCTCAAGGACCGGGGGTGGACCTGGATGAGCGCGGCGGGCGTGCTCTCGATCCTCGCCGGCGTGGCCTTCACGCTCCTGATGTCGCGCTGGACGACCTCGACCCGGGCCTTCCTCCCGCCGATCGACTGGGACGTCCCGTCCACGTTCACCGAGTTCGACCGCAAGGCCTGGGAGCTGGTCGAGGCCGAGGCCGCGCAGGGCGAGAACCTCGACATGGCCTCCTTGACGGTCATGGATACCTACGTCGACACCGGCAAGCGGCTCGCCATGCGACTCGCGGCGCACTATCACCCGCTCTCGGCCGACCCGATCGACCGGGTCCCCCTGATCGAGCTGCTCACGGCCCTCGAGCTGGCGGCCGAGGACCTGACCCGCCTGACCCGCCAGATCCCCGGCGGCGACCTCGTCACCCTGGCCGACTACAAGCGGGCGGTGGTCGCGGCGAATTACATCCAGAAGGCCAGCGACATCTATACGTATCTCCTGCCCCTGTTCAACCCGGTCACCGGGATCTCCCGGCTGGCCTCGCAGCACCTGATGGTGAAGCCGGCCTGGAAGAACATGCAGCAGAACGTGCTCCGCTGGTTCCACCGGGCGTTCGTCAGCCGGCTGGGGACGCACCTCGTCGAGCTCTACAGCGGCCGGCTCGTCATCGGGTCGGACAAGTACCGCAAGCTGACCCGGAAGCTCGCCAAGGCCGGCGCCGACGCCGATTCGGTCGCCGAGAACCTGACGATCGCCGTCGCGGGGTCCAAGGCGACGAGGCGAGGCGACCTCGCCTCGGCGATCCGCCAGTCCCTCAAGGACGACCCGGCCGGCCTCCTGGATCGCGTGGCGAAGCTCGGCGGCGACCCCGTCGGCCTGGAGCGGCTCCTGGCGGCCGACTGGGTCGAGATCGAGTACACCGCCTCGGCCGCGGGCAAGGAGTCGGCCCGCGACCGCTCGACCCGCAGGCACGCGGTCGCCAAGGCGGTCGAGTCCGACCTCCTGATCCTGGTCGTCGACCCCCGGCCCGACCACCGCGAGGCCGACGCCGCGTTCGTCAACGATTGGGCCCGCTGGTACGTCGACCAGCCGACCCTCCAGGTCCCGCCGGCGATGGCCGTGCTCGATCATCCCGACGACGAGGCGGCGAAGGCCGAGGTCCAGGCCCTCCGCGCGACCCTGCCGGCGGCGATCATCCGGGTCGTCGCCGGGGTCGCGACCGAGGGGGTCGCGGGGTGGCTCCTGCCGACCTTGACCGCGCTCTGCCACTCGGCCGAGCGGACCGCGATGCTCCGGCACCTCCGCGACAACTCGGCCCGATCCAAGGCCGGTCGGCTGTTCCGCCAGGTCGGCCAGCACGGCCGGTCGGTCTTCCAGACGATCCGCGACCGGAAGAAGGCGGCGGAGCCGGAACAGGTCAAGACGTGATCGGCTGTTTTCCCGAGGGGACTCGACTGCGCGTGCGCGGTTCGCGGATTCTCAAGCGTCGGTAAGATTGGCATCGTGGTTGCACCGGTTCGGCCCGCGATGCGGATGGGATGATCGGTCCCAGGGTGTCGTTGTTGGCCTCCGCTGGCTTGTCGAGGGTTCCGTCGTGGCAACCGCACCATCCAGAGAAATCGACGAAATCCGCAGGGCGATGTCGCAGATCCGCCACGAGCTCCACGAGGACGTCCAGGGCGTGATCGAGGGTGCTGAGGCCGCCGCCGACTGGCGGAGCTACATCCGCGACTATCCCTGGGTCGCCGTGGGAGGGGTCTTCGTCCTCGGTTACCTGCTCGCCCCGCGGAAGCGTCGCCCGGCCTCGGTCGTCCACGTCGCGCCGGCCGAGGTGGCCCGGGCGATCGGGGTGGAACCGTCGAGGCTCGCCGCGGTCGCGCCCGAGCCCAAGAAGAAGGGCACGGGGATCTTCCGGACGCTGATCGGCATGGCCGCCCCGCTGGCCATCAAGGCCGGCCAGGGGTACGCGATGCAGTTCCTCGAACAGTGGCTCGCCCAGCAGTTGGCCCAGCAGTCCGGCCCGCTCCAGGGCATGGCCGCCGCGTTCGGGGGGGCGATGCAAGGGCCGCCCCCGCAGACCCCTCCGCCGGGCCCATCGTATGCACCGGGCCGTCCGCCGGAACGCCCTCGCTTCTGATCGGCTCGCTCCCAACGGTCCTGCGCCTGCTGCTTTGTCGGTGACAACGACTCGAACCGCGCCGGGTGACGGCGGAAGGTCGGAACGATGGTGGATCGGTTGCAAGGGCTCGCCTCGGTCGGCGAGTCGGGCGGCGTGGAAATCAAGGAACGGGCCCTCGATCTCGCGGCGACCGCCAAGGAGCGGTTCGTCGGGGGGAGCAAGACGTTGCGGGACTATATCGTCAAGGAACCCGTGCGAGCCCTCGGGATCGCGCTGGGGATGGGGGTGCTCCTGGGATGGCTGATCAAGCGCCGATGAGTCGGGCCAACGGGGCGGGCCGACCCCCGTACCAGCCGCAGCCCCAGGCGACGGGCCTGGTCGGCAACATCGCCGAGTTCGGCAACGACGTGGCAACCCTGGTCGAGCTCCAGGCCAAGCTCGCCGTCCACGACGCCAAGGACTGCGTGGGCAAGGCGACCCTGCCGGTGATCCTCCTCGTGGGCGCGGCGGCCGTGGCCCTCGGGAGCGTCCCGATCCTCCTACTCGGCGCGGCGAGCCTGCTCGCGCGGTCGACCTCGCTGACGCCCGGTGCCGCCCAGTTGCTCGTCGCGGTCGCCGCCCTGGCGATCGCCGGTGTGACGGCCTTCCTCGCCTGGCGATCTTTCGGCACGAGCCTGGAGAGCTTCCGCCGGTCCCGCGAGGAGTTGGTCCGCAATATCTCGTGGATCCGGACGGTCCTGGTCCACAGCGGCCGGATGGCGTCCCGGCCCCGGAAGTGATCGAGGCCTCCACCCCGCCTCCGGTCCGGGCCGGCCTGACCGGCCTGCTGATCAACGCCCGGTCTCGGCGAGCGGCCGAGGCCGAGGCGGCGGTCCTGGCCGCCTTGAAGGGGCAAGGGATCTCGCCCGGCCACCTGGCCAGGGTCCACCGGCCGAGGTCCTTGATCCGGGCCACCGAGGCGCTGCTCGGGCTCGGCGTCGACCGCCTGATCATCTGCGGCGGCGACGGCACGCTCGGCACCGTCGCCCCCCGGGCCGCCCGGCGGGGGGTCCTGCTCGGGGTCATCCCGCTGGGGACGGCGAACGACTTCGCCAGGACCCTGGGCATCCCCAGCCAGCCGGGGCCGGCGGCCGAGGTGATCGCCGCCGGCAACGTCCGCCGGGTCGACCTGGGGCGGGCCAACGACGCCTACTTCCTCAACGTCGCCAGCGTCGGGATGTCGGTCTCGGCGCTCGGGCGGCTCTCGGACCAGACGAAGCGACGGTTCGGGATGCTGGCCTACCTGTTCGCCGGGGCCCGGGTCTTCGCCGGCCACTCTCACTTCCGGCTCCGGGTGACGAACGGGCCCGACTCGATCGAGACGAGCGCCCACCAACTCGTCATCGGCAATGGCCGATTTTACGGCGGCGGGGTGCTGGTCGCGGGCCGGAGCACGCTGGAAGACGGGCTGCTCCAGGCGTACGCCCTCGGGACCCGAGGGCGCTGGCAACTGCTGCGGACCGTCGCCCTGCTCAGGCTCGGCATCCCGGTCGACCGGCCGGGCGACCACTTCCTGGAGACCGCCTCGGTCCTGGTCGAGACGATCCCCCGCCTCGACGTGAATTGCGATGGCGAGATCCGGACCCGGACCCCGGTGCAATTCTCGGTCGAGCCGGGCGCCCTCCGGGTCCTGGCCCCGCCGGCCCCGGGTTGAGGCCGGGCGGCCGGCGACGGCTGAGGCGGCCGGTCAGGATCGGTCGACGACGTCGTTGACGACCTTGCCGAGCTGCTGCTCGGTGACGTGCGCGGCGATGTCGGCCCAGGCGATGATCCCCTGGAGCTGGCCCTGCGAGTCGACCACGAGGAGGCGACGGACGCCTCGGTCGGAGAACCGGGCGGCGATGGCCCCGACCGGCTCGTCGGGGCCGACGGAGACGACCCCCCGGGTCATGATGTCCGAGACGGGCAGGCGGAGCAGGTTCTCGCCGTGGTCGGTGAGGGCGAGGGCGACGTCGCGGTCGGTCAGGAGCCCGACCGCCTTGCCGTCCTCCAGCACCGGGACGGCGCCGCAGTCGGCGTCCCGGAAGATCAGGACCGCTTCGAGCACGGTGCTGAAGGTCGAGCATGTCCGGGGCGAGGGCGTCATCAGGTCGGCGGCGGTCGGCGACTTCGGATCGCTGGTGGCCATGCGAGGGAGGCCTTTCGAGGGAGCCTGGGGCGGGGGAGATCGGGGAGATCCCGGTGGTTCTGGTGCAAGTTCCGGGCCCCGATCCGCCCCGGACGGGCCTGGCCGCCCGCCGATCGGCCTCAGGCCGACTTGAAGGGATACTTGTCGATCCCGTACTGGCTGATCTTGCCCGAGACGCTCCGCCGCGACAGCCCGCAAAGCTCGGCGCATCGGCCGACGTTCCCCCGGCTCTTCTCCAGGGCCTTGAGGATGTACTGGCGCTCGATCTGCTCGGTCGCCTGGTTCAGGTAGAACGGCAAGGGGTGCTTGAGGTCGATCTCGAACTTGGGCCGGTCCTCCGGCGACTCGCCCACGACCTGCGTCGGCAGGTTGTCGGCATTGATCGTGTCGTCGACGGTCGTGACCGCCGCCCGCTCGATCGCGTTCTCCAACTGGCGGATGTTGCCCGGCCAGCGATACGCCAGGAGCCGGTCCATCGCCTCGGGCGAGACTTCCTTGGGCGGCTGGCTCGGCCTGGCATATTTGTTGAGGAAGTGGGTGACCAGCAGCGGGATATCTTCGGGCCGGTCGCGGAGCGGGGGGACCTCGATCTTGATCACGTTGAGCCGGTAGAAGAGGTCCTCGCGGAACTTCCCCTCCTTGACCTCCTTCTCCAGGCTCTTGTTGGTCGCGGCCACGACCCGGATGTCGACCTCGATGCTCTCGTGGCCCCCGACGCGCTCGAACTTCTTCTCCTGGAGCACCCGGAGGAGCTTGGCCTGCATGGCGGGCGAGATGTCGCCGATCTCGTCGAGGAAGATCGTCCCCTTGTCGGCCAGCTCGAACCGCCCCTTGCGGCGGGCGTCGGCCGAGGTGAACGCCCCCCGCTCGTGGCCGAACAGCTCGGATTCGAGCAGGCTCTCGGGCAGGGCCGCGCAATTGATCGCGATGAGATTCCCCTGTCGGTCCTCGCTCGAATAATGCACGGCCTTGGCGATCAGCTCCTTGCCGGTCCCCGTCTCCCCCTCGATCAGGACCGTGCTCTTGGTCCCGCCGATATGGCGGATGAGCTGGAAGATCTTATGCATCTCCGGGCTCTTGGAGATGATGTTGTGGAAGCTGTACTTCTCCTTGAGTTCCTGGCGGAGCTGGAGCACCTCGTCCTGGAGCGCCCGGCGGGTCAGGGCGCGGTCCATGACGATCCGGAGCTGGGTCGGGTCGATCGGCTTGGTGAGAAAGTCGTAGGCTCCTAGCCGCATCGCCTCGACGACTCGCTCGATCGAGCCGAATGAGGTGGTGACGATCGTCGTCACCATCAGCCGGCGCTGCGCCACTTCCCGGATCAGGTCCATTCCCCCCATACCCGGCATCCGCAAGTCGGTGATTAGCACGCTATAATCGGTCGCTACCAGGGCAGACAGGGCCTCCTGTCCGCTGGCAACAGCTTCGACGCTCAGTTCATCGGTCTCGAGGAGCTTCTTGAGCTGGGTCGTGCTGTACGTATCATCGTCCACGAGCAAGACTTTACGATGCATGCGGAGGATCTCTCGTGATTGGAGGTCCTGGACGAGATCGGTGAGGAAAGGGCATGGGGGCCGCGCCGCCCGATTCTCAGGGGTGCGCAGTTTTAGCGTATCACCGAAATCATCGCTCACCGAAAGGAATTCGTTTGCCGAATTCCGGTCGAGGTTCCGGTCTCGACCCGTCGCACTGCCTTATCATAGGCAACCGGTTACCCGGTCGGCCAGTCTCTTCTGATGCGCCGTCGGCCGCCCCGATTCGGGCCGAGGAGGACCGAAATTCCGGGCACGAGAATTGCCGCTGAAAAACCCGATCCGTTCGCTCCCGGAGGAATGGATCCCGCCGGGTTGCCGCCGGTGCGATTCCTTCGGCCGAGGGAGATCCGAAGATGGTTGACGTGGCCAGGACTCGGCGGGCCCATTTCGAGCCCGGCGCAGGCACGACCTCGGGCGATGGCTCGTTGGAAGCGTATGCCCAGAGCACGATCGAACGCGTGAAGAGTTATGCCCGCGAGGAACCGGTCTCGTTCGGCCTCTGGGCCTTCGGCATCGGGTTCCTGGTCGGCTGGAAGCTCAAGCCCTGGTGAGAGCCCTCGCGAATCCGGATTCGCCCCCTGCAAACCATCGCGGACCGCAAGAATCCCCCCAACCTTCGTGCCCCATCGGTCGGTCGACCGCACGCAGCGCATCTTGCCGCCCTTGCTCGCGAAGATCTCCAACCATCAGCGGGAATCATCCACAGTGAACTCATCCGATCCGATGGTGATCTTCGACGAGGATGGTCCGGTCGCGGCCAGGGTCGTCGCCCTCCTGGGGATCGACGGCACGTCCGTGTCCTCGTTCGACAAGGCCGAGGGATTCCGCGAGGCGCTGAGACGCCAGCGACCTGCCCTCGCCATGATCGTCGTCGGTCCCGGCGAGGCCGGCAATTCGGCCTCGCCCCCGCCGGAACGCGAGGCCCGCGACCTCGGCGCCCGGACCCTGGCGATCCTCGGCCCCGGGGCGGACCCGAACGCCCTGACCGGACGCCTGGCGGGCTTCGACGATTGGGTGACTTCCGGGGCGATCGAGGGGGAGCTGCCCGCCCGGGTCGACAAGCTGCTCCAGGCCCGTTCGGCCTCGGGGCTCCCCGCGATCGACCCCCACTTCCTGGCCCTGGTGGTCCACGACCTCCGGACCCCCTTGAACGTGATCGGCCTGACGATCCGGGCGATCGGCCAGTCGGCACCCAACCCGAGCGCCGAGTTCGAGGAGGACCTGACGTTCCTCCAGGAGAACGCCCGGCAGATCGACAAGATGCTCGCGCAGCTCGCCGACTATTGCCGGCTGATCGAAGGCGAGTCGTCCTCGAATCCCGCCCCGGCCTTCGAGTTCGACCCGCGGCGATTCCTGGCCGACTTCATCGAGGATCGCCAGTCCCGCCCGGGCGTCGAGGCCACCCCGGTCCGCCTCGAGATCGCCGATCAGTCTCCCCCCGAAGTCAAGCTCGACCAGAACCGCGCCCGACTGGCGCTCCAGCATGCGGTGGCGAACGCCGTCGCCTCGGCGGGCGATGGGGCGGTCCGGCTCCGCTCGACCGGCAAGGGCGACCGCTGGATCATCGACGTGATCGTCGATCGCCCGCCGCCCCCCACCGTCCAGTCGACCGAGTTGCGGCCTTCGGTCTTCGAGCGGCTGGCCGGGGTCGCCGCCGAGCGTCGCGGGCTCGACCTGGCGATCGCGGCGCGGGTGACCGAGCAATTCGGGGGGTCCGCGCGGCTCGAGGTCGAGGCCGGACGCCGGTCGACCATCGTCCTCGACTGGCCCAAGCAGGCCCCCACGCCCTGAACGCTCGGGATCGCCGCCACCACGGCACGTGGGTTGCCCTCTCCGGACTCCCTTGGGCCTCGGGAGTTCCCGACGGCCCCCCCACCCC
>JAABUQ010005763.1_pt1 | contig 19400 bp, 22 predicted proteins | sample 5560001 | NCBI WGS metagenome assembly JAABUQ01 (sample SAMN10711888, study PRJNA513371) | rock metagenome | isolation source: Antarctica rocks | place: Antarctica: Victoria Land, Finger Mt nord | collected 2015-12-18
CCGAGGGTGCTCGGCGGGAGCTGTCCGTCGACGAGCTGGTCGCGGTAGACGTCGGCGCGCGCGAGTCGCCCCCGCTCACTATCCGGGCGATCGGGTTGGTCAGGCATGCTGCCCTCCGTTGTTGGTGGTGGTGAAGACGTCGATCCAGCTCGGCGCGAAGTAGCTGGTGCGCGGCTGGTTCTCGGGCTGACCGAGCGAGGCGGAGGTCAGCCAGGAGACGTGCAAATGCGCCCCGCCAGAGCACGGGACGCAGTGCTGCGGGTCGCCGTGGTCGGGGAAGCCGTTGTAGCCGATGAACCGAAACGGCGGACGCGCACAGGCGGGCGCGACGCCGGAGGCGGCGCAGCTCTCCTGCCAGCCGATCGCGCGGGCGAGCTTGAGGGTGTGGTCCCAGTTGCCGTCGGCGGGCACGAGGTCGGTCGCGGCGCCGAGTGGGTGCTCACCATCGAGGGAGTGGATCGCGTAGCACGCGGTGACCCGCACCTGGAAGCGGCGGGTGAGGTAGGTGACGTCGGGGATGATCCGTGCGTCGCACTGGATCCCTGCCCGGCCGATCACCGCCGAGGCCGGCAGAGGCGCCAATTGTCGGGGCGAGGTGGCGCGGCGGACCTGGCCGAGCGACCCGCCCGTGACCGCGGCGGCCGGACCGGCCTGGCAGCCCGAGCCGGCGGACGCCGCCGTCGGTGCCGGCTGGGCTTGGGTGGGGCTGGTGGGGGCCGGCGAGCCGTGGCCGTGGAACCCGTACTGCACGGCGCGGGCCATGACCTCGTCGGCGTAGTTGGCCGACGCGTCGGCGCACGCGCCGTAGTAACGGCAGGCTGCCTGGCGGTAGGCGGCGTAGGAGCCGCCGGTGGGCGGCGCGCCCTTCTGATCGCGCAGGATCCGGGCGGCGCCGGGGATGGCGTCGGCGGGGTTCATGACGTCCTTGCGCCCGTCGCCGTTGCCATCGACTCCGTATTGCTGCCACTCGTGCCCGCACGCCCCGACGCAGATCTGCATCGGGCCGGCCGCGCCCGCGGAGTTCACGGTGAACGTGTCGGGCGCGCGGCCGTGGCCGGTCTCCTGCGCTCCGATCGAGGCCAGGAACGTCCAGTCGATCCGGTAGCGGCGCCCCGCCTGCTGATACAGGCGCAGGTAGGTGGGCGGGATGTCGGCCAGCGCCGAGCGCGACGGCGCGGGCCCCGCGGGCCCCGATCCCGTGGCGCTGGAGGCGCTGCAGCCGAGGCTGCCGCCGGTGATCGCCACCACGAGCCCGAGCACCGCGGTGATGACCACCAGCCCGCCCAGGGCGCCGGGGCCGAGGGCGATCCACCACCGCGCTCGGCGGCGCATGGGCTGAGGGGTGGGGATGAGCCCGACGACGGTCGAGCCCACAGTCAGTCGCCACCCAGCTCGGTCGCCTGCCAGCCCGCGCCGCGGCGCTCGAGCACGACGAGGATCGGGTAGCGCGCCACCCCGCCGTCGGCGATCGTCGCGGTCGCCGCGACCCGTCCGCCGGCGACCCGCCGAGCCGTCAACGCGACGATCCGCGGGTGACGCGCCCGGGTTGCCGGCGAGACGCGCGGGCGGTCGCGCTCAAGTCGTCGCACCAGGCGGGGCGTCGCGCCGCGGATCGCGCGCGCGGGCGCGTTGCCATAGAGGTAGGCGAGGTAGCCGCGCAGGAACGTCTGCGTGTCCCGCGCGGCGCCGGCCGGCGCAGCCGCTGTTCCCGGTGGAGCTGACGAGGCGGGCGGAGGCGGGGCGATCGGCCGGGGTGGTGCGATCGGCACCGATGGTCGCGGCGGGCTAGTCGTCGGCGGCGAGCTACCGCGGGTGAGGACGAGCACGCCGGCGGCGATGACGATGACCGCGGCGGCCAGCGCGAACGCGAGGCGCCGTTGGTGCTCGGCGATCGGCCGATCGGCCAGGGCGCGCAGCCAGTCGATCACTCAGACCCCCGCGTAGCTCGAGGTGGGGAGCTCGGGCGGCGCGGTGGGCGAATCGGCTCCGGGGCCGGCTCGCTCGTGCGCTCGGGCTGCTCGCTCGGCGAGTGGCCGCTGGGGTGCAGTCGTTCGCGATCGCTGCGCAGCTGCTCGAGCAAGGAGGCGGGCGACGGGGTGGATCCCGTGGCCCGCGACCGGTCAGGCGCCTCCCGGTTCGGTGCCTGTGCCCCTGCCGCATCCGCGTGACCGGCGGGAGCGGGCGGGGACCCAGTAGCCGGGTGCGGGGCGGCGACGGCGGCCGGCGGCATCGGGCCGGCATCAGCGCGGGGTCGCTCCACCGCGGCAGTCGTATCCCCGAGGGGCGGTCGTGCGTCGGGTGCCTCGGCGCGAGCAGCCGATGGGCGCTGAGCGGGCGTCGCCGCAGCGCCGGTGCTTGGAGCCTGCGTGAACCCCGAGGCCGGTGCGGGAGTGGTTGCGGGCGGGCTGGTGCGCGGCGCGTCGCTCGCCGCTGGCTCATCGGCCCGTCCGGGCTGCGTCTCGTCTGGTGGCTGTTCGCTGGGGGAGGGCTCGACCGGTTCAACGGGCCCGTGGTCCTCGCTCTGTACGGTGGACGGCTGGGCTCCGGCGGAGGTGGGCGCCGGCGTTGGCGATGTTGCCGGGCCCTGTCGCGGCTGGCTGCTGCGGCCGGGGAGTGCGCGGGAGAGGCGGCTGGCCCAGTACAGCGAGGGCAGGTTCACCCCGTGCGTGCGGCTGCCTGCTGTGCCGGTGGTGGCGCTGGTGGCGGCGGCGGTGAGCTGGTGGCGGTAGAGGAAGACCGCCCACAGAAACAGCGCCTGGAGCCCGAAGCTGAGCAGCCACCCAAGGTTGCTGGTCGCGTCCTGCAGCGCGGCGACGACGGCGAGCAGGACGGCGAGGATGAGGCTGTAGATCGCCTTGCGCACCAGGAACGTCGCGAGCCGCGCGAGCCAGCCGCGGAAAAGATCGTGGCCGCGGCCGGGGTAGATTCCGGCGACCAGCGCCACCGGCGCGAAGGCCAGCAGCAGCAGGACGAGAACCTGGGCGAGGATGACCCCGATCGACAGCGCCCCGAGCAGCAGCCACGCCCCCAGTTCCCCGATCAAGACGACGACCGCGAGCAGCAGGCGCTGGTACTGGCCGCCCTTGCCCATCGCATCGGCCGCGGGCTTGTCGACCCCGGAGAGCGGGTAGCCGCCGTTCTTCTTGGCGGGGTCTGAGTCGGGGAGCTTTGAGCTGTCCCCGTTCTTGAGCGCGTCGTACTCGGCGTTGCGGTCGTCGGACTCCGGCGCGTAGGCGAGGAAGTGCGCCGCGTACTTGTTGGCGTCGTTGACGCACCCCTTCCCATCGGCTTGAACCTGCGTCCCGTCGCGAAGCTGTCCGGAGAGCTGTGCATCGCGGGCCGGGTTGCGTGAGAGGGGCCGCACCGGGACCGATTGGGGTGGGTCCTTGATCGGGGTATTGACGCAGTGCTCGAGCCCGCCGAAGTTCAGGACCGCCCACGGCTGGTAGACGAGCAGGGTGTAGAGCTGGTCTGAGGCCTGCTGCCGGGCTTGGTTCTCGTTGCTGAGCGTCCCGGAGTTGGAGAGCGAGAGAAACGCCGCGGAGAGCTGGTTCGTCCACCGGCTGGCCTGCCCGATCGTTCTTTCGGGCTGAGTCACGAACGCCAGCGCAATGACCGTGAAGAGCAGGGAGAGCCCGAGCGCGCCGGCGGTCTCGGCGTACCGTCGTTGCACGAGCGCTTTCCACATCGCCCACAGCCCGGCGGCGGTGACCGCGAGCACCATCCACGGGCCGCCGAACACGCTTGAGTAGATCGACCGGACGGCGTTGGATACGGGGGCGAGGGCGCCGGCGCCGCCGGTGGCCTGACTGCCGTTGACCAGGTCGAGGCTGAACGCGAAGGTGAAGAGGGTGATGACCGCGTTGGCGATGAACGCCGTGAGCTGCCAGATGACGTCGGCGAGGAAGTAGGCGATCAGCGGCGGCACCCCGGAGACGTCGATCCCGCCGGTCAGCGATGCGTTGACCGCGTCGAAGTGGTGATCGAGCGCGTAGTTGCCCAGCGCGAACCGATCCGCCAGGCCGGTAGTGCTGCTACCGGGGCCGACGTTGCCGAACACGTCGCTGGCCGCCCGCGCGACCGGATGAGCCAGCAGGAGCCCGGCGAGCGCCAGCCACACGGCGATCCGCGCCCGCCGCCACGGCAAGAGCCGCTTCACCCGGCCGCCTGCTTCGGGGTGGTATCGAATGCGGCGAGCAGCGCGGGGTCGGCGAGATCGACTTGGACTTCGCCGACGCGGCCGTCGAGGTCGCGCATCAGACAACGCCCGCGACGGAACTCCCGCAGCCGGCCGATGAGCGCCCGGTCGCTGGGGTCGAGGCCGAGGAGCTCGAGCGCGCGGGCGGCCTCGGTGTCTGACTCCTGCCCGAAGATCAGGTAGGTCCCGACGAGGTCTGAGAGGTCCCCGAGGTCCTCCAGGCGCTGGGTGGCGAGCAGAACGGTCGCGTTGAACGCCCGCCCCAACCGCACGAGCCGGTTGATCACCGTCCGCCCTTGCGGGGAGGCGAGCAGGAACCACGCCTCATCGAGCAGCACCACCTTGTGCCGCGACCGATCCGACGCAACGAGCCGCAGCGCGTAGGCCGCGACCAGCGCCAGCGTGGCGACCGATACCCGTTCGGAGCGGGTGTAGGTCTCCCTGGACGCGCGCGGGTCCGGAAGCGTCAACCCAGGCGTGCGGATCGTCGTCACCGCCGCCCCCGTCCCACGCTCCACGCCCGCCGCGGTGCCGAAGCCGAGGCGAGCGAGGCCGAAGCCGGCGACGACCTCCAGCGCGTCAGCCGCCTCGCGGGCGGGATCCGAGTCCATGCCCGTGAGCTGCTCGATGACCTCCAGCGAGCTGCGCCCGCGCCGGCGGACCACCTCCCTGACGGCGCGCTGGATCGCGTTCTCCCACGACGGCGGCGGCTCTCTGAGCAGATCGAGGTAGTAGGAGGAGGCCAGCTCCTCGCGCAGGTCCTCCAGGCCGATGGCCAGTGGGTCGAGCTTGCCGCGGTGCTCCTGCGCGCCGGAGAGCTCGAGCACCTCCACCCGCCCCTCGAGCTCGGGGAGCTGGTCGAAGCCGTGGTCGGGCTTGGGGTCGAAGTCCACGACGAGGCTGCCGCGGCGCTCGCCGCCGAGGGCGATCGCCTGCGCCGCGACCGTCTTGCCCGACCCGAGCGTCCCGGCCAGGAGTACGGCCGAGGTCCTGGCCTCGCGCGAGGGGGCGGTGACGTCGTAGCGCACCGGGCGCCCGCCCCCGCCTGGGGTCCACCCGAGGTAGATGCCGCGCGTGGTGCCGACGTGCTGGGAGCCGATCGGCATCAGCGCGCCGAACTGCTCGACGGTCATCTGGGCCGTGTAGTCGCGCACCCCTCCCCCGCCGGGCTGGGGGAGATGGTCGAACCACAACGCCTCCTGCAGCCCACGCGGACGGTGCAGGCGCAGCTCGCCGTACTGATCCTCCACCGCGGAGACGCGCTGCTCGAGCACCCTGTCGTCCGGGGCGCCGACGGCGAGCGAGAGCGCGGCGTAGAGCATCGGCGGGTGCGCCGAGCCTTGGAGGATCGCCTCGTACTCCCGCGCGAGCACCCGGTCCTCCTCGGCCAGCCACCCCGGCCCGTGCCGCGAGCCCTGCAGCTGCTCGCGATAGACCTGCTCGACATCGGTGATCCGCTTGCGCACCTGCCCCAGCGCCTCGCGGTTGCCCAGCCAGCGCGCGTGCAGGACCGCATCGACCGGGAAGTCCACGCCCTCCAGCGGGGCGAAGAGCAGCTCGGCGTGCCCGCCCGGGAACACCGGCTCATCCGCCAATGCGCCGAGGGCGAGCAGCGCCTGGTGGGATGTGCCCTCCTCGGCCTCGACGATCAGCCGCGCCGGGCCGCCGACGGGCTCGGTCATCGCCGCGTTTACGCACGACAGGAGCTCGTGCTCGAGCGGCTCGTAAGCGACCCGGCGGTCCTCGGTCTCGACGATCAGCGCGTCGGGCTGCCACCACGGATCCAGCCGCGGCTCGCCGACGCCGCGGCAGGCGGCTCGGCGCAGCAGCCATTCAAGCTCGCGCGTCGTCGCCCGCTCGCACCCGACCACGCCGCGCAGCCGGTCGAAGACGCGCTGCTCGGAGACCGCGAGCCCCTCAAGCTCGGAACCGCTTACCGGCTGGGCGGCGGCGACGCCCATCACGTCCTCCAGCCGCCGCCGGGCGCGATCGACCGACCGCAACATCCCCGACCCGAACCCGGTGGCCGGCGCCTCGGCCAGCGACACGCCGAGATACAGCTCGGGCACGTGCGAGGCCAGCCGCTCAAGCGCCGCGCGCTGACCCTCCAGATACGCTCGCCACGCCGCCGAGTCCTGCCCCCGGGCGTCGAGCAGCCCAAACGTGTCCTCCACGTACCGGCCGGCGGGAAAGGCGCGGTTGGCGCGCCACAACGAGAAGTCGGCACCCAGCACGTAGGCGAGGCGCTCGAGGCGGTGCAGCAACGCCCACTTCCCCGCCACCGGCAAGAACGGATACGGCAGTGTCCGGAGGCGGTACAAGGCGACCCGCTCCCCGCTGCGACCCAGCAGCAGATTCCGGCGCGCATAACGCAGGCCGAAGGCCGTCACGGGCGCAGCTCCAGCCGCTCACCCGAGGCGAGGTCGACCGAGTCAACCACGACGTCGCGGCTGCCCCGTCCGCACCGTGCGACTGGACGAGCGAGCTGTCCCCGCCCCGGCCACCGACGCGCCCGGATCAGCATCGGGACGGTGAAGCGCACCGCCGCAGGACCATGCACTCGCCCGCGTCGAAGCTGCGCGACGTGCTGATCCGGCGCGACCCACGCGTAGGCGAGGACTAGCCAACGGGTGCGAGACGTCCGAAGCGGCCGCCCGAGCGACCGGCGTCCGCGCACCCGCACCCCCAGCCACGAGGCGACGAAGCGATGCGCCGGGCGCCCATCAGGCGTCGCCTGCGTCGCCAACGTCGCCGCCAGGCCGGGAACCACAAGCAACCGCAACGGCCAATCCAGGCTCCCGAGCACAACGCCCAGGACCGTCATCGCCGCGACCGCACCGCCAGCGGCGAGGATCGCCGCGGGCCGCCCACCCGCCGCCAGGCCGGCAAGCGCCGCCACAACCGCCGCGAGCGCAGTCAGCCCCGGCGAGCGGGCGGAGATCACGATCACCGCCAGCAGCGTCGCCACCGCGTAGCCCAGCCACCGCAACGGGACGCCGCCCGGCACCGGCAGCGCTTGTCCTTCGATCTGATAGATGCGGCGGTCGGGGGAGAAGATCCGCTGGTATGAGCGGACCGGGCCGGGCTGATCGCTCACGACTCAGCCGCCGAGGATCTTCTGGCCGATCGCCCGGGCGGTGTTGGCGACCTGGTCGGGGGAGAACACCATCCACGCCACCACCACCGCGGCGAGCAGGAACATCCCCAGCTCGCTGTAGCGACGGTTGATCAGGAAGACCAGCGCGACGATCGCGACGATCCCGCCGTAGATCTCCCCCGCGTACTGCCGAAGCAGGCCGCCGAGGTTTGACCCCACGTTGTTGCCCGTCGCCGCCAATGCATCCGGCGCGAGGAGCAGCAGGCCCGCGAGCGCCGCCAGGGCGACGGCGAGGACCACCACCCGCCGGCGGCCCAGTGGAGTCTCGGGGCCCAATGGAGTCTTGATTACGCGCGTGCGCGTGTGCGAGGTAAGGGCGTTCATGCCTGTGGCCCTCCCTCGACGCCGGTCACGTACCAGCGGTCGGTGCGCACCAGGTCCAGTCGGTAGGCCAGCGGGTAGCTCGCGCGGCTCGCCGTGTCGCGGACATGGACGTCGGCCTCCACCGTCATCCGACCGCCGCTTCGGCCAAGCTGGCCGACCTGGTCGACCGACCCCAGGGCCAGGCCACTGGGCATGCCCGCAATCGTGATGCCGGGGGCGACGAGGTAGGCGAGGCCGCTGGGGTCCTGGCCGGAGACGTAGGCGGTGAGGAAGCGCTGCACGAGCGCCTGGATCTCGCTGGCGTCGGCGTCGGTAAGCGGGTCCGAAGCGAGCGCCGGCGCTGACCCTGCCGGTGGCGGGGCGCTCAGCGCCGGCAGGGCGAACACGTCCAGCCCGCCCTGGCTGTCGCGGGCGACGGGCACCGTCAGGTAGGTCCAGCGCCCGCCGGCGAGCTGGGAGGCGACGGTGATCAGCGCGCGACCCGAGCCCAGGTCCTTCGATCGCGCCACCGTCGCCTGCGCGACCACCTGGCCTGGGCCCCGCCGCGGCAGACTCGCCGCCGCGCGGTCACGCACATCCGAAGAGAAAAAGGAACCGACCATGCGCACATAGCGAGCCTCGTCGCCCGATTGCCAGGTCAGGTACGCGCGCGTGAAGCGCACCGCGAACGCCTCCGCATCGGCGTCCGGGTACTGGGAAGTCGTCGCTGTTGCGGGCGCCGCGGCGACAGGCTTGGGCGGACCGGCTGCCACAGCCCCCAGCCCGCGAATGAAGATCAGACCGACGCCGCCCACAGCATCAGCCGGCCAGTTCTGCGGGTGAGCTCACCGACGCTGCTTGACCAGCGGCTCCGGGCTGAGGGTGAGGCTGCGCGCTTGCCGTCGCTGCCCAGCGCGGGCTCGCGATTGCGATCGTGGTGCCGACGCAAGTTCATCGCGCGCACCGGCGTACTTCGCTTGAGTCAATGACCCGCTTGCCTGGGTCACCCTCACGTTGCTTGATCAAGGAACACACACCTCCGTCTGGGTGGCGGGCGGCCTGTGCTCCGCGCTCTTGGCGGTGACCGCCCGCCCAGTTGACGACAGGAGGTGTAAGCGCAGTCGGGTGTGAACACCACAACTGCGCAAACGCGCACTTGCACACCCTCCCGACGGACGTGCAGATCGCGTCGGTCAGGGCGAGCGCAGGGTCATCCGCCGTCGCTCACGGCGAGGTCCCTAACGCCCAATGCTCGAACGCGAACGCCCTCTGCACCGGCAGCAGATGGCCTTGAAGACTTCTTCTGCTCGCGGGCGAGCGCCGGCGGGAGCGACGACCGCCTCTCAGCGAACTGGAGCGCTCGGGTCGGCGGGCTCGAAGAGCTCGTGGAGGTCGTCGACGTGTTCGGCGACGGCACTGGCGATCTGTTCGATCAGCCACCAGCCGCTCCAGTCGATCAGGGCGTAGCGGACGCTGTTGCCTTCCTTGGAGCGTGAGACGATTCCCGCTTGGTGGAGCAGTCCGAGGTGGTGGGAGACGTTCTGGTGGGTGGTGGCCATGCGGTCGGCGAGCTCGGTGACGGTCGCGTCGTGCTCGTTGAGCATCCCGAGCAACCGGATGCGGTTGGGGTCGGCGATGGCGCGCAGGCGGGCGGCGACCAGTTCGATCACCTCGCCGCGCAGCTGCCCGCCGCCGTTTCCGCGTCGGCGTGTCGGCTGCGCACTCACCCCGACCACCTCTCCCTGAACAGCACACGGGCTCGCCATGCCGTCACTGTCGGTGTCGCCGACGGCGCTCGCGCGTCGTCTCCGGGCACGTCGCTCGGACGGAGTTGGTCGGAGGCGCTGGGCGCGTTCATGGGACAGGCAGTGTCGTGCCGGGGGCGATGGGAGACCACAAGTACGCAAACGCGCAGTTGCCAAGCCGCTCGGATGCACGCGTCGCCGACCGACGCGTTAGCCTGCGCGCGGACGGTTGGAAGAGCGCAAGCGGCGCGATGAGCGACGACGACACCAGCCACCCGGCCTATGTCCGCTATGAGGACTTTCTGGACGCCGACCCGCGTCGCCGCGGCGACGCGCTTGAGCTGGGCATCGACTGGCGCGACGGCGAGGATCGCTACCGCGCGTGCTGGTATGAGGCCACGGGCGAGCTGACGCTCGAGCGGCTCTCTCGCTCTGAGCGGCTCGACCTCGAGGACTTCTACCGTGGCGTGAGTGGCCCCGTGGAGATCCTGCGTCGCATCCCCGACCGCGGCGAGCTCGATCGGCTGCTGGGCGCCTGGCCCAACAGCGTGCCCGGCGGCCCACGTACCGTGGAGCGGCTGCGCGCCCTGGTGCACGAGGAGCCCGCTGGGGCGGTCGTGGCGATCGAGCGCCGACGTCGAGACCGTTGAGGGCGAACCGTCGCAGGCGCGCGAGTCAAGCAGCGGGTCGCTTCTTCTCCCGGGTCGGTTCCTGCGTCCCATCGCGGCTGTTCGGTTCTCTGCCGGTACTCGCTTTGACGACGTGGCTGCATCTTGATCTACGTCTGTACGGCACCGCAGTTGCTGGGGGTATCCCCAGCCGTAACCCCAGCCTTCAAATGGGCGTAGAATCTCCTGGAAATGGAGTGCAGCGCGGTACTCAAGGACGACCTCTCGCGCCACCTCACGTGTGGGGTGGCATGGTGCTGCGCGGGGCAGGCAGTGCATGGCCGGACTGCGCGACGCGCCGCTCGCTGAGCGCGACTACGAGCTCGCTGTCATCCAGGAGTCGATCGAGGCCGTAGCCGCCGGCGCGAGCCGGCTGCTCATGCTCGAGGGGCCGGCCGGGATCGGCAAGACCCGCCTGCTCGCCGCGGTTCGCGAGCGCGGCTCCGTCGCTGGGCTGCAGACGCTCACCGCGCGCGGTAGCGAGCTTGAGCGGTCGTTCGCCTTCGGCGCGGTGCGCCAACTGTTTGATCCGGCGCTCGCCGCGCTCGACGACGAGGACCGGGCGCGGGCTCTAGCCGGACAGGCACAGGCCGCGGCCCGTCCGCTGGCGCTCACGACCCGAGCGCAACGCGTGGGCGAGGACGTCATGCACGCGGCGCTCAACGGCCTGTTCTGGCTGTGCGCGAACCTCGCCCAGCGCGCGCCGCTGCTGCTCGCGATCGATGACATCGACTGGTGCGACGAGGCATCGCTGCGCTGGGCCGCGTTCGCCGCCGCGCGCCTGCACGACATCCCCGTCCTGATCGCGCTCACCCGCCGCCTGAACGAGCCCGCAGCCGCGCCGACACTGATCGCCGAGCTCGCCCACGTCGAGACCGCCCAGACGCTCACCCTCCGCCCACTCACTGCCACCGCGGTCGCCTCGCTCGTCGCTCACGCCCTCGGCACCGCGCCGGCACCGACGTTCGCGCAAGCCTGCGAGGAAGCGACGGGCGGTAACCCGTTCTTGCTGCATGAGCTGCTGCTCCAGATCGACTCCCAGCGGATCGCGCCGACCGAGGCGAGCGTCCCACGCATCGCCGGGCTGGGCTCAAGCCGCGTCGCTGACAACGTCCTCGGGCGCGTCGAGCGCCTCGGCGAACCAGCGACGCGGCTCACGCACGCGCTCGCAGTGCTCGAGGACCGTGCCGCGCTGTCGGTAGCCGCCGCGCTCTCCCGACTCGACGAAGAGCGTGCCGCCGACGCCGCCGCCGCGCTCACCGATGTCGGCGTGCTGGCCGAGGGCTTTCCCTTGAGCTTCGTGCACCCGCTCGTGCGCTCTGCCATCTATGAGCACCTCCCCTACGCCGAGCGGCTCGCCGCCCACGGCCAGGCCGCGCGTCTCCTCGCCCCCCAGGCGCGACCTGAGGTGGCAGCCGCCCACCTGCTGATCGCCCGCCCGACAGCGGATCCCTGGGTGGTTGAGCTGCTGCGTCGCGCCGCCAGCGATGCCTCCGCGCAGGGCTGCTCCGCGGTCGCCGTCAGCTACCTGCGGCGCGCGCTCGCCGAGCCGCCGCCCGAGTCCACCCACGGCGAGGTGCTCGGCGAGCTGGGGATGGCCGAGCACAACGCCAACGAGCCCGCGGCCATCGAGCACCTCTCCCAGGCGCTTGAGCTCGCGAGTTCGCCAGCCGACCGCGCAACGCTCGGCTTGGTGCTCGCCCGCGCCATCTGGCACGCCGGCAAGATCACCGAAGCGGTCTCGTTGCTGAGTCTCCTGCTCGACAGGCTCGACGGCGAGCTCACGGCGCCGCTGGAGGCTGAGCTGATCGCCATCGCCCGCCTCGACCCCCAGACCCGCGCGATCGGGCTGCGCCGCCTCGCCCGCCATGACCCCGATCGCATCCATGACGACGCCGCCCGGCGGCTCCTGCTCGCCAATCTCGCCTTCGAACGAGGCGTCGCCGCGCGCGAGCCCGCGGCGGCCGTCGCCGCTCTCGCCGAGCGCGCTCTCAGCGATGGACGGCTGCTCGCCGATCAGGGCAGCGAGAACACCATCTACTACCTCGCCGCCTGGGTTCTCGGGCAGTGCGATCGCTTCGGGCAGGCCGAGGACGCCCTCCAAGCCGGACTCGCGCTCGCCCGCGAGGAGGGGTCGATCGTCGGCTACGCCCGCGCGCTGACGTTTCGCACCAACCTCTGCTATCGCCGCGGGCTCCTGTCAGAAGCGCACGCCGACGCCGCCCAGGCGCTTGAGCATCTCACCCCGATCCGCGGCCCGCTCGTCGTCGCCTTCCTGCTCGACGTCCTCCTCGAACGCAACGAACTTCAAGACGCCCAGGACATCCTCGAGCGCTACCAGCTCGACGATGAGCTTCCCAACTCGATCCTCCACACCATCGTGCTCGAGCGCCGCGGCCGACTGCGCCTCGCGCAGGACCGTCCCGACGACGCCCTCCACGACCTGCTGGTCTGCCGGCAACGCAGCATCGAATGGGGCGCCCTCTCCCCCGCGTTCCTGGCCTGGCGCTCAAGCACCGCGGTCGCCCTCGCGCACCTCGACCGGATCGACGAAGCCACCGGCCTCGCCGCTGCTGAAGTCGAGCACGCCCACGCCTTCGGAGCGCCACGCGCCCTCGGCATCGCGCTGCGCGCCCAGGCGCCCCTGGCTCGTGGGCCCCACCGGCTGTTCATGCTCCAGCAGTCGGCGCTCGTCCTCCAAGGATCCGGCGCGACGCTCGAGCACGCTCGCGCGCTCGTCGACCTCGGCGCCAGCCTGCGCGCGACAGGACAGCGAACCGCCGCGCGCGAGAAGCTCCGGGGGGGCCTCGAGCTCGCCGAGCACTGCGCCGCCACCGCCCTCGCCCGCCGTGCACGAGCCGAGCTGCGCAGCGCCGGAGGGCGCCCCACCCTCGCGCGCGACGGTGGACTCGCGTCGCTCAGCCCCGCCGAGCTGCGCGTCGCGACCATGGCCGCAACCGGCATGAGCAACCGCGACATCGCCCAAGCCCTCTTCGTCACCCCCAAGACCGTCGAATGGCACCTCAGCCAGGTCTACCGAAAGCTTCACCTGCACTCCCGCACCGAGCTCCCCGCCGCCCTCGACCACCCCGACCACAACGACCCCCCGCGCGCCCTGCCGCTCACCCCCGCCGGATGAACGAACGCGCCGACCGCTCAAGCCGCGACTCCCCTCCACCGCCACGCGGCGTTCTGCTCAGCTCAAATGACAGCGGCGGAGCGTTCGCGCTCATGGAGTACGACATCCCGCCCCGGACGCTCGTGGCCCCCCTGCACACCCACCACCGCGAAGACGAATACACCTACGTCGTCAACGGGACGCTCGGCGCGCAAATCGGAGACAGCACCCTGCTCGCCCGCCCCCACGAGTTCATTGCCAAGCAGCGAGGTATCCCCCACACGCTGTGGAACCCGAGCGACGATCCAACGCGCGTGCTCGAGCTGATCGCGCCGGGCGGCTTCGAGCGCTGCCTACAGGAGCTCTACCGCCCGGGCAAGCGATCAGCGACGGAGCTGGAACAGCTATGGCACGAGTACTGGATCGACATGGACACCGCCTCCGCGCCGATCCTGATGAGCCGCCACTCCCTGACCAACCTCGCCATTGGCTAGGCCCACGGCATCTGCATCACCTCACGAAGGCCTCCTGGGTCCCGCTACTCGAGGGTGCTGGAACCCGGTGCTGGAACCCAGTGCAGTCGTGGCATGGTGAACAAACCGCCGGCCGTCAGCGTTGCCGCCGTGCCGCACGTCCTATTGCCTGATACAGCCGCAACTCCACGCGCGCCGCGTGAGCGAGCGGACGCGGCATGCCCAACTCCTCCTCCTTGTCTATCCAGCGCTCGTAGCCGCGCAGGACGCCACCCTCCCGCACTCCGTCGCGGAACGCCCGCGCCGCGGCGAGGACGACGACTAACTCGGCGAGCCCGAGCACGATGTCGAAAATCCAGCCCACGACGAGCCAGCGCGTCGGAAGGACCTGGACCCCGAACAGACGCAACACCACAAAGGTGGCGAGTACCAGCCCGAGGAGAGCGACGAGGCGACGACGCATCGGACGCGGTTGCTTCATGCAGGTGGCGGTCAGCCCGGCGGCGGCGAGCGCTGCGCCGGCGGCGGCCAGTCGTCGCGCGGGAATGGTCCGCTGTGCGAGGCCGACGAGTGGCGGGCCGACGGCCGCGGCGAGGGCGCCGGCCCCGAAGAGCAAGCCGATGGTCGTCCGCTCAAGACCCAGTGTGCTGCGTGCGTGGAGGGGCAGGATCGGCTCCAGGAAGGCGATGACGGCCGCTCCGAGCGCGGTCAGCGCGGCGATGCGCAGCAGGTCGGGGCGCGCTGCTGAGCTGCTGGCAACAGCGTGGGCGGGCGATCGCGTCGGCGATCGCGACACCAGCGCCGAGCAGGAACGGTGCATGCGGCCCGAGCCAGTCGGCCAGCGCGCCGCCGAGCGGTGGGCCCACGAGGACGCCGACGCCGACCGCCGACAGCGCGATGCCCATCGCCGGGCCGCGCGTCTGGGGCGGATGGGTCTCGGCGATCAGGGCGAGGCTGGCCGTCCAGGTGACCGCGGCCGCGGCGCCCTGCAGCGCCCGAGCGGCGACCAACAGCGCGGGCGCGGCGACGACCACGAGCAGCAGCGTCGCGGCGGCCAGCGCGCCGAGCCCGACGAGCATCGTGCTGCGCGTGCCCAGACGGTCGACCGCCAGCCCGGCGATCGGCGTGAAGGCGACCAGCGCGGCAGCGTAGGCGGCGAAGAGCAGTCCGACGCCAACGGCCGACGCACCGTGGTCGCTGGCCAACAGCGGAAGCACCGGGACCGCAAGTCCGTACAGCAACGCATCGGTGAACAGCGCCAGCGAGGCGACCGTCAACGCGGCGCGCGGCCGGTGTTCTCCACCTTCCTTCACTGTGGTGAAGTTAGCGTATGCTGTAGTGAAGATGCGAGCTGAGTTGGGAGAAGAGCTGCGCAAGGCGCGCTCGACGCGAGGCTTGTCGCTCGAGGCGACCAGCCGGGCGGCGAAGATCTCGCAGGGCTACCTGCACAAGCTCGAGGCCGGACGCGTCGAGAACCCCTCGCCGCGCGTGCTGCAGCGCCTCAGCGAGGTCCTCGGCGTGCCCTACGGGCGGCTGATGGGACTCGCCGACTACCTGATGCCCACCGACGCGGTGAGTGCCGAGTCCGGGCAGCGCTCCCCACAGGAGGCGGACATGACAGCGAAGGCAACCGACGAACCCGCGACCAATCGGGAACTGGCAAGGCTGCTCGAGGCGGTACTGCGCGAGCTCGCCGAGGTGCGGCACGGCCAAGACGAGCTCGCGAGCGCACTCAAGCGGATCGCCTCCGGCGAGGAATAGACGGCCCCAGGGCTGACGGGCGCGGGCACGCGAGTGAGGCGCTTCGTCCGCTACGGTCACGCCGACGGCAAACCGGGGGGTCCCTATGCGAGGGGCTGAGAGGGCGCTTCCTAGCGCCGACCCGCCGAACCTGATCTGGGTCATGCCAGCGAAGGGAGGACATCGTGAGTCAGGCACGCCAGCCGGCGGGCGCGGCGAACTCGAATGACCGCTTCTCCGCGGAGCTGTGGTCGGGGATCGAGGGGACCTACCAGGCGATCCTCGAGCATCCGTTCATCACGGGCCTGAGCGACGGCTCGCTTGAGCGGGCGGCGTTTGCGTTCTACGTCGTCCAGGACGCCCACTACCTGCGCGAGTACGCCCGCGCGCTGAGCGTGGCCGCAGCACGAGCCCCGGGAGAGGGGGACATCGCGATGTTCAACGAGCACGCGGCCGGGGCGATCGCGGTTGAGCGCTCGCTGCACGAGGGGTTCTTCGCCGACCTCGGACTCAGCGAGGAGGACGTGGCGCGCACACCGATGGCCCCCACCAACGTCGCCTACACGAGCTACCTGATCGCCACCGCCTACGGCGGCTCCTTCGCCGAGTTGCTCGGCGCGGTGCTGCCCTGCTACTGGATCTACCAGGAGGTCGGCAAGGCGCTACTCGAGCGGGGATCGCCCGATCCTCTCTACGGGCGCTGGATCGAGACCTACGGCGGCGAGGAGTTCGCCGAGGTGGTCACGGCGGTCCTCGCCCTCACCGACCGGCTCGGGCCAGAGCTCACCACGGCGATGCGCGCGAGCGTCGCACAGCACTTCGCCACCACGAGCCGTTACGAGTGGATGTTCTGGGACATGGGCTACCGGCGTGAGCGGTGGCCCATCTAGGCGTGGGTCGTTCCCCTGGCCTTCGCCACGGCCGAGCGCACGAGTTCGCCGACGCCGAACCATCCCCAGTAGATCCGGTGCTTCTGGATCAGTCCGTTATCGATCTCCATCACCTCGGCGATGTCGATCTGCTCCCCGTCGGGAAGCTCACGCGGGTATTCCCAGAACAGCGTCCGCCCGTCGCAAAGATAGTCGCCGGTCCGGTACCAGCGCACGAGTTCGTTGGGGCGTCGCCGCGTGCCCTCGGCGAGGAAGCGACGGATCTCCTCGTGGCCGCGCAACACGCCAGAGCCAGCGTCGGGAACGATGGCTGGAACGAGCGGGCTTTCGAAGATGGCGTCCACCGCGTAGAGCGCCAACAGCCCGTCGACGTCACGACTACGCGCGCGCTCGTGCCAGGCTTCGAAAATTCGTGCGCACTGTTCGCGATCGTCGCCCATTGTCTCAGCGGTTAGGCGGCAGCATTATCTTTGGGTCCGACGAGAAGGAGCGTAGAGCAGGAGGCAGCGGCGACTGCCCATTCGGCACTCGTCGACAGCGCGCGCCCGTCAGCGGGTCCGACGGTCTGAGCGGGTTCACGCGGAGACAGCGGGTGGAAGCGCGAGCCCGAAACGTTTGGCCAGCAGCCGGAGGTCGTGGTGGTCCTCGTCTTGGAGTGGATAGCCGAGGTGGTGGCGAAGCTGGAGCTGTGGGGTCAGGCAGCGCACGGTCTTTCCGGCGATCTCGCCGGTGGCGGTCAGGCCGTCGGCTGGGTATTGGCCCCAGGCGTCGCGGTCGAGCTGCTGCCAGCCGTGGCCGTGCACGTCGAAGACGACTGGGTGCAGGTCGACCCGCGCGTTCTCGGGGTTGCGTAGTGGGCAGCGCGCTGGCCACCCGGGCTTTACCGAAACGGGTTCTCCATCTCAGTGCAGTCAGGGGTACCAAGTGGGAGAAGACGTGCGGGATCGGGCCCGCAATCTGGGCGCCCGCCCATTGTTCGCGGCTTCGGACCCGCTCGGGAGGGTGGCATCCCATCTACTGCACCGAGATGGACAACCCGTTTACCGAATGGTCGCGCTCGTACCCGAGTGGGATCAGTGCCCGGCTGGCGGCGGGGATCTGGGCCCTGTCGATGACCAGGTCGAGATCGCGATGGGGGCGTGTGTGGGCGCCGAGCAGCGCGTCGATGCCCCAGCCGCCGTCGACCCAGCATTCGATTCCGGTCTGCTCGAGCTCTTCGAGCACCGCCAGGACGTCGCGTTCGGAGAAGTCGCGCATCAGTCCGTCGAGGCCGCGGGCTGCCAGGTGACGGGCGCGCGCATCGGCTCGACGCACAGCGGTGAGCGCCCGCCGCGCTTGAGCGCTGCGGCATGCCGCGGGATCCTCTCAGCCAGCGCCACCGCGGCCATGGCTCGCCTTCTCGGCCTCCCAGATGATCACTGCGGGCAGCCCGGTGAGCGCCTGCGCGAACGCCTCCTCATGCCGGCCCTTGGCGCGCTCGCGTGCCTGCGCGGCTGTCAGCCCGGGCTCGATCAGTCGGCGCACGACGAGCCCCGCCGCCGCGAACGCGTCGACGTACTCGCTGTGTAGATGCGGGTACTCGGGGATCATCCGCCTCTCACGGGCGTCATCGGTGTAGACCGCGCGCCAGCCCAGCACCCCGCTGGCCATCGGGTGAGGATCGGAGACGATCAGCCGCCCTCCCGGTGCGAGCACCCGCCCCAGCTCGGCGATCGCCCGAGCGATCTCCGGCAGGTGGCTGAGCGCCAGCGCACACACCGCACCAGCGACGCTCTCGTCCTCGAGCGGCAGGCGCGTGAGCTCGCCCACGCGAAGGTCCGTGTCGGGCAGCCGGCGGCGGGCGTGGGCGAGCATCGCCTCACTGGCGTCCACGCCGACAACCGGATGCCCGGCGGCGGCCAGGTGCGCGGCGTGGCGTCCGGTGCCACACGCCGCGTCGAGCACCCGTCCGGGCGGCAGTTCGTCGAGCAGGCCCCGGACGATCGGCTCCTCCAAGGCGATCGTGTCGTTACCCGGCTCGTCGTAGCTCCCCGCCCAGCCCGCGTAGCCCTCATCGACCTCTGACTCGCGGAGGTCGCGGCAGGCGCTGTACGGAGGCTCGTCGAGGCGCGCGGCGATCTCCCGGATCTCCTCGACGCGCGCCTCGACCGAAGCCACGCGCCGCCGGGCGCCGGCGCGCAACAGCGCCAGCCCCTCGATCCCCAGCACGTAGTGCCCATGACGAAACGCGCCGTCCATGCCTCGCAAGCTAGATTACGTTGAGCCCGGACACGACCTCTGTTGGCATCACCCACTGCTATGGGGTCTGCTGCCCGAGCCGGTCGAGCCCGAGGTGGCCGTTCCTCCATGGCCGCGCTTCCTGCGCGGCTGTGTGCGCTACCGCGAGTCGCTTGACCGCGAGCTGCCGGACGCGCCGGTTCACGACCAGGAGTTCGAGCCGTAGGCAGATTTGACGGGGAGCCGAAGACATGGCCGAGCTGTCCCGCGAAGGATCGGCTTGCGGTTATTGAGGTGGATCCGCTCCGTCGGCGGAGTCGAGCCAGTCCAAGATGGCGCTGCGCGAGAACCTCCATTGGTCGCCCAGGCGGCGTCCGGGCAGCTGACCGGAGGCCGCGAGCTCGAGGACGAGCTGCTCATCGACTTGCAGTAGGGCGGCGGCTTCACCCGGGGTGAGGACGGCCGGCTCCGTGGTGGGGTTGAAGGCGTGCTGTCCGACGGTGAGGTCGTTGTCGAGGATGAGCCGGGTCACGATCTCGCGCTTGGATGCTCCGTGGTCGCGGGCGAGTCGGTCGAGTCGTCCGGCGGCACTGGCGGGCAGTCGCACGAACAGTGGCTGGGATTCGCTCATGGGGCGGTGATCGGCTCGCTGAGCGGCTGGAGGCGCAGGCCGTCGTCGGTGATGACCGCCAGTTGGCCATTCTCGACCTGCTCGGCCACTTCGGGAACGTCGTTCGTGGCCACGATCAAGACGCGCGCAGGCGGAGGCCCGATTGAGGATCTGGTGGACACCGGACGGTCCGGCCGGGAAGGAGACGACCTCGCCGGGCTCGAGCGTGCGCTCCTCGTCAGGGCCGCGGCGAAGCGTCGGGGTACCTGAGAGCACGAACA
>JAABUQ010005764.1_pt1 | contig 19396 bp, 14 predicted proteins | sample 5560001 | NCBI WGS metagenome assembly JAABUQ01 (sample SAMN10711888, study PRJNA513371) | rock metagenome | isolation source: Antarctica rocks | place: Antarctica: Victoria Land, Finger Mt nord | collected 2015-12-18
AACGCTGAACGCATTAGGTGATGCGGCGGAGTTGTAAACCAGGGCAACAATGGAACCGTCGGGATTCTTGAAAGCGACGCTCTCAATGCTGCCGTTCCCGAAAGAGTTCGAATCGATACGATGCGCTCCGGGGACAACGAATTTCGCGATCTGGCCCAGCACGTAGTATTCGACGTTGTAAGTGATGGTGGCAGGTGTTGTGCCGGTATCTATGGTGACCAAGCCGCGACAGTTCTGGCAACCGCCGCCGTTTACGGGCCCACTCTTTTGATCGAGCGCTATGTTCCAAAGCGAAACCGACTTAGCGCCGCCGCGAACCGATCCAATGGTGAGGTGTTCCGTGTTCCAGCCTAGGTCGCCGGAGAACTGCGATCCAACTGTACCGCTGCATTCGGTGAACCAAAGGCCTTTATCGGGAAAAAACTCGTGAATCACGGAATAAGCCGTGGTGGGATCGCCGCCGTAGCAATGGAATGCGATACCGGCGATGTACTTACTCGATTCCGGATGACTGAGCAACCATTCGGCGTACCATTGGACGTCCCAGTTATGCTCATAACCGAGGATCTCAGTGGGTTTGCGAGCGAAAAAGTTCCTGAGTTCCAGGGCGGGCCCGAGATAGCGCCCGATGAAATGAGCTTCTTGTGAGTCGGTGAGGTGCAAGGTCGGGTAACTGGTGTTATTGTTCAGCGGCTCATTTTGAACTGCAATCCGGGTGACGGGGACGCCATTTTGGGCGTAAGCGCGAAGGAATTTGGTGAAGTACTTTGCCAGAGCCGGAAAGTATTGCTCATCGAAACTGCCACCGTCGAGACCATCCGGAATCTTCATCCAGGCGGGAGGACTCCAGGGCAGAGCTTGCACGGTGGTTCTCGGGTTCAACGCCAGGGCTTGCCGCAGAACGGGAAGGATGTAGGCTTTGTCGTGATCAATGGAGAAATGAGTCATGTCCGGGTCGGTTTGGCCGGCAGGCATGTCGTCGTAGGTATAGTTTGAGAGCGCCAGGTCTGTTGCGCCCATCGGCTGCCGCAGATAGCTGAGGTTCGCTCCGGCCGGAGTGAATAGGTTCTGCATCAGTGTATTTCTTTGGCTGGGTGTCAGCTTGGTCTCGACCAACCAGGCGGACGAATCGGTGAAGGACGCCCCGAAGCCATCCATCTTTTGGTACTGCAAACCGTCGTTGATGGTGATATTGAGCGCTTGTGGGCTTTGCGGGCCAAATGAAACGGCGGGCTCGCTGGCAAGCAAGGCTGATTTGTCGGAGTTTGTTTGAACCACGGATACGGTCTGTGCGGACAGCAAGGCTGGGAGCGTCACCAGAGCCAGCGGCCAGAACCAATGTTTCTTCATGGAAGCATTCCTTTAAGGGTCACGTTATGGCGTGGGAGCAAAAGCAAACTGCTCAGCGCCATCGGTATTATAAACCCGTGATCTGTTCTGCGCCGTGAACAAACCCTTGGACTGAATTGGTTTGGTGAGGTTACTCCGAACGAGTCACCAACGTCGTACGCGCGTATCGTAAGCGGTTCTCTTCCACCCGCGCGTGCTGTTCGTGGGCGCGTGCGATGAGTTCTTCGAAATTCACGTCACGCACTCGATCTTCGGTGTCGGCGACGACCGCCAATGCCTCCCAGAGGGAGAGCTTTCCAAGGATTCCGAGCGCCAGTGTTTCGAGCGCCTCAAAGGTTCCGAATTCTCCGGCGGCGCCGCGGCTCAGCTTGAATCGACTCACCTTTTCGCCTAACCATGCCGCAGCCTGTTTCAGGTTGGCAGAACCCTTGCCAACCCGGTCGATGATTCGCTGGAGTACTGCGCGGTCCTTCTCGATCTCGATAAGCAGGGCGGCGGCGAACTGGCCCAGAGGCTCACCGGAATGCTCGTCGCGCAAAGATTCCAGAAGATCGACGGCGAAGTTCGACCCGGCCATATGATCATGCAAGTAAGTCGCTAATGGGTCGTTCATATACCTGTTGCACTTAAGGGGAGCGGCCTGGGTAACCTCTTAACGCCTCATTCTTCTAACATGTAGCGTATGCCGGTCGTAACGATAGAGGCCGAGAACATATAAGATCGGCTGATTGGCTGTCGAGTAAATCACTTGTCTGATCCGCATCAGCGGCGCACCTGGTTCAATGCCCAATAACTTCGCCACGCGCTTGTCGCTTGGGCTTGCATCCACTTCTTCGTCGGAATACGCGATCTGGACTTTGTATCTGGTCTCCAGCGTCATGAATAAAGAGCCTCCCTCCAGCGGCCGTCGCAGCAGTTCGCTGTAGCGATCAGCCGGCAAATAGCTGGCTTCGAGAGCCAAAGGCTCGCGCTCTATTTGCCGAAGCCGCTCCAACTTTATCAAGGCGCTATCGATGGGAAAGCCGAGGCGTGCCGCGATCTCGGGTTGATCCTCCACCAACTTCACGCACAAAACCCGGGAGCGCACCAAAGCACCTTTGCTCGCCATCAACTCTGTTGTGCTTAGGAGCTTGTTGTAGTCTACTTTGGGTACCGCAACAAAGGTTCCGGCGCCGCGCCGCCGTTCCACTATCCCCTGCCATTCGAGACCGCTGAGCGCGTTGCGAGCCGTCATCAGACTCACGCCATACGCTCGCGCGAGTTCGCGTTCCGATAAAATCGGATCGCCGGGCCTTAACTTGCCTTCCTCGATCTCCCGCTGAATAGCACGTTGCATGCGCCGGTAGACAGGCTCTACGTTTTCGGTTTTTGCAGCCATTGGCGGCCGGTAGCTCTTGACCAATTCCTGGGGAACAAATTCCGCGTAAACGCCAGGGAGCTTAACGCACTTCCAGTCTGCTATAGAGCGATATCCCCTGTCTAGAATATCTGCACTTTTGCCGTACACTTTCGTTCACTTTCCCGTTGACTGCTTAGGAGAAGAGAGTTACACTGCGGTGAACTGCTATATAGCGGTTGACCAATTCTTACGTGGGCGCGACGCCGCCGACTCGGTGTGGGCTGGCGCAGTTCCTCCCGGGAGGCAAATCTTGCTTATTAACCACATTCCGAAATCGCCGGCGGAGCACGCGCTCCCGGCCATCGCTCGCATCCTGTTCGGTCTTATCTGGCTGCCCTTATGTAGCTTTGGACAAAATGCCCAGGGCACAATTGTGGGGCATGTTTCCGATCCTGCGGGTGAACCTGTGGTTCATGCGCGGGTCACGGTTCAAAATACATCGACTGCCGTCAAGAATGTGGTCTCGACGAATGGAACAGGCGACTACGTGGTGGTCAATCTGATCCCCGGACCCTATGAAGTCAGCATCGAATTGCCCGGCTTTCAGACGGCACAAGCAAATGGCTTGCAGCTTCAGGTCGAACAAACACTCCGGCAAGATGTTCGCATGCAACTGGGGCAGGTGAGTCAATCAGTCCATGTCAGCGCCAGCAGCCAAATGGTGGAAACCGACAACGCGACGATCGGCAATGTCGTACCGGGGGCCCTGATTGAAGCGTTGCCGATTAACGGACGCGACTTTACGAACCTGCTCAGTATTGGCGCCGGCGCGACAAACCTCTCCGGCGGTATTCAGGCGACCGGCTACGTTCTTCACGGACTGAACCCTTCTTTTCGAGAGACGAGCCTGGATGGCGCGCGTCCGGATTCGATCAGCTACTTAATCGATGGAGTTACGGATAACGATTTCTTCTTCAGTGCTCCCAGCAACGTGCCGGGTGAAAACGCCATCGCTGAATTCAAAGTGCAAAACGGTCTCTATGGCGCCCAATATGGCCAGGGGTCGGCACAGGTCAACGTCGCCATCAAATCCGGAACGAACCAACTTCATGGCAGTGCCTATGATTTCCTGCAGAACGAGGCGCTACAGCCGGCCAGCCCAATAACGGCCGCGCTGAACGCGAGGAACGGAACAAGCTTTCCCCTGAAAACTCCATTCAAGCAGAATCAGTTGGGAGGAACACTGGGCGGCCCGGTGCTCATTCCCAAGCTCTACAACGGACGCAACAAAACATTCTGGTTCTTCGGCTATGATGGCGGCCGCCAGATTACCAGTTCAGGCGTTCAAAGCGTTCAGGTGCCCACCGCGCAAGAGCGCTCGGGCAACTTCTCCGATTGGCCGTATCCGATATACAACCCACTGAGCGCCGGCTCTGCACCTGTCACCACCGACAATCCGGTGGGCAGAACTGTTTTTTCCGGCAATCAGATTCCCTCCTCCCTGCTGGATCCCATCTCGTCGAAGTTGCTGGCGTATTTTCCGCTGCCGAACGTCAATTGCGCTCCGCCATGCCTGAACTATACAGCCGAGGTCCGGAATACCAAAGTGGTCAACACCGAAACCATGCGGGTCGATCAGAACTGGGGATCGGCGGATCGCCTGTTCTTCACAGGCGTCTTGTCTGGAGACGACGAGCCGAACAATTCGATATTACCCGCTACGGGATCCACCAGCAACAAGAACAGCCGGCTGTTCGGAATAGAGTGGCAACACTCGTTTGGCGGCAATCTTTTTAACGAAGCGCGCGTGGGCTACAACTATCAATTCTTTCACAGCGGTGTTGAAACGGCATTCGGGCCGAACCTCGCGGCCAATCTCGGTTTAAACAACTCCCCGAATATTCCGGCCTTTTATGACATCCCGGTTGTCAATCTGCAGAACGGTTACACAGGCGTGGGGAGCAACGCCGGAGGATACACGCAACTAAATCGGGTGTTCCAGATAGTGGATGACCTCACGTGGGTTCACGGGCGTCATACGATTACAACCGGCCTCGACATCCGCCGCGTTTATCTTTATGACACCGACGGTTTCGTTTCCATGGGCCAGCTAAACTTCACAGGCGCATACACTGCGCTGAATCCGTCTACCGCTGGTGCCGCAAGCTCAACGGGCGGCAACTCTTTTGCCGATCTGCTGTTGGGGAATCCGTTCAGCATCTCTGCCCCACCGCCTCTTGGCTCGGATCTGTATCATTTACGCGGCAATAACTGGAATTTCTTCGTTGAAGACGATATACGTGTTAATCCGCGGTTCACGCTGAATCTCGGTCTTCGCTATGAGATCCCGACAACGTTCCATGAGCGCGATAACAGTGGATATGCGTTCAATCCGGCTAACGGGGGTGGACTCATTTGGGCGAATAAAGGATTTGTTCAGTCGGTTCTAGCCAGTCCCGGAGTCAATCCGAATTGGCTGCAGTGCTGCGTCAATAACCAGCTTGTCCCGGTAGACAAACATGATTTCGCGCCGCGCATCGGCATCGCCTGGCGTCCATTCCACACGGACCGGTTCGTGATTCGTAGCGGGTATGGCATCTTCTATGACACTTACAATCGCTTCTACGATGGCAGCACCTACGACAATAACTCTCTTTATACGCTTGGCCCGAACCCAAACTACCCTACTGCCACCGGACTAGAGTCTACCTCTCCGTTGGCTCTGCATGGCCTTTGGCTTCCGCCCGTCAACAGCGCCGGCCTATTTTCCGGACCTGCCTATACCTTTCCCTTGACGCAAGTAAACCTTCCCGGCAATCACACGCCCTACAATCAGCAGTGGAGCTTCGATACTCAGTTCTCGCTCGCCCAGACTCTACTTCTCGACATCGGCTACGTCGGCTCGCACTCGATTCATCAGCCAACTCAGTTGTTGTTTGGCGTTGCCAACCAACCGCCGGTAGCCAACGATAATTGCAATTTCCTGTTGGACGCCGCGCAGGCCACCGGCGGCAACGCAAGTTGTCTGGCTGATCCCAATTTCGTTCCCGTCGACAAACGTCAACCTTATCCGGGACTATCGCCTGGACTGTATGGCAATGCCAACGTGCTTCAGAGTACTTATAATTCTTTGCAGGTACAACTGATTAAGCGACTCGAAAACGGTCTGCAATTCCACCTGAATTACACTTGGTCGCGCGCCCTGGATGAATCGTCCGCTATCAACAACGCTGGCGGCCAAAACGATTTCATTATGGACCCGCACAACATCCGTCAAGATTACGGGCCAGCCGGTTACGATCAGAAACATCGGTTCGTCGCCAGTTATTCGTATGAACTTCCCGTGGGTAAAGGACGCCGCTGGTCGGTACCGTATCTCAACTGGCTTGTCGGTGGGTGGGACACCAGCGGCATCTACACGGTCGCTTCTGGTTTTCCGTTTAGTGTCTACTCGATAGGCGCTTACAATCAGGACCAGACCGGTTCCTCGTTTGGCGGCCGGTCGCGCGCGAATGTGAGTGGCGATCCACTTACAGGATTCACGCAGACACCCCTCCAGTGGTTCAATACCGGTGTGTTTTCCTCCGCGCCCGAAGGAACCTACGGGAACAGTGGCCGGGGCATCATACGGTCTCCTTATTTCATGAATTGGGACGCTAGTTTCTCCAAAAACTTTGCGATTACTGAACGCCAGCGGATCCAGGCGCGGCTCGAAGTGTTCAACCTCGGCAGCAATTGGCACAGTACGTCCCGTTTTCCCGACGCAACGGTAACGGATAGTGCGGCCAATTGCACGCCCGGTCCTGCGGGCAACTGTGCCTTCGGCTCTCTTGTTTCACTGAATGGAGTGGGTAGTACGAATCTGTGGACACCGCGTACGCTGCAAGTGAGCTTGACTTACTTGTTCTAACGATCACGGCTGCGAGGTGAGAGTTTTGGCTTCGGCTCGGCCCCTTTTTTATTGAGCTACCGAGCCGTTCTGAACCGCTTTTGGGCGGCGGTTTCCATCGCGTGGATTGGGTGGTGCCTCTATTGGCCGTTTTATGCGCGGCAGCAAGACTTGCGGGCCATACAGGCCGAGGCTGCCGAGAGCTACAAGGTCTGCTTGCAGCAGAAGGGACTGACGGCTTCCGATTGTGCGATTGACCGCGACGCGTATTCCAAACTGAATCAGCGCTGGACCGCGCCGCCGAATGAAAACGTATATCAAACATTCGCCGGCAAGAAACTGCCGGATGCGCTCTCTTTATTCGCCGTGATTTGTCTGCTGCCGATAGTAACGGGTTACGTGCTGCTGCGTATCGTTCTGGAGGGTTTTCTTTGCTTCGCCCGCCTCAGGATGCAGGACCGAACTACCAGCGCGCGCGAATCTCTCGACGCGTGAAGGCGGGTTCCTGAACTCGAAGTGCCGGGAACTTGTTTGCGTGGGGCGGCCTTGTGTTCTCGCCGGTGAGTAGTTTGAGACGAGCCAGGATTTCACGATAGGAACGAGTGGGCGGGCGATGTTGTCCGGCCCACAACAATGCAGCAGCAATTCTCGCAAGCACAAGGACGATCTTGGCACGTTCGCTTTGCATTGTAAAGTACTAATCGGATCTCGACAGCGCTAGCCGATGATGCGAATCTGGCCGATACCGCCGTCCACTTTCAGTCGGACGTTCACTTTGGCGTTGTCGTAAAGGCTGTTTTCATAGTGATCGCCGTGTTTCTCGAGGCCCGAAACATCGATGCTTCCGATGCCGCCATGGGCCTCGGCACGGATGCCAACTCCCGCTGGAAGATGAACCCGTGCTTCGCCAACGCCGCCGGAGATATTCACCTCATAATCGCGAGTGGGTTGGCCCTGGAGATCCAGATCCACCTGACCAACGCCAATGTGAACATTGACGCTGCGTAGATTCAGATCGCCAAGGTGCAGCTTTGCTTGGCCAGCTCCGCAGTTCAGAGCCAGATCTATCAAAACCTTGTCATTCAACTTGAGATCCCACGAGTAGTGTTGATTCCCGCCGAGGCGAACATGTTCAGGCTGCTGAATGGTGACCGTGGCATGGGAGCCGGAAGTGGAGGTGCGTACCTTGGGCCTCCATTCCGCGACGTTGTACTCGAAGGTGCCTTCCAGCAGCTTTTGCGCGCCCGCGCCGACGGTCAATTCACCGGCTCCGATATCGAGTTCCACGTTGGCGCGTTCAGCGCCGGCTAGATCCACTGAAACGGGATCATCGCGCAAGGGACCCGTCGGCGTTTGACTCATTTCAACGCAGCCGGTGAGCAGAAAGGCTGAAGCCGCCAAAGGCAGGAGCAACGGAGAAGGTCTTCTCATCTCCCCGTGGAATACGCAATCGCCGCGCGAGTTGTTCCAAAGACGATTTGTTTACAAAGACGGAGACGCTCGCTCAATCCACCGCAAATTCGGCCAACCGGTCGCGAATGGATTGAGGGGTGTCGGCCACGACTTCGCAAAAGTGCTCCTCGTAATGCTTTGAAATGATGGCGGCTCGGTCGTGGAGCAGATGCAGAGCGCGACCCTCGCCCAAGGGAAGGCGGAAACGTTGACGCACGACCGGATCTTGCACCAGATGCTGGTCGACGAGTGCCAGAAGCTGATCGAGACCGGCGCCACTTTGCCCGGACATGAGGACGGCTGCGGTGGAATTCTGGCGCGCGGTTTCGCCCAGCAAGCGGTGGGTCAGCGTCGGCAGATCCTGGGTACGGTCGGCTTCGTCCAGACGGTCGCTTTTGTTCAGAACAAGGATTTGGGGCGTGCTCTCAGCGCCGATTTCCCCCAGCACTTTCAATACGTGCGCGGTTTGCTCGTCGGCTGTCGGGGAGGTAATATCGACGATATGCAGCAGCAGGGCGGCGGCGGTGACTTCTTCGAGAGTGGCGCGGAAGGCGTCCACCAACGTGGTGGGCAGGTTGCGAATGAAGCCGACCGTGTCACTCAGCAGGACGCGGCGCTGTGACGGCAGGCGAATTTGCCGGACGGTGGGATCGAGCGTGGCAAACATTTTGGCGTCCGCCAGCACGCCCGCGCCCGTCAGCCGGTTGAAGAGAGTGGATTTGCCGGCATTGGTGTAGCCCACCAGACTGACGGTGGAAAGCGGCACGGCCTGCCGCTGAGAACGTTGGATACCGCGCGTCGCACGCACTCGCTCAATCTCGCCTTTTAGCTTGGAGATTCGCCTGCCGATGCGGCGCCGGTCGGTTTCAAGCTGAGTTTCGCCGGGTCCGCGTGTTCCGATTCCGCCGCCGAGACGCGACATTTGGGTGCCGCGCCCGGCCAGCCGGGGGAGCAGGTAATTGAGCTGCGCCAATTCCACTTGCAGTTGGCCCTCGCTGGTCCGCGCCCGACGGGCGAAGATATCGAGAATGAGTTGCGTCCGGTCAATGACCTTGATTTCGAGCTGGCGCTCCAGGTTCCGTAACTGGGTCGGCGTCAGCTCGTGGTCAAAGATGACCGTGTCAACCTCATCGGCCTCCACGCGCTGTTTGATTTCGGCCACCTTGCCGGAGCCGATGAGCGTTGCGGCATCCATTTTAGGGCGCGCCTGAATAATGCGCCCTAAGATGATGGCTCCGGCGCTATCGGCTAAACTAGCGAGTTCTTCCAGCGACTCTTCGGCGTCGGGCTCGATGGTGGGGTGGGCGAGGCTCGACTTCGCCGGTCGCGTGAGATCGAGTCCCACCACGAGCGTGCGTTCCGGTGAGGTGGGCACCTACTGATTGTTATCCGTCTGGTCCGGCAACGGCAAGGGCGCGCCGGGTGCGCTCCCCGCGGCAGTGTTCTGTCCCGCGGATACCGGCCCGTGAAAGGGTTTCGAAACCACTACAGTGGAAATGGCATGTTTGAAGATGAGCTGCTCCTGGTTGTTGGCCTCCAACACAACCGAGTATTTGTCAAAGCTCTTGATGCGCCCGGATAGTTTCACGCCGCTCATGAGGTAAATCGTCAGAAAAGTTTTATCTTTTCGCGCGTTATTGAGGAACGCCTCCTGAATATTCTGCGCAAGCTTTTCCATTTTATTTTTTTCCTTAATTGGTTGCGGCGGTTTTCCCCAGTCACTTCGGCCCAAGACAGCGCAGAAGCGTGCAAAGCGCACGAAAAATTGATTTCTGCGAGCCCATTAAAAGTCAGCGGATACGGATCATCCAGCGGAGTACCAGTGGGGCAGAGTTCCCCCTGCTGCCCTCTTACTGTGGATTTCATTCCGAACGTGTTGTTTCAATGGCATTTAGCGGAATGGCCGGGTGAGCACGTATTGGGGGTACTAAAACGTTAGTACTAAGGAAAATTCGGGACTAAACGAAGACGCCCGGGGAGGCGATCCTTCACCTCCCGGGCGCCTTCGGCGTGCGGTCGAACTTTTCTACAGAACCGCTCGTGCGGGATCTATCCGCAGTTTAGCTTCAAGTTGCGGCGAAAGCGGTAAGCGCCCAGAGCCGTAAAACCGGTGCCGACAAGTAACAGCGCGCCCGGTTCCGGAGCCGCCGAAGTGCCGGACATCTTCACAAGCATGTCGTTGTAGTCGAAATCCGTGTTCGGGGACGGCAGATCTTCCGCTCCTACGTAGTAAGTGTTGGCCGTTCCTTGAAAAACGGCAAAGTGTTGATGGCCCGGGTCATTTGAATAAGCCGATGTCGATTGCGACAAAAATACCTGGTTGATGTTGCTGGCGGTGTTGGCGAAAAACAGACCATATTGGGCAGTTGGGGTGAAGGTGACGGTGGCGCCGACGCCGCTGTTTGGCGAGAAGATGATGCCAGACTGGCCTGGATTCTGGACGTTGTACCACCCGAAGTAGTCGTAGGCGCTAGCGGCCGTGATCTCGGCCTGTAGCGTAGCGGTCACGGGCATGCTGGATCCCGTGAAGTAGAAGTTGGAAAACGCTTGCCCATTGGCTTGGCCCAGGTAAGGTAACGCGCCGGGAGGCGCGGTCAACCCGCAATTTGTCGAGGTGAGGCAATTGCCCACGTTCTTGTTGGCCCCGTCCCACGAGGTGTTGTTCCAGTAAGGTGTTCCGCTGGCGTTGGCCTGACTGGCGGTCCAGGTCTGCCACATTTGGTTCGAAGCGGCGCCCGTGCCCGTGACGGTGTCCGCGAACATCGCACTGCTGCTTAGCGTAAGCACTGCGGCGAGCGAGATCTTTTTAGCGAAATTGATCATCAGGTGTTCCTCTTTTCGCCTCACCTCAGGTGAGAACTGATCCAACGATAAGAGGAAAACGGCGCCAGCAATATTGTCCGGAACGGAGTACGCCCGCCCAGAACTACCCCTAAACTCCGTCGGCGGCGCGGTCTAAACCCACGTGCAAAGGACAGGGCTGGGGCGCGATGTCCTCGCGATATCCTCGGAACGTATGCCAGCGGATTCCAAGCCATATCAGCACGGCCGGGAGGGGGAAATCGGCCGCCGGATCGCGTTGATCAGCATGAGCGTGGGAGTGGTGCTTTCGGTGGCAAAAATCCTAGTCGGCGTGCACGCAAGCTCGTCCGCCGTGATATCGGACGGAATGGAGGCGGCCGGCGATGTGCTGGCTTCCGCGATTGTCTACGCGGGTTTGTGGCTGGCGAGCAAGCCCCCTGACAAGGAGCATCCTTATGGTCACGGACGCTACGAGACTTTGGCCGGTCTCGGCGTCGGCGCCATGTTGCTAATCGCCGGGACGGGCATTTTCTGGCACAGCTTGACGCATCTCTCCGAGGGGAATCATCGCCTGGAGAATTATGCCCTTTATCCGCTGATTGCCGCCGTGGTGATCAAAACGGCACTGGCCGCAGTCAAGTTCCGCGCGGGTAAGACCATTGGCAGCACGGCTCTGGAGGCGGATGGCTGGCACGACATTACGGATTTGGTTTCCACTCTGGTCGCTCTGATCGCGGTTGCTTTAGCCTTAGCGCATCCAGGGGTCTCCGGGGCGGCCGATCGCGCGGGTGGCCTCATTATCGGCGGCATCATCTTCTTTATGTCCGTGCAAGTCGTGCGCCGAACCGTGGGTCAGCTCCTCGATACAATGCCCGAGGCCAGTAAGATGGCCGAGATTCGAGAGGTTGCGCTCGGCGTGCCGGGAGCCATGGGCATCGAGAAGTGCTTTGCGCGCCGCACCGGCTTGAAGTACCACGTGGATCTGCACCTGGAAGTGGATCCAGAGATGACGGTTCGCGAATCGCACCGCATCGCCGCGGACGTGCGGAATTTGGTCAAGGACCGCCTTCCCTGGGTAGCGGATGTGCTGGTGCACGTGGAACCCGCCGCGCTGTCCCGGCAGGAGAGGGAGAACCGGTTGGCATTCGAGCGAGCGGATGGAGAATAAGGAAATCGCGCGGCTGCTTTCGGAGACGGCGGACTTGATGGAGGTGGCGAACGAAGACGGCTTCCGGATTCGCAGCTACCGCAATGCCGCCTCCGTCATCGTAAGTTACCCCGAGCGCGTGACCGACATCGTGTGCCATCCGGAGCGGAAGGTCACCGAGATTCCGGGCATCGGGAAGGGGCTGGCCTTCGTACTGGCCGAAATCTGCCAGCGCGGATCGTTCGACCGCCGCGATGAGATGCTCGCCAAGTACCCGGCGTCCGCGCTCGAACTGCTGAAAATCCAGGGGCTTGGTCCGAAGAGCATCGCGCTCCTCTATGAGCATCACGGCGTTCGAACGGTGGATGATTTAGAAAAGATCTGCCGCGAGGGGAAGCTGCGTGAACTGCCGCGCATGGGCGCAAAACTGGAAGAAAAGGTATTGCGCTCCATCGAAGCCTATCGAAAAAGCGCGGGACGATTTCTGCTGACGTTCGGCCTGCGCACGGCCGATGAACTGAAAGCTGAGTTCGCGGCGCTGCCCGGCATAGAAAAGGTGGAGGCGGCCGGGAGCTTGCGGCGGGGCAGGGAAACGATAGGCGATTTGGACATCCTTGTCACCGGAGCCGGTGCAGCCGAAGCACTGCATCGCATTGTCACGCATCCCAAGGCGCAGGACGTTTTGGGGCAAGGTCCCAATAAAGCGAGCGTCACCTTTGGGCTGGAGCGCTTGCAGGTGGACGTGCGCGCGCTGCCGCATGAAAGTTTCGGCGCTGCTCTGCAGTACTTCACCGGCAGTAAGGAGCACAACGTCGCGCTGCGGACCAACGCCATTAGACAAGGACTCACGCTCAACGAGTACGGCCTGTTTACGCTGGAGGACAATCGGCGCGTGGCTGGTGAGAGCGAAGGGGAGGTGTACGAACGCTTGGGCTATGCCTGGATTCCGCCCGAGATTCGTGAGCACTCCGGCGAACTCGAAGCCGCGCAGAACGGAACCTTGCCGAGACTGGTGGAGTTGAGCGACATGCGCGGCGACCTGCACATGCACACCACCGCTACCGATGGCCGAGCCACGTTGCGGGAAATGGCGGAAGCGGCTGCGGCGCTAGGGTACGAGTACATCGCCATTACCGATCACTCCAAGGCGCTGGCCATGTCGAACGGACTGGATGAGGAGCGCGTCTTGGCCTTCGCCGAACAGGTGCGCGAGCTGAATCGTGGCGGATTACCTTTGCGGGTCTTTTCCGGGCTGGAGTGCGACATTCTGCGCGACGGCTCGATGGACATATCGGAAGCTGCGCTGGCGGAACTGGACTTGGTGATTGGGAGCGTACACAGCTACTTCAATCTGGAACCTCAGGAGATGACAGACCGGTTTCTGCGCGCGCTGGAATCTCCTTCGCTCCGCATTGTGGGACACGCGACCGGACGCATTCTGCTGCAGCGGGAAGGGTATGCATTCGACTTTGAACGTGTCGCGGCGAAAGCGGCCGAACGCGGCGTGTGCTTTGAGATTAACGCCAGCCCGGAGCGGCTGGATCTTCCAAGTCACTTAGTGCGCGCCGCCAAGCACAAAGGTTGCAAGTTCACGATTTCCACCGATGCGCACCGGCCGGCGCACTTCGGTAACATGCGCTTCGGAGTGATCACCGCAAGGCGTGGCTGGCTCGAAGCATCAGACGTTATAAATACGAAATCGCTAGCCGAGTTTGAGGCGGCGCTCAGGGCAAAGCGCGGAATCAACTCCCTTCTCTAAATCTTTCTTTACGACCCAGAGACCCGCTGCCGTAACCACTCTTCTATTCCCGCCTTGTTCATGGTTCCATCTTCGTATCGTCGGAGCATCCACTCGTGCGCTTCAGAGTCGTCGATGGAAAGTAAATATCCATTGATGCGGAGAAACACGGCCGTGCAAGTAATCGCCGCCCGTTTATTGCCGTCAAGAAAGGGATGATTTTGCGAAAGGCTTTCGAAAAGAGCGGCAGCTTCTTCGATCAAATCCGCGTAGTAACCGCTCTGTGGACGAGCGATAGCTGATCCAGCGCACCCTGATCCCGTATTCCCAGCGTTCCTCCGAACCGTTGGATCAAAGAGGCATGGAAATCGACGACCTCCTGAACGGTTAGATACCGGTTCACCGCGCTAAGCGTTCCAACAAATCGGCGTGGTCCCGCACAAATTCCTTAAATGCGGCCTGCGGAGACAGCGGAGACTGTTGCTGCTTTAGGTAGTGGATAAACTCTTCGACGGCGACCTGTTGGTCCGCAGTCAGCGTCGGAATGAGTTCCAGGAGTTGTGGGTTCGGAGCAGCCAAGTTTTATTGTAAAGCCCTTCAGCGAAGCCGGCCTTAGCGAGCGCGTCTGCCAGAATGGCATTCTTGCGTCTGGGTGTCAGACCGTGAGCGTTTGCAACCTACCCACGGCCGGCGCTGCTGCTACGAGTGCAAGCGCACAAAGCCGGTTCGGAGTGCGGTTTGTCGACACTATCGCCTCAACCATCCAGGCGTCTCATCATTTCCAGCCAGACTTCAGACAATCTGATAATCTCCCCGTTGGGCAACGACATGATCTTGATACAGTCGAGACTTTTTCGCTCTGCGTTCCATTGCCAACCCTCTTGACGTTCTGGGTCGAGCACGAATATGCTCCTCACGCCGATCCTCGCGTAGTTATGGCACTTCTGGAGCGTTTGGCCTGTCTTGTCGTCCGGGGACAGAACCTCCACAACGATCTCCACTGGAGACGTTGGGTATGGTTGTTCAATCCGCATCGTTCCAATTACGTCCGGGACGGGCTGCCAATCGGGATCGATACGAAGTTCTACTTCCTGCCCGGCCTTGTACCCTGCTTTGCTTAGCAGTTCCGTGATCAGACGTTGCAGTACACTGTGCAACCAAGTCGGCATCGACTTTTGGACAGCCTCTCCGTACCAGAATTCGTAGTAGGGCTTCACGCCATCAAAACGATGGTGAAACTCCTCTACCGTTAGCGGCTGGATGGCGGTCGCCATGTGCCTAGTGTATGACGACGCAGCCGGAGTCAAGCCGACCGGATCCGAGTCCGCCAGAACACGTTCACAACGAAAAAATCTTTATTCGCCCCCATTTCTGAACGGGTGCCTCCGTGATCGGCACGAGTTTGGCTGTCAGCGGATCCATCCTACCGTTCAAAGGATTCTTTCGCGAAGACGCGCCCAAAGAACGGCCGTTACCCGGAACATCCTTCGGCACAAAATTTATGAAGAAATTACTTTGTTTGTATACGTTATCGTTGGCCTGCCTATTTCAGGCAAGAGCGGCCAACAACATCATTATCGCTGTGGACCGGCCCTTTGTGACTCAGGTTGTGTCCGGTACAGCTAACTTCAGCGGCTGGGCTATAGACAACAATACTGTTCCGATTACGTCCGTCACCATGGGAATTGATTCGAATCCCGCTGGCGCAACCAACGGCTATGGAGGTGCGCGACCCGATGTCTGCGCTGCCTTCGCTGGCCGCGCAGGATGTCCCAATGTGGGCTGGAGCTTCAGCGTAGATACTACTCAGTTGGCCAACGGCGTGCACACTCTGCAGTTAGTCGCGACCGCTGGTGATGGTTCGACCGCCAGCCGGAGAGTTGCCTTTATCGTTCTCAATGCAGGATCAGGGGCGCCTGGTCCGGCGGGTCCGGTTGGTCCTGCCGGTCCGGCGGGTCCGGTTGGCACTGCCGGTCCTGCTGGTCTGGCTGGCCCTGCTGGTGCCGCAGGCGCGCCTGGACCGGCTGGACCACAAGGTTCCCAGGGTCCGCAAGGGCCTCAGGGTCCCCCCAGCCCCGGCTTGAATTTGACATTCACCGTGGAGCATAGCGGGCCCGCCGGGCAAGGCATCGGAGTGACGGACGGAAGCAATGCCGCTTTCACCCTGAGCTCTACGCCCATCTTCCTCTTCGTGTATCTCAATGGGCTGCACCAAGAGCTCAACCTGGACTACACGTTAAGCGGAAACGTCATTACGTTCTCCCAAGCGCCACTCCCGTCTGATCGAATAACTGTCGATTACCTGCGTTAATAGCGGCTGCACGAGTGCTCCTGCCTGATTTCGATTCGGCGGGAGCACGCCCCCAACTCCCCGCAACTTCCGGCCCATTTTCTCCATCTACAACCCTTGGGTTCGGCGCAGCGTCGCGCCCGAATAAACCCGGAAGATAGTAGAGGAGCTAATACAACTTGAAGAAAACCGAAGCAAACATAGATCCCCAGACCAACGGAAGACAGAGTTCGACGCTGGTGGACGCCGTCAGCGCCGCAAACTCAAAGAATCCCCGGCCCATCGACGCCCAAAGTAAAGACCAGGATCTTCTGCTGAATACCGAGGAAGCGGGCGAGTTTCTAACCACCAATCAGGGCTTACGCGTCAATGACGACCAGAACTCCCTCAAGGTCGGTTCGCGCGGTCCCACGCTCCTCGAAGATTTCCATTTCCGTGAGAAGATCACTCACTTCGATCATGAGCGCATCCCGGAGCGCATCGTCCACGCCCGCGGCTTTGCCGCGCATGGCCATTTCGAAGTGTACGAGCCGCTCACCGAGCTCAGCAAGGCGAATTTTCTACAAGATCCATCGAAGAAGACGCCCATCTTTTTGCGCTTCTCGACCGTGGCAGGTTCCCGTGGCTCTGCCGACACGCCTCGCGACGTGCGCGGCTTTGCGGTCAAGTTTTACACCGAAGAAGGAGTGTGGGACCTGGTAGGCAACAACATGCCCGTGTTCTTCATTCAGGACGCCATCAAATTTCCCGATTTCGTCCACTCCGTGAAGCCCGAGCCGCACAACGAAATCCCGCAGGCCGCCTCCGCTCACGATACCTTCTGGGACTTCGTCTCGCTCACGCCCGAAAGCATGCACATGCTTATGTGGGTCATGTCGGATCGCGGCATTCCTCGCAGCTTCAGCACCATGGAGGGCTTCGGCATTCACACCTTCCGCTTGGTCAACGCGCAAGGCAAGGCGCGCTTCGTGAAGTTTCACTGGAAGCCGTTGAACGGTCTGCATTCGCTGGTGTGGGACGAAGCTCAAAAGCTGGCAGGCAAAGACGCCGATTTCAACCGCCGCGATCTGTGGAATGCCATCGAAAACGGCAACTATCCGCAGTGGGAGTTTGGAATACAGGTCGTTGAAGAAGAAGACGAATTCAAGTTCGATTTCGATATCTTAGACCCCACCAAGATCATCCCGGAAGAGATCGTGCCCGTGCGCCGGATCGGCAAGCTGACTCTCAACCGCAACACCGACAACTTCTTCGCCGAGACCGAACAGGTGGCGTTTCATCCCGGCCACGTGGTCCCCGGAATCGACTTCACAAACGATCCGCTACTCCAAGGCCGCCTGTTCTCCTACATCGATACGCAACTTCGCCGGGTCGGTCCGAACTTCGCTGAACTCCCTATTAATCGCCCGCTCAATCCCGTCCACAATAATCAGCGCGACGGCATGGCGCGCCAGACCATCAACAAAGGGCGCGTCTCTTATTTCCCGAACTCGCTTGCCGCCGGTTGCCCGATGCACTCGCCCCAGGCGCTTGCCGCCTTCACCAGCTACGCCGAAAAAGTCGAAGGTCACAAGATTCGCGAACGTAGCCCCAGCTTTGGCGATCACTTCAGCCAGGCCACGCTCTTCTGGAACAGCATGGCGACGTGGGAAAAACAGCACATTGTCGACGCATTTTCCTTTGAGCTGAATATGGTGGATACCATCGAGATCCGGGAGCGTGTCGTCAACGAGCTGCTGGCGAACGTGGATGCCGAACTCGCCACCAAAGTCGCGGCCAACGTCAGCGTTGCCGCCCCCAAGGTCACCAAGAAAAATCACGGCAAGTCCTCGCCCGCTTTAAGCATGGATAAGCCCGGCACTCACATCAAAGGCCGCAAAATCGCTATCCTCGCGGGAGATGGCGTAGACGGCAACCAAGTATCGGCGATCAAAGAGCGGCTCGTTAACGAAGGCGCCAAAGCCGAAGTCATCTCCCGTTCCGGGGGCAGCGTCAAGGGCGCCGATGGCTCAAAGGTTCCGGTCGATAAGCCCGCCCCGAACGCACCTTCCGTGCTGTACGATGCGGTCTTCATTCCTGGCGGGGCAGGGAGTGCCGCGGCGCTGGCGAAGTTCGGTCCCGCGGTGCACTTCATCAATGAAGCCTTCCTACATGGCAAAGCAATCGGCGCCACTGGTGAAGCGGTCCAGTTGCTTAGCAAGATCGGTTTGGGCGGCATTGATTTCTCGCCCCAGGCAAACGGAGCGGCCGCAAAGCAAGGCGTGATCACCGCTGGGGATGGCGCCGGCTTCGATGCATTCCTAAACGAGTTCATCGGCGCCATCGCTAACCACCGCAACTTCACGCGAGAGTTCGACCTGGTACCTGCGTAACCTGCCGAGCGCGATAGAAAAGGGCGAGAGGGCTTCACGGCCTTCTCGCCTTTATTTGTTGTCCCAACCCGTTTTGTCGCTTAGTCCCTCCATTGCCCTTGCGTATCCGTTTTTATGCCTTCTTTAGATCGGCAATAGCACAATCGTCACGTGTGCGGTGCGCCCATTCGTACAGCAGACCTACCGGACGCGTGGGCGCTACTCTTGCTTTCTAAATTGAGGAATATAAATGACACGTTGTGGTCAGTTGCATTTGAAACTTGTTGTCCTTCCGCTTTGCCTTGCGTCTCTCCTGCCAATGCCCGCTCTCGGTCAGGGTTGGTTCGGAGTGCTTCGCGGTGTAACGCGCGATTTGGCCACCGGCAGGCCATTACCCGAAGCGGAAGTGTCCGCCTCTAACGTAGACAACGCTACCGAGCGCCATACAAGGAGTGGGAAAGACGGTTCCTTCCTGATGCGCGTGGAACCTGGCACCTATCAGGTGGCCGCGACTAAAGAGGGTTTTCTGCCCGCGGTCCGCACTTCTCACGTGTCGGAGATGGTAGTGGATCGTTTCGATCTGTCGCTGAAGGCCGCACCACCGGAGCCTTTAGTCGACCCTGCATCGGCGCCGCGACTGATTGCGGCGAGCATGCCGGCTGCAGTTCCCACAACGCCCGCGCCTGAAAGGACCCCGGCGCCCGCCTCGCCAACTGCCGCGCCGACTATTGAACCCACCTCGAATCTAGCTGTCATCAAAGAACTGGAATCTCTGCGGAGGCGAATCGAGCAACTGGAAGGCGAGCTGAATAGACCGTCGGCTCCCACCGTGAACACAGCGCCTACCCTGCCAGCCATCGCAGGCGGTTCACCCATCCCCGTCGAAACGGCCAGCGCCGCAATTCCAGCGGCTGCCGCAGCGTCCACACCCGCACAAAATCAGCCCGCGCCGCTCACTCCACCGGGGGACAAATCGTCTAACACCGCACCAACTCCGGTCGATATGGTCACACCGTTTGCGGATTGGGATTGGACCTG
>JAABUQ010005765.1_pt1 | contig 19395 bp, 20 predicted proteins | sample 5560001 | NCBI WGS metagenome assembly JAABUQ01 (sample SAMN10711888, study PRJNA513371) | rock metagenome | isolation source: Antarctica rocks | place: Antarctica: Victoria Land, Finger Mt nord | collected 2015-12-18
CCAGCCGCACGCACGCGCACCCGTACCTGATCGCCTATCGGTTCCGGCGTCTCGACATTCTGTATCTCTAGCACCTCTGGTCCCCCAGGTTTGGTAATTACCACTGCTCGCATCTCTATTCCTCCTTCTTTAAGCAAAACAACCTTATGCCTATTGTACGACGTATCCAAAAGCAACGAAGCAGGCAATCTATATATAGACTGCCTGCTTCATTCATTTTATTTATTGGTATCGTTGATGAGATGCTACTAGCTAGCTGTCGTTGGCGCTGGTTGATTGACTGCTGAGAGGTCGATCTCGATGTTGACATCTTTACTGACCAGCACACCGCCAGCTTGTTCTAGTGGTGCATTCCAGGTGAGGCCCCAATCTTCGCGATTGATCTTGCCTTTGACGCTGATACCCGCACGTTGCATGCCATAAGTATCTTTTCCTTGACCGCCGTATTCGGCTTTGAAGGTGACTGGTTTGGTCACGCCATGCATCGTAAGGTCGCCGGTGATGTTGTACTCGTTGCCACCGATATGCTCAACTTTGTTGCTTTTGAAGGTGATTGTTGGGTATTGTGCAACGTCAAAAAAATCTGATGATTTGAGATGACCGTCGCGTCTCTCATCATTTGTGGTAATGCTGGAAGCATCCGTCTGAGCATCAACCGATGAGTTGGCGGGATTCTGGTCGTCGATATGCAGGTGTCCACTGATAACTTTAAAGTGACCGCGTACTGTACTAATCATCGCGTATTTTACTGAAAACGTCGCCTCTGAATGTACTGGATCAATTTCCCAAGCCATATAAATATCCTCCGTTTAATTGGCATCTTTGTTACACGTTAGCAACTTTACTAACCAAAACAAGTATAGCATCGGCTACTTCCGTTTGTCAAGTTACTAACTAAACATTAGTTGAATGCTCTCTCTGCTATCCATTCTCTCAACAGTCATGATATAATTTGCTTGCAACAACTGTAAAGAGATCGAGGATAGCCAGCATGTTCACCCTCAATGATATAGTGCAAGGGAACGGCCCAGAACTTTCCATACAAAGCAATACTACTCCTGACCCTAAACTTGTCTTTCGCGCAGCACATCATGATAGCCGTCAAATCGAGCCGGGAGACCTCTTCGTCGCCATTCAAGGCACGAATGTTGACGGACACCGCTTTATTCCTGCTGCTGTAAAAGCTGGTGCTTTAGCTGTGCTTTGTACCATGCTTGTCGAGGATGTGCCACCTGACTTTCTGCAAATCGTCGTGCCAGATGTGATTGTGGCTCTGCAAGCAACGGCGAGGGTTCGTATAAGGCGTCAGCAGTATACAACGCTTCTTGGTATCACTGGCAGCAATGGCAAGACCAGCACGAAAGATGCCGTTGCCGCTGTGTTGGGTCGTAAAGCACCGACGCTGAAAACGCAGGCGTCGTACAACAACGAGCTTGGCTATCCGCTTACCCTTTTGAGCCTGGAACCGCAGCACCGCTACGCTGTGTTAGAAATGGGAGCGCAGTGGGTTGGTGAACTTGCAGGTCTCTCTCATACTGTCGCCAAACCGGATTGGTCGCTCATTACCAATGTTGGAGCCTCGCACCTTGAATACTTTGGCTCACAGGAGCGTGTTACCATTGCGAAAACCGAACTGGTGCAGGTACTTTCCGCGGACGGTATTGCTATGCTCAACTATGATGATCCAAATGTGCGCGGTATGCAAAGTAGCACGCGTGCCCACGTACTGTTTTATGGACAAGGCGAAGGTGCCGAGGTACGCGCTACAGATATCGGCGGCGATGCGCTTTTCGGACGCAGTTTCACGTTGCACTGTTCTGGTCAACAGCAGCTCGTTCAACTACATTTCCCCGGTGAGCATGGCATCGCCATCGCGCTTGCGGCAGCGGCGGCAGGATGCGCGGCAGGAATACCACTACATGAAATCGCACTTGCGTTAGAGGCCCTTCCTGCAACAAAGGGGCGTGGTGAGATCAAGTCTGGACCGAATGGTAGTATTCTCATCGACGATACCTACAATGCCAATCGTCAATCCATTGTCGCCATTATGCAGGCGATGCATAGCACACAACAACATCCTGTAGGCAAGCGTTGGGCCGTTCTCGGCGACATCTTTGAATTGGGACCCTATGCAAGAGATGAGCATATCAGAACTGGTGCCGCGCTTGCTGGAAACATCGACTATCTTGTCGCACTGGGCGATAAGGCGCGTTATTACGTCGAAGGCGCAATCGCTGCAGGGATGCCACAGGAACATACCTATTTTTACAATGCGGATGTAGAGAACAAGCCAGAACTTGAAGCGGCAAAACGAGCCATCGCGGACCTGCTCAAACACGAAGTGCGGCCTGATGATCTTGTTTTGCTCAAGGGTTCGCGTGGCGTGCAAATTGAGACATTGCTTACAATGCTCTAACAGGTGAAGGAAATAGAGAATGACGGAGAAGAAAATACGTGTCGGTCTCGTCTTTGGCGGGCGTTCGGGCGAACATGAAGTTTCGCTCGCCTCCGCACGATCAGTAATGGCGAATCTCGATCCCAATAAATACGAGGTTGTGCCCATTGGTATTACAAAGGATGGCACATGGTTGCTGGGCGATGAGCCAACTCACATGTTGCAGTCAGGAACGCAACAAACTCCTACAGAGGAACACACAACCGCAGTGACGCTAACAGGCGACCCCACTCTTCGTCGTCTCATTCCTCTACAAGGAAACGCTCCGTTGCAGGATAATGGCGCGTTAGATGTGATTTTGCCAGTGTTGCATGGCACCTATGGCGAAGATGGTACATTACAGGGTCTACTTGAAATGGCGAATGTCCCCTATGTGGGCTGTGGCGTGCTGGGCGCGGCACTCGGTATGGATAAAGAGAAGATGAAGATGGTCTTCTCCGCCGTTGGTTTGCCCAACGTCGAATATTTTGTGTGTCGCCGTAACGAATGGGAACGTTCACCAGAGGTCATTATGAACGTGGTCGAAGACAGTTTTGGCTATCCTTGCTTCGTTAAGCCCGTCAATCTAGGGTCAAGTGTTGGCATCAACAAAGCGCATAATCGCGTCGAATTGCAACACGCTATAGGAACCGCGGCGCAATATGACCGCAAGATTATCATTGAGCGTGGCATCAACTGCCGCGAACTAGAATGCGCTGTACTGGGCAATGACGAGCCAATCGTATCAGTTGTAGGTGAGGTTCTCAGTAGTGGTGAGTTCTATGATTACAACGCCAAATACATCGACGGCAAATCTCAGGTCATTATTCCTGCTGACCTGCCACAGGCCACCGCCGAAGAGGTACGCCGCCAGGCTATACAAGCATTCTCAGCCCTGGACTTGAGCGGTCTTGCCCGCGTTGACTTTTTCTTAGAGCAGAAGACGAACAAAGTCTACATCAACGAAGTCAACACGCTCCCCGGTTTCACTGAAATCAGCATGTACCCAAAACTCTGGGCCGCAAGCGGCCTTCCCTACTCACAACTGTTGGAAAGACTCATTGAATTAGCTGTAGAACGTCATGCCGATAAGCAACGTAATCGAACCAGTTTGTAAACGCTGCTTTTGTGGGCATATTAAAACCTACACGTTACAATACCCCTGTATAATTCTACTACACTGGGGGATATACAGGCATGACTGGGCCTTGGGATGATGCACTGAAAAAAAGTGCTTGGCGTCAATCCAGAAGATTTTGTCCTTTGGCTTTTTCGCGAAGCCATCTATGAAGGAGAGGTAGACCGTGAGCTACCTCTTCACACAATTCACGCAGATTTTTTGCTTGCGATTGTCCTTAATGGTATCAGATGTTTGCTGCACATCGAATTTCAGTGCAAACCTGATACAAACATGGCAGAGCGGTTGCTAGAGTATAACGTGCAAGCAACGCGCAACGACGCGGAGCATCGGCCTGTCTATTCGTGTGTCATCTACTTGAAGCCACATGAAAGTATACCGATACCGCCATTGACCAGAACATTTCCCAATGGCGAAGAGATTTTACGCTTCAACTTCAGAAATATCAAACCCTGGGAGTATACCGTAGAGGAGTTAACAAAAGAAGGTTTACCGGGGCTGTTGCTTTTCCTGCCTCTGACAAAAGACGGGGCAAAGCGTGATACAATTGAAGCAATGGTTACAGGATTGATTGCTGCAGAAAAGCAAGACATGCTATATCTTGGCTACATGGTAGCCGCGCTTGTACTTGAGAAAGAAGCTGATCTACAATGGCTTAAAGAGAGGTTCGCTATGTTTGAGGATATTCTAAGTGATACATGGGTCTATCAAGACGTTTTCCAAAAAGGGGAAGCAAAAGGAGAACTGCTAGGAAGCCAACGTGCCGTGTTCAACGTCATTAAAGTTCGTTTTCCAGATATAGCACCGCTTGTTCAAAAGCAAATTGATACAATAACAAATATAGACGTGTTACAATCTTTGTTGACTACTGTAAGCATTGCAGAAAATGATATCGAAGTAAGACAAGCTGTTCTTGCTGCTACGAAAACTAAGAGAAAAGATTAATGCCGCGCACCACTATTCGCTCAGTTCATGTTGAGCCATTGAACATATCGTTACGAGAACCGTTCGCGATTGCTACGGGTAGCGTTGACTCCGCACGCAACGTTCTGATCACGCTTACGTTGCAGGATGGTAGCGTAGGCTATGGCGAATGCGCTCCATTGCCACCGAGTACGGGTGAGAGTCAGGAAACGGCTCTTGCCGCCGCTCAAGGCTGTGTTCCCTTGCTTGAGGGACGCGATGTCGCACAGTGGCGTGTTCTCTCCAAACTGGCGCATAGCATGTACTATAGCCAATCGACTGTGTGCGCAGGTATCGAAATGGCTCTACTCGATGCCCTTACACGCTCTTATAGTATGCCGCTCTACATCTTCTTTGGTGGTGCCAACAGCAGTGTCGAAACAGATATCAGCATTCCTCTTGTCGCACCCGAACACGCTAAGCTACTGGCACAGGATATCGTCCAGCGAGGTATCACAAGCATCAAGGTCAAGGTCGGTGGGGGAGATTTATACGATGATGTCGAGCGCGTTGAAGCAATCCGAGAAGCCGCTCCGGGCCTCGGCCTGATGCTCGACGCCAATCAAGGCTATACACCTGGAGAAGCCCTGCTGTGCTTAGAAGCTCTGGATGATCGCGATATTCGTCCCCTCATGCTAGAACAACCTGTCCACAAAGAAGACTACGATGGTTTACTCTACATCTCGCAACATACTCCCGTGCCTATCTTCGCCGACGAAAGTGCTAGCAGTCCCGCCGCAGTCGCACGCCTCATCAAAATGCAAGCGGTATCAGGCGTGAATATCAAGCTTATGAAATCAAGGACATAATATCAGGCGGATTACACTTTATCTCAAATTGTGGCTTTGCTTTGCTGCCATATATTATAGCATTTATCCCGAAGAATTTTAGTAGGTCGCGCTTCTCATCATAAGAAGACTCATAGTTATGGTCGCTCATTTTTTCGCGCATTTCTGCACATTTTTCGTGCAAGTCATCCAACTTTTTTTGTACTTTTTTCCATTTTTCATGTATATCTTCATTCTCTGAGAGTATATTAATCAATATTTTTTCTTGTTCAGCTAGCTGGTGCAACTGTCCAGTAAGGCTCTCTTCCGTCTTTTCATCTAGCTTCCGTTTTCTAATACGCTCTGATAGGTAGTCTTGCAGTGCGTCTTGTTCGTCTCTAATCTCCTTTAACTTCTTGTTGATATTCTTCCGTCGGTCCGAGGTCGGGTCTTGGGATCTTAAAACATCCAACTTCTTGTCTACTTCTGAGGGATCGCGGATGATGTCTAATGTCTTTTCCCATGAAGCATTATCAACAAGGGTGGCTTGTAGCCAGCAACCTGCACACCTACCGACTAAGCCGTAACGCCTATTGCAAATGTAGCCGAAACAATCCTTTGTAGTTCCGTCAACATGCAGAACCGTTTTGCGACTTGCGCTCATATTACCTCCACACAGACCACATTTTGCTAGCCCAGACCTCAACAAGGTCATTCGAGGCTTTCTATTGTTGCGATTAGCATCTTCCTTATTCTGCTTCAACTTCCTTTGAATCACTTCGGCTAGTTCCACAGAAATGAGAGCGGGTATTTCTATTATAATCTGTTTTTCTTCGGGGGTATCTAGTACCTGTTTTTTCTTTCTTCCTGGCAACTTCTCCCCCATATTGTATCTGAACTGTCGGAACTTTCCCCAATATGCGCTATTATGTAGTGTTTTATTAATTACTGAGGGTTGCCACAGAGGGGGACCATTTCTTCTTATCTTAGTGCCTCTTACCTCGGATGCAGTAGGAATGTTTCTTGCGTTTAATATGTTAGCAATTTGTCTGTTAGATACTCCTGCGGCAGCTGACTCGAATATGAAGATGACAACTTTAACTTCTGTCCATTCTTCCCCGCTTTCTTCTATAAGAAGAACATCATAATTGGGCGTGTATCCTGCTCTTTTGCCGTTCTCATCATAGATGTACTTATAACCATAAAGACGCGGCCCGTTGCCTACTATTTTTTGCGTTCCTATCGTTCCGTCTTGTTGTCTTCCCTCAGCTTTTGCTCGCTTGCCATTAGTAGTCCTTCTTTTAATATTGTTTAGCTCATCTTCTGATTGAATGCCCTTGAATATACGTATTAGCTCTCCCCATGAAGAGTCGTCGTCTGCATGTTCATCGAGTTTTGTCGTGAGCATTTTTACACCCGTTGCACGTAACTGCATACGCCAAATTTCACGCTCTAATCCTTTTCTTCCAAGTCGGTCTAACACATCCATAACTACAATGTCAAATTCGTTCCGCTTCGCCTTTTCCAGTATCTGATCTAATACTGGTCTTTCGCGGAATTCTAAGCCCGAATAGGTGTCGCGTATCGTGTCTACTAGCTTTAATCCGAGTGGTTCTATCAATTTTTCTCTGCATTCTTTCTCCTGCGAAGGCCATCCGTAACCCTCTTCTTGTTTAGGCGTTGACACTCGTAACAACATCAATGCACGCATATTTCTGTAATTCTGGTTCTGACTATCCATCGTAATTACCAATCCCTTCATCTTGTCGGCCAATAGTACCCAAAAGTTGTGTTGTAAATCTTTGAATTTTGTCATTATAGACGGTATCAAGGTAGCCTTCCTGATAACCTCGGCTGAAGTTTTCATTCGTTACCTCGACACTGATAATACCTAAGACAATTCGTTATCTCATTAAGGTTCTCCTTGGCTTCTCAAGAGCCACAATGCACATAGCGAAGGGACTTGCTAACTCTAATAAAGAATTCGGTCAGTCTCGTCTCGAATATGGTAGCTAACACTTTTTATTGTCACTTTAGGACGATTACAATTATCTACGTAGCATACACTATACTAACCTCTTCTCGACTTGTCAATCCTTGTCAGGATGATTGTATCGAACCAAGAGACATGATATAGTAGACATCAAGTATTGCTTCTTCTAAGTAGAAGTATAAAAAAGGAGGTCTTATTTGGTGACTACAAACACGCATGATTTCGGCGAATTAATTGCAAATATGCCTGCTAATCTATCTGAACTTGCACGATTATCAGGTGTTAGCGAACGTTCCATCATGAGGATGAGAGATGGTGATTCTGTTCTAAGAGGGACGGCTAACAAAGTTCTAAAAGGTTTGTCACAAGTGTATAGTCAATCATTCACATTAAGTAACGTTACAGGCATTAATTTGTACGATAGGTGACGTTATCAGCGAGAGGTGCAGGATTAACATAAAATTGTGTATCTTTGTTATAAAATAAAAAAGCTGTGTAATCTGGATACTGATAAGTAGTCACTCATTGCGAGAGTATTTTATGTTACATTTCGGGTTCTCTCCAATCTTAAACAAAAAAATACTACCTGAGATATCATTATCCCTTATTCAAGATGTTTACTTGTTTTGCTACACTAGCGGAAAGGCTTCGTACTATGTCTCGTACTATCATTCGCGATATTACGGTAGAACCGCTGAACATCCCCTTGCTAGAACCATTCACCATTGCTACAGGAGGTATCACTGAGGCACGCAACGTTCTTATTACTGTAACACTACAAGATGGCAGTGTTGGCTATGGAGAAAGTGCCCCATTTCCACCGAGTACAGGTGAGTCGCAAGGAACTGCCTTAGCTGCCGCTCAAGATTGTGTTGAAGTGCTTAAAGGACGTGATGCAACACATTGGCGAGTTCTCGCCGAGCTAGTGCATAGCATCTACTACAGTCAAGGGACAGTGTGTACAGCTATCGAGATGGCGATACTTGATGCCCTTACTCACTCCTATAACATCCCTCTCTACGTCTTCTTCGGCGGGGCCAGTACAACTATTGAAACTGATATAAGCATCCCTCTGGTAACACCAGAACGAGGGTATCAATTAGCACAAGAGATATTGGCGCGTGGCATTAAAACCATCAAGATTAAGGTGGGCAGTGGAGATATAGGAGAGGATATTAACCGGGTTGAAGCTATTCGTGCAGGTGCTCCTGGTCTGGGACTAACACTTGATGCTAATCAAGGATATACACCTAACGAAGCCATGCTTTGTTTAGAGGCACTGGATGATCGTGACATTCGTCCCTTAATGATGGAGCAGCCAGTACACAAAGACGACTACGAAGGGTTGCGCTACGTGACACAGCATACTACTGTTCCTATCGCTGCTGATGAAAGTGCCTCGAACGCTTCTGCTGTTGAACGTTTACTTACAATGAGAGCGGTTAACGTGGTAAACATTAAGCTAATGAAAGCAGGTATTTTGGAGGCCCTAGATATTGCTGCCCTTTGTCGTGTCAACCACATAAGATTAATGATTGGTGCTATGATTGAGTCACGCCTTTCTATCGCCGCTGCCGCTCATCTCGCCGCTGGCTTAGGCGGATTCTCCTTTATTGACCTTGATACTCCTATGTTACTAGCCACAGATCCTTTTACTGGAGGCTATGAGCAGCAAGGTGGTCTATATTCTGTATCCAACGTAAAAAGTGGGCTGGGAATAGAGCGCAAATAGCAAGCGATTGACGAAACTTTTGCTAATATCGTGGTTAGAATCAATCAGGCTTTGTAAGTCAAAGAGAATATTTAGTTGTTAAGGTACAGAATGAGGGAACATGCCTCTCATTCGATGACAAGGACAGTAGCTCATTTATGACGGTTATGGCTTCTTATAATGTATCTGGCTCTCCTTGTCCGCTTTGCTGAGGATGATTGATGTCCTGATACTGATTGACTATGGAAAGAGGAGTTCGCGTCTCTTCCACCTTCCTCGGCGTGAGTGGCTGGGTTACTGTACTATACATAGCTTCTTGTTCAATGAACGCTTCAGCGTTTTCTACGCTTGCCTTATCTATTTGAAGAGGCGCGACACGCACCTTGTAACCAGAACCTTTCACAATTACGAAACACTCTCCCACATCTAACCGTCGTGCCTCATCAGGAGGAACAAGGTACTCGTCTGACAGATGGACCGTACCGTACCCCGTTCCCTCGCGATCACGCACACTCCATCCTGTCTGAACCTTTTTGTATTTTCCGGCTCGCGCCACGAGCTTTTCTGGTGTGTTACACGTATGTAAGATGAGCATATGTGAGGTCTTGAGAATACGGTTTCGCTCGTCTAGCGTCTTCGCTAGTCCTTCCTCTGACTGACTCGTCAGCATCATCGCACCTCCAAATGAGCGTAAGCGTTCGGACAGATTCGCAATATTTGCTATCGCGAGTGCTGATACTTCATCAACGATAATGAGCACCTTTTGGTCCTTTGGCTTACGGCAGGTCATATAGTGAGCGATGTCTTCCATGAGGTATCTTCCAATACTGCTGCACTCGTTAGCAAAAGCTACCGTATCTAGCTTGACATAGGCCGCGTCTGTTTCATCAAAGGTAAACGATGCAGAACCGCCGTCGAGCTTGCCCTCCAGCGACTTGAAGAAGGCACGGTAGCGATTATAGACTCCATGTGCGTCTTCGTTCTTGAGGCTCGCTAGTTCGTCTTGTTCTGGCAAGCCGCGATACAGGATACGCAGTTGTTCGGGCTTGAGATTTCGTAACAGTTCTGTACTACTTCTAGGTGGTCCTCCTGGTACCTTGAGAGCAAGATCAAGCAGCATCTGCGCGATGCCTTCATAGTAGGGTTCGGTGTACACCTGCACTGACATCAAGCGATTATACAAAGTACGTTCATCTCCAACCCACCCATCATATGAAGACGTGGGAAAGAGTTTGATGTGCTTCTTGCCTGCTGTATGCATGGCTGCCACAAAACGAGGGGCAAGATCGTCATCCCCTTTTGCATCAATCAGAATGACCTGAAATCCATAGATTTTTGCTGCGAGATGCGCGGCTCTGAGAACAGTTTCTGTCTTCCCAGAGCCGCCCTCGCCAATGATGACACTGAGGCGCGAAACAACGTGTTGCGGAAGGGTGAACCATCCTTTTTCGACAAATGTAGACATGCAATTGCCTTTCTTTATAAGAGATGATGGGATTGCCATGAGGGTGCTCAAGATCGGCGATACCATCATCTCACGTTCTCTTATTACGTATTGAGATCTTCGATTAGGGCACCAAGGACCCCTGTTCCGTTGATGTGGTCGGGTGCCTTACGAACCTTGATCGCACTTTTCTTACTCTTCTGGGCCTGTTTTACTTGGCGTTGCCGCTCTTGGGAGAGTAACGTTTGCTCTAAGCTTGTGTGACTGAAGAGTTCGATCACAAGCGCACAAAGTGGGAAGAGCAACACACTCCGTTCCCATACTGGGAGGGCATCTACAAGAAATCTTCTGAAGGTTGCACCACCGATATGCAAGAAAAGTGGCGCAACATCATGGAACAAGACCAGCAAGAATGAGTAAGGATTGATGTACAGGTAAAGAAACAAGGCACATGCACCGCCGAATAAGCCTGTCAGTACCCAGGAGAGTTGCGAGTTTGTTGTCCCATTCTTGATACCCAAGCGAGTTATTGCCCCAAGGAGCAAAGCGGGCCATGCAAGGACAACGACAACGAGGATCAACACGATTTCAAGCGGCGTATTCTGGTTCTGTCTTGGTTGGTTTTCGGTACTCATACGCTGTACGCCTCTCCTTGCAACGTGTAAAAGACAAAACGCTTGCGATGCTCAATGGGAAGCTTGCCAACCGTCTTTTTGACCACGCTGTACACGTTTTCGGTTAAAAAGTACCAGACGGTGTTGTAACGTTTATTTCCAGCAAGATCGAAGATGATTTCCTCCAAACGCTTCTCCGATTTCACGGTCATCTCAACTTCTATCGCATTCACATTTCCATTACTACTGATCAGCTCAGCATCGGGAAGATGCGAAACGGTTTCACCTTTCATGTGTGCGTTCTGCTCGGCACGTAACTCACGTTCGGAACGCCATGTATCGTGAGGTCGGCGGAGAGCAATGAGCAAGCGAATGTCATTGATCGCGTAGAGATGCGGAAGACTTGCGGGACTGGGTTCATAGTACCGGAGGTTGAGATTCGCATACTTCAGCCCTTTGCTGGTCAACCACAATCCTCCTCGCTGTTTTGCATAGAAGACGCAATACAGTAACAGTTCTTCGTCAAGCCAGGGACGTAAAATCTTGCGAGTGCGTTCCACAGACAAGATGCCTGGCTGCTTCATCTTGTCTGGTTCAGGACTGAGTTGTCCTAAAAAGCGTTGTGCCTGGTCGAAACGGACAATGCCTTGCTGCCCGTTAATTTGTAAGTAGGACTCTACGCGCTCAGTAATTTGTGGTCCTGTGTTCATATAGGGTCTGCGACCTTTCTCCAAAGGCTTTCCTCTGTCTTCGTGAGAATGTGCTTCAAACATGTAGTCTTCTCCATCGCTGAATCACTAGCAGAACAACTGGTTTGTATGCCTAGCCTCCCAAGTGGAGCATGTACTAGGTCCTACAAGATAGTCTAATCCCTTTCTTGGAGCGAATGGGTAACATGTTAGTACCATTTTTGGCCCTCGCAAAAAAGTGTTAGTAACACAGGTATATCCCTTGTATCGTGAGCCAATTTTCTATACAATAACGCCAGTTGGTTCTGTGAAGAAATCGTTGAAAGGCACAGAGAAGATGGCACAAGAAACGCTTGGAAAACTGCTCAAGGAGGCACGAGAAAAACGTAGATGGTCACAAGCAAAACTTGCTGGACAACTTGGAATTGTCTCACAAACCGTTCTTCGCTGGGAACAAGACAAAAGTGTCCCGCGAGAGGATTGTCGGCAGCCGTTGATTGAACTGCTGGGCCTGGATGAAGAGGTCTTCTTGCATGCAAAGAAACCGAAGATACATGAGAAGGTTGATATCTCTGAGACGACTGTTCGTGAAGAGAACGTAGAGCAACAAGAGGCAACCGATTTTGTCGAAGTGATTGTCCCTTTGGTGAAAGTGTACTATGGATGGAGTACAACCTCTGATAGTGCTGGTGAGAAGTATGTGACAGTCGGTGACCGTCCATTGCCGTATGTTCATTTTGATCGCTCCGGGTATATCGTTGCAGATGCATCAGGACATTTGAATTGGGGATATACAGGAGGAGGTTCTGGCAATCTTGCGCTCTCTCTTTTGACAGACTACTTTGGGGAGACACCACTTCCGGGAGAAGCACGTCGTGATATACCTCAAGCATGGAAGTATCGCAACAACTTTAAGATGGATTTTGTTGCATGGTTTGAGAAGAAGCAATGGGAAATATGGTCTGGAGCGATTACCGCTTGGTTGAAAGAACAAAAGGAAGGGGGAGACCCAGCACCAGAACACACACTTGCTGATATTGAACATGGATGGCTTGGATGGTCCGAGAAATGGGACAAATATAGAGGAACGTAGTACCACTAGAATGAATGTTGCCCAAGAAAACAGCAGATTGTGGTGAACTTGATATCTGCCTAAATTCTTTGGTATCAGGTAGAACTAATCGAGAAAGGTGCATTACCTTCATGCTCATGGTAAACGATGAATAATGTGTACAAGAGAAAGATTGTATCAGATTTGGTACATTGGCAAGTAGGTCACGCTTTTCTGAGGACGTTTTAGAGGCTGGAGACGTGGATGCGTAGAGTCTGTACGAGTAACCGCGCTTGTATTCACAATTCGTGCAAAATACATGTTCACGTAGTGGTTAGAATTATAAAAACATCGAACAACCGCGTTTGGAGGCATAGAGTATTGTGGCAGAATAACTAGGATAGCTGCCTGTCCTCTTCTTCACCTATCCTAACAGCTAGAACTTTACGATAATTATTCATGTGTCTAGCTTAAAGAAATTCTATTATGCTTATATGTGGTGGCGTATTTCCGTTCCCTCAAGCGGGCAATACCGCTGCAATAACTCAGAGATGCGATCCTCTGAGTTTTTCTCGTTTTGGATTTTAGTCCCCTCAAGCAGGGCCATGTCGATGCACTACTCGATGCGACTGGTACCAACAAAATATCACTGTATTTCAGTCTCCTCAAGCGGGGCCATGTCGCTGCACTTCAAAAAAATGCTCCATCTGTACCGATGCCTCGTTATATTTCAGTCCCCCTCAAGCGGTCACTCGCACATTCCATGAAAGCTCTAGCATATCTGAGATGCCAGTATAGCTGGTTTGGCTCGTAGCCTGTCATCACTTTTTGAAGTTAGCTTTATTATACAGCTTATCACGGAATGTGCGGCTGAACCTGACGAGTGGTACCATTATAGCCACATAGAAGGGAACAGAAGTACTTAGAGCTAGTAACAGTTGTCTTTAGCGATGATAGGAGTACTTGTATAAGGGAAGATAGTTCCTACACATTTTTGATTATGTTGGAGGAAGGAGAGCAAGTCGTTTCTCTTGAAAACGAGCCTCATTCAAAAGAAATGTAGTTTGCATTGGAACGTGAGAGACGAGATATAAGAGTTTCTCAAAGAGCTCCTGAATAGCACGTTCTAGTTCAGTAAGGTTGTAGGAGGATTTCATATACATGCTAAGATAGCTATCAAGGAAAGAAACCAAGTTATCACTTTGTTCCATGATATAATGAAGTTCATCCAAAAGTTGATATCTCAATGCCAACACAACTAAGGGAAGTGTGGCAGTCTCACGCAATAACTGGCAACAAGGAGTAAGCTGCATGTTTAACTGAGAGAGAATTTTTATTGCTTTTCTACAGTGGAATGGAAGGATGTCCTTTGTGTTAAAGGGCAAACTTGCTTTCTCCAGTGTACTATATACCTCTTCAATTGGAAGAATACATCCATAAAGTAATACTTGGAACTTTTCTAACGTTTGTCTCTCCACGTTGCTCCCCGCAAACCATCGTGATGAAGGAGAGGAACTCATAAACGTATCCTTTCTCATGCAATTCTCTTGAATCACGGCTCCTCACGTAGGTATTCACACATTTGTATAAGGAGTCTTCTAAAGCGTATCACACATTCATGATACTCTGGCGGTAAATCTTCTTTCTCGCTTCCTTTTTTCCCCTTTGAAGAGAGAGATAACGCCCTTCCAACAGAAGCAAGTGCTTGTTCTATTTTTGGAAGAACGTCTTCTTCCAATTTGTATTGCTGTCCTATGGGTTTCATACTAAGAACGCTGAAAACGATTGACAACTCATTGAGAGCTTCTTCACTATCTACCAATGTCTCATAAGGAATTTCTTTTGGAATGTGTCGTGCTGCTCGTTCGCTAAGCTTAGAGAGCGCAAGAGTATACACCTCCATTTGAACCTCGGCTAAAACTGCCGAAATATCAGAGATGTGCTTTTCTTCCAGGGCTTGCTGAATAATTTTTGCATGTTGAGCAGAAGCCATACATTCTAAACAACCATCCCTCGATGGAAAACAGAGATACTATGGACCAAGAGAAATCATTCTTACCTCCCGCCTTGTAGACTATCAAAATAAGTAAATTCGCGTCGAATAGTAGTAATTTTATTCGCAATTCCTGGATGAGAGCCGCTACTCTCGTTAATCCATGCAGCAAGTTCTTGTACCTGTTCCATAAGGTAATAAGCATGGTCAGTGAAAAGATGCCGTTTTGTGACGATCATCTCTGGGAGTGGAGAAGCATGTTCAAGAAAGTCACAAAGTTGGTGAATTTGTTGAATAGTGCTACCTAAGTGACGGAGAGCTGTTCTACACTGGCTCTGTTCTGCTCCTCCTAAATAATTTTGATTGAACGGTTTTGAGGCTATGTTAAGTGATCCCAAGGCTGCCTGCACATAAAGTGCTGTTGTTTCAAAGAAAACCAAAAATGACTCCTCAGTAGAAGTCATTTCACTGTGATGCTCTTCGATAGGTAAAGGTTCGGGGAAAGGCTTCTGTATTGATTGAGGAGGAGGATGCAGAAAGGGGGTCATTTGCTTCTGTATTACAAAAGTATCTGACGCAGGGATCCCTGACGAAGGCGATACAAATGATTGAGGCTTCACTCGATTTAAGCACTCAAGACATTTCTTCTGTAACTCTTGTAACGTCTTTCCAGCGGAACTGTACTGTACAGTCCTATAGGCAGTGTCTAAAAAAATAAGAAGACCCCATTGTTGCGAAGTATCATCCTCTAGGAAAGTATTTATAAGATAGTTGATGATCGTCGCAAGATCAGCATGATCATTATTTCGTACACGTGTCCAGCTTGCAGCATTGGGGATTCCTAGAAGCAGTGTATCTCGCCCTTCAGACTTTTCAGCAATAGGCACATCATTTATGAGAACATCAATTATGCTATTTCGGAGTTCCGCATCAAGCTTGACTCTCACCATCCCTGAGCCCCATATATTTCTTGTCGTATCCTTTGAGGAAGAGAATCAAGTACGGTACGAAGTTCTATACCTTCATTGTGGTATTTGACCGTTTCTCCTTTATAGTGTTCAGTAGGGATTTTGCACGCAGCGTGATGCAATGCAACAACCAGCCAATCGTCAGTAAAGACTGGAGATCCAGAAGAGCCAGCCTCAGTGTCAGTAAGATAGCGGATGAAATGAGCGGTCGTGCCAATTCCAATGTAGAAGTTATTTCGGATCGCGTATTTAAGTGGACCACCACCAGGATGCTGAACGATGTTTAAGCGGTCGGCTTGACAAAGTACATGCTGACGCGCAAGGACTAGAGGGGCACGTTCAGTGACAAGTGGAGTCTGTTCCAATTGGAGGAGCGCATAATCAAGATCAGCGTTCTGATAAACAAGTTCAACACTTCGACATTCAGCTTTTGCCCCCGCTTCAGTAGAATAATCAAACCAAACAGCGGTTTGTTCAGCTTGAGCGTGAAGTTCAGCAGGGCTAGGAGCTTGCTCGTTACGTTGACGAGCAGCGATCACGTGATGATTGGTGAGGAGTAATCCTGGAGCGATAAGCCAGCCAGTCCCTAAACCGAGCTTACTATCGCGGGTCGTGCCAAATAATCGAGGAACACGAAGTGAGGCAATACTTTTTTGAACACGTACTGCTCCCTCAAAAAAAGTGAAGGGCAACCGCTCATCACTTCCCCCAAAAATTAAGGCTTCAGGCACAACTGGAAGAGAAAACGGGAAAGGTTCACTCCACAGCGTGTCTTCCTCGTCTTGCTGCTCTAACTCGTGAATAAGCTCCTGAAGCATTCTCCCTGTCGAGGATCCAACCGTAGTTTGTCGCGCATTTTCGAGAAAGAGAAGCAATGGTCGTGCGCCACTATCATCTAGGCGACCTACTTGGTCCAGTTGCTCGACTAACTTAGAAAGATCTATCAACTTGTTGTCGGCATAGCGGTAGAAGCTCCGAACAATGTTTCTCGGAATACCTTCTAAAAGGATATCACGACCAGCTACGGTTGCTGTGAGTGAAACGTTGTCCAATGCATCAACCATTCGTTGATATAAGTTCTGATGCATCACGTACCTCTTAAGTAGATAGCACTCGCCCTTTCTATAGTATAGCATATGAATTTTTCTATTACTAGACATGTATGTGATCTGTAATATAGCTGACGATTATCAACTTCTTTCAAACTTTTTGGAATTAGGGACCACACAGTAAGGTGCCTACGAAAAAGGGAAGAGAGTTTTTGTGTCCAAAGCACATTGCTCGTTTTTTACCTCGGTTTGCATAAGGGGGCCCAAGTTGTCAGGTTCAGCCGCACATTCCGTGATAAGCTGTATAATAAAGCTAACTTCAAAAAGTGATGACAGGCTACGAGCCAAACCAGCTATATTGGCATCTCAGATATGCTAGAGCTTTCACGGAATGTGCGGCTGAACCTCTCACGCGGGGCCAGACCGCTGCACTAAAGTAGCGTAAAGCGTGGTGCCAATTTCAGTCCCCTCACGCGGGGCAGCATCGTTGCAATCCTCATCCCATAGTGAGCGCGGCGTGTACTGCGATATTTCAGTCCCCTCCAGCAGGGCAACGTCGCGGCAATATGAGTTCCGAGGCATCTGGTATATGCTCTCTGTGTATCTCCTCAATCCCCTCAGTCGGGGCAATGCCGCTACAATTCCTGATCGTGCCAACTACGCTCAAACTCTTTGGACTCGTATTTCAGTCCCCTCAATCGGGGCAACATCGCTGCAATTGAGCGCGGTGATTGTGTTGTGGTTGGTGTTGGCAATATTTCAGTCCCCTCAATCGGGGCAACATCGCTGCAATATACCTGCGTTGTTTGCGGTGCTCCTGTTGAACAGCATTTCAGTCCCCTCAATCGGGGCAACATCGCTGCAATAACAAGAGTAATTTCGTCGTATTCCTGCATCGAGAAATTTCAGTCCCCTCAATCGGGGCAACATCGCTGCAATCACGCCTCATCCCGACTTCACCGATTTTATTCGAGTGAAATTTCAGTCCCCTCAATCGGGGCAACATCGCTGCAATCGTGTAGAACCAGGGTATACGTCGCCTGTTGAGGAATTTCAGTCCCCTCAATCGGGGCAACATCGCTGCAATTTAGCCTGTGGTTGTGGCGCTTGGGAATTCGGCGTGTATATTTCAGTCCCCTCAATCGGGGCAACATCGCTGCAATCTTGAGCTTTTCGAGTGCGACAAGACGTTCCTCAACATTTCAGTCCCCTCAATCGGGGCAACATCGCTGCAATGCCTGTACCTATGCGCTATGCATGGACGAGATGGTGATTTCAGTCCCCTCAATCGGGGCAACATCGCTGCAATACAATAATACGCTATATGACCCGCTTACAAATGCAAATTTCAGTCCCCTCAATCGGGGCAACATCGCTGCAATCAACAGACTTGACGCAAAACAGGACCTAGACCAGGATTTCAGTCCCCTCAATCGGGGCAACATCGCTGCAATGCCACTTGGCTATACCGTTGCCGCTGTCCTGGATACATTTCAGTCCCCTCAATCGGGGCAACATCGCTGCAATCAGAACATCACAAACTTGTACCCTGTAACACAACAATTTCAGTCCCCTCAATCGGGGCAACATCGCTGCAATACAATAACAACACATTATACGACCCTCTTACCAATGCAAATTTCAGTCCCCTCAATCGGGGCAACATCGCTGCAATCATAGCAGGCACTTAGAAGAACACGGTAGAATGATAATTTCAGTCCCCTCAATCGGGGCAACATCGCTGCAATAGTGGCATAGTAACAGGTATAGATCGTATCTCTCAGTATTTCAGTCCCCTCAATCGGGGCAACATCGCTGCAATTGGGAAGACTTATAGATAAAGCCCCAGGTTTTAGACATTTCAGTCCCCTCAATCGGGGCAACATCGCTGCAATGAAAACTACGGATACATGCCGCATGATGATTTTCAATTTCAGTCCCCTCAATCGGGGCAACATCGCTGCAATTATCTTTTCTTGATGCATTCTATCGAGCATGCGTTCAAATTTCAGTCCCCTCAATCGGGGCAACATCGCTGCAATAACAGCAACGGGGCCAGCCATGACAAATGTTCCCTATTTCAGTCCCCTCAATCGGGGCAACATCGCTGCAATCTCTATAACGGCGACCACTATGGTTTCGGGGCTGCGTATTTCAGTCCCCTCAATCGGGGCAACATCGCTGCAATCAATACCCCATTCCCAAATGCCAAATACTACATGAATTTCAGTCCCCTCAATCGGGGCAACATCGCTGCAATATAATATACCGTTACCGCCCTGGGTAAACATTTTACTAATTTCAGTCCCCTCAATCGGGGCAACATCGCTGCAATTCCCACAATTTCTTGAGAAACTTGACCCCATGACGCAATTTCAGTCCCCTCAATCGGGGCAACATCGCTGCAATAGCGCGGTTGTGAGATTAAAAGTAAGTGGGGTATTGAATTTCAGTCCCCCATACGCACCAACTTAAGGACTCGAGACCCAATTCGTCGAGCCACTCTGGAGGAGCTGAGCTGAATTGGGATGCTTTTGACGCTTGTTCATTTGGCACCCGGAACGCATGCGGCGTTGGACAC
>JAABUQ010005766.1_pt1 | contig 19395 bp, 16 predicted proteins | sample 5560001 | NCBI WGS metagenome assembly JAABUQ01 (sample SAMN10711888, study PRJNA513371) | rock metagenome | isolation source: Antarctica rocks | place: Antarctica: Victoria Land, Finger Mt nord | collected 2015-12-18
GGAGTGGAAACTTCTTGAACACAGGAGGTGCTGACCTTGCGCTCCTGTTGAGTGAAACAAGAGTGAGCGGGGAAGGACTGGCCTTTTTCTTTCCTTCCCCAGTTTTACCAGCTATTGAACAATCACACTCCACAATCTTTGCGTATGTGACGTTTGACGGTGTATCAGGCGTATTGCAAAGTGAATGTGTGGATGTGGTAAGATGTTGTCCGTTGAGGAAATCAACACCCGGATTACCCAGGCGAAAACATTCTCGCAAACAGCACCGGAGTAGCTGTGGCTTTTCGCAACGCATGTCGTCTAGTATAGTGTACTACTTTACCTGAGCAATACACTACGATAAATATTTACTGCCATAAGGAGAACGCTCACACATGTCTACACCACACGAAAACAACTTCCTACAAGGTGCTGGCAATTTCGCCAGCGATGCTGTTGTTGATACCACTGTCGATAAGTTCATCAATCAGGGCGTCGATGCTGTTGCGTCACGTCTTCCTGGCGGTCAGATGGTCGATCAGATGCTTAAAACAGAGGTCGATCAGGTTGCCAACAATGCTATCAACAACGAAGTAAACAAAGGTACTGATGGTATAATGCGTGATGCTGAGGGTCTCTTAGGGCATCACGGCAACTAACTACCAGTTATACGCACAGATGCACAAAGACCACAATCAATCAATGGTTGTGGTCTTTGTGCATCTGTGCGTATGACTCCGTTATTGCAGTACCGTGTTAAGATAGCAGAGATACATATATACGGATATAGGAAATACAGGTAAAAATATTGCATCGCCTTTATGCTCTTTCGCTAGTAACCTTGCTTATAGCCATAATATTACCTCCGTCCGCACACGCTGCTGGCTTTCCGATTGTTGGTTCACTCCATTCGGGGAAGAGTCCAGAAGCGATGGCGGTTGATACGCAAACACACTTGCTTTACATTGCCCACGAAGGTCCCGGCCTTGTTGTGGCTTTTGATCCAATACGAGGTGTGGTGCGTTGGCGTGTCACATTGGGGAACGTCGCGACAGATGTCCAGGTGGATAGCAATAGTCACCGTGTGTTTGTGACTGCAAATGCGTATGACCGCAAAGAGGGCGACCTGTTTATATTGGATGGAGCGACAGGGCAAAAACTGGCAACATTGCGTACAGGATTAGGTGATAATGGTATTGCATTCGACACACAACGCCATGTTATTTATGTATCGAGCAATGATGAAGGAGTCGTGTATGTTTTTACTGTACAAGTAGGATGGCAAAGTGGGCCTATACATGTTACGTCATCGAAACTTAGTATAGGAACACATCCGCAAGGACTTGGGGTAAATAGTCGTCTTGGGAGGCTCTATGTTGCGGACGTTGCATCTCATACGCTTGCAGTTGTTGATGAGTCAAACATGCATACACTCACTACGCTACAACTAGCAAGAACGCCCTTACAGCCATTGCGCGTCGATGAAGCAACCGGACGCGTCTACATTGTGTGCGCGGGTGGACAAGAACTAGATATTGTCGATGGCAACAAGAACAGCATACAAGCGCGTATCCCTGTTGCTCCATATCCCGAAGGCGTCGCTTTTAACACGGCAACTGGACGTATCTATGTCGCGAACGAAGGAGATGACGAAGGTGGTCATGTACATGATAGTGGAACCACGATAACGGTCATTGATGGTAAAACCTTTGCTGTGCTAGGAACATTATCCGTAGGCAAGGCCCCTGATGGCGTTGAGGCAGACCCGGCACTACGTCTTGTATATGTTGCGCTAGAGGATGGCGGTGCTGTTATAGAGGTAAGCGATAGTGTGAATCTATCATTGCAGACGAAACTGGAGCAAGGAATCGTCGCCCGTAACGCTATTAGCTCGCTCCAACTGGCGACGATTCTCACCTTGATTGCTATGCTTTTGACGGTTGTTTGGACAACACTTGACGCCCTGTTACCGCGTTGGCGTGTGCGGGGAAGCCCTCAAACTCCGCGAGGCGACGCGTCGTCTCACTCAGAGGTCCATAGCCTTCCTCAGTAACATATGCCAGACCAGTACGTTTCAGGAAATCGTAGACTGATGTACAAGAATACGTGTGTGCAAAACCGCCTGTTGGTAAGACTGCGTTTGTACCAGCACTATAGTTGCCGATGCAAAAAGGGGTATATGGTCCAATCAAGATTTCGCCCGCGTTTTTCAAGTCGCCAAGCAACGCGAATGGCTCCTGTACCTGCACTTCAAGATGTTCAGGGGCATACTCGTTCGCAAATGCAATAGCTTCATGCATGGTCCTGGTCAACACAATCCCACCTGTTCCCTTTTCCGACTCGAACCCTGTACGACAAAACGTTTGACGAGGTTCGGGCAGGGCAGCCATTTTTTCTGTAAGCAACGGAAGCACCGCATCAACAAGTGTACGGCTATTGGTGACAAGCAAACTGGACGAGTCAGGCCCATGTTCGGCCTCGATCAGCAGGTCACGCGCCACCAGTTCTGGATTGGCATACTCATCGGCAAGCAGAATCGACTCGCTCGGTCCAGCCGGAACCCCCACATCGACAATACCATACAACAAACGTTTTGCCGCGGAGACATACGCATTACCTGGACCAGTGATTTTGTGGACACGCTGTATTGTCTCCGTGCCGTAGGCAAGCGCGGCGATAGCGTGTGGACCACCAATGCGATAAATCTCATGCACTCCGCATAAATCGGCGGCGACAAGCGATGCGGGATCAATTGTGCCATCGAGTCCCGGCGGTGTGCAAACCACAATGCGCGGCACCCCTGCGATATGCGCTGGTGCTGCCAGCATATACATAACCGATGGAAAAATACCTTTGCGGCCCGGCACACACAGGGCCACGCTACTAATCGGCGTAATCTTTTCGCCCGCCATCACGCCGGGGGCAACCTGCGTAAACGTTTGTTGCGACGGCATCTGTTGCTCATGAAATGTACGCACATTATGTATGGCGTGTTTTATCGCTGTATAGACATTCGGGTCGAGTTCATGATGAGCGCGTTCGATCTCTTCTCGGCTCACGCGCAAACGTTCGGGGGTGAGTTGTATCTGGTCAAACTTTTCCATATACTCGATCAACGCCGCGTCGCCTCGATCTCGTACCGCGCGTACTATCGGACGCACATAATCGAGCAGGTCGTCAATCTCAATCTCCGCACGACGCAGCAAACGCGTATACTGAGCCTTGTTCAACTGTGAGAGTTCGTAAAAATGAATCATCTAATAAAAGTTCCTTATAACAACTAGATAAAGTATCTCATGTGTCTGTAGCAGCAACGCTGCTACAGACACATGAGATACTTTATCCCCTAGCAACCCTATCGGCCTCATCTGCGGCGGCGATATCACTTTTCATCCAGCGAGCACCAAAGAGGCCAATCAGACCCGCGATGACAAGTGCTGGTGTGCATGTCACCAGTAGGGCCGTACTCAAGTCTTGACCTGCTATTCCTGTGGCGAAATGATGCCCATGTGTTGGATCAAAACTTGTGGCGAGTACTCCTACTAGTGTAGGCGAAAATGCGTCACCTAACAAGTGGGCGATGAGCAGTGAGACCGCAACCGCCGACGCTCGTAATGCTGCTGGCACAACATCCTGTGTTGCCGCCGTGCTAGGACCTGTGTAGAGCGTGAGCAAAAGCGTCGAAATGACAAAGAAGACGGTAAACACAAGAAGATTATGAAAGGTTACGGCAATCGCGAATGCAGGAGCACCCAGTAAGAAGCCAATTCCACACACGAGGATGCGTGAACCTGGATGACTCTTGTTTAACCAATCGGCCATATAGCCACCCAGCACTGTACCTGCCATTCCTGCTAAGACAACTACCGCACCAGAAAAGAGTCCTGCTTGTCCTGATGTGAGACCAAAAGTGTCTTTCTGTTGCAAATATGTTGGCAAAAAGACCACGTTGACAGTAAGCACGAAGAAGGCAAATATTTGCATCAATATCAGGACAACAAGCGTTCTAATACGTAGTAGTGTACCGAATTGAGCAAAAACACTTGTGAGTATTGAAGCAGGGTGTTCGTCTCTCTGTGCTTCTTTGGTGACTACACGCCCTTCGTAAATTCCCATTTCTTCCTCGTCTGCCTGGTTGCGACGCGGCTCACGTATTCGCCATACCAGAACGGCGAGGAGTAAACCAGGAATACCTGTGATGAGAAAGGCTAGCCGCCAACTGCCAGGATACAAACCAGCAACCTCACCGCCAATAACGAAGCCCACAAGAATACCGACAAGCTGTGCCACACTCCACCAACTCATGATACGTGACCGCTTCTCACGACAAAAATAATCGCTCATCAGTGCCGTACCCGCAGGGAAATAGCCAGCCTCACCGATACCTAAAATCATGCGTGAAAGAAAGAGTGTTGTGAAACCCGTTGCTAGCGCGGTAGCGGCGGTAGCGATGCTCCAGAACGCAACTGAAATGGCGACCACATCTCGTCGGTTCGCGCGGTCCGCCCATATACCAAGTGGAATAGTGCCGAGTGTATAGACGATAAGAAAGGCCGACGCGATATAGCCGATGCCATCGAGGTTAAAACCAAGTTCTTTGGCAATGACATTCGCGGCACCGGTTAGCACGTTACGATCTAAATAATTCAAAAAGCTAATGAGGAACATGATCCAGAAGACGTAGCGAGCATAGCCAGTCGTAATGCGTGGAGAGGTTCTTATGCCAGCTTTGGCAGAAGGCGCAATATCACTCATTGAATACCTCCATTGGCGAGGGTGCATAGATGAACAACAGCGTTTGGCAAAACGGCTTGAAAGCTTATGTGTACGATATCACACAAAGGAATTGTTGTATAGTTGAGGTACACATAGTACAGGGCGTTTGGTTGTCCTGTTATAACTCTAGCGCAGCATCTCCAAAAAGCTCCACGACTTCAGGTCGCGTTCAAGGTGGAAGCGTAGCAAGCCGTGCATTGCTCGTTCAAGTTCGGTGTGCAGGTGAGCGTCGAGGTGGAAGCGCGGCACCTGTGTCCAGTCGGAACGATGTAGCAGGCGCAGAATTTTGAGCGCGTTCATCGAGAGCGATTGACTCCACAAATGCGAACAATTTGGACAAAGTGCTCCACCAAGCGAAGGGGTAAAACCATTCTCTTCTGGCCTCAGTTCTGTATCGCAATTGGCGCAGGTACGTAACACTGGTTCATAACCAACACTTGAGAGCAGATAAATTTCAAAGTAGCGCATCAGGAGCTTTGTACGGTCATGCATATCTCGCTCTTGCTCTTCCCGCGCTATGCCAGCATTCTGTACCCTCTGCTGTTGTACCTCTGTCGCGTCAATCTCAAGAGCGCGTAGCGATTCCAGCAAGAGTCTGTACACATCGGTATGAGGTGTATTTTCTTCGACGAATCGTTCGACAAGCTCGGTCAAGTAGAGGCCACAGGTGAGATGCCAGAGTTCTTCACGCATGTGCAAAAAGCTTTCAAGCCCTTGTGCCTGTATCACAAGGTCGAGATTGCGTCCTACCGCGATCTGCAATTGAGAGCGGTACAGCAGTTCGAGATGACCCGTTTTTTTGCTAATTGGCCGCCGTATGCCTTTGGCAATCGCGCTAAATTTACCCTTGTAGGGGGTGAAAAGCGTGAGTATACGGTCCGCTTCACCAAGATTGGATTGCTTGAGGATGATTGCTTCGGTGGGATAGCTACGTTGTTCTCGCATGAGAGGCATTCCTTGCAGAACACCTGACCGAAGGTAGACGCGAAAGCGGCGTTGGTGGTCTGAATAGCAAGTTTTTATCCTACATAGAAAAAGAGAAGAGACGTGATATGTATCACGTCTCTTGGAGGCGACGAGCGGATTTGAACCGCTGGTGCAGCTTTTGCAGAGCCGTGCCTTACCACTTGGCGACGTCGCCTGAAAAGGGGGAGCGGGAGACGGGGATCGAACCCGCGACTTTCTCCTTGGCAAGGAGATGCTCTACCACTGAGCCACTCCCGCTAATGCCATTGCATACGGCTAATCACAGATATGTGATGATGTTTGCAGAATTAAGATACCATACCCTTAGCGAATTGTCAATACTTTTCTACAAATATTCTGAATAGGAGGAGGATTAGTTATATAGGCGACCACAAGGGATCGCCCCCTACTATACTCACTGCTTGCACAACACGTTCTATAGTAGGGGCGGTCCCTTGTGGTCGCCCGTTGGTCTTAAAAAACTTTCTAACTAATACAACTCCTCATCACCAATGCTTGTGTCAAAGGTTCCTACAACCTGAAAGATGGTGGTATCGACGGTCTTATACTCACCAGCAGAGCTAAATCCACCACGCACGTAGGGCTGTGCTCGATTATTGATGACCTGATACTGACGTCCAAAGGTGAAGATGTATTGCTGTATCTGGCCCGTTACTCGGTTCAGCACGAGAATATCATCACCCTTACCACAACTACTATTTGTGAGACAGGTTGTGCGATCAACAAAGGCTCCGACTAGAATTTGGTAATGCTGATCCCAACTATGAATGGTGTGTAATGTCAATATTTTAAGCGCATCGTCAAAAACGATAAACGTACTTGTACCAGCTTGTGGGTCGTAGAGCATCGCGCTAAGGCGGTCTGTCCCGAAGTGACCAACATAGAATACTTCATTTGGTGTCCATCCGGTGTAATCTTGTCGTCTTTGTAGAGAAAGATCGGAACCCAGTACAAGGAATGCTCCCATACCTCGGCTTGGCTCGTAAAGCATCACCTGAGCGCGTCCCGACCCATTGAAATCACCACTAAAGACTTGCCAGTTGCCACTCACATTATGTATCTCTTGATAGTCATCAATCGCCATATCCGCGTCAAAATCCATGACTCGCGCCTCGCCAATTCTACGATCATACAGGAAAACTCCGTCTTGATTGACGTTCTTATAGCGTCCAATATAGACTTCCCATGAGTTGTGCCATTGAGTATATTGTTGTACATGCTGTACACTCAAATCAGCATTGAAGTCCAGAATAACCGCGTTCGCTGTACGCCCTGTCATTTGCCATTGTTGTAATGAACCTCCTACTTGTGTGGTGCTGGCAAGTGATGATGGAATACTGGCATCGGTAAAACGATTGTACATGAACAGCCCTGTGTGCTGTCCGTCAAAGCGGCCTGCATAAAGCTCCCAGTTTGGCCCCCAACCAGTAAGCGAGACATGTTTTTTAATCGTAAGCTGTGGCGTTAAAGTAAGGATTTGCATTGTGCCACTTGTTCGATCATAGAGCAATATATCGGATGCGCCCGTTCCCGCGAAGTTCCCCACGCGGATATCCAGATTTGTACCCCAGCCAGTCGGAGATGTTTTAGCATCTGAAAGCATAACTTTTTGCGCCAACGGCGTTTGAGAGGACGAGTATGTCTGACCACTTCTTATCATATGTGGGGCAAGGTTCTTGTTGGGTGACAGTAAAGTGATACCCAAACTTCCTTGCTGTCGATTGTAAAGCAGAAGGTCACTTAAACCATTTCCCGTAAAATCAGCATTGAACTCTTGCTCTGTTGTACCACTACCGCCCGGAAGCCCAAGCGTCGGACGACTCTCGTTAACAGTGTTTTTCGTTTGCGTATCCGTCTGATTGCTTCCTTGCGTATTGCCTTGAGCATTCACTGTTTTTAGTCCAGCGAGAGCATTCCCTTTAATACCTTGAAGCTGTGCGGAACGCGTAGTATCTATCACTGTTGGGAAGTAGATGAAGCGCAACTGACTGTTCTGAAAACCTGCCGCATTAATTTGTGTAACAGGATAGTTCTGCCCGATATACATCGGTGTGGGGTCGCCGTAGTTTTGATATGTGACATTGAATGTACTGGCATCATCGCTAACTGAGGTAACAAAAGCGACATGCCCCTCTGGACTATACGCCCACACACCATCGGCTCGTGGGAAGACAGCGATAGCACCCGCGCGTGGTTCAGTCCCAATTGGCAACCCTGTGCGCTCGGCGTCTACGACCCAATCGGCAGCGTTGCCCCAGTTCAATGGAAGATCATATCCAAGCAGATGCCACTGTTCCCATGCCCACCAGACACAGTTGCCGCCACCAGGAAAGGGACCTGGGCAAAGCTGAAACGGATTGCCATCGCGCGAATAATAGGCTGCCTTACAACTTTCATCCACCGTCGCACTCGTATGCGCGATGGTTACTACATTGGATTGTGCTCGTGAGCTGTAAGCAGGACCGATAGCTATACAAAGAAATAAGAGTACTGCGAGTATCACAGTTATAGGCAGGAAAAGTCTTTTTAGTATACGGCGAGAAGATAGAAGCAGCCTGCGTTGTTTCATAGGGATGGGTACTAAAGTGGACGACATACAAAGCTCCTTGAACATAGTGTACTTACATAACACTACGCTCTTAGACGCTTAATGGATTGCTTTCAGAGAGAATCATGTAGGGGCCACAATTCATTGCGGCCCCCTACTCAACCACAAACCCACGTTCTTTCAACAGGCCCACGACACGCTCGACATGCTCGGCCTGTATATGAATGAGGCGGCTTTCCTGCTCTATCTCGCTCCCAAGCAGGGGGGCAAGTTCTGCGTCGGCACGAAGGTCTTGTAGCACCTGTGCGGAAAGGCGTACCATCGGCGTTCGTTCAACGGTTACGGTATGCTGACCAGGGTAGCCGCCACCCCACAGCTTGAGCCGAATCAGGAACGATGGTGGAATGCCACCCTCGCAATACTGTTGCAGGAAGTGCATAATAGATTCGAGTGAAATGTTCATTTCACGCGCACGCTGTAGAGTTGTTGGCGTTATCCTTCGCCACCCTGTTAAATCGTCAGAGTCGCTGAAACGCTCAACAGCCGCCATCAAATAGAGATCGGTCACGGCATAGAACGGTTGCAGGAGTCCATCGTCATGTAGTCGCCACTGTGGTTCACGTAGTGAAAGATGCCCATTGTCCGAGACGATATCTTGTGTTGGCGCGGTAACGAGCGATGGCAAATAATCACGTTGCCACAGAAACGTTTGAAGCGCGGGAAGGTGTTGTGGCATGACTTCCGCGAGAAGAGGTCCAAGACGACGCCCCAGCAAGGGACGCAACTGCTCATGCGCGAAGAGTTCATCCAGCAGAGTTGGCTCATCGACCTCAAGCAACGTCGCATTACGCCACATCTCTATACGTCGCGCCTGACGCTCCCACTCGACAAGCGAGTACTGCACATTCTGTGGCACGTTGCCGCCCGATGCTTGCTCCACTATCGCTGTGATATCCTCCGCATGTAGTCCTATTTGAATTGCCCGCGTCACACTCGCTTTTGTAATACGGTATTGCGCGATGTGTTCCAGGCTGACACGCTCCGCGAACCGGTCAAGTTTGACGAGCAATGCTTCCGAAGTAGGTGCCAGGGCCACAAGCTCGAAATTCGGTTGCACAATGAGCCGTCCTGCCGATATCTCTTCGCCTGTGGGAACAGTATCGCTCAGGAGGAAGAGTGCGCCGGATGCGACACGAAATGTTGTGGGAGTGGTCTCGCTATCAACCTCTACCACCCCTAACCAATGCAATGGACCCGTAACGACGGTGCGAATGAAGCCGCCCTCGACCATATGCCAGCCCTCACGATGCGTCAGCCAGCCGCGTCTGAGCCGAAAATCCCAACCATACGGGTTGCTACTACTCATGTAGCGTTCCGCGCGTGGTCCATAGTGGCGCGGAAAGAGCAGGTAGGGTGCGTAAAGCTTGGTGCGAGCGATAAATGTTGCCAGGTCATGCCACTCGTCCAGCCGTTCGTGTTCAGCACGTTCTATCACCACGTGACGCGCCCGCATCGCTTCCTCATGTATCGGGTCAAGCGGTGATGGGCCTGGACGCACATTGATGTCCGGCAAATAGAGCATCTCGTTCCAAAGAGGCGTGTCTTGCCAGATACTATAGCAGTGCCTTGCTCGCTCGACGAGAGGCAAGGCGAAAAACGCCTCTGCGTTCCGCGCATGGAGTGCTCCCTGTCGCTCTTGTAACAAGGAAAGCTTCATGAGTAACAAGCGCAGAAATAAAAAATATGGTACATCACTTTCCAGACGTACCAACTCGCCGAATGCTCGTTGTCCCGGTTGTGTACCCGGTCCCATATGTTCCATGACCTGGCGTAACGCGGGCCGCGAGAGCAAGCCATTGTTTACCAGTGCTAACCCTTCACGCAGTGAAGCCACAAGCGACCAGTACAGATACAAAGCTCGTTGCAAGTTGCGTACCCCTTCGCTCACATCCCCCACCTTGTTTTCAGTGTGTGTGAGGATTGTACTGAACGGTTCCTCTGTACTCCACAGTTCGCGAACCACCCCCTTCACTGCTTCTGGCACGATCAAGACACCATCATGAATACCATTTGCGTAGTCACGACCCACGAAGTTCGTCTGTTTGCCCCAATACAGCAGACCCTGTAGTAACAGATGGCGAATGGCCTGCTCAAAAGCACCATGTGGATGTGCGATAGGATATTGTGGTGGTGTACCTAGACTGATTGTGCTTCTGGACAGTGATCTATGTGCTAGCTCTGACACTGCTGGCACCACCTCCTGCTTTACTGCTGAAAGCACATCGCTATTGCTGAAATAGAGCGCGAGGTCTCGGCTATTCGCACGGCCCCCACATGCTACCAATTCGCGCAAAACATGTGCCTCTGGTATATCAAGCCCCTGTATGACACGTACAAGGTCTGGACGATTGAGCAAGTATTGTGCGACTGCTAACGGTTCCGTAGGCAGAGCTGTTGTTGCTGAAGATTGCTGATCTCTAGTAAGCCGCCCTTTAAGAACTATTTGCAGGTGATATTCAGGGGCTGTTTGCAATAAGTCTATGTCGCTCTGTTCCATAACGTGTTTATCTCTCATTGTGCAGAAGTGGCATCTGCCCACGACGCTTGAGGTCGTCAATAATATGTTCTGTCCCCGCCCGTTTAAGAATATGGAGCGTGGGCTGAATTGTTTGTACTATTTGTTCGTCTACATCTGTCAATGCGGATAGCTCACGCATGACCGCCATGTCCGCCGTCTCCAACATATGCACCTCCGTATAGATGCGTACTCGCCCATAACTGACTACCCAACGTTCAAGGTGCGCAAGAAGCTGGGCAAGTGAACTCGTTGATGGGGCTGCCATGTGCTTTTCAACGACGCGCAAAAGTTCTAACAGGGTGGTTGGGGAGCGCCCTTCACCTAACGCAAGACTCAATGCTTGAGGCGTAATGCGATAGTGTAGTCGTCCCTGCCGCGTCCCTGCTGGCTCTGTAAATGCTTCCATCGTATGAATAAGAGGCCATGTTGCGACGGAACACTCTATAAGTGCATCTCGCGTATCGACTACTTCTATCGCGTCGGCGAATGACGAGAGCGCGACTTTTTGTGGCTCTTTTGCCTGTTCCTCTTCCTGCTCAATTGGTACGCCATTGAGAAGCCACTCTGCAAGAGGTGTAAGACGAAATGCAAGCAGTTTTCCCTCGCGCGAGAGTGCTATATCGCATGCACCCCACCAGTGGAGCGGCCCACGCAAAAGACGTGCTATGTAGTGAAATTCAGCATGTAACCAATCGCTTAATTTTGCTGGTTGTAGTGGGCGTCCCTCTTCCTGCTCGATCCACCAATGCGGTGATGCGTAAAGACGTTGCCGTTTCTGTAGAAAGAGTGGGTTGATACGGTAGACAAAACGCGCGAAGGCATTGAAACTGATCCACTGCCGAGTAGGTGTTTCAGCCAGAAGCGCGATAAATGATTGACGCGCCTCGTTATTCTCCGCTTCCAATTCACCTGACCGTAAGATAGGATGATTCAATGAAACCGTGCGGCAACGTAACCGCAGACCGTCCTCTTCCAGCGCAAATAGCTCTTCATAAGAATTATGTGTAAGCCAGAGGTCAAAGAGGTCACGCAGCACCTCATGTCGTGTCGAACCAAGTAATAATTGTGCTGTATGTGAGAGAACACGTAGATGGGCAGTACCTCCGTCGTCTTTATGTAAAATATCTGAAAGACGTAAAAGGCGGGTGGCAAAACGCAGCAATGCGGGTGAAAAAGAGAGTGACGCTTGTGCTGTTGTGATAAGTGATGCTCCTGGTTCGTCAGGAGGTGGTGGCAGAGCTATTGAACCATCACTTGTAAGCGATCCTGTGGTACGAGGCGTGACTGTACCAGCAGAACGGACCTGTGCATAGTGGTCCTCTCTCGCGTTCTCATCGCCTGGTTGCACACCATCTAATGCACGTGCAACCAGGAGCAAGGTTGCGAGGAGCGCATACGGTTCGGCTTCCTGAATGGTATGCACCTCGCCCTTTCCATTATGTACATCAAACTGCGTAACAGGTGCTGAAACACGCAGGGCGTTACGCACCTCAAGCGGCACATACCAACCAATATCAAGCAAGACTCCATTCATGCCAATCCGTTGTTGTGAAGAGCTATTCAAACTCGTCCGAAAAAGCAACGCTTTCCCTTGTAGTGCCAGCAAAACGGTTTGGAGTTGATTTGGCTGGCCCAGACCAAAGCGCTCAAAGAGTCCTCGCAGGTCCTCGTCCATCATCGAGCCACCCGCGAGCGTCAACGCTGCCAGCAATTGACGTTGTGGCTTCTCCAGCGTTGCGGCGACTCTACGCACGGCTTCGGGATGTTGTAATTCTTCCAGGATGGCATCTGTGAGTTGTTGCTTGTTCATACTGTTGGTGATGATCTCATATTCGCGTGCGATGCCTCGTAAATCACTTAACCCAAGTTGCGTAAGGATATCGCTAAGCGTACCTAGTGGTGCCGGACCACGTTGTGGCAGTGCGGGTTTCCGGGTGCCAAGCGGACGTGCGAGTTGCGCTAGTACCTCATCTGTGTGTGGGCTAACCTCTTTTGTCGTATGCAGTGGTATTTCGAGTGGAGGAGCATCAGTCATGAAGACCATAGGACGTGCCAACCATTGATAGAGTAACGCGGCTGCGTGTGGGCAGATCGTTGGCACGGTGGGTGGATGCTGTCCACAGGGGCAACGGTTTTCCCATTGCGTAATGCTTTGTATCTCAAGATCGACAGGATAAGCCGTGCTTCGTGCTGATGAAGATGCGTTCCCGTTGTCTGTGTGTGGCTCTACTGCTACTGTATTTGTCGGTAATGCAGCTTTGCGCGATGCGTGAGGAACATCAACAACGCCAGCGATACGCATACCCTGGCGTTGTGTCGTGTGGACAGCCCCGATACGGTAATACTCTTGCCCCAACGCTGCAGCCGCCAGCCCTGCCATATGAATAATATCGGTGGCGCGTAAACGCTGCAAAATGCTGGGTACAACATTCTCCATAAAAAATTGCCTGTTGTAACCAATAGAAAGAAAATCAGTAAAATAATTCAGTCCGACTATGATAACATGAACGGGCCACAGGGTCAATCTTGGAGAAACGGCTCTTTGTGACAAAATTATGGGACGTTTTCAATACAGTTGTATTTGTACTATAATAAAAGAAAATGGTGTAGAGAGGGCTGTCTGGATGGATGGATGACATGCTTGATATAATACAAAAGCAGGCTCTATCAGATGCGATTCGCGTTACACAACATGCACGACAAGAGATGGCAGATGAGCAAATCACGCTCGACGAGGTTATCGCTGCTATAGCTGACGGTCAAATCTTGGAAGATTACGCAGAGCATAAACGCGGAGCGTGTTGTTTACTTTATGGTTGTACACATCAAGGGCGTCCTTTGCATATTGTTTGTACTACAAAACAGCCTCTACTTATTATTACCGTGTATGTGCCGATGTCTCCAAAATGGGTAAGTGCTACACGAAGGAGAAATACATGAAATGTTCTATTGATGGTTGCCCAGGCGAATATGAGCAACGCGAAATTGTGCATGTGGAGCGTCACGGCAAAGAGATTATGGTGATTGAGCATGTACCAGCAGAGGTATGTACAATGTGTGGTGATGTATTGTTTACGCCTGACACTGTACGTCAACTTGAGCGTTTACAACATAACTCTGTACGACCAACGCGTACAATCCCTTTGTATGATTTCACGCAAGCAAAATCAGCATAATATGAGGGGATCAGGGAGACCCTTGCAGCCTCCTGTGTTTCTCTCTTGACATGAGCGTATATAGACACGTACTATCTAGTATAAGAGAAAGAAACAAGTAGTATTGTTCCTGTTTTACGTGAATGACTGCCCCTATGAAAGGCTATATTACCCATGTCTAACATTTTTAAATTGCTTGCCGATCAAGAAAAGTTTACTGACGAGCTTTTCGCGTTTGTCACGGACCCAAATGCCGACAATCGCAATGACCGCGCCATTGTAAGCGTTCTACACGAAGTCGCACCACAGATTGTCTCTGTTGCTGAGTGCATGATTATCGACGGCGTTGATGAGCGCCACTATGTCGAAGAATACGTGCATGCAGTTCTTAATGGTGAAGGTTCCTCTGAAAATTAGTAGGGACCACATTTATGGCGTCCGGCGTGATTTATCACGTGAGATCGTTCAGGAGAGGTTGTGGATGGACCTCGTCCGATAAATCGGGACGCGGACGCCATAAATGTAGTCCCTACAGCCGATAAATCGGGACGCGGACGCCATAAATGTAGTCCCTACAGCATTGCTTTTTCATACTAGTTCGTACAAAACGTTTGCAAGCGCAGCAAGCGCGGCAGTCTCGGCTCGCAAGATGCGTTGACCTAATGTCACCACCTGTACACCGCGCTGCCGCGCGAATTGCACTTCTTCAACTGTCAAGCCACCCTCTGGCCCGATGAAGAGGACCACCGTTTTTTGTGGCCTATCAAACGTTCGTAATACATCGCGCAAACTCTTATTCTGTTCCTCTTCCCACGCCATAAGCGCAAGCGCGTCAGACGGAATTTCGCTCAACGCCTGCTTTAACGGACGAATGGGCAAAAGTTCTGGCATACGAGCGTTTCCGCATTGCTCCGTTGCCTCCTGAATAATGCGTTGCCAGCGTTGTATTTTTGATGGTCCCGCATCCTCTAGCCCCGATGTAGAGCGATGACAGAGTATTGGCGAGAACACCGATACACCTAACTCTGTTCCCTTCTCCAATATCCACTCAAAACGCGCCGACTTGAGCAATCCCGAACATAACACAACACGTACAGGCAACTCGCTTTTACCGACTCTCCGTTCGACAACCTGTACTTCAACTATCTTCCGCTCAGTCCTTGTAACCTCCGCCACGAACTCCTCACCGCTGTTATCAAGCAATATAAGCTGCTCTCCACTATGCAAATGAAGTACGTCGCGTATTTGATGCGCGAGTTTTTCTGGCAAGGTGAGTGTACTGCCCATAGCTGTTTGTTGCAGAGATATACCAGTATCATGTACAAAAAAGCGATGCATAAGCTTAACTCCGTCTACGCAATACAAGTGCCATCCAATCGTCGATCATCACCTGCTCAACCAATTCAAGGCCAACCGCTAACAATGGGTCCTCTGCATCGTGTCGCCGCGCCTCGATAATGCCACTGACGACAAGCAACCCTGTTGGTGAGACAACCTGTGCCAATTGTGGCGCGATAGAGCCAATGACATGCGCGATAATATTGGCAATCACAAAATCGTACTGCCCAGCCATTCGCACGGCCTCGGCATCATCAAGGACGCCCAGTACCACCTTGATGCGCTCACTCAGTCCGTTCATCTCCGCATTCGCAAGCGTACTCTCGACGGCGACACTGCTATTATCTATCGCATAGACGCTCTCCGCGCCCAGTTTTGCCGCCGCAATCGCTAGAATACCCGACCCTGTGCCAACGTCAAGCACCTTCATATCAGCATGTACGCGCTGTTCTACCTGCTCCAAGCACATCCGTGTTGTGGGATGAAGTCCGGTGCCAAAGGCCATACCTGGATCGAGTGTTAGCACAACCTCGTGCGGCTTAGGTGTATACTCGCGCCAGGAGGGACGAATGACAAGACGTTGCCCAATATGCGTCACATGAAAATAGTCTTTCCACGCGTTCGCCCAATCTTCCTCGTTGACCGTGCGTGTCGTCAACTCACCTACAAAGTGTGAGCCGAGGCTAGAAAAATGCCAGAGACCCTCAGCAATTCTCTGTCGTGCCTCCTCTTCCTTACCGTCAATCGGCAGATAGGCATGCACGAGCACAGGCTTGCCTGTAACCACGCGATATTCCTGCCCCTCATCGAGTAGCTCAATCGGCTCTTCAATTGCTACCCCGCCAGAGGTGTGCTGGCTCAAAAGCTCGCTCACCGACTCAATCGCCTCTGGATGTGCCTCTACCGTCAATTCTAACCAACGCATATATAATTCCTATTCATATGTAGGGACCGATGATGTGGTTTAACAAAATAGTGCGGATAGGAAACCATCTGTAGGGGCCTAATTCATTACGCCCTCGCCCCAATGGTCAACAGCACGCTCTCGCCCCAATGGTCAACGGCGACGAGGGCGTAATGAATTAGGCCCCTACAATCGACGTATCCGTCGTAATTTGTTAAACCGCATCGCTGGTCCCTACAGGCTGTAATAATCATAGGTCGTCTTAATCTCGAAACCGCAAGAGAGATACAAGCCAAGCGCATTTGTATTATCTACATCCACGTCCAGCACAATCTCTTGCGAACCTTCGTCGCGGATGATACGAATTGCCTCTTGCAATAATTGTCGTCCATACCCTTTGCCGCGATACTCTGGACGTACCACAAAACCATAAATACCTGTCCGTTGTTCCATCTTAGATACACGTAGACTGCCTATTGCCTCATCACACCCAACCTCTGGCCCGCCAAATGTCATAAGATAGAAGCGTTGATTATCCTGCTTTGTCATATCCGCAACGTATCTTTTTGCTTGTTCGATATCGCCCATATCGGTTGCCATAATAGACGCCACCATTGCTAAATCATCTACACTCACCGCTTGTCGAAAGGTTAGACGTTCGTCAAATAGCGGACGCTCCTTGTACGTTCTTAGCACCATTACATGTTCTGAAAATGCTGGATGGGCATGTATCGCTTTTGCGAACGCGGTACCAGAGTTTGAGGATGGCTCACAAGTCAATATAAGTTGCTCGATCCCGCTATGCCTGGCCTCTTCCTTTGCGGCCTGCAAAAGACGACTAGCAATGCCTTTGCGACGATGTTCGGGATGAACCATTCCTTCAAAATCTTTTTCCTTGCTACCATACTCGTCTATGCCCAAATAGCCAACAAGCCGCCCTTCTTCATAATATAAGAAATCCAATATCTCATTTTCTGAGCGTGTCTTAAACATCTTGGCATGAGGTAAGCGTATATGCAAGCTCTCAAATGTGTTGCAGATCACCGCGAGTTGCTGGATCTCCGTCATCTCATCCTCAGTAAGAGCCTGCTTCGCGAATATCCCCTGTTTCTCAGACTGCATCTTATGCCCTCCTATATGTATGATGGGTACTAACTGTGCGATGAAGGGTAGTCAAGTAGTTTTTGTTCCAATGAGTGGTTTTGGTTGGCGACACGCGCTTTCCGTTTTTCAGCGTAGACCTGCAAGCGGGTTTTAAGAGTTGGGTCGCCGATAGCTACCTCTTTAGCCGCGTGAATGGCGGCATTGATGGCTCCGGCACTTCCAATAGCCATAACTGCTACCGGTGCTCCCTCCGGCATCTGCACCATTGAAAGTAGCGCGTCAATGCCGTTGAGCGCACCGAGATCTCGTGGAACGCCAATCACGGGCAGGTCGGCACGAAGGTCGGCGATATTGCCAGGGAGGTGGGCTGCTCCACCTGCGCAGGCGATGATAACCTGAATAGATTCGGGCAGAGAGTCGATGTGCTCGACCACTGTACGCAGGTCGCGATGAACCGAATTGATCTGCACAAGACAGGTGATGCCAAACTCATAGCGCAGCGTATCAACCGCCTTCATCATTAATGGGAGGTCCGAGTCGCTCCCCATCGTGACAAGCACTCTTGGTTCGCCGCGAGCCGCTTCACCTACGCCTTCGGCAGAAACAAGAACCCCATGAGCGTGAACGGCGGATGCATGCAAGGCTTTTTCAACATCTGACATAACGGCTATTATATCGAGAGCGCGGCCCTCGCCTCCTTTGCCTGTTTGTAGACCGTCGCGAGATCGTCCCCGACAACCGTAATGTGGCCCATCTTGCGATCAAAACGCGTCTCGCGCTTACCATAAATATGTGGGAAGACGTGCGCGTGATCATAGTCGTGCGACCAGTGCGGCATTGCTGGCCCAGTATGCGTTCCCAGGATATTCTCCATCACGGCGGCAGGATAGCGCATCGCGGTTGAGGTCAGAGGGAGATTGGTGACGGCGCGTAGTTGCTGCTCAAATTGCGAGGTCTCACATGCTTCAATGGTAAAGTGACCTAGATTGTGTGGACGTGGCGCGATCTCGTTGAGCCAGATGCGACCGGATGTGTCCAGGAACATCTCTACGCCGAAGATGCCGATAGTATCAAGTTTGTCGATAGCTTTCCGTGCCATTGTCCGCGCCTCTTCCTGAAGCGTGGCCGTTATGGGAGCGGGAGCAAGCACTGTCTCGCAGATATCACGGGCATGAATCATTTCTACAACTGGAAAGGACGCAATCTCACCACGCTCGTTACGTGCGATCATAATGCCTAATTCTTTGTCCAGGTCCAGCCCTTTTTCGACATAGAGTTCGCGGTCTGCTAATTTGTTTAACGCAGGTTGAATATCTACTGCTTCATTGATACGTGCATTGCCGCGCCCATCATAGGAATCTTTCTTTGCTTTGAGCACAAGGGGATAGCCCCACTGTTGTAGCGCATGCTCAATATCTTCTGCTGTCTCAATAGACATAAAAGGAGCGACAGGGATATTGTGTTGCACCATAAACTTTTTCTGTGCATATTTGTTTTGAATCATGCTCAACACGGGTGGCGCGGGATATATCTTAACGCCAGTGGCTTGCAGGTCTTGTAGAGCCTTCGTATTGATATGCTCTATCTCGTAGGTCAAAACATCGGACTGAGCAGCAAGTTGACGAAGGGCTAATGGGTCTTTTAAATTGCCCTCAATCTGTGTAGCTACAGCAGACGCGGGACTTGCAGGAGTTGGATCAAGCACAGTTACGGAGCGGAAGCCCATCGCGTGTGCCGCCTCGCTGAGCATCAAACCCAGTTGACCACCGCCTATAATCCCGATGCGAGTTCGCGCAATGATAGCCTTTTCCTCGTCATGCTGTACCACATTTCCCAAGTACATTCTCCCTTTGTGTTTGTTGAACTAGATACTCCACGTTTCCCTGTTTAGTCAACAATGGTAGCAGTGCTTCGTCTGAAAGTCAAGCCATCGGAGGCTCATCAATAGAGCTATGTTCTTTCAACAATAGACACATACCCTGTTCGTGCGAACAGGGTATGTGTCTATTGTTGAAACATTATTTGT
>JAABUQ010005767.1_pt1 | contig 19392 bp, 27 predicted proteins | sample 5560001 | NCBI WGS metagenome assembly JAABUQ01 (sample SAMN10711888, study PRJNA513371) | rock metagenome | isolation source: Antarctica rocks | place: Antarctica: Victoria Land, Finger Mt nord | collected 2015-12-18
CTCACGCCGCTTACCGCACGACTGATCGCTGAACTCGTCGTCGACGGCGATGATGCGAAGCTTGCTCCGTTCGCACTTACGCGTGAGGAAGGCAGCTCCGTCGCTATCCGCGTCTAGTTCGGATCATCGCTCAAAAGGGGTCCCTTCTGGGATGATTTACAAACCCAGGCGCGAAGGGGCTTTGCGTGTCTCGTAAGTCTGTGCCAAAACAAAAAGGCGGAATTCCGCTCGACGAGCTGCTCGCTGCGAGCGCATCCGGCGACGACGCGCGTCTCGCGGCTCTCGTGGGTCGCCACGGCCGATCCGTGGTGCCGGCGTCGACGATTGCAACAAAACCGGCGACGGCATCGAAACGGCCGAAAGTGGCCTCAAATAAAGCGCTACGACCGCGTTTCGCGCGATCGGACGACTGGCAGGTCGTTGAGATCGCCTCCCCGCGTCTCGTCGGTTACGCGCGGGTCTCGACCGACGAGCAAACCACCCGTCTTCAGCGCGACGCGCTGCGCGCCGCCGGCGTCGACGTCGTCTTCGAAGACAAAGAGAGCGGCGCTCTGCGCTCGCGGCCGCGGCTCGATCGCGCGTTGGCCGAGCTGCGCGCCGGCGATACCCTCGTGGTATGGAAGCTCGATCGGCTCGGGCGTTCTCTGCGCAACCTCCTGGAGGTCGCCGAGACGCTACGCGAGCGCGGGGTCGCCCTGCGTTCGCTGACCGAGCACATCGACACGGCGAGCGCCGCCGGCAAGATGCTCTACGCGGTGCTCGGCGCCGTCGCGCAGTTCGAGCGCGACGTGCTCCGTGAGCGCACGGTCGCCGGGATGCGCGCCGCCAAGAGTCGCGGGGAACACATCGGCCGGCCGCCGGCGCTCACGTCTTCGCAGATCCGCGAAGCGCGCAAGATGCTCGAGCGCGGCGAGAGTCCATCGCACGTCGCACGCGTGCTGCGCGTCGGTCGGTCGACGCTCTACCGGGCGATTCGGCCCCACTAAAGAGTGCTGGGAGCCTTGCGCCGGTCGTGTAGAAAAGGCATAGATGCATCGGTTGCTTCACGCGCTTGACGCCGAAGGTCGCCGGCGGAGTCGCGGCTTCTGGCTTATCATGGGCGTGATTTTCTTGGTAAACGCGGTCATGTCGACGGCTTGGCCATGGGTCGACCATCGCAGCCTGTCAGCGCTCTTGGCAATCCTGTGCTACTACGGTGCGGCCAGCAGCTTTTTCATGGCTTCACGCTACGCTGGTAACGGCAGCTATAAGGCGATTGGAAGGTAAGCCGGTGTTCCGCCAATTGCTGTCTCGGAGATGAAGGGCATCGTCGTGTGCCCGCTGCTTGCACCCAACCTGCGAATCGTCACGGGCTCGAAGATCACCGAATGCGAGCGCTGCGGTCGCAGGGTGTGGCTTGGACCGTCGGCCGTGACGGTTAGCGAAACCCTCGAAGTCGTGTGTCCGGAATGCAGTGCCCGCGACGCATGAAAAAGCGCGGTAATACGTCGTCGTCTGTGCGTCGCCGGATCGACAATGAACTACGCCATGTGAAACAGTCTTTGCACGATGCCGAGGCTTCGATGTAAGCGCCAGCAGCAAGCGTGCTACGGTATATGCTACTCCACAATGCATACTTGCTCGAAGTGTTTTGCGCTGCGACATGGATGGAGAGAAATCGGGACGTTCGACCTAGCGTGCGAGTCTGAGTTGCCCTCGTGGTGTTCGAATGAAGATGACATGATACGTACGCCGTGATGTCATGCTTTCACGCGAAAGATCGCCCGTGATCGTCAACTTATATGTCGACCATATGGCTTCATCGCCGCCGACGTCCGCCGCAGAGGTCTGGAATGCAACGCGGCAACAGTCCAAGCTGTACTCCATGGCGGCCAGCAAGCTCGGCTTGACGCCGGCCGAGTACGCACAATTCCGCGAAGCGCTGCTCGACGGACGCGCGACCTACGTCACGTTGCCACGGCGCTTAGATGCGATGGCGGGAAATCGTCGCGGTTCGGTCTACGTCGTGCGCAACGCGCGGCTCACGACGCCAGAGCACGGCTGGCGCATCGCCTTGGCCGACGGTAACGTGGTCTACGTACCGCGCGCGTGCGGTAATCTTTCGGTCCTGCATCCGCCGGTCGTCGCGCACGGCCCGGTCCCGCATTATCGGCCGATCGCGTACGGGCATTATCGGCCCGTCGTCGCGGCCGCGCCGCCCGAAACGCCCGTGGCGGTGCTGCCGCCAGCCGAAGCTCCGGCGGCGGTTGCGGCGGCGCCGGTCGCGGCGCCGGCTGCGGCAAGCGTGCGCGGGCCGAGTCCGTTCTTGTTCCTCATTCCTGCGGCACTGGCCGGCATCGTCGCCGGCGTCACGCAGAGTTCGCCGCATGCCGTCGCGCCATGCTCGGCCGGCTCGAATTCCATGGGGGCCTGCTCGACGAAGTAACCTCTTGTCAGACAGCACGCGATAACAGTATCGGTTCCGAAAGCGCAGCGCGCAGTTGCCTCACGCCCGAACGAATGCGACTCTTAACGGTGCCCAGCGGTACGCGAGTGACCCATGCAATCTGCGCATGCGTCAACCCGTCGAAGTATGAAAGTGTAAGGGCAGTCCGCTGGGATGGGGCAAGCGCTGCAAGAGCGACATGCAAGCGCTCATTTTCGGCTTGGTTGATATACGTCACTTCGGCACTTGATAGCTGGAGAACAACGTGGGTGAGCGGAAGCCACGGATGACGTCGCTTGCGAAGAGTGTCGATTACGGCATTGACGGCGACGCGAGCTAACCACCTCATCGCATCCTCGGCCGGAATGGAGGGCGGTTTGTTTGCAAGCTTAAGAAAAATCCCTTGCGTGATGTCGTCCGCATCCGAAACGTTTCGAACGCGCTGGTTGACGATTGCGTGAACCATCGCGGAGTGGCGGCAATAGAGCTCTTCGAGCGTCGCAGCGTTCATCATGTCATCCCGTCGCTGCGCCATCCCACTCCTTACCTGTCGCGCTAAGATCACCCGTAAGGGCGTTCCCGGCCTGCTCGACTTCGTCAAAGCGATCGACGTTACGCACCGAAGCCGCAGCTCTTACCGATCCGCGTCGGCCGTATTTCGGGTCGGCTCCGACGATGACTGCGCAGAGTTCACGAGCCGTATCCCGCGCCTTTTATGGCCAAGGCTGGCGCGCGTCGTGCCCATCGCACCGCGTTCGTTGACGCTGTCGATCACCGACGGGCGCACTCCATTCGATACAACATTTTGGGACGCCGGAACCTAATGGCTGTAGACCGCTCGCAACGCGTCCCGAAGGGGTCGTTTTTAGGACGAAACCTTCGGTGCGTCGAGATGCGTATCGACCTTACGACGTGGCGTCGTGTCGGTTGCTTGAGCTAACGGCATCAATGCGTCCCCGGCTTCGCCGACGTCTTCAAGCAGATGATGTACGTGCGGTTCTACGGCGCAAAGCCGTAGGTCGAGGCCTTCATCCCGACGGCCGCGGATCCACTGCGCGAACGTCAAGAGCGCGCTCTCCTCAACATTATCGACGGCTTCGAGACATACGATGTAGGCGCAGAACTCAGGGGCAATCGCATCGTCGATTGCTTCTGCGAGCACGGCTCCATTCTCGTGAGAAAAAGCGCCGCTTGCATGAAAGGTCAACGTTTTCGCCGGCGAGCGGCCACGCTCGAAGACCGGCTCACGACCTTCGGTCGGATCGCGCGTCGCCGCAATTGTTAGTTCAAAGCCCATGTCTACCGTAATTCTCTGCGGGCGACTTAATGCCGCCAAAAAGGCCGGCGCGCGTGAGCTTGCCTGGCATTCCCGCAGCGCCAGAAAGGGTCCGTTTGGAGACACCGCGATCATTCATCGGACCGTACGTCGGCCGTCCTTCCGGAAGCTGGCTCAGTCGCCCTCGGTTTGAGGCGGCGGAGTTCCCCGCGCCGGTTTCATTTCAGGATGCGCTCCGTATCGAGGGACGATGCGGTCCGCGCCACGCCGTCGCTGATCGTGACGTCCTCGGGCGGCAGCTCACCGAGCACTTCGGACGGCACCGTGCCCTGGATCGTCACGCCGATGGGAGCGCCGGTAAGGCCGGCTCGGCGGACCACGTCTTGCCCGATGCGCAGAACGTGCAGCTCGATTCGGTCGTAGGAACCGGGGCCTGTCGAGTGCTCTGCCAGGAGCTGCAGCACCTCGAACGCGACGTTGTCCGTGACGGGAAGTTTGCAATTCAGAACGTTCGCCAGGGGCTCCATGGACCGGTTCTGCCGTTCGCGCACATAGATGTCGTCCTGCGAGCGCGGGTTGCGGTACGACGCGGCGGAACGGTGCCACTCGTCGACGTGACGGACGTTGTTTACCGCCGCCCATATCAATGTCGAGGCCGGCTCCGACAGCGTCTTCGCCAGATTGGAAATCGGCTCGCCGGCCTGCATGTTGGCGCCGCGTCCGGTGCCCAACTGCGAGGCCAAGTCCTGGATCGCTGAGTCGAACGTCATCAGGATCGTGCTCGCGGCCATGACGCTCGCGGCTCGGGCTCCATACGTGGAACCGGTCATGACGGCATGGCCGTCGGGAACGCCGTTCGGCTCTCCCGTGGTCGGACCCATCGTCGCTTGCACGACCTTCGTTTCCGCTTGAGTGCCAATGTAGAACGTGTGAGCTTGTCGTGCGTGGAACGCGACGTTGAACAACGGGCCTAGCGAACCGCGCAGGCCGGCGATGTTGAATTGGTAGTTAATCCAGAGTTGCTCGAGTTTCTTCGAAGAGAGCGGTATAGGCGGTACGGCGAGCGTCATCCCTTAGACCGTCACTTTACTACGCCGGCGCGAGGTGCCGTACTCGTGGACGATCTCGCCGATCTTGCCTTCGTTGGCGAAGACGTGCCGCAACGCCGCCTCGATTAACCCCGATTCGCTTACTTCAAGTTCGACCGCGTACCGACGCAGGCGCCGGTGCACGTCGGGCGCGAGCAAAACCGTTCGTTTGCGGTAGAGATCGCCGTTCGTTGACGGCGCGGCGGCGTTTGGCGTCAGGCGCGCGACGGCGCCGGCAACGGCGGGATCCGCAGCGCGACGCGGGACGACGGCCTTCTTCGCCATGCGCCGCCTCTACGTTGGGCGGTTCGGACGTTCCTGCGCTATGACGTCTTAGTGAGGAGCGGCTCGATGGCGTCGGCAAACGCGGTAACCCGATCTTTGCGAAGCGCGCGTAGAACGTCGGCGATCTTGAGTGGCGGTTTTCGCGCGTCGCGAGCCTGCTGACGAATTGCGGCGAGCGTTTCGCGCGGGTAGTGCTCGAGCGCGTTGAGGAGCAGCTCGTCGGGAGTCACGACCTCGATTGCAAACGGTTGAACGGATTCGGGCGGGAAGTGCCGCACGTTAAACGTGACGATTTGCTCGGCTTCGCCGACGATTGCCGCCGCGAGGACGTGCCGATCGCCCTCGTCGCAGCGCAACGCCGGGATCAACGATTCGTAGCCGCTGACGTCGGCATCTTCGAAGGCGGCTTGCATGTCGGCTAGCCGCCTACTGGCGTCTTTTCCGCGGCGAAGTAGGCTACGGTCGGCTTCTCGCATGATTTCGTCGGACCAGCGCAACGCGAAGACGTCCCGTTCGCGTAAGAGGCAGATCGTGTCGCAAACCGCCAGCGCGTGGATGACGTTGGCGTCAAGCAAAACCTTAAAAAGCGCGATTAGTCGTACGCCCCAAGCTCCGCGCTTCCGGCAACGACGGCCGCTACGGCCCGGCGCCGTTGGTCTTTACGTGCGTCGCGGTAGGCGATGACATCGCCCAAGAGCAGCCGGCGATGGCGGTTCACGCGCTCGCACGGAATCTCGTTGCGGTCGATGATCCGCGTGAGGTATTGGCGCGAGACGCCGAGCAAGTCCGCCGCTTGGGTCGTCGTTAGCCGCTTGTGGAGCGACTCGATTCGAATGGCGTCGCCGGCTTTGAGGATCCGGGCGACGTCGCGCAAGACGCCGTAGATGGCTTCTGGGATCTCGATCGGCTCCTCGCCGGGCGCGATGAGACAGGCGTGCGCGGGCGCGTCCGCCTTCGTTTCGGCGGCATCCGCGCGCTCGAGCACGCTTTGGAACGTGTCGACGAATCGTACGATCGCCGCGCGTTCTTGGTCGGGCGGATTCGCGATCATTGTGTCCATAACGTCACCTAACGATACACAAAAACGTCCCAAACGCAACTATCAGACGTCGTAACGTCAGGGCATCCTTACTTCTTGCGGTTACGACGTGGCGCGTCGAGTTCGTCCGCAATTGTTCGGGCGACGTGGCGGTAGGCGGTCGAGATCTCAGAGCGCGGTTCATACGCGATCACGGAACGGCCCGTCTTCGGCGCCTCGGCCGCTGCAACAAGGCGCGGAACGAGCGCGACGAGGGTCGTGCCGTTGGCCTCGAGCTCTGCTTGCGTTTCGGCGGTTAACGCACGCCGGCCGTCGACTTTCGTGCCGAAGACGACCGGACGGGGCGAGACGCCCAGGCCAGCAGCGACGTCGAGCGCGTGAACCGCACGTCGAGCGGCCGTCGGTTCGAGTTCGATCGGCACGGCGAGAACGTCGGCCGCGGCGATCGCGGCACGCGAGAGCGCCGAGGCGAATCCCGGCGGCGTATCGATAACGAGCAGCGCCGTCGCGCCGAGCGTGCGCAGACGGTCGGTAACCGGACGCGGGTCGCCGAGCTCGAGTTGCGCGAGATCCGGAGCGGCGGGCACGAGCGCGAGACCCTCGTTCGTGGCGACCGCAGCGTCGGTGAGAGACCGCCGCCCAGCGAGTAGGTCGACCGCTCGCGTTCCGCCCGGCTCGAGGCCGGCGTTCCACGTGAGATCGCCGCCGGCGTCGAGATCGAGCAGCGTCGGCGAAAGCCCAAGTTCTCGCAACCCTGCACCGATTGCCAAGCAAGACGTCGTCTTACCGACGCCGCCTTTTCCCGCCGCGATGACGACGATCGGCAAACCCGTACCTCCCAACCGTAAAGAGGCTAAGACGTCATAACGTCTCTACGGCCCGCAGCAGGAATGGTACAATGCCTCGCGAGATAACACCTGTAATTCCTGCGAAAGAAGGCCACTGTGACGCCTGTTCCCGCGTCGATCGCGGAGCGCGCGAAGCGCAATGCCGAGGCCGCTCGCGAACGAGAGCGAGCCGAGCTCGAATTAAAGCTGTTCCCGGACTGGCCAGACGACCGACGCGGTACCAGCAACGCCCTCATCCGAGCCGCCGTCTTTGGAGTTGGCCGGCGGCGCCGTGTAGCCGATCTGCCGCTCGCGGCGCCGGGCGGCTGGTCGGTCACGATGACCGGCTGGCGCCTCGACCAAGCCGACTGCGACGTTTGGCTCGAAGTCATGCACCTTGCGCGCAACAGCAAGCCCGGCGAACCGATCCGTTTTAGCTTGCACTCTCTGCTGCGCAGTCTGGGATTGACAGGTGATGGCGGCCGCGACCGACGCTGGCTAACGACGCGGCTCAAGGGCCTCTACGAAACGACGCTCTATTTCGAGTCAGCGTCAGCGATAACCGCACCCGGCACGTTGATCGCGAGCTTCGACATCGACAAGACGACCGGAGAAGCCGTGGTTCGCGTCAATCCCCAAATGCGGTGGCTATACGAGCAGATCACATACTTGCCGATCGCACAGCGACGTGCATTACGCGGTAACCCCCTCGCGCAGTCCATTCACGCCGTGATCAACAGTCACACCAAATGGCTGCCGATGCGCGTAGAGACGATGATGCGGCGCGCCGGTTCCGAATACGCGGTCGTGCGCTATTTCCGACGTGATCTCCGGAAAGTGCTGGCCGATTTCGAGCGCCGAGGTTGGATAGACGCCTGGCGCATCGACAACGACGACCTGGTGCATATTGCGCTGCGCCCCTCGCCGACGCAGATGCGGTTTCTGGAGCGGGAGCGGCGAAGTGAGAACCAACACGAAGCGTGAGTCCCATCCCGGTTCACCTGCACGACCCATCGTACACTGCACCACCCATCCTACAGGCGAACCATAACAAAACATTTGTCAAAGCACGCGACCGGGATGGGACGCACGCTCACCCGGGATGGGACGCACGCGACCCGGGATGGGACGCACGCGAGACCCGGGATGGGGCGCACACGGGGTACCGGGATGGGACGCACGCCCAAGCAAGCGTAAAAACCCTTACGGGGGAAGGCTTTGCGCGTTTCTGGGAACGCCGCCAATCCTTTAGAGTTTCAATCATATTCTCAATCACTAACGTGCGCGTGCACGCGCACGTACTCGGTAGCCCGAGGCTCACGCCTCGGCCCCGTTTGAACGCGCGCTCCGGCCAAAAGCGCTTTGCCGTCCGGGTCTCGCCGTTCACCGTCCCGTGACGGTAGCACCCGGGGCAAGGCTCCCCTCGCTGCGCTCGGCGCCGGCATAGCCGGCGGTCTTGCCCCGCGCGCTAAGGCTACGCCCGACGGTGAACGGCGAGACCCTCCAGACGGCGCACACAGGCCCTAGATCCATGCCTCCACACGACGAGGGACGGTCCCGGCTCCCCCGCTCCTTCGGCGCACCGTCTGGAAAGGCGCGAGAAACGGCCCAGGAGCGTGCTGTTGAAGTCTCGATGACTCTCAGGTCGTCCAGAGGCTCCCGAACGCGTCTGACGCCAAGGAAAGCGCACTTTCTCACCGCGGCGGAGCGGCGATCTGCGATCGTCCGCGAGCACGCGGTCCCCGGCGCCTTGGCGCCGGTCGCTTAGCAGCCGCTTCGAACACGCTCGCGATCGAGCGCCTGCACCGTCGCAGCGTGCGTCCGCAGGTCATGACGCACGCTTTCGAGCGCGTGGCACACTTCTTGTCCCAGCGGCTCGTAACCAGCGCTGCGGCTCGCGTCCCAGCCGGCGCCGTACCCCACACGCCAGCCGCCGATCGCGACGGCCAACGCGGCCACGACGCAAACGGCGGCCACAACGGCGGCCCCGCGCCAGAGGGCAGCCAGGACTTGGTTGAGCCGGTCGAAGGTCGCGTTGATCGCTTGAACGTCGCCCATCGCCGCGGCGAGCTCACCGCTGGCCGGAATCGCGTCCTTGAGCCGCTTGACCCCCTCGTCGACGGCGGATTTTACGACGCCGGGGATGCGTTCGCGTTCCGCTGCGGCGTTCGCGTCGGCGAGGAAGAAGAGCAAGACCGGATCGAGGTCAGCGTCTTTAACGACCCGCCGGATCGCCAGCGCCCGCTTCGTCTCGTCGATGGTCGGTGCGCGGCCGTTGATCTCGCGAAACGCCTCCTCGAAGGTCATCGGATCCCCAGCCGCTCGGCAAGCCCGCTCCACAGTGCGTCGATTTTCCCGAGCCAGCGCGAGAGTTCGCTGCGATCGCCGAACCGTAAGCCCTCGAGCTTGCTTGAAAACGCGACTGGCGGATTCGCCATCGCGGTCTGATCGACGAGCCGATCGAGGAGGTCCGGAAAGTCGACCACGGCGCCATGGGCGTCCTCGAAGGCCGTGCGGGTCTTGCTTTCATTCCAGCGTCCGAACCGCTCGGGGTCGCCGAAGAAGAGGTTTTTGAGGACCACCATGGCCCGCGCGTGATCCTGAAACGCTGCCATCGCCGGCCGCAACAGATTGATCGAGTCGGGTGTCCGCGAGAGCGCCCAGAGGAGCGTCGTCTCTCGACGCAGTTCGCGCGTACCGTCGAAGAATGCCGGTAGCTCCTCGTTCACCTCGGCGCCGATCCCGGCCGGCAACGAGACGACGACTTCGTGATGCTCGGACTCATCGAGCAGCGAAAGGAGCTCGAGCCAACCTTCGTGCTGGCGAAGATCCACGTTGTGAGTCGTGGTCGCATTCTCGAACATCCGCGTGAGGTCCGGATTTCGCATGTCGCTATCGACGACGAGCGGCGTGAGACCACGTCGAGTGATAAGCCAATCAACGAACGAGGCCGCGATGAATGATTTTCCGACGCCGCCCTTGTCGCCGTGGAAGAAGTGGACACTCACAGCTCCTTTGGCATCTCCACGGCTTTCGCGCCAGTCGGTTCTTTTTTGGGCTCACCGGCAATCGGTTTCTTTACTTGCGCTTTCGGTGAATTTGTCCGACGCCTTGTGCCTTTGTACACGTAACTCTTCAGTGTCGGCGTCCCAACGTCGATACCGTCCTCTTTGAGCGCTTGCGCTATTTCGTCGAAGGTATAGCCGCGCTTCAAAGCCGCTTGAACCTCAGTCTTAATTTGGCGAATCGCTTCCGACAAAGAAACCGGTTTCGGCGTTTTTGGCTTCTCTGGAAGACTACGTAGGCGCGTTTTTGCAGCTTCCAGAACATGTGGTTCGACTGTCTTCGGCATCGTAAGACCCTCGTGAATTGAGCGTCGTTTAAGGCGATTGTAGCACGCTTGCGAACGTATGTTTCATATGCCATACTGTACTTACTGGAGGCCAGTACTATGAGTTCACAGGGTAGGGTTTCGCTACCCGCGCGAAACCAGCGTGCAGCTGCGCCGAGGGGAGGCCGCTCCGCGCTTCGCTTGTCGCCGCCTGACGGTGCGCGCGCCGCGCGGTCAGGGCTACGCCCCGACACCCCAGAGTGCGCGTCGTGAACGGTCGCCGCGGCAGCGAGACGCGTGCACGACAGCACCAGGTGGCCGTCAGGTTTTCCGACGCCGAGTGGAATCGTGTGGAGAAGAAGGCGTCGGCGGCAGACCTACCGGTAACGGCTTACGTGCGCGACGCGGCCCTCGGCCGGGAGATCGCCGCGGGCTCGCGGGTCGTCGTCGAATTGCGACGTCTGGGCGGTTTGCAGAAGCATCTCTTCACCGAAGGCCGCCGCGTCGGCTCGGTGGAGTATGCGAAAGTGTTGCTTGCGATCACCGATGCGATCGAGCGGATCGCGCAGGGTGCCGATGTCGCGGTTGACGCTTGAAGAGATCGAGCTCCAGATCGGTCGACATGAGAAAATCGATCTTGTGATACCGTTACGCGGTCCCTTATTTGCGCAGGTCTACCGCTGGCCGTGTGGTTGCAGCGCTCGGCATGACGAGCGCTGCGCGCAGGGGCAGTTGTTATGGGCGGCCTGTCGCGAGCATGGCAAGGCGTGATCGCGAAGGTCATCCCAGCAAAGGCCGGCGGCCGGACCTTCGGCGGGCTCGTTGAGTACGTGACCGCGGCGAACCGTCTCGAGCGGCCCAAGGGCCGCGAGTTCGATGAGCTCGTGCGCTACGTTGGCCGCGAAAATACCGTGGATCTCGCGACCGGGGAAGTGATCGCCAAGGCGATCGCGATCGAAACACAGGGCGTCGCGTCGCTGTGCACCGCGGCCGCCGAAATGGTCGCGGTCGCAGCTCAGTGCCGCCGGCTGCGCGCGCCGGCTGACTACCATCTCGTCGTCTCCTGGCAAGAGCAGGAGCATCCGACGTCCGACGAGGCGTTCGCCGCCGGGCGTCACGCGCTCGCGGCGCTCGGCATGGAGTCCCATCAGTACGTTATGGCGGTGCACGGGGACACGGCCAACGTCCATTTGCACATCGCGGTGAACCGGGTCAATCCCGAGACGTACCGGGCGGTCTCGCCTTTCCGAGACTACATCAAGCTCGATCGGGCGATGCGGGAGATCGAGCTCGAGCAAGGTTGGGCCCACGATCGCGGACCGACCGTGGTTCGCGAGATCGAGGGCTACGCGCCCGAAGTCGTCCTCGCGTTCAAGGACCAGACGCACGGGCGCGGCATGGACGAACCGGCGCAGGTGCAGCAGAAGGCACATGATCTGCAAGCATGGTCGGGAGACCGACCGTTCACCGAATGGGTGCGCGAGGCGGCGCCGGCGCTGAAGGCGACCTTGGCGCATGACGGCGTCGCGATCGAAGACGTCCAGCGTACCCTCGGGGATTTTGGTCTGGAGCTGCAGCGCAAGGGCTCAGGGCTCGTGGTCGTCCACCACGACGATCCGAGCCTCATCGCCAAAGCCTCGCACGTTGCGCGTTTTCTGAGTCGCGAGCAGCTCGAGCAGCGCGTCGGGCCGCTCGACGAGCGGGTGCCGACGTTCCGATCTCCGGAACGGCAGATTGCGGAGCGCGGCGCGGAGCTTGGTCGCGAAGTGCATTCGCGCGCAATCGAACGCGAGGCCGGGCGCCGCGAGGTCCCAGGGCCGCCGGCGACGCCTGCGCGCGATCGCGACGACGAAGACCTCCGTCGGCGTCAACGCGCCTTCGATCAGGAGCGCCTTGATCGCGATCACGCCTCTCGCGAGCAAGGGCCGGAGCGGAAGCGGGGCGGCGCGCCGGGTCGTGACTACAAACGGGATCCCGAACGCCGCGCCGATCGGCGCGAGGAGCGTCGCACCGAACGTGAGCGGCTGTATGCAGACTTTCGCAGCGAGCGTTCGCGCGGCGACGTTGGACGAGCCACGTGGGAGAAGCAGCGCATCTTCGAACGCGCTCGCTATGCCGAGATTACCGGGCGTAAGACCGAGTACCGCCGCGAGCTGCGCGAGACGGGTCTTGCTCCGCAGATCGCGACGTCGCTTGCGGCTTTTCGCGCCGCGCAAGAGCGTGCCGACCTGCGCGATGCGATCGTACAAGAGCGGTCCGCCCTCAAGCGCGAGCTGCACCTCGAGCAGCGCCAAGCCTGGCGCGAGTTCGTCACGGAACGCGCGATGGGCGGCGACGAAGCCGCCATCTCCGCGCTGCGGGGGCTACGGTATCGCGAGCAGCGGCGTGAGCGCGAACGGGAAGTGGAGAGTCCGTATCTCGCGCTGCGCGGAGTCGGCGACTACGAGCCGCGGTTCGTACGGGACCTGCGCGACGTCGACGCGCGCGTCGAACGTAACGGCGACGTCAGTTATCGTTGGCGCAAAGACGGCAGCGAGGCGTTCCGCGATCGCGGCCCGGAGATCGCTTTCCAGGACACAAGCGACTCGAGCATCGCCGCCGGTCTCGACCTCGCGCGCTCCAAGTGGGGCAACACGGTGACGCTGCACGGCAACATCGAGTACAAAGAGCGCGCGCTTGGTATCGCGGTCGAATATGGGATGCGCGTCGTTAACCCGGAGCTCCAAGATCGCCAGCGTCTGCTCGTCGTCGAGCAAGAACGCATGCGCGCTCAGGAGCGCGAGCTTTTGTTGCAACGTGAGCGGTCACGCGATCGCGGCGTCGAGCGCGACGGCCCGGAAATCGGTCGGTAGATGAGTAGACTTGATCCTGATAACTGCCCGCATTGCGGCGTCTCGTGGGTTGGAGATCCTGTTCCGGATTGTGGCGGATACGAAGCTCGGCACTTTACCAAGAACGTCGTGCTGGTGCTCGACGAGCCGCAATACTACCGGTGCACGGTGTGCGAAGCGAAGACGGAACTCGGTATTTGGAACCGCGGCTACAAACCGGGATTTTTGGCAGAGGTCTTCATGCGCGGATTCAAGGGTGGGCCGAAGCCAGAGTAAGTAGCGACGCCGGGACTCGAACCCGGAACTTCCGGCTTATAAAGCCGACACTCTGACCAATTGAGTTACGTCGCCCCGTGGGTCGACGGGTCGCCGTATTCGGTCGGCGTCGCATTTGACGCGCGGCGGTTTCATAAGCGCGATCGCCAATACTCGATGCGTTCGCGCCCGACAGTTTCGTGCCACCAGAGCGGCATGCGATTCCATTCTGCTTTGCGTTGGGCCGGCGTCTTTTCCGCCCAATCCATGAAGACGTTACCGCACCAGGTCGGGACCGGCGGCAGATTCCACGGTTCGTCCAAGCGTCGTTCGGCGCTCATGCTATTGCACGGTACAACGTCGAACGGTCGACGCGCAACCACGCCATGCGGATTGAGAGCTAAGGGCGGCTTTATGGGCCGCCTTAGCTCTCACCCTAAGCCCTAACGGCGACTGCCGCGCGAGCTTCGGCGCCGGATCGTACGCTTCCCGATCCGCCACGTCGTGATGCGACGCGTGCGGATGATGAAACGCGTGAAACGAATCCTCATCTGAGTCCTTTACAGCCCGCCGCGCTTCGCGGCGACGGCTACGCCGAGCACATGAAATAAAAAAGCCGGACATCAAGCTGTCCGAAGGCTCTTCCCTCGGCGCTTGGACTTGTCGGCTAAATGATAATGCTCTGCGTAGTTCTCCCGGGCGGTGTACTCGGTTGCGTGCCGGGCCACTGCGCGCATTATATCACGGACGTAACCCCAAGCATCACGTGCGAATTATACGTGGCTGATCGCTCGGTAGAGCGTCGACCGTCCGACGCGCAGCACGCGCGCGACGTGCGAAGGGCTCTCGCCGCGCTCCAGCATCTTGGGGTTCTCCCAACATCTGCGCTATGAGCCGCCATTTTGGACTCAAATCGCGAGACCGTGTGGAGGAATCCCCGGCGTGGCGGGGTTTCAGATTTTGCTCAAACTAACCGTTCTGAGCAATAACCCGTCGGCTCGTCGACTCCGTCAAGCAGGGATCAGACCGCCCTCGGGCAGCAGGAAAACAGCTGTAATGAGCAGTTTTGGCTAAAATCGGGCCCGGTGGACCCTAATTCCCGCGCCGACCTCGATTCTAGGACGCGAAGTGGCGGCTCATGCCACGAGTGCTCGTTTTACCCCACTTTGGCGAGCGCGTCTTTGGCGTCGGGGACGTGGTCGTTGCGCGCGAGCGCGCACATGGCGGCGTCAACGGCGATCTCTACACGCTTGTCGGCCATCGCGAGGATGGGCGGCTCGAGCTCGTGCGCCGGCGCGACGGTAAAGACGTACTCTGGGATCTGCATGAGCACCGCGCGATTGACTACGGCTACGCGACGACGTCGTATCGGTCGCAGGGACGCACGGTCGATGCCGTCTTCGCCCTTGCATCGGCAGCTGAGGCGCGGCGCGGGCTCTACGTCGACGTCACGCGCGCGCGCGAACACGTCACGATCGCGTACGGCAAGGACGAGGTTCAGGACTTCGGCGAGCTCCTGGTGCGCGCGCAGCGCGACACCGGCAAGGTGCTCGTGCGCGACGTGCAGCGCGACGTCACGGTGCGCCACGAGCTCGAGCTTGAACAGAAGCGCGCGCGTGAGATGAAGATCGAGCGCCAACGCGGGCCGGAGATCGACCGCGGCAGGGGTTTCGGACGATAAACCACGTCGTCCCGACTTTTGGTGCATCGTTTACACGCCCATCATCGGTCTGACATTCGTGCCGTCCATGCTTGCGGGATGGCGCAACACGATGACTCGGACCGCCAAGCGCTGTTCGACGCGTTGAACGCCCTCGTGCAAAAAGGACTCGTCGACGTGGTCTCGATCGCCGAGAACGGCGAGCCATCCTATCGCCTCGCGTCGTGGATTCGCGAGGTGCTGATCATCTCAAGGAGTCGTCGATGAGAAACTTGGATCCCGAGAACTGTCCGCACTGCGGAATCACGTGGCTCGGCGCGCCGATTCCCGGAGGCGGAACCCAGGGTTCGCACTACGGTGCGAACATCGTTCTCGTCCTCGCCGAGCCGGAAAGCCGGAACTACTACCGTTGCGATGCGTGTGGAGCGCAGACGCCACTCGGGATCTGGAATTACGGCTACAAGCCGGCGTTTCTCGCTAAAGTCTTGCTGAGCGAATTCGAGCTTGGATCTGAACTGGAGAAATAGCGACGCCGGGATTTGAACCCGAGTCGCCGCGCCACCTCAGTCACCCGCGCGCTTAAACAAGTTTCCCGATCGTTCGTTGACCGGCGCTCGTCGAAGCGCAGCGGCTTGTTGGACGCGCGCCAGCAGAGCAGGACGTGATGGGACATCAAACGCGTGCAAGACCGCCTTAACGTGATTGCGCACCGTGAACGGACTGATGGATCGCTCCGCAGCGATTTCGGTCGTCGAGCGCCCTTGAACCAGCAGATCGAATACCCCGCGCTGAGCGGGGGTCAAACGTTCGACCTCGGGACCGCGGTATTGCTCGGGGCCGACTTGACCACGGGCGAGCCAACTGCGCGGGAAGCAGACGATACGGGAGGCGGCGCGTTCGTGCCAACGCTTGTCGCTTGTCAACTCAAAAAGTCCGAGTGCGGCCCGTGTTGCTCGCCACACGTACCCGATATCGTCGTAGACGTTCCACGCCTCAAGGAGCAAACGTGTTGCTTCGCTCCGATCACCGCGTGCGGCTTGCACGATGCCGAGAGCATAAGCTTCTTGCGCACCGACTCGCCGATCCGCGGCGGAGGCGAGCACCGGCGAAAACACCTTACCGCTCTCCCTGTACCGGGCAATGAATGCGAGTGCTCGCGTTGGATCGGCGGTCGCGTGCAATTCCGCGAGGGATAAGAGCGCGAAGCGCTCTTCCCCGCGCAACGTCCGCCAGTCGACCGCCTGCGCCAGTTCGTCCGCATCACGGAGCTCTTGTGCTGCCCAGCGCCGCTCGCCAAGGGCATCTGCAAGGGAGGCGCGATCGCACGACGCCACGACCCGCCAGCCGGTGCTTGGCGCCGCCGCCGCGGCGTCCTTGAGACGGCGGAAGGCACGGAACTCGTCGCCGTCCAGGGCGTGCCGCCATGCCATCGAACGCAGCGCGATGAAATGGTATTCCGCCGTATCGGCCGTCCACGGGACGGCGTCGATACGCGCGAGAGCGGCGTCGCGCAGTGCTTCACTTGGAAGTTCGCGCGCGAGCGAGGCGATTTGGGAGACGACGTGCGCCACGTGTTGTATCTGCGGTGCACGCACGCGATCCAGCATATCGATCACTTCGAGTAGGACGGCCGCTTGCAGCGAGATGTCGCCGCGCGACGCCGCGATGGCACCGCGTAAAATCCCGATCTCAGGCCGGAGATCATCGCCCGCGTTCTCTATCTCGATACGCGCTAAGGACTGCTCGGCGCCACTGAGGTCGCGTGCAATCCAAGCGGCCGCTGCGCGTTGATAATGAAGTTCGGCGCGCAAGGGGCCAGTTTTCGGAAGGAGCGCGGCGGCGGCTTTGAATCTCGCCGCCGCGGAGCGCTGGTCCTCAAGGCGCACGAAGGCGACGCCTTGCAGCAACTCGCCGATCCCGCGTGCGTCCCGCGAATGCAGCTTCGCGGCAGATGCGAGCAACTCGGTCAGCGCGTCGGCCGCGTTTCGCTTCAGACGGGTGCGCGCGCGTAGAAGCACGAGTTGTTCGACGTCGACGTCACGGCGAAGCAGCGCCTCAATGAGTTCGAGCGCGCGATCGTAGTTAGCCGCCCGATACGCCTCGTGCGCGGCTGACGCGCTGGCTTTTAACGACCGATGCGTCACACCCATCCAGTGTGACATTCGAGACTGAATGGTGTAGCTCATGTTAGTAGGAAATAGCTTAAGTGAGCTATAATTCCCCCCTGGGACTTCTAAGTTATAAGGACGGTGCGGCCCAGCAGACCGTCCCATCATCGGGGGTCGACCTGCGACGGAGGATGCGTGCGTTTGAAGCCCGTCTTTGAGATTGGATTACCTCTCATAGCGCTTGGCGCGCTTCTTTCTGGATGCTCGAGCGGCTCCGCGTGCGCCGATGTCGTCACGGTTTCTCCGTTCGTTCAACTCATTCGGCCCGTGCCGAGCAGCACGGCAAACCCGAGCGGAATGACGACGATCCTCTACGCGAGCAACCAGGTTGTCCCCATCACGTTGACCGCCGGTTCCGCGATCATACCGGTCACCGCGACGGCATTGCCGTCACCTCTACCCTCGCCCCTCGCGACCCCGCTACCTGGTGAGCAGTATTTCGCAGGCGTCGCCAATCTGCAACCGCGCATGACGTACACCGCGGTGATCACACAAACCGAAGTGATGTCGTGTGGCCCAACGACAAGACGCTTTCAGGAGCAAATCGGTGCCTTCTCAACCAGATAATTGGCGGAAGGTGCGCCGCGGCGTTATCGCAGCGACGTTCGTTGCTATGCTTGCGTTCGCTGGCGTGGCATGTGGCAACAATGGCGGCATCCCTACCACGCCGCCGCTACCCACGCCGACGCCTAAGCCTTGCCCAAGCACTTTGTTCAGCGCGTCGCCGTCGACCCAGTGCCCACGGCCGAATGCCTTGCAATCTCCGGTGGCGTTCTCCCCTTCGACGCCCGTATAGCGTGCGTTCGCAAGAACTCTCCGAGAGATCGAAATGCTCTCAACCGATGTGCGAAGTGCGCAAGCGGTCGTCGTTGCTTCATCTTTCGATGCTTTCAGCGTTGATGCTCTCGGCGTGCAGCGGAGGCGATTCCGCTCCCCCGGCTCCCTGCCCGCCAGCGCCGACAGTGTACGAAAATCTACGTGTCGATCGATCGCCCGCAACAGATGATCGACTGGAACCCAATCGTCCAAGCAGAAATACTGAAACATTGCGGTCGTCTGTAATCGACTGCCCATCATCGTGTTGCGTCGGCCTCCGCGGCGGTCGCGCTATTGCTTCAATTATAACCTACGCTGCAGCCAATCGGGGCATTTTTCAACTTTATGCCACGGTACAACTTCGCGCAATGGACCATCCAGGACGTATCTACTACGATCGTAAGCGTACTGAAGGCAAGACCGGTCGGTCTGCACTTCGGGCCCTTAAGCGCACGTTAGCGACCATCGTCTACTACCGTTTACGGCTCTGCCAAAATCGGATCGAGAACACGAACGTGCCCATCGCCGCCTAACGATTGACAAAGACGGTCAGCCACGGTCGGTTGCGGGACCGAGGCCTCTGGGATACGGCCAAAGCGATTCGTTCCGTAGGACCTGACTCTTGTGCGGTAAATAGGATGGTGCCATGCGTTACAAACTCACGGTCATCGCAGCCGTTTTGGCGCTTGTTGGATGTAGCGGAACGCCGACGACCCAATCACCTGCGCGGTACTCTGCGGGTCTTGTATGGACGCCATCGTTTGGCAGCAGCAGCGCGACGTCTATTGCGTTTCCGGCGGTCAATGAAAGCGCTACCGTCACTTTCATTCAGAGTTGCAATGGAAACGACTGCCCCGTTTATCTAGGCGATTCGTCGCTGCTGCTGTTTGTCCTCACCGCCTCGAATACATGTACATCGTTTTTGGTCGATGCAGGCAAACCGATGCAGCCGGCGATCGGTCACACTGTAACCGCGCTATCGCCGGGAAGCTGCGTCCTTACCGCCACACCTTCTTATGCCTCTCAATATCAGGCGATCCCCGTCACGGTGAGCTTGTCGGGCTCTCCGTAATCCTAGCGGTGCGCCGCGCCGCTGGGGCGAACGACGCGACAAATAGGAGTGCGTTCTCAAGAACTATTCTCGAAACCGGTCCTTTGCGGGATCGTTTGGGGGGCGCCGGTGCCGACGGCGCCCCAGCGCACGTCATGATATCTTTGTTTGTATGAGCGGCTTGTCGGCGACGTGGCATATCGTGCGCACCAGGGCGTCTCGCAACATTGCGAGGGGCATCGTGGGATGGTCGACCCAACGCTCGCAGACTTGCGATGGTAGCAACGGAATGTGCATGAAGACAGCATGCATCCGTCGACGTGCTGTTGCCGCGTGATGA
>JAABUQ010005768.1_pt1 | contig 19391 bp, 21 predicted proteins | sample 5560001 | NCBI WGS metagenome assembly JAABUQ01 (sample SAMN10711888, study PRJNA513371) | rock metagenome | isolation source: Antarctica rocks | place: Antarctica: Victoria Land, Finger Mt nord | collected 2015-12-18
CGCCGCGCATCGGCAAGCCCGTCGAGATCAATGCCCTCTGGTACAACGCCCTGTGTACCCTCGCGGACGTCCTGGCCGCGCGGTCCGACCCGGCGGCGGAGGGCTACCGCGCGATGGCCGAGCGGGTCCGCGCCTCGTTCGGCGCCCGCTTCGCGCAACCGGACCGGGGCCACCTGGCCGACGTGGTCGACGGTCCGGCGGGCGATGATTCGTCTATGCGCCCTAACCAAATCTTCGCCGTGTCATTGCCCTTCCCCTTGCTTGAGGGCGAGCAGGCAAGGGCCGTCGTGGACGCGGTGGGGGGCGTCCTGCTCACCACCTACGGGCTGCGCTCGCTGAGCCCGGACGATCCCGCCTACCACGGCGCCTACGGCGGGGATCCGCTCCAGCGCGACGGCGCCTACCACCAGGGTCCCGTCTGGACCTGGCTGATGGGCGCCTACGTCGAGGCCCATCATCGCATCTACGGGGACGCCGAGGCCGCGCTTGCGCTGCTCCGGCCCTTTGCGCACCACCTGCGCGACGCCGGCCTGGGCTCGGTCTCCGAGATCCTTGAAGGGGACCCGCCGCACCTGCCACGCGGCTGCATCGCGCAGGCCTGGGGCGTGGCGGAGGTGCTGCGCGTGTGGCGCCTCCAGATTCCAGAAAACTCTACGAGGAGGTTAGAGGCGGGTAAACAGCCGCCTGAACACCTGCGCGGATGGACCGGGGCGTGCGTTATGGTCAACGAGAGGCAGCGACCGGCCCGACGAGCAGGGCATGTTGCCGTCGATAGCCCTCCAATAAGAGGGCTGTGAGGGCTCAGGCGCCGTGTGCAAGAGCATGAGCGGCCCTGGTTGCGCCACAAATGGCGACTCAAGAAGTTTTCTGGAATCTGGAGTGGCGCGCCTTGACCCAGGCGACCTAACCTGCATTATTCGCGAGGGGAACTCCCCGCGGGACGCGCGTCGCCACTGCACCCATCATGAATAATCCAGGCTAAGCGCCTATCAGGATCGCAGTAAACCCGGCGCGCGCGCCAATTGCCGCCTCGGCCGCGCGTAGCCGCGCCTCGAGCGGCCCCGACACGACCACGTAGGGCCGCCGCTGGTCCTCGAGCGCCTCGATGAACCGCCGATGCATCCAGGGCCGCACGTGCTCGCCGTCGCGCGTGCCGTCCTGCTCGAAGGGGATGTCGATATCCGTCACCACGTAGAGGTCGGGGCGGCGCGCGGCGGCCACGGCGTCGACGGCTTCCGAGGGCGCGCTCATATAGCGCTCGTGCCAGATCGACGTGGCGAACGCGTCGGTATCGCAGATCAGGACGCGGTTGGCCTGGCGCCGCGCCGCGTCTTCCCGCCGGCTCTGCTCGCGCGCGATGTGGACAAACTCCTCGCTCCGCCACAGCGTCGGATGAGGACCTAGCGCCTTGAGCTCGCAGTACGGGCGCGCAAACTCGGGGACCCAGACCGTGCGGTACCGCTCGGCCAGCGCGCGGGCCAGCGTTGTCGTGCCGCTGGATTCGGCGCCCACCACCACGACGCGGGCGGCGAAGTGGGCGCGCACGCAGGGCGCGATGTAGTCCCACCAGGCGAAGGGGTCGGCGCGCGCCTGCGTCCCCGAGCAGGGCACGGGCGCGCGGGCGCGGTCGACAAGCACGTGGGCGCTGCCCATCAGGGCGGCGTAGCGGTCGCCGTAGTCCTCCGACGAGAAGACGGCGTCCGGCGCATAGCCCAGCCAGCGCACCGTATTCTCGGCCCAGACACGCGAGTCGTCGGTGTCGTCGTCGTCGATGCGCATCACCCGCGCCTCGGGGTGCAACTCTTGCAGCCAGGCGGCGCGCAGCCGGCCCGGGATCGTCTGATCCGGGTTGTCGCAGACGATGACCGTCACCTGCGCGGCCCGCGCGCAGGCCACGTCGATCAGGTAGCTGTGCCCCCGGTGCGGGGGGTAGAACTTGCCGATCACGACGCCCGTGCGAAACATCCGCTCAGACATGGGTCACCCCCAGGTCGGCCGGCGCCCCATCCTCGCCCACCGTTGCGCCCAACGCCGCCCGACGGGCCGCGGCAATGACCGCGGCAGGCGCCTGCGCCCGCAGGGCCGCGCGCCATTGCAGCAGGCCAGCAACGCACATGGCGAGGAAGAGAGCATAGAGGACGGCCGTCAGGGGTAAGCCTTTGGCCGCGTACAGCCCCACGTAGACGATGTCGGCGAGGATCCAGACGGTCCAGTTCTCCAGCAGCTTGCGCGTCAGCATGTACTGGGCGATGAGGCTCAGCACCGTGGTCAGCGCATCCCAGAACGGCGCCGCGTCGTCGACCCGCGCCAGGCCCACGGTCATCCCGGCCGTCGCGACGACCAGGATAGCCGCCAGCGACAGCGCGGCGCGCGGACCGGTGCGCGAGATGGGCAACTCCGTCTTACCCGTCCCGCCGCGCAGCCACCAGTACCACCCCAGGACCTCGAGCACGAGGTAGACGACCTGCAGGCTGGAGTCCGCGAAGAGGTGGGCGCGCACGAAGAGGATCAGGAAAAACCCGTTGTTGAGGATGCCGATGGGCCAATTCCAGATGTTGCGCTTCACGGTCAGCCAGACGCCCCAGGCGCCGGTCACAAAGCCCAGGACCTCGGTGATGTCGAGAGGCAGCCGGTGCATCAGCGAGCCCACCACCAGGACCAGTGAGAGCGCCGTCCCTGCCGCGTAGCCAATGCGCTCGACGACCGTCATCGTTCCTCCTTCGTCCAGTTCGTCCGTCTCTTCGTCTATTGTTTTCGGGGTCGCGCGCGGGGCGGCTGCGGTGCCGTGCCTGACGCCGCGTTACCTCGCCGGTACTATGTCGCCTTGCCGCGGCGAGGGGCGCTTGATGGTGTGAGTGAGCAGGGTGGCCGATCCCTTGCGATACAGGGCGGCCGGCCGGCCGCGTCCTGCCTCGTGGGCCCGTCGCACCTCGCCATCGAGGGGGATGACGAACCCCCGCGTCTCGAGCACGGAGCGCCGGAAATTGTTCGGGTCCAGTTCCGTGTCCCACACCGTCTCGTACACCCGGCGGAGGTCGGCAATCGTAAAAGGCTCCTGCACGAAGGAGAGGGCCACCGTCGTGTATTCGAGCTTGGACCGCGCGCGCTCGACGCCGTCGCGCAGGATCGTGGCGTGGTCGAAGGCCAGGCGCGGCGCGTCATCTCCGGCGAGGTCCTCGATGGGCCAGAAGCGCACGTGTCCCCCCGTCACGAGCGCGCCGGACAACGCGAGGCTCGGGGTCAGCGCCACGTAGCTCACCGAGACGACGCGCATGCGCGGGTCGCGGCCCGGCCGACCGTACGTGCCGATCTGTTCGAGGTGGATGCCCGGCGGCAGCGCGTCCACGCCGGTCTCGCGCGCCAGGGTGCGCCAGGCGGCCTCGGGCAGATCCTCCTGTTCGGCCACGAAGCCGCCGGGCAACGCCCACACGCCCTGCTGGGGGGGCTCCAGGCGCTTGACCAGGAGCGAGGCGAGCCGTCCCTGGTGAATCGTCAGCACCACCACGTCGACCGTGACCGCGAACGGCGGGAACGCGCGCGGATCGTACCGGGCAAGGAATGCCGCGTCCGCGTCGCCCATCGTATCCTCTCTCGTCTTATATAGTCACACTGACCCTAATTCGATTATACAGCATTGTCGTTCTTTCCGGTGGCTATGGAATCCAGACATCCTTCCTAACGGTTGACAATCTCTCTCCGCGCGCATATACTAAACCTTATGGTTAAGCATCAGGGCGGCCCGGTCGGCGTCACGTTCGCCGCCCTGGCCGATCCGACGCGGCGCGCGCTCCTCGCGCGCGTCGCCGCCGGCGAGGCCTCGATGACCGACTTGGCCGCCCCGACCGGCCTCTCCCTGCCGGCCGTGGCCAAGCATCTGCGGGCGCTGGAGGACGCCGGTGTTGTCGCCGGTGAGAAGCGCGGGCGCGTCCGGTGGTACCGCCTGCGACCGGAGCCGCTGCGCGACGCGGCCGCCTGGCTCGCGCACTATCGCCCCTTCTGGGAGGGGCAACTTGACGCCCTCGCGCACTACGTCGAGGAGAAGGATACGACACATGAGCGATGACAGGATCGATCCGACAGCTCTCATCCTCGGCCGCCTCGTTGCTGCCCCGCGCTCGAACGTGTTCCGCGCCTGGACCGAGCCGGAGCTGCTGGCCCGCTGGTGGTGGCCGGCCCGCTTCCGCACGACCTACGAGGTGGACCTGCGCCCGGGAGGGCGCTGGCGCTTCCGCACGGCCGACCTGCCCGATTTGGGCGTGCTCACGGTGGGCGGCGCCTTCCTCGAGGTGCGCGCTCCCGAGCGGCTCGTGTACACGTGGGTGTGGGAAGGAGAGGGCGGCGACGCGGGCGACACCCTTGTGACGGTCGAGTTCCGCGATCGCGGGGACCAGACCGAGGTGCTCGTCCGGCATGAACGTTTCGCGGACGGGTCCGTGCGCGACGGGCATGCGCAGGGATGGGCGGACTGCCTGGATCGACTCGTACACGCTACCCAACCCGAATCGGACGCCATCCGGTGGCGCGTCCACCTCCACGCCCCCCCCGCGGTCGTCCATCGCATGCTGTCGACCGACGAGGGGCGCGCGCGGTTTTGGGCCGAAGCGGCCATCGAGGACAACGACGCCATCGTCTTCACCTTCCCCAACGGCGACGTGTGGCGAGGGGACATCCTGGAGGATATCCCGCCGCACCGATATGCCGTGCGCTACTACGGTGGATGCCACGTCACCTTCAGCCTGTCGGGCGACGGCGCGGACGGGACAGACCTAACCCTGACCGACGTGGGTGAGCCCGCGGGATGGCGGACAGAGGTCATCGCGGGGTGGGTCTCCGTGCTCCTGGCGCTCAAGGCGGCCGTCGACTTCGGGGTCGATCTGCGCAATCATAACCCCGGCCGCACATGGGACGAGGGCTTCGCGGACAACTGAGTGGGCGGAAAAGACGCCGGGCAAGCGTGGATACGGAAGAGAGGATGGGAAAGGTGTCTCTGGGAGCGCGTGGCGCTCCCAGGACGACAATACCCACACCCTCCAGGCCAAGAGTCTCAGTCGCGGCTGTTGCCCGACAGTTCCTGCAGGATGACCAGCAAGTTGAGGAAGAGGTTGAAGATGTCGAGGTAGATCGACACCGTCAGCAAGATAGCGTCGCCGGGCGACACGGCGCGGGCGTTGGCCACGCGGTTGAAGTCGTAGACCAGGTAGCCCGTGAAGATGACCGCCGCGATCAGCGAGATGGCCAGGTGCAGGAACGGCAGGTGGATGAAGATGCCCAGCACCAAGGCCGCCAGGATGCCGATCAAGCCGATGAACAGCATACTGCCCAGCCCGGTCAGGTCGCGCCGCGTCGTCGCGCCGTACACGCCGGCCGCTAGCGTGATCGAGGCGGTGGTGGCGGCCGCGTCGATCACGATGCCGCCGAGTCCGTGCGCCACGTAGCTCTGCAGCAGCAGACCCAGCGTGACGCCCTCGCCGGTAGCGAAGAGGTACAGCAGGCCCAGGTTGAGCGGCGCGCGGTCGCGCACCAGGTGGAGCGCGATGAGCGCCCCGAAGGTCACGATCAGCGCCGGGAAGAAGGCGCCAGGACCCAGCCTCGTGCCCACCGAGGCGCCGACGGTTGTGAAGAGGAAGCTGACGCCCAGCAAACCCAACACCCGGCCCATCACCGTATTGCGCACGGCGCCTAGCGCCGCGGCGTTGAACCCGGAGTTGGGATACCCCGAGTACGATCCGTTGTACATGTTGTCCGTCCTCCTGATAGCCGTGGACTCGATCGTTCCACACGCCATCATTTTACCGCGCCGTGATGAGAAAGCGATGAGGACCCTCACCCCGGCCCCTCTCCCGCGGCCGGGAGAAGGGGTTGGGGGTGAGGGTAGCCCACGTCGTCACGCACAAAGGGGGAGGAGCCAGACCTCCTCTGGCTCCTCCCCCTGATCTAACCCGCCGCAAGTACGTTGCTAACGGCTGCCTACTGCCTGGGCGTATGCGATACGCCCCTACTGCCTACTCATTATGGCGCCGCGACGTCGTCGACCCAGAACTCGGTTGGGAGCGACGAGTCGGTGGTGGTGGTGAAGCGCAGCACGACCGGCCGGCCGGCATAAGCCGCCAGGCTCAGGTTGTCCTGCGACCAAGCGTTGCGCGTGCTCGTGTTGCTGAACGTGCGCAGCGTGGCCAGCAACGCACCGCTGGTGCTGTAGAGCTGCACCCGGAAGTAGTCGTACGCACGACTGGTCCCCTCGTTGCTGGCCATGTACCAGTAGTAGCGCAGGTTGGCGTTGCTGGGCACCGTGATTTGCTGCTGCACGTACTCAGTACAGGTGTTGTAGCCGCAGAGGTCGGCGCTGTACGAGCCGGTGTGCGGGTTGGTGGTGTCGATCAGTTCGTAACCGCCCGTGGAATACTCGCTCCAACCGACACCCGGACCGCTCTCGAAGCCGGGGTTAACGATGATGTTACCGGCTACCGGCGTATTGGTGGGCGGGACCGGCGTGCTCGTAGGAGCGGGCCGCGTCGCTGTCGGCGGAATCGGCGTGCTGGTGGGCACGATACCTGTGCTGGTCGGAGCGGGATGCGTCGCTGTCGGCGGGACCGACGTATTCGTCGCGGCAGGACGCGTCGGCGTGGCCGTGGCCGGGACGGGCGTGTTGGTTGGCGGTACAGGGGTGTTGGTCGCCGTGGGGGCGGGGCCGGAGCCGGACCAGTCGGCGGCGAAGTTGGCCAGGTTGGGCGAGCCCCAGCCCGTCGCCTCATCCCAGCCGGCGCCGGCCGGATAGCCATTGTTGCCGGTGGTCACGTCGTGGAAGTCGCGCGCGTAGGTCGTGGCGTTGTTGGCCAACTGGTAGATGCGCGGCGCGGAGAAGCCCATCAGGGCCTTGCCGCTGTTGCCCAGGTAGCGGTTTGTCACCGCCGCCATACCGGACCACAAAGGCGCGGCCAGGCTGGTGCCGCCGACGTCCGTGCCGCTGCCGTTGACGTAAACATAGGCGCCCGAGTTGGGATCGGCGTCGGCCGAGACGTCCGGCTCGGCGCGGCCGGAGCACGTCGCCGCGCCCACGCCGGTCTGCCACGAGGGACGCGCAAAGACGGTGGAGCAGCCGCCGCCCGAGCCGCCGGTGCCCACGGGATACGACTGCGTGCAGGCGGAATAGGAGGTGCAGCTCCAGGCGCTCTCGGAACTGTAGGTGTAGCCGCTACCCGTCTGCAGGTTGGTGCCGCCGACGCTGACAACGTAGGGGCTGTCGGCCGGGTAGCTCGGGGCTGGCGTGGTACCCGAGGAGCCGGAGTAGTCGCCGGAGTCGCCGCTAGAGAAGTAGAAGGTGGTACCCACGCTGGCGGCGTGCTGGAACGAGGCATTGGTGTTGGAGACGAAGGGATCGGTGGCGCTGGTGGCCTCGCCGCCGCCCCACGAGTTGGAGACCACGTGTAGGCTGGTGTCGTTGGCCGCGTCGCTGATGTCCTGCTCCAGGCCCGTGTCGCTTGGATTGCAGCCCTGGGCCGACGACGCACAGTCGCTCAGCCAGTATCTCATGTGGATGTGAGGGGCCATGCCGTGCGCGCTCTCCACGTCCAGCGCCGTCTCCACCAGCGCGCTGGTGTCGGTGCTGCCGCCGTTGACGGGGACGAACTCGACGCCATCGGCGCCCGTGCCGCCGACGGTCACCACCGCAGTACCAGTGTTGCTGGCAAAGCCGTTGAGGTCGCTCTGTGGCAGGCCCGCTCCCCATAAGGTGAAGCCGACGGTCTGGCCGCTGCCGTCGCCGACGGAGGTGACATTGTAGGCCGTGCGGAAGTCGCCGGGAAAGTAGCCGCCCGAGCGCACGGCGCGGGAGCGCGTCCCCGTGACGGTGCGCGCCGGCGCCAGCACAGTATGGTAGATGTGGAACTGGTGCAGGGTCGCGAAGCCGCTAACGGCGCGGATGTCCAGGCCGGCCGGCACGGCGGGATCGGCGGCGTTAGCGCGCACGGTGCGGCCGCCGAGCTGGTAGTCATTGATCCGGGTACCGAAGGCCCCTTCCGCCTGCGTCGTGGTACCCTGGACGGTAATCAGCAGGTTGTCGGGCGAGGTAGAGACCACGCGAAGGCCGGCGCCCGTGGCCCAGTCGCGCACCGCCTGTGCTTCCTGGTCCGTCGGCGCGAACTGCTGCATATACTGCGCGGGGGTGAGGTAGTGTCCGTACTGCGGGGAGTTGGGGTCGCTGGCCGCGGCGATGATGCCGTCGAGCGCGGCGGAGTTATGGACGCCCAACCCGATGTTCAGCGTCAGGATCGCATTGGGGTCGTGGTGTCCGATCAACGTGGCGGCGCCGTGCGTCACCACATCGGGCGTCTGGCCGATCAGCGGCTGCGGTGGACCGGAGGCGGCGTGGGCGCGAGGACTGGCGCTACTGCCGAGGACGGGCGTGAGGGCCAATAAACCAGCGGACGCGATGGCGAGCAGGGACCTTTTCCGCACGAGCATACCCCTTATCTACAGACGATGCATGAACATCACTTGTCGTGACACCATACCGGCGATGGTACGACACTGTACCATGTGGCTCAGTGTACCAATAGATCGAGTAGAACCGCCAGGGCCTTTTGGGCTAATGCCGCTTTTATGGCCACGCGGTCGCCCGGATCGGGCAGATGGTAGTCCACCACGCGCTCCATCACGTGCCCATCCGCTGCAGGATTAGCCGCTTGCCCATCCGCTACGGGATGAGGCGCGCCATGGATGGCAATATAGGTCAGGCCGGGGGGCTTGGCCGAGCGCCGGCCGGTCTGTGGGCCGGCGATACCTGTCTCGCCCAGCGCCCACGTGGCCCCGAACAGCTCTCGGACCCCGCGCGCCATCTCCACGGCCGTCTCGCCGCTGACCGCGCCGTGAGTGGCCAGCGTTAGCGCCGCCACGCCCAGGACGTGTTGCTTGGACGCGTTGGTATAGGCCACGACCCCGCCGCCCAACCACCCGCTGGCGCCGGGGATGTCGGTCAACAGCGAGAGAATCAATCCGCCCGTCGACGACTCGGCCACGGCCAGCGTCTCTCCTCGCGCCAGCAGCGCCTCGGCCACTCGTCGTGCCACGTCAGATGCCATTGGTCTCCCTTGCGGCCCTATACTCGACATCGCCGGCCAGAAATTTCAGATTGCCGAGCCGCTCGACCGGGGCGCCCTTTCGCAAAAGTCCAGCCTTGATCGCGGGTCGGTATCGCTGGGCAAAGCGGAGGCCCTTCTCTCTTCCGCGCTCGTACCCCTCGACCACGATAGCATCGGTCTTCTCGCCTTCAACGGTGAGATAGGTATCATAGCCAAGCACGCAGAACTCAACTTCTCCAGAACGCATGATGTCGTGAACAACTGCGAAGGCTTCCTCCATCGTATCCGTCGCGAGCACCGTCACAGCTGATTGCGTCATCATAAAGGGAATAAGCTTCTTCCCATCCTGTACCATATCGATACCATGATTGACCGCATCGATAATCAAGGCTATCAGCTTGTCGCTTGCCCCAAGTTGTGCTCCCACTTCTACCAGTGATGGCACTGCTATATCTCCTTATACTTGGTCACCAAGTGGTCGATGTAGGCGCTGTAGGCGTCGGCCAGAGGGGCGCTATCGATTAGTAGAATGTTCTCGGCGTTCTGCTCGGCGCTGTGTGAGAAGTTGAAGGAACCGGTGACCACCGTGTCGTCGATCACCAACACCTTGTTGTGCATGAAGTCGTGTTTGGAGGTGGGGCTGTACGGCGTGGAGTCCTTGCCGGCCAGGTGGGCCAGGTCGACGATGTCGCGCACGGCCCCGATCTTCCAGCGATTGTGCGGGACCTGTTGCCACTGCACAAGCACGCTCTCCATCTGGGTACGGTCGTAGATGCCGTCGACCGCCACGCGGCCATCCTGCAGCAGGTCGAGCAGGGCCGAGAGCAACGCGCCCGAGTTAAGCAACATGCTGCAGAGCCGAACCCGCCGCCGCGCCGCCCGGACGCGCTCCGCCACCGCGCGGTTGATGGCGGGGCCACGGCCAGGCGAGAACAATAGCCGCACGGTGGCCGGCGCGCCGCCGTACGAGAGCGTAACCGGCCCCGGATCGAACGCGCCGGTTCCCTCGAACGTCCCGCTCTGCCACATCTCTGTGAAGTCGTGGGTATAGGCGGCGGCCAACTCTGGCGACAGGAGTTCCAACACGTTGTTCTCCTGCAGCGTCCAGGCGTCGTCGGTCAGGTTGGTCGAGCCCGTCCAGACGCGGGCCTCGGGGGTCGCGGCGTCGCGGATCAGGTACTTGTCGTGCATCAGCTTGAGGCCGCCGATGCGCCGCCAGGGAAGGCCCAGCGATTGCACAAAGGCGCCGGTCCCGCCCGGCGCCGGGTCCATACCGGCGTGCAGGTTCGGGGTGGACGGCTTATCGGCGTCGTAGACGATGCGGATAGCCACCCCGGCCGCGGCTCGCTCCGCCAGCGCGGCGGCCACGATAGCCTTGAGGCCGTTGGAGAGCCGGAAATCGTACGTGGCGATGTCCAGCGTCCGCCGCGCTCCGCCGATAAAGGATGCCAGGCGTCGTGCCACGTCCGCGCCGGTCTGCTCCCCCTGCGCCAGAAAAAACGGGACTATCACATCCCTGCCGTCCCCACCACGCGGCCCGTCGGTCATCTCTCGGCTCCTGCTCACTTGTCGCGCCACTAGACTCCTAATACGGGCAAACGTGTTGCGATTGAGTCAAGTTTTTGCAGCACGTCTCGTCGGTCTGAGGCGGAGCCTCGCTAGACTCCTAATACGGGCAAACGTGTTGCGATTGAGTCAAGTTTTTGCAGCACGTCTCGTCGGTCTGAGGCGGAGCCTCGCTAGCCATAGGGTACGGCATTGGGACATTCAGTCACGTCGCGCCAGGAGTTGCATCGTCGGCGCGGGCGCCTCTTCCAATGCGTCGACGCAGCGGCGCAGGCCGTCGAGGAGTTGTTGCCGCTCACGCAGGCTCAGGCCACCGACCATGCGCTCCTCGATCGCCTCGACCGTCTGGTGGCACGCGCCCGCCAGGTCCTGGCCGGCCGCCGTCAGATCGGCTCGCAGGACGCGCGCGTCGTCGCCGCGCCGCCGCTCGACGAGGCCGCCTGCCTCTAGATGGGTCACGATCTCGTTCATCGTCTGCGGCGTCACGAAGCAGCGTCGCGCCAACTCCGCACCCGACAGCCCCGGCGCCTCCTCCAGGGCGCTCAGGACCGCGTACTGCGCGGTCGTCAGCCCGCGCCGCCGCAACGCCTCGTCCATCGCCGCCCGCAGCGCCTGCTGCGCCCGCTTGAGCACCCAACCCACCCGTTCTTCCACCCGCATCTGTCGCGCCACCTCGCTCCCCCTTGCAAATCTATCAGGACCCTGATAATATGAAGCCGTCAGGACCCTGATGAATTCTAGCATGAGGGCGCTGATCGCACAGAGGAGGGTACAGGACAATGGCGAAGATCATCGGTCCCGACTTCGTCGCGCTGCAGGTGCGCGACCTGGAGGCATCCCGCCGCTTCTACATGGAGCGGCTCGGGCTGGAGCCCGCGCCGCAGAGCCCGCCCGGCGCCGTCGTCTTCCGGACCATGCCCATCCCGTTCGCCATCCGCGAGCCGGCAGTGGACCTCGCCGCCGCCAATCGCCTGGGCTGGGGCGTGGCGCTCTGGCTCAACTGCGACGACGCCGACGCGCTGTGCGCCGCATTGCGAGCGGACGGCGTGACGATCACGCAGGAGCCCTTCGACGGCCCCTTTGGCCGCACCTTCGCGTTCGTCGACCCTGACGGCTACCCGCTGACGGCGCACAGCGGAGGACGGTGAGCGGATGGATCGCTTCGAGCGGCCGAGCTCATCCTGGTGCGCGGGGCGGGCGCGCCGGACTACCTGCCGACGGCCGAGCCGCGTCTGGGCCACGCCGTCGCGCGCGCCTACGGCCTCGATCGCCCGCCATCCACGACGGACCTCACCGCGCTCACCGCCGCGTGGCGCCCCTATCGCGCGTGGGTGACCCGCTGGCAGGTGCGCATCTGGTTGATGGTGAGACTGGCGCCCCTATCGCGCGTGGGTGACCCTGCTGCTGCGCACGATGCTGGAAGACGAAACGCACGAGATCGCGGGTGGCGGCCGCCCACGGGAGATTGAGACGGAGGAGTGACCGAGGAGTGATGTCAGGTTGTCCACGGCCACCGCGCCGGACGCGTAGACCTTGGTCAGCCCGCTGCAGGTCACGGCCGGCGGCATCGGACCGCATCCATGATGGCGGGCGTCGTGATTCGTCGTCGGCGCCCGCACGTCATCGCTACCCCCTTTTTCACCCTACTCCCGCTTCTTCCGCACCATCTATGCAAAGGAAATCTATACATCGACAGGCTACAACATTTCCTCCGGCCCGGCAATCCCGGCCGGGTCCTGTTGCGGGCCGCCCGCATTGGTTCATTAAGGTATATTACTAATGTATGATAATATTATACAGATTGAGCGGCGCTTCCGGTCTATGCGTGCGCCCGGTGCGCCAGACGCATCGCGCCGATTAGGCGAGACGGATAGCCCGATTGGGGGATAGTCTGTCGCCACAACGTCGTCCATACTAGCGCGTGGACACCCTGGACGGTTGAACATGGCGCTACCGATGCGCGCCCGGCTCCGCACCAGGACGTGCTTCCAGGAGGACAACGTGCGAGAGTTGCCGACAGCCGCGCGGTGCTATCTGGTGGCCTTCGATGTCTTCGCCGTGGCAACGCTGCTCGTCCAACTGCCCCTGCTGTGGACGACTCCCGCTATCTGGTCTGTCTTTACCCTGTGGCAGGCCGCGATCTTCGTCGTGCTGACCTACCTGGCCGATCGCACGTTTCTGCGGGTGCGCGAGTCCGTGACGCACAGCGTGGATACCGTCGCGAACGTGGCCGCGATCCTGGTGCTGCCGCGGCCGTTGCCGGCGCTGGTGGCGCTGACGGTGCTCGCGATCTCCGCGACCCGCGACGAGAAGCCCCTGTACAAACACGCGTTCAACATCGCGCACGGCCTGGCGATCGTGGCGATCAGCAGCGCCGCCCTGTCCTTGATCGGACCGGCGGGGACGATCCTCGACGTGGGGAGGGTCGTGCCGGCGCTGCCAGGGCTAGCGGTCGTGCTCGCGGCCTACTACGCCCTGGACGCCGTCCCGCTGATCATCTTGCTCGCCCTGTTCGCCGGACACCAACCCTGGCAATCGGCGCGCGCGTTGCGGCAGCCGCTGTGGGCCGCGCGCCAGGCGGCCGCCCAGGCCGCCGCGCTCTGGGCGCAACTCAGCGGGGAGACCTGGATGGTCGAAATCGCCGCGGCGCTGTGCGGCGTGCTGGCGGCCGTGGTGTGGCGCCTCTCCCCGGTGCTCGCGCTGCTCCTCATCGTGCCCGTGGCGGCGCTCCACAGCACCTACAAGGTCATCGGCAAGCTGGAAAGCAGCAACCAGACGCTGGCCGAGCGGCACGCGCAACTGCAGGCGGCCACGCTGGAGACGGTGACGGCTATGGCGCGCGCGGTGGATGCCAAGGACACCTATACCCTGGGCCACTGCGAGCGCGTGAGCGCCTATGCCGGCGCCATCGGCGCCGCCCTTGGCCTGGACGCGGCCGCCGTGGCCCGCCTGCGCCGCGCGGGATTGCTGCACGATGTCGGCAAGATCGGCGTGCCCGACGCCGTGCTCCAGAAGGCTGGCCCGCTCAGCGACGACGAGTACGCCCTGATCAAGGAGCATCCCGCCATCGGCGAACGGTTGCTCTCAGGGGTAGCCGCGCTACAGGAGATCCTGCCCGCGGTGCGGCACCACCATGAGCGCTGGGACGGCACGGGCTACCCCGATCGCCTGGGCGGCGCCGCCATCCCCCTCGATGCGGTCATCCTCGCCGTGGCGGACTCGTTCGACGCGATGACCACTACCAGGACGTACCGGCCGGCCTTCCCCGCCCGCGAGGCACTGCGCCGGTTGCGCGCGGGGCGGGGGACACAGTTCGATGAGCGCGCCGTCGCCGCGTTCGAGCTGGCCATCGCGCTGGACCTGGTCGTCCTGCCCCCCTCTCCCGCGGTCGAATTGGTCACGGCGGACCATAGCGGCGAGGTCATGGCGTAAGACCAGGACGGTGTCTGCCGTGCCCCACAGCCGACGTCGATCTCCCCGCGTATGGCGAGCATCTCCCCCTTTTCGACCGCATTCCGGCTCGTGCAGCCGGGCTGTCGGCTCGAGAAGAGGTCACGGGCGAGCGGCAGGACCTGCTTGCCCGTGAGCACCAGCCCTTGCAGCACGACCGAGACGACGCCGGGCAGGTCGAAGTGGGCGGGCCTCGATAGCCAGGCCGCCCAGTTCCCGTCCCAGCCACGCCGTCAGGCCGTCGGTCAGGTGCTGCCCCAGGTGCGCAAGGAAGCCAGTGAAGCCGTCCTTGAGGGCCGTGGCCAGTTGCGCGAAAAACCCGACGGGGTTGGCCAGGATGGCGGACAGCAGGCCGCCAGTCTTATCGAGCTCGGCAGTGATCTGTGGCCCCAGCAAGTTGCGTAGCAGGGTCGTGCCCTCGGCGGTGAGCGCGTCCACGAACTGGCCCGGCAGCGTGGCGATGCCCTGCAGGCTGCGCCCGACCGCCCCGGCGAGGGCTGAGAGCAGCGAGCCCGCCGCGTCAGGACTGTCCGAGGCTGGGCCAGCGGCGATGATGTCCTGCATGGCCCAGTAGACCGCGCCCGCCGGCGCTTGCTCCAGCGGGAGCACCTGGCCGTCCAGGTGCAGCGCGACGTGGGTGGCGTGGTCCGGGGGCGCGTCGGCCAGCAGGGCGGCCGGCCGGTCGTTCAGGGTCACCAGGGCCTGCACGGCGGGGTGCGGCCAGTGCAGGTGTGACCGCACGTCGGCGATGGCGTCCGCCTCCGCGCCCGTCGGGGCGGGCGCGCCCCCGCCCGGATGCGCCCCTCCGCCCCCGTGCTTGCGCGGCGCACTGGCGGCCTGCGGCGCGGCGGCGGCGGACGCGCCTGCGTCGAGGGCGACGTCGCCGTGCCAGATCCAGCCCTCCAGGCCGCTCAGCGCCGGCTGCTCGACGCGCACGTCATACCAGCGGTCCGGGGCGGCGCCGGCGGTCGTGCCGAGCGCCAGCCCTCATTACGTACAGCCGTACCAGCAGATCGGACATAGATATATTATTCGGGAAGTTGACGCGGAGAGCGTCGGATGTCACGCTCCTGCCACGTAGCTATAACTGACCAGTGACAAGTTGCTCGACCCATCGGTCGAGATCAGAGTGCGTCGCGCGCGCTCTTTCGACGATAGCCCGTGCCTCGATGAGCGTCGGCGCCGCGATCCCTAGCTCCTCTCGTAGCCACAGGCGGTAGCGAACCGTAGACAGGTCCGGCTCTTCAGCCTCGTCCCATTCGCCGACCATCCCGAGGTACGATTGGCCCACCGCGATGAGCGTGAGGAACTCCACCAACGTGTCCGCCAACACGGTGCTGTCCACGCCCTCGTCATTGAGATAGACGAGCGGCGCGCGGTCGAGCGGGTGGCCCTCGTCGCGCCAGTAGCCGTACAGCGAGCCCGACCGATCCGTGGCGAAGATGATGAACCGACGGGCTTGGTCTGGGTAGCTGCGGAACCAGCTAGCAAGTGATTGGCGGCCGTGGGCTGTGAGGGTCAGGTCTCCTCCAAGGCTCTCGTTGCCGGTCGCCTCCGTATAGGCGCACAGACGAACGAGCAGGTCCGGTAGGGGCATGTCATCGGGGAAATTCGCGCGGAGAACCTCTCGTAGCACGGCGTCCTCATAAGCCGAGAGCTTGATCTAGCCACGCGTCGAGGTCGGGGTGCGACGCGCGTGCCCGTTCCACGATAGATCGTGCCTGGTCGAGCGTGGGTGTCTCAATCCCTACGTCCGCGCGCAACCAATCGCGATAGCGCAGGGTATCCTCGTCCGGCTGTTCGCCCTCGTCCCACTTGTCTACTAACCCGAGATACTGCTGCCCGACGGCAACGATACTCAGGAACTCCTCGAGTGTAGTGGCCAGCACCGTGTTGTCCTGGCCTTCGTCACTGAGATAGACGAGCGGCGCGCCATCGAGCGGCTGCCCGTCGTAGCGCCAGTAGCCATACATGGAGCCCGATCTGTCCCGCGCGAACACGATAAACCGATCTGCCAGCTGTGGAGCGTTCCGAGTTCCCCGTTCGAGGGAGCGGTGTCCCGTTGCAGTAAGGTACAAATCTCCACCGAGATGGTCGCTGTTCGACTCGGCAAACGTATACAACCGTGCCAATAAGGCCGGTAGGGGCACGTCGTCCGGGAAATTGGCGCGAAGCGCGGCAGATGTCAAATGTCACTTGCTCATAGGCCAACGGATTTGCGCAGCCAGGCGTCGAGATCGGGATGGCCCGCGCGCGCCCTTTCGACAATCGCGCGGGCCTGCCCCAGCGTCGGTGCCTCGATCCCCAGTTCGGCGCGCAGCCATGTTCGGTAGCGTAGGGTGTACTCGTCCGGTTCTTCCCGCTCGTCCCATTCGCCTACCAGCCCGAGGGATGGTTGTCCTACGGCAACCAAAGTCAGAAACTCTTCAAGCGTATCGGCGAGAACCGTGTTGTCCAAGCCCTCGTCGTTGAGATACACGAGCGGTGCCGCATCGAGCGGCTGTCCGTCGTACTGCCAGTAGCCGTACAATGACCGGGATCGATCAGTGGCGAAGATGACGAATTGATCGCGCAGGTTCGGCGCGCGCCGGAACCCTATGCGCAGCACCTGCTGCCCTGTTGCAGTTAATTCTAGATCCGCAGCGAGCGCATCGTCATTGGCTTCCGTGTATGCGCACAGCTGTACCAGCAGATTCGGCACGGACGCATCGTCCGGGAAAACGGTACGCAATTTGTCAGGTGTCATTTACCTATTCCTCTTCATCGGGACTACCCCTGATACGCGAGCCTATCGAGATTTTGCGCAGCGATGCGGTTCTCGCCCTCAAGGATGCGCGCCCTTACGATGCCGATCAGGCGCCTTTGGCCAGACGCTGACAGGCGCGGCAGGGCATGGATGTCTCCCCAGGCCTCCGCGTCGCTCTCCGGTCGCCGCACCACTGCCCGCATGGCTGCCACGTCTTGGGCCAAGGCCTCCTTGAGCAGGTCGATCGCGGTCGCCCGCTGTGCCGCTAGGCTTGGTCCTGCAGTGGCAACGCGAGCGACCAGACCGCTCTTATAATTAATACTAATATTAAGATTCTCACTTTACACAAAACAATTATATTATTATGCCATGGAGGCCCATGGTGGCATGGCCCGACACCTACGACTCATAACGGCTCCCTGATCCGTGCCAGTTATCGCGCAGTCATGCGCCTACCAGGTGCTCCATCCAGCCCTCGAGATCCGGGTGCGCTGCTCGTGCCCTTTCGACAATGCCCCGCGCTTGCGTGAGTGTCGGCGCCTCGATCCCCACGTCCTCGCGCAGCCATGCACGGAACAGGAGCGTGTCCTCGTCCGGTTCACTGTTCTCGTCCCACGTTTCGAACAGTCCGAGATGCCGCTGTCCGGTTGCAATCAGCGTCAGGAAATCCTCCAGCGTGCTAGCCAGCACGGTATTGTTCACCCCCGCGTCATTCAAGTAGACCAGAGGCGCGTGGTCAAGCGGCTGTCCGTCGTACCGCCAATATCCGTATAGCGACCCCGATCCATCCGTTAAAAAGACGATGAAGCTATCGATGTGCTCTGGGTAGTTGCGGAATGCTCTGCGGACAGACCTACGACCATCTTCCACCAGACTCATATCTCTACCAAGGCCTGCCAGCCCTGTTACCTCTGTGTAGTGGCACAGTCGCACGAGCATATCCGGGAGGGGTGTGTCATCCGGGAAGTTCGCGCGGAGGGCGCCAGGTGTCATGCTCCTGCGCCTATCTATACGTGACCGGTGACAAGTTGCTCAACCCATAGATCGAGGTCAGGGTGTGCATCACGCGCCTGCTCCACAATAGCGCGCGCTTCGGTGAGCGTGGGCGTGTCGACGCCTAGTTCCTCCCGCAGCCACGCCCGATACCACAGCGTATACAGGTCCGGCCCCTCATTCTCGTCCCATTTGTCGACCAACCCAAGCTGCGACTGACCAACAGCAATCAGAGTTAGGAACTCCGTAAGTGTGTTCGCCAACACCATATTGTCTATGCCCTCATCATTGAGATAGACGAGCGGCGCGCCATCGAGTGGCTGCCCATCGTAGCGCCAGTAGCCGTACAGGGAATCCGCTCCATCGCTGGCGAAGATAACGAATCGATCGAGGTGATCCGGGTAGTCCCGGAACCCGCTGCCGAGGAGTTGACGACCGTTGTCTATCAAGCCGAAGTCACCGCCCAAGCTCTCGTTGCCGGTTGCTTCCGTATATGCGCACAACTGGATGAGGAGGCTGGGCAAGGGTATGTCATCCGGAAAATTGGCGTGCAGACGCTCTGGTGTCATCCGTCGTTCCCTCGTCATTGCATTCTACGATTTGTTGTAGGTTAGCCTGTCCAAGTTCTGCCTTGAGATACGATCTTCGCCTTCGAGGATCCTTGCCCGCACCTTCTGGATCAGTCGCTCCTGTCCAGCTGGCGACAGGCGCGGCAGGGCGTGAATATCACCCCATACTTCGGGATCGCTTTCAGGTTTGTGTACAACGATCCTCATCGCCGCGACATCGGCGGCGAGTTCCTCCTTAAGCAGATTGATCGCGGCCGTACGTTGCGCGTTCACGTTTGGTCCAGCAGCAGCAACGCGTTGGACAAGCTCTGTCCTAAAAGCCTCAACAGTCGCTCTACCTTTGCCAGTGAAAGTTCGTCCCGCCTTGTGTCTATTCCTATGCAAATTAATGGCATATCCACTGCAAATTAATGGCATATCCACCATTGGACTGCTTGCCCATCACCACATTCTGGATGAACAGGGTAGCGAAGGCGGGCAGCGTGGCTACGGCCTTGAGCGACGCCGACTGCGGCTGGTGGTCGCCCGTCATGTCGTCGCGGGTCTGTTCCGGCATGTCGCCAAAGGTAGCGACCAGCCCCTCCAACTCGTACCGCTTGTCGTACGTCGTGAGCGGGACATTGGCGAGCATGCCCTTGATGAGGGTAGCCAGCCTGGTCTCTTTCTTCATGAGAGCGTTGTGGTAGGCCGCGATGGCCGCGCCGGGCTTGCCCTCCCGTCGGCCCTGCACGATGGCGCGCGCCAGCCCCGCCATCTCCACCACCAGCCGCCGCGCCGTCACCATATCGTCCGCGACATCCGTCCGCAGCCTCTGGGCCACCACCTCGTCCAGGACCGCCCGTGCCGGCTTGGAAGAGTGCCAATCGGTCGTGCGCATCTCGCACTGCCTGCACGGCGTCAGTCCTCGATCCCCAGGAGGCGCTCCAACCACGCATTGATGTCGGGGTGCGCTGCCGTGGCCCTCTCCACGATAACGCGGGCTTGGGCGAC
>JAABUQ010005769.1_pt1 | contig 19389 bp, 20 predicted proteins | sample 5560001 | NCBI WGS metagenome assembly JAABUQ01 (sample SAMN10711888, study PRJNA513371) | rock metagenome | isolation source: Antarctica rocks | place: Antarctica: Victoria Land, Finger Mt nord | collected 2015-12-18
GGCGCAGGCGGCTCGCGAGCAGGCTGCGAAGCAGGCGCGCGACTACGTCGGCAAGATCTCAGAGTCCACTGCCGTGATGTCCGATCGGCTCGATGCGATGGACGGCGAGCTGAGCGCGCTGATCGAGTCCCTGCGGACCGGCTCGAACCGGCTCAGCGCCGACCTCCAGCTGCTGGAGGGCAACCTGACCGAGGTCACCGGGGCCGTGACGCCCAGGCCTCAGTTCGAACCCGAGGCCCGCGAGTCCGTGACGGGCCACGGAGACGGCCCGCTGGAGGGCGACCTGTACGAGGAGCAGGCGAACGGCCAGTCCGCCGACATGGCCGCCGCCTACGGGGAGCCGCCGCCGGGGCCAGAGACCACGCCTGCCGGCGCGCCGGCGGCCGAGCCCGCGGGTGGGCCTCCAACCGCCACCGAACCGCCTTCACCGGCCACCGAGGCGGCGGGCGCGCAGGGACGGGCGACCGGGAGCGGATCCGATGACACCGAAGGCGCCCGCCTGATCGCTCTCAACATGGCGCTCAACGGGACTTCCCGCCAGGAGACCGACCGCTACCTGGGCGAGAACTTCCAGCTGGCAGATCGCGCCGGACTGCTCGACGAGGTCTACGCCTCGGTGGAGGACTGAGGGCCAAGGATGAGCGGGGCTGGACGCGTTTACGGGAACGTCTGTTCGCTCCACTAGACTCGCCCAATGGATCAGCTAGTCGTCTCCGGCGCCCGCGAGCACAACCTCAAGGACGTCACCGTCTCCATTCCGCGCGGGTCGTTGACCGTGATCACGGGGTTGTCGGGCTCGGGGAAGTCCTCGCTGGCCTTCGACACGATCTATGCCGAGGGGCAGCGCCGTTACGTCGAATCGCTGTCGGCGTACGCGCGGCAGTTCCTCGGGCAGATGGACAAGCCCGACGTGGACTCGATCGAGGGCCTCTCCCCCGCGATCTCGATCGACCAGAAGACGACCTCCCGCAACCCCCGCTCGACGGTCGGCACCGTCACCGAGATCTACGACTACCTGCGGCTGCTGTGGGCGCGGATCGGTCATCCCCACTGTCACGTCTGCGGGCGTCCGATCAGCGGGCAGTCGGCGGAGCAGATCATCGACCAGGTGATGGAATTGGCCGTGGGCACGCGGTTCATGGTGCTGGCGCCGATCGTCCGGGGCCGTAAGGGGGAGTACGGCAAGCAGCTCGAGGAGCTGCGCGGCGAGGGCTTCAGCCGGGTCAAGGTCGACGGGGAGCTGCGCCGGCTGGATGATCAGATCGAGCTCGACAAGAAGTTCAAGCACGACATCGCGGTGGTGGTCGACAGGCTCGTGATGAAGGGAGAGCTGCGCAAGCGGCTGGCGGACTCGATCGAAACGGCGGTGGCGCTGGCGGACGGGCTGGTCCAGATCGAGATGGTCGATGCGCCGGATGACTCGCGCGCCGCGCGGGGCGAGCGCGAGCGCACGCTGACCTTCTCGGAGAAGTTCGCCTGCCCGGTCCACGGACCGAGCCTGGTGGAGCTGGAGCCCCGGATCTTCAGCTTCAACTCGCCTCACGGAGCGTGCCCCCGCTGCACCGGGCTCGGATCCCAGATGGAGATCGATCCCGAGCTCGTCGTGCCCGACCCGACGCTGTCGATCGGCGAGGGCGCGATCGCACCGTGGGCGGTCAGTGCGTCGAACTACTACGACCAGCTCACGCAGGCCATCGCCGAGCGGTACGAGGTGGATCTGGAGACGCCCTGGCAGGACCTGCCCGCCCAGGCGCGGGACTTCTTCCTGCACGGCACTAACGGAGACCGGGTCCAGGTCTCCTACCGCAACCGGTTCGGGCGTCGCCGCTCCTACACGACGCAGTTCGAGGGGATCGTCACCAATCTCGAGCGTCGCTACCGCGAGACCGAGTCCGACCTCTCACGCGAGAAGATCGAGGAGTACATGACCCTGCGCCCGTGCCCGGAGTGCAGGGGAGCGCGGCTGCGCCCCGAGTCCCGCGCGGTGCTGGTCCAGGGGACGCCGATTCAGGAGCTCACGGCGCTCTCCTCGCGACGCGCGCTGGAATGGGTCCGCGGCCTGGAGCTGAGCGAGCACGACCGCCGGATCGTTCGCCTGGTGCTGCGGGAGATCGAAGAGCGACTGCGGTTCCTGGACAACGTCGGCGTCGGCTATCTCTCGATGAACCGCGCGGCCGCCACGCTGTCCGGCGGCGAGGCCCAGCGGATCCGCCTCGCGACCCAGATCGGCTCCTCGCTGGTCGGCGTGCTGTACATCCTCGACGAGCCGTCGATCGGGCTGCACCAGCGCGACAACGAGAAGCTGATCGCGACGCTGGAGCGGCTGCGCGATCTCGGCAACACGGTGCTCGTGGTCGAGCACGACGAGGGCACGATGCGCGCCGCCGATCACGTCGTCGACATGGGCCCCGCGGCCGGCGAGCACGGTGGTCACGTGGTGGCGCAGGGAACCGCCGAGGAGGTCGCCGCGGTGCCGGAGTCGCTCACCGGACAGTTCCTGGCGGGGACCAGGGTGATCGACACGCCGCGCCGGCGGCGCAGGCCATCGGGCTACATCGGGATCCAGGGCGCCTCGCAGCACAACCTCCAGGGGATCGACGTGAAGATACCGCTGGGAGTGATGTGCTGCGTGACCGGAGTGTCGGGCTCGGGCAAGTCCACGCTCGTCAACGAGGTGCTGTTCAAGGCGCTGGCCAATCGGCTGCACCGCGGACGGCAGCGCGCCGGCGTGCACCGCGCGATCTCGGGGATCGAGCAGCTAGACAAGATCATCTCGGTCGACCAGTCGCCGATCGGGCGCACACCGCGGTCCAACCCCGCGACGTACATCGGCCTGTTCGACCAGATCCGTGAGCTGTTCTCGAAGACCCAGGAGGCGCGGGCGCGGGGCTACAAGCCGGGCCGGTTCTCGTTCAACGTCAAGGGTGGCCGGTGCGAGGTCTGCCGCGGCGACGGCCAGATCAAGATCGAGATGCACTTCCTCCCGGACGTCTACGTTCCCTGCGAGCAGTGCGACGGCAAGCGCTACAACCGCGAAACGCTCGAGGTGCGCTTCAAGGGCAGGACGATCGCCGAGGTGCTCGAGATGCCGATCGAGGAGGCACTGGAGTTCTTCGAGCACATCCCCAAGATCCGCCGGCGGGTGCAGACGCTGAACGACGTGGGGCTCGGTTACATGCGGATCGGCCAGCCGGCCACCACCCTCTCCGGAGGCGAGGCGCAGCGCGTCAAGCTCGCCGCGGAGCTGTGCCGGGTGGCGACCGGACGCACGATCTACATCCTCGACGAGCCGACCACCGGTCTGCACTTCGCCGACATCCAGCGACTTCTGGAAGTGCTCGCCCGGCTCGTCGATGCCGGCAACTCGATCGTCGTGATCGAGCACAACCTCGACGTGATCAAGGTTGCCGACCGGATCATCGATCTCGGGCCCGAGGGGGGTGACGAGGGCGGCCGGCTGATCGCGACCGGCACTCCCGAGCAGGTCGCGCTGGTGCAGGAGTCCTACACCGGCCGGTTTCTGGAGACGGTACTGCCGGTCCGGGCGCAGAGGGGTCCCCGCCCGGCCATCCCGCGCCGCCGCGCCGCCGCCGCCGCGAGCTGAGCCAGGCTCCGCCGGCCCTTTGCGTTACGGTCGCCCTCATGCCATCGAGCCTCTCCGTGTGGGCGCAGAAATGGCGCTGGTACGAGCGCAACTCGCTGCCGTGGAATCGGGCGCGGATCCACCGGGAGATGATGCGCCGCCAGGCTTTCGTGCGCTGGCCGATCCACGGAAACGTGCTCGAGGCGCTGCGCGAGGGACGGCTCGAGGTCGGGGCTCAGACGCTGCTCGAGCCGGGCGTGTGGCTGACCGCTCCGGGATCAGCCCGGATCCGAATCGGCGAAGGCACGTTCCTCAACCTGGGCGTGATGATCGCGTCGCTCGAGCTGGTCGAGATCGGAGACCACTGCATGTTCGCCAACGGCTGCGTGATCACCGACTCCGACCACCAGTTCGACGATCCACGAGAGCCGGTGCCGTGGCAGGGCTTCACGAGCAAGGGGCCGACCCGCGTCGGGGACAACGTCTGGTGCGGAGCGCACGTGGTGATCACGAGCGGCGTCAGCATCGGCGAGCGGTGCGTGATCGGGGCGAACTCGGTCGTACGCACCGACCTCCCGCCGTTCTCGGTCGCCGCAGGGGCGCCGGCGAGGGTGCTGCGGAGAGTCGAATATTCATAGGACGGCCGAGCGACGCGGACACCGACCGCGAATTCAAGCTTGTAGCCGCCGCCATGTAGGTCCACAACGACTTGCAGGGAGCTCGCGTGGCCAAGCCGCCTCGGGAGGCGAAATGTCCATCGTCCGTCGCGCGTCCGACGAGCTTTGCCGTTGAAGATGTCGATGCTTGCGCCGCGGCCCGTCAAAGCGACGCTGATCGAGCGGGGCCTGTCCCCCGTGGACCAAAGCGTGACCACGCCTCGGGGAACGATAGGCAGACGACCCGGCGGCCGACGGGCTCTGAATGGGCGAGCGACCCCGCTACGAGTTCTTGATCACGATCCCCTCGAGGATGTTCGCCACGCGCTCGGCGGCGTCGATCGCCGCCTCCAGGCGCTCGAACAGGTCCTTCCAGCGGATCACGACCATCGGATCGATGCCGCCGTTGAACAGGGACGCCACCGCTCCGCGGGTGATCCGATCGCCCTCGTTCTCGAGCCGGTGGATCTCGACCGTGTAGGCGGAGATGTCCTTGAAGCCGCGGACGTTGGGGATCGCCTCGGCGATCTGCCCCGAGGCTGCCCTCAGGACGCCGGCCAGCTTGATCGCCTGGTCCATCGGAGCCTCGATCTGGTACAGGCCCAGGTAGTCCGCGACCTCCTCCGTGTAGTCGACGATGTCGTCGAGCGCGGAGGCGAGCACGAGAATGTCCTCGCGGTCGACGGGCGTGACGAACGTGTGGTTCAGCCGGTCATAGATGTCATGGGTGATCCGGTCGCCCTCGTGCTCGCAGTCGAGGATCTCCCGCGCGAGATCCTTGCTGTCCGGATAGTCCGACAGCATCCGATCCAGCAGCTCGGACGCCCGCAGGACGTTGTGCCCGGCCTCCTCGAACAGCTCGAAATACACGCGGTCCCGCTGAGCGAACACGTTCGAGAGACGCGGCATCACTCGATGGTAGTCCTCCGCGTGCCCTCCCGGGGGTGGCATTCTGTGATCGTCGTCACGAGATCGTCGCTTCGTCGCGATCAGGGCTCCGTCGATCGTCCCTTCGTGGCTGCTCGCGCGGACCCAAACACAGGGCGGCGAAGCCGCCCCCCTTAATCCCTCCCTCGATCGTCGCTCCGTCGCTGCTCGGGCCGCGCCTGTCGCTCGTCGAATGCCATCGTCAAGCCGCACCCAAGGCCGCCTGGAATTGCTCGAGCTCGTGGTCGTCGATCGAGTAGCTGTGCTCGGGGCCCGGGAATGCTGCGCCGCGCACCTCGGCGGCATACTGCGCGACGGCCGCGACCATCACCGACCGGACGTCGGCGTAGCGCTTGGCGAACCTCGGTGCGTGCCCGTCGTAGATGCCGAGCAGGTCGTGGAACACGAGCACCTGGCCGTCGGTGGCGGGACCGGCCCCGATCCCGATCACCGGCACCGAGATCCGGTGCATCAGCACCCGCGCGACGGCGGCCGGGATCGCCTCGAGCACGAGCGCGAAGCAGCCGGCCCGCTCGAGCGCCAGCGCATCGCCGGCCACTGCCAGCGCACGCTGCGCGGTGCGACCCTGAGCGCGGTAGCCGCCGAGCGCGGTGGCGGTCTGGGGCGTCAAGCCGACGTGTCCCATCACCGGGATCCCCGCCTGCACGATCGCCCGCGCCCGCTGCACGCTCGTGCCCCCACGCTCGAGCTTGACCGCATCGCATCCGGCCTCCTTGACGAATCGCTGCGCGGTCGCGATCGCCTGCTCGTCGGACCCCTCGTAGGAGCCGAAGGGAAGATCGCCCACGAGCAGCGGGGTCCTCAATCCCCGGCGCACGGCGCTGGCGAGCATCAACATCTCATCGACCGAGACCGGGACCGTGGAGGGGTAGCCGAGCACCGTCATCGCGCCCGAGTCGCCCACCAGCACGATGTCGACGCCCGCTTCCTGCGCGACCTGGGCGGACGGATAGTCGTACGCGGTGATCATCACGATCCGCTCACGCAGGCGCTTGCGCTCCTCCAGCCGCGGAAGCGTCATCGGCACCGGCCCATCGAGGTTCTGCGCGACCGGGCTGTGGGGAATCGTGGACATCGGCGCCTGCTCCTCTATGCGCCGGGGGCACCGACGGCGGGGCGGGCCGTGGTCTCCAGCAGGGTCGCCACCTCGCAGTCGACGCTCAGGATCTCGTTGCGGGTGCCCACGTGGACGACGCGCGGGATGTAGTGCTCGAGATCCTCGGGGTCATAGCCCGCGTAGGAGATCACGATGATCGTGTCGCCGCGGTGCACGAGCCGCGCCGCGGCGCCGTTGACCTGCATGTCCCCCGAGCCGCGCTCACCGGCGATCGTGTACGTCTCGAAGCGAGCGCCGTTGTCCACGTCCACGACCGCGACCTGCTCGAGCTCGCGGATGTCCGCCGCACCGAGCAGGTCGGGATCGATCGTGATCGACCCGACGTAGTGCAGGTCGCAGTCGGTCACGGTCGCGCGATGGATCTTCGACTTCAGCATCGTGCGCTGCACGTCAGGACCTCCGGTCGTTCGTGATCGCCGGGCGCCGGCGCGGCCGGGTTCAGCTCGATGATCTGGTTGTCGATCAGGCGTGTCGCGCCGAGCCGCACGGCAACGACGGCGAGCACGTCGCCGTCGATCCGGTGCACCGGCGCCAGGGTGTCGGCCGATACGAGCTCGAGGTACTCCGGCTCGAGCTCTGACGCGCTCAGCTCCGAGATCGCCCCGGCGGTTGCCGCGGCCGGGTCGCGCTCTCCGGCGGCAACGGCCTCCTGCACGGCGCCCAACGCCCGGTGAAGCGATGCCGCCCGGATCCGCTCAGCCGGCGACAGGCGCGCGTTGCGGCTCGAGATCGCGAGCCCGTCGGACTCGCGCACCGTGGGACAGACCACCACCACCAGCGGGATGTCGAGGTCGCGCACCAGACGCTCGATCACGACCGCCTGCTGGACGTCCTTCTGGCCGAAGTAGGCGACCTGGGGCGCGACCAGGTTGAACAGCTTGGTCAGGACCGTGGTGACGCCGTCGAAGTGCGCGCCTCCGCGATGGGCTCCCTCGAGCGAGTGGCTCACTCCTGCAACCGAGACCGTGGTGGCGAAGCCTGTCGGATAGACCTCCTCCACCGTCGGCGCGAACAGGTGATCGACGCCCGCCGCGGCGGCGAGCGCCGCGTCGCGCCGCTCGTCACGCGGGTAGCCTTCTAGGTCGGCCGGGTCGCCGAACTGAATCGGGTTCACGAACAGCGACACGACCACCTCGTCGCAGTCCTCGCGGGCCCGGCGGATCAGCGACAGATGGCCGTCGTGAAGCGCACCCATCGTGGGGACCAGGCCGACGACCCGCCGATCGCGGTGGGCCTCGGCCAGCGCCGCGCGGAGCTCGGCAACTGTACGCAGCATCCTCACGCCGGCGCTCCTCCCGCCGGAGCGAGTGCTGTGTCGGGTGGCTTGGGGTGCAAGGGCCGTTCCAGTTCTCGCATCGGAGATACCGGTCGGTGGTTCAAGGAAAAGGAGATCTGGGTAAAGGGTCCGTCCCGGCTGAGGTGACGGCCTGATCGCGATGATAGCCGTCTCGTGCCCCGGTTACCATCAGGGCGATGAACAGCGTCGGCGACCGCCGTGAGCTGCTGAAGGCCGTCTACGAGCAGGCTCGAGGCTGCGTTCGCTGTCCGCTGCACAAGACGCGGACCACGGTCGTGTTCGGCGCCGGTAACGCCGACGCCGAGCTGATGTTCATCGGTGAGGCCCCGGGCGCCACCGAGGATCGGACCGGGCTGTCGTTCGTGGGACAGGCCGGCAAGCTGCTCGACAAGCTGCTCGGGGAGATCGGAATCGAGCGCAAGGACGTGTTCGTGGCGAACACCGTGAAGTGCCGTCCCCCGGACAATCGCGATCCCCACCCGCACGAGCTCGACGCCTGCGCCGAGTACCTGCATCGCCAGGTCGACCTGATCGAGCCGAGTGTGATCTGCACCCTCGGTAACTTCTCGACCAAGCTGATGCGCAGCGACGCCACCGGGATCTCCCGGCTCCACGGCCAGGAGGAGGTGCGGGTGATCGGATCACGCGCGGTCCGGCTGTATCCGCTCTACCACCCGGCGGCGGCGCTCTACACGCAGGCGACGCTCGAGATGCTGCGGGCCGACTTCCACCGCATCCCCCAGCTGCTGGCACTCGGGGCCCCCGCGCAGCCCCCGCCGATCGAGCCGATACCCGAGGCGGAGGATGTGGTGGCTGCGCCCGAGGATCCCGTGCCGCCGGCGACCGGCGGGGACCCGGCACCGACCACGCCGCAGCTGGGCCTGTTCTGAACGGGGCCCTGGCGGACAGAGAGAGCGAGCGATTGCGCCAGCGGCTCAGGCAGCCCGGGTTGCTGGCGAGGAGCGGCGACTGACGGGTCGGCCCTACGCCGGCTCCGGACTGACTGCCGTGGCGGGCGCTCCGCTGTCGCGTCGCAGGGCAAGCGCGAACGCGACCAGCGCCCCGCCCGCCTGCACGGCGAGTACGACGGCGGCAAACCCCGCAGGCTGGTTCGGGGCCTGGAGCAGGAACACCGGCTCGGCAACCGCGACTGCACCCATCGCGACCAGGAACCAGGTCCGCTTGAGCGCGAGCATGTACTGGATCGCCAGATAGGTGGCGGCGAGCACGGTGAACGCCGCTCCCAGCGGCAGCAGCGAGGGGTAGGCAGAGGTGCGGTTGGCGCCGAAGGCCAGACGCAGCAGCAGCTTGGGCTCGAAGCCGAAGATCAGCAGGCAGGGGACCGCGCACACGAAGATGATCGCCAGCGTCTGAACGAGCACCGGACGCGTGTCCTCCCCCGCGGCCCGGCGGCGCGAGACCTCGGGGACCAGGTAGAACCCGGCGCCCATCGCCACCCAGATCAGGACCTTGGCGGCCGTGGCGGTGACGGCGTACGAGCTGGCGACGTTCTTGCCGAATTGGTGCTTGGCGGCGATCACGTCGATGTTCTGCAGCACCGCGATCACGATCAACGCGGCGATCGGCGCCCACGCATGCTTGACGTGGGTCCACAACCCGTGTGCCGCGGTGGCCACCGCACTTGGGGCTCGAGGGGCCACGGCGCTCGGAGCTCCGGCGCCCACCCCGCTCGCCAGCACCCGGCTACGCAGCCGCCACGCGCAGTAGGCGGACATCGCGACATACGAGAGCAGCGACCCGAGATACGCGCCGGCCACCGAAAGGCCGGCCAGCACGAGCGCCGCGCCCAGCACGAGACGAGCTGCCTGCTCGCCGATCAGGCTGAGCCCGACGCTCTTGTAGTCGCCGATGCCCTGCAGTGCGCCGCGGAGGATCGACACCTGGAGGTACATGCAACCCGCCGGCAGACCGACAGCAGCTGCCCACTCGTCACCCGGAACGCCCACGAGTGACGCGATCTGGTGGCGCAGCAGGATCGAGACGACGGTCAGCACCAGCGTGAACCACAGCAACGACTTGGTCCAGCCCTCGAGCGTAGCGATCAGGCCCTTGCCGACACCCAGGTGTCCGAGCACCCCCTCGCGGGCCGTTGCCACCTGCATCGCCTGGCCGGCAACGGTGAGGATCAGGAGATAGCTGATCAGCGCGCCGAGCGAGCCATAGTCGTCGATCAGCCGCGAGAACACGAACACCGAGCCGAGGGCGATCACGTTCATGACGATCATCGCGCCGGCAAGCCCCGCCGCCTTGGCGGTGTCGGAGCCCCGAAGCTCCGCGATCGACGGTCGGCGGCGCCTCAGGGCGGCAAAGCGGCCCGTGCCCGGTTTACTCGCGGGAAGGCTCATCGCACCATGACGGTACCGGAAGGCTCGGACGCGGCACCGGAAGGCTCGGACGACCGAGTCCTTCTCTACAGTGTCGCATCAGCGATGCCCCGTCCTCATCCAGCGGCGATCCTGATCGCCTGTGCCGCGTTTCTCGGCTCCGGTGGTACGGCGCTCAGCGCGGGCCTGGTGAGGACGGATCTGCGGCTCGTCCCGAGCGCGCACTACGTCTCGCTCGCCCATCCGCGGGGGGGATCCCGCCAAGCCCGCGCCGCGAGCCTGACCCCGATGCCCCCCGTCCCCCTGCCGCGTCGTGTCGCCCCGCACCCGCCGCGCAGTCACACGCCGAGTCCGGCGACTCCCCCGGCCACCGGACCCGGGTCCGAGCCCCCGTCCGCGCCGAGTAGCCCGTCCTCCGCGTCGATCGGCCGGCTCCCACGCACGGGCACCAACGTCGCGCTCGAAACGCTGATCGCGACGGGGCTGCTCGCCGTGGGAGCGACGCTGAGGATGCGCGCCGTACGCCGGCGTTCGCGCCACCCCGCCGGCAGCGCTTACCGGCGCTAGAGGACGCGCGCGTGCCGCGCCGCAACGAGGTCACCCGCGAGCGCTACGAGACCACCAGCACCTCGCAGACGGAAGCGCTCGGCGCCGGTCTCGCGGCGACGCTGAGCGCCGGAGAGGTGGTGCTCGTCGAAGGTGAGCTCGGCGCGGGAAAGACGACCTTCGTGCGTGGCGCATGCCGCGCGCTCGGCGTGCGGGGGCCGGTCACGAGCCCCACGTTCACGATCGGGCAGCGCTACCCGGCGCCTGTGCCCGTTTCCCACGTCGACCTCTTCCGGGTTCCCGGGCTTCGCGGCGAAGACCCGGACCTGCTCGCCGACTATCTCGGCCCGGACACGATCGCGTTCGTGGAATGGCCTCGAGGTGAAGAGGATGTACTCGCCGGCCTGGCCAGGATCGCCGCCCGGGTGCGGATCGCCCACGGAGGAGGCGATCGCCGCGTGGTGGAGATCGCATCGAGCGGCACGGCGACCGCGTGAGCATGGTCGAGACCGCATCGAGCGGCACGGCGATCGGGTGAGGATCCTCGGGTTCGACACCGCGACGCGCGCGACCGCCGTCGCGCTGTGCGACTTCGACGTCGCCGGATCCACACCGGACGCCGGACCGAACCCGGATGCGTCGCTGAGCGGGGCGGTCGAGCTCGAAGCGCGCGACGATCCTCGCCCGGGCGAGCGTCCACGGCACGCCACGCGGCTGATGGCGTCGATCGTGGAGCTGCTGCACCGAGCGGGCATGGAATGGGACGAGGTCGACCGGATTGCCGTCGGCGTGGGCCCGGGGAGCTTCACGGGACTGCGGATCGGGGTCGCGACCGCGCGAGCGCTCGGCCAGGCGAGGGCGATCGAGCTCGTCGCGGTCTCGACGCTCCAGTCGCTGGCTCTTGGCGCGCGGCCTCACGCGCTGTCGGCGGGCACGGACGCCGTCCTGGCGGTCCTCGACGCCCGCCGCGGAGAGGTGTTCGCCGCCGGCTGGAGCCTCGAGATGCAGCCGCTGCTGGCTCCGCGGGCGCTGACGCCGCAGGCGCTCGCCGAGCTGCTCGGAGAGCTCCCCGCGCCGGTGCTGACCGTCGGCGACGGGGCGATACAGTTCAGGTCGACCCTCGGGTGCTCCGGGGAGCAGATCCCGGAGGACGACTCAGAGCTTCACCGGGTCACCGCGATCAGCCACTGCCGCCTGGCGCGCACGGCGCGCGCGAGTGCTCCCGATGAGATCCTCCCGGACTATCTCCGTCTGCCCGACGCGGAGATCGCCCGTCGCGCAGCGGGCCCCAGATGACGACCAAGCCCTTCACGATCCGCACTCTGTCCTATTCCGATCTCCCGCAGGCGATGGCGATCGAGCGGCGCTGCTTTCCGACGCCGTGGTCGCTGGCGATGTTCCTGCTGGAGCGCTCCAGGCCGTCGAGCATCTACCTGGCCGGCACGGAGCACCAGCGGCTGACCGGGTACCTGATCTGCTCGCGCTATGACGGGGCGTGGCACCTGATGAACCTGGCCGTCGACCCACCCGCCCGGCGGCGGGGCCTCGCGCACGAGCTAGTCGAGCGGATGCTCGAGCGCGGAAGCTCAGATCAGCTCTACATGCTCGAGGTGCGAACCTCGAACGCCGGCGCGATCGCCCTGTACGAGAGGTTCGGCTTTCGCCCCGCCGGTATCCGGCCCGGCTATTACAGCGACACCGGTGAGGACGCGATGATCATGCTGCGCCCGGCGCGGACACGCTCGAGCACCGGGACGCCGGGATGATCCTGGCGCTCGAGACGAGCTGTGACGACACCTGCGCCGCCGTCGTCACAGCGGACGGTGAGATCCTCGCGAACGTGATCTCCTCGCAGGGCATCCACGACCGCTACGGCGGCGTCGTGCCGGAGATCGCCTCACGCCACCATCTCGAGCTGATCGGAGCGGTACTCGACGACGCGCTCACCCAGGCTCGAGCATCGCTGCCCGAGCTTCAACTGGTCGCGGTCACCCGGGGTCCCGGACTGGTAGCGGCGCTGCTGGTCGGCGTCGCGACCGCCAAGGCGCTAGCCGGCGCCCATCGCCTCCCGCTCGCCCCCGTCGATCACCTCCATGGCCACGTCGCCGCGAGCTTTCTCGGCCCCGCCCCCTTCGCGCCGCCGTTCCTGAGCCTCGTCGCGAGCGGAGGCCATACGCTGCTGGCCTGGGTGGGTAATCGCGGGCCGGGCTTTCAGATCCTCGGCCAGACGCTCGACGACGCCGCGGGCGAGGCCTTCGACAAGGGTGCGCGCCTGCTCGGCCTCGGATACCCGGGCGGGGCGGCGCTCGAGCGCCTGGCCCGTGATGGCGACCCGAACGCGTTCTTGTTCCCGACCGGCCACCGGCTCTCGGGACTCGACTTCTCCTTCGCCGGGCTGAAGACCGCGCTGCTCTACCGGGTGCGCGACCTCGGCGAGCGGCAGGCCGCCAGCTGCCGCGCCGACCTGGCCGCCTCCTACCAGCGCGCGATCGTCGAATCGCTCGCGCTGCGCGTCGAGCGGGCGCTTACGCAGACCGGGCTCCGCCGGCTCGCGATCGGCGGGGGCGTGGCCGCCAACGCGGCTCTGCGCGAGCGTCTGGCCGGGCTCGGCGTCGAGCTCGATCTGCCACCGAGAGAGCTGTGCACCGACAACGGCGCGATGATCGCCAGCGCCGCCCGCTACGTCGACGCGCTCCCGTATCCCGACTACCTCGAGCTCGACGTGTACGCCACCGGCGAGCGCGAGCGCGAGCTGGCGCTGGCCGCGGGATGAGGACGGTCGTCCTCTACGAGCGCGAGGGCTGCTGTCTGTGCGACGACGCACGCGCGATCCTCGAGCGCGTGCGGTGCAGAGCGCCGTTCACGCTCGTCCGGCGCGACATCGACGAGGACGACGATCTGCACCGCGCCTATCTCGAGCGGATCCCCGTCGTTACCCTCGACGGAGTGGAGGCGTTCGAGCTGTTCGTGGACGAGGCCGAGCTCGAGCGCAGGCTCGGTAGAGTGCCTACCGGATGAGCTCCACGGTCGGCCCCGACCCGTCTCTCACCCAGCCGGGCGACGACGAGCCGGGGGGGGACCGCTCCGGCGCCGACAGGCCGGTGGAGAAGCTGTCACTAGGCGTCGCCGCACGCCTGTCGCGTTACCTGCAGGTGCTCACCCAGGCGCGCAAGATGGGCCGGGAGACGATCTCCTCGCAGGAGCTGGCCGACTACACGCACGTCAACTCGACCCAGATCCGTCGCGACCTCTCGGGATTCGGGAAGTTCGGCAAGCGGGGGGTCGGCTACAACGTCGAGTCGCTGGTCAGTCAGATCCGCAAGATCCTCCGCACCGCCGGTCAGCACAACATCGCGCTGTTCGGTGCGGGACACCTGGGGACGGCGATCGCCACCTCCGACATCTTCGCCGACCACGGCTTCCGGGTGGTCGCGGTGTTCGACGTTGACAGCAAGCGGGTCGGCACCGCGATCGGGCCGCTGCGAGTGCGCCACAACTCCGAGCTGCGCGCAGTCGTCGAGCAGGAGGACATCGTCGTGGCCGTCCTCGCGGTGCCCTCCGGGGCGGCCCAGACCCTGGCGGACGAGCTGGCCGACGCGGGTGTGAAGATCGTATTCAACTACTCCGATGCCCTGCTGCAGGTCCCGCCCGAGGTCACGGTGCACACGTCGAGCCCCGCGGTCGACCTGCTCTGCGCGCTGTACTTCTACCTCACCTAGCGCGATCTGGCCGGCCGGAGCACCGCGATCGTGGATCTCGACCTGAACGCCGCCCACGCGACATTCGAGCACTCGACCGATTTCACCGTGGGGATCGAGGAGGAGTTCGCCGTGCTCGACCCCTCCGACAACGGGCTCATCGGGCGGTTTCAGCAGCTCATGGACGCCGCGGCCACCGACCCGGTCCTCTCGACCTCGATCGCCGGCGAGCTGATCGCCTCCGAGATCGAGATCCGGTCCGGGCGCGGCGCGGACCTGGCGGCGGCGAGCGCCGCGCAGCGCGAGAACCGGCGGCGACTGTTCGCGCTGGCGGCCGACCAGGGCCTCGCCCTGGGCGCGACCGGCACGCATCCCTGGTCTGACTACCGCGAGCAGAAGATCATCCAGACCGAGCACTACCGTCGCTTGGACGAGGGACTCAAGTACGTCGCCTGGCGCAACAACACGTTCTCGCTCCACGTGCACGTCGGGATCCAGGGCGCGGACCGGGCGGTGCTCGTGTGCGACCGCCTCCGCGCGGTGCTGCCGCTGCTGCTCGCGATCTCGGCGAGCTCGCCGTTCCTGGACGGGCGCGACTCCGGTCTGCACAGCGCGCGCACGCAGATCTTCACGCGCAGCTTCCCGCGCTGCGGGATCCCCGACGCATTCGGAGCCTGGGACGCGTTCGCCGACTACATCGACTTCCTGGTGGGCACCGAGTCGATCGTCGAGTACACCCAGGTGTGGTGGTCGATCCGCCCCCACCTCGGCTTCGGGACCGTCGAGGTCCGGATCTGCGACGCACAGTTCACCGCCGGCGAGTCCGATGGGCTCGCCGCGCTGATCGTCGCCTGCGTCGCGCAGGCGGCTCGCGACCTCGACGATGGCCGGCCGGCCGAGGACCTGCCCGGGCGGATGCTCGAGGAGAACCTGTGGCGGGCGGTGCGCTACGGGCTCGACGGCGAGCTGCTCGATCTGGGGCGGGGCGAGCGCTACCCGGCGGCATCGGCGCTGGAGCGGCTGCTGCGCTGGTGCGCACCCGCCCGGGCGGAGCTGGGGATCGAGGTCGCGCTCCCAGCTCTCAACGGCGCCCAGCGCCAGCGGCGGATGAGCGAGGCGGGGATGACCCCGCGCGAGGTCTTCGCGGCAACCGTGCAGGAGACCCGCGACACGTATGCTGAGGGGATCGGAACCACGGCGGAGGGGTTAGGGTCCAGATGAGCACGACAGAGCCAGAGCCGACCGAGGCGGAGCTGCGGGCTGCTTACGAGGCCGAGATCAAGAAGATCCGGGTCGAGCAGGTGCTGCTCGAACAGGTGGTCACGCTCGTCAACCTCGGGATGAGGCGAACGGGCCTGTCCCCCGGAACCGAGGGAGAGCGCGACCCCGAGCAGGTCAGAATGGCGATCGACGCGATCCGCGCCTTGCTGCCCCTACTCGAGCAGTCCGCGCCCCAACAGATCCCCCCGATCCGAGACGCCCTCTCCCAGCTGCAGTTCGCGTTCGTTGAGATGGGACGGGTTGGAGGCCAGGCCGGCGAGGGCGCGCCGGCGACTCGGTCCGGGCCCGAGCCGTCCAAGCCATCACCCGAGCCGGCGACCCCACCGGAGGCGCCCAAGCCCGGTCAGCCCGGGCCGGCGCAGAGCAGCGGACGGCTGTGGATCCCCGGCCAGTAGCCGGTGAACTGACGTAGCGCGGCCGGGGCCGGTACACTTCCGCGCCGTCTGGGTCTCCGCTCGGCCAACCGGGTGGCGGCCCTTTTGCCGTTCCTGGCGGCGCTAGAGCGCGCCCTCCCCCCGAACTAACCGCTTTCCGGAGGATCTTCTTGTCGAGCTTTCTGACGCACCATGGCGTCGTGGTCGCGCTGGTCTGCGCCGGCGCCGCAATCCTCTACGGCGCCCTCACCTCGCGTGCACTGCTCGCACTTTCGCCTGGCAACGAGCGCATGCGCACGATCTCCGCCGCGGTGCAGGAGGGCGCCTCCGCCTACCTGAACCGCCAGTACACCACGATCGCGGCCGTCGGCGTGCTGCTGTTCATCGCGCTGATCCCGATCCAGAACATCCGCGTCGCGATCGGGTTCGCGATCGGAGGCCTGTTCTCGGCATCGGCCGGCTACATCGGCATGAACGTGTCGGTGCGGGCCAACGCGCGCGTGGCCGAGGCCGCCCGCGGCGGCGTCGCGGGCGCACTCGACGCGGCGTTCCGCGGCGGGGCGGTCACCGGGATGCTGGTCGTCGGGCTCGCCCTGATCGGCGTGGCGGGCTATTACGGCATCCTCACGGCGGTCGCGGGCGAGACCCAGCGCCACGCCGTCGACGCGCTGATCGGCCTGGGCTTCGGCGGCTCGCTGATCTCGGTGTTCGCCCGCCTCGGCGGGGGAATCTTCACCAAGGGTGCCGATGTCGGCGCCGACCTGGTCGGCAAGATCGAGGCCGGCATCCCCGAGGACGATCCCCGCAACCCCGCGGTGATCGCCGACAACGTCGGGGACAACGTCGGCGACTGCGCCGGGATGGCCGCCGACCTGTTCGAGACCTACGCGGTGACGGCGGTCGCGGTGATGCTGCTGGGCGTGCTGCTGTTCCGCGAGCAGTCCTCGGTCGCGCTCTACCCGCTCGTGCTCGGCGGCGTGTCGATCATCGCCTCGATCATCGGCACGTTCGCGGTCAAGTCGAAGGTCGGCAACGTCGAGCGCGCGCTCTACCAGGGGCTTGCGCTGTCGGGCTTCCTGGCGGCGCTCGCGTTCATCCCGGTCACCAAGTGGCTGATGGACGGGGTCACGTTCAACAAGTCGGGCGCCGCCGGGCCGCACTGGTGGAAGTTCTACCTCTGCGCGCTGATCGGGATCGGCGTCACCGCGTTCCTGTTCGTGATCACCGACTACTACACCTCGACGCGGTTCTCGCCGGTCAAGAAGACCGCGGGAGCGTCACAGACCGGTCACGCCACCAACATCATCCAGGGCCTCTCGCAGGGCTATCAGGCAACCGCGCTGCCGGCCCTGGTGCTGGCGATCGGCATCTTCGGCGCCTGGAAGCTCGCCGGCGGCGGCGGGCCGGGGATCTACGGAATCGGCGTCGCGGTGATGGCGCAGCTGTCGCTCACCGGGCTGATCGTCGCGCTCGACGCGTTCGGTCCGATCACCGACAACGCGGGCGGAATCGCCGAGATGGCCGAGCTCCCAGAGGAGGTTCGGACCGTCACCGACAAGCTCGACGCGGTCGGCAACACGACCAAGGCGGTCACCAAGGGGTACGCGATCGGCTCTGCCGCGCTCGCCGCGCTGGTGCTGTTCAACGCCTTCCAGCAGGAGCTCACCGGCCGGGGCAAGAACGTCGATTTCGGGATCGGCAGCCCCCCGGTCCTGATCGGCCTGCTGATCGGCGGCCTGATGGTCTATCTGTTCGCCGCCCTGTCGATGGAGGCCGTGGGGCGGGCGGGGAGCGCGGTGGTCGAGGAGGTCCGCCGCCAGTTCCGCGAGCACCCCGGGATCATGGAGGGCACCGAGCAGCCCGAGTACGGCACCTGCGTGAGCCTGGTCACCAAGTCCGCCCAGCGGGAGATGATCATCCCGGCGCTGATCCCCATCGTCTTCACGGTCATCGTCGGATTGGTCAGCATCCAGGCACTGGGCGGCCTGCTGATCGGCGTGATCGTGGTCGGCGTGTTCGTGGCGATCTCGATGACCGCCGGCGGTGGAGCCTGGGACAACGCCAAGAAGCTGATCGAGGACGGCGCCTACGGCGGCAAGGGCTCGGAGGCGCACGCGGCGGCGATCACCGGTGACACGGTCGGCGATCCGTTCAAGGACACGGCCGGACCGGCGATCAACCCGATGATCAAGGTCGCCAACATCGTCGCGCTGCTGATCATTCCGCTGATCACCTAGCTCCACTCGCGGCCGGCGCCCGCCGCCTGACCCATCCGGTGAGCAGCTCGATTGCCCTCGTTCGCTCGCCGCTCTACGCGCTGGGGATCGTGATCGCGCTGATCTCGTGGGCGCGCACTCGCCACTATGACCCCTCGACGCTGGCGGTCTACGTCGGAGCGCTGAGCGTCATCGGCGCGATGATCGCGGCGCGCTCGGGTAGGGGAACCACGTTGGCCGTCACCGCCGGGTTGCTGTGGGCGGCGTCTGACACCTACTGGCCGTGCGGGTGCTGGCATTTGCCCTCGTGATCGTCGCCCCGGCGCTCACTCCACACGCCGATGCGCGCCGCATCGCGCCATAAACCCCTAGAGTCCAGCCCATGCTGATCCTGATCGTGGGAGCCGGCCGCGTGGGATCGGCGGTGGCCAAGCGCGCGCTCGCGGCCGGGCACGACGTTTCGGTGCTCGACAGCGATCCGCTCTCGCACGAGCGGCTCGACAAGGACCAGTCGACGACCTGGGAGGACTCCGGCGGACGGTTCACGGTCAGCACCGCCCTCGAGGTGGAGGGCCTGATCGAAGCGGGCATCGGCGAGGCCGACGTGTTCCTCGCGGCGGCCCGCGGCGACAACACGAACATCGTGATCGCCCAGATCGCTCAGAAGCGCTTCAACGTCAAGCGGGTGGTGGCGCGGATCTCCGACCCCGGTCGCGCCGCCTGGTACTCCGAGCAGGGCCTGCACACGATCTGCCCGACGAAGGAGGCGATCGACCAGGCCGAGCGGGTGGCGCTCGGAGTGATGAGGGAGCGTCGGGCTTCGCGTCCGACGGCGCCATGAGGGAGGACCCGAATCCATGTACGTGATCATCGCCGGGGCGGGCAAGGTGGGGCTGAACCTCGCCCGCGAGCTGGCCGCCAAGGACCGGGAGGTCACGCTGATCGAGTCCGATCACGGCCGCTACCGGGTGGTCGAGCAGGAGCTCGAGCACGTCGTGCACTACGGCGACGCGACCGAGCTGTGGGTGCTCGAGCGCGCCGGGATTCAGCGTGCCGACCTCGTGATCGCCGTCACCGGCTATGACCAGGTCAACATCGTCATCTGTCAGGTCGCCAAGGAGAAGTACGGGTGTCAGCGGATCGTCGCGCGCGTGAACAATCCGCGCAACCTCGAGCACTTCAAGCTGCTCGGGATCCAACCGGCGGTGTCCGCGACCGATTTGATCCTGCGCCTGATCGAGCACGAGGTGCCCGAGTACGGCCTCGTCCAGCTGCTGGCGCTCGAGGAGGAGCACCTGGAGATCATCGAGGTCGAGGTCGAGCAGGGC
>JAABUQ010005770.1_pt1 | contig 19383 bp, 16 predicted proteins | sample 5560001 | NCBI WGS metagenome assembly JAABUQ01 (sample SAMN10711888, study PRJNA513371) | rock metagenome | isolation source: Antarctica rocks | place: Antarctica: Victoria Land, Finger Mt nord | collected 2015-12-18
CCGAATTGATGTGTTTCCTTGTTCGTACGCTTTGACTACTTTTTCTCGAAAGTCAATAGAGTAAGGTTTCATTGTCCCAGTTAATCTACTAGTTTAGTGTACTCTATGTACATGAAATTTGCTGTATAGAGCCAGCTATATCTGCTAGCAATAACAGCTCTGAATTTCTTTAGAGATCAGATCTCAACTCTTGGACAAGAATTAATGGTTGACGGTTGGTGGCATCCAAACCTAAGCGATTTCAATAACATAGGCTCAATAGGGGAAATAAACGTCAGCTAATGAATATTAGTAGCTAACCTTATATGGGCGAATGGCAGCAATCTCAACAGCGTTCCCCTAACTAATAAATTTCGTACCACTAATTGCACCATATAACGGCTATACAGTCACCATCGCTACTACTCTTGGTCCCCTATCTCTTCGACCCTCCTTTGAAAGGTTACATTAATCGTGGCACTTGGTATTGCTAAGTTAGCATGGCTTTTCTGAGTCAACCAGTATTTTCTTAAAAAGTTCATCAGAAAAACACGAACTGATCGCTGTACAACAGGAAAACCGGAATAGAGATAAGGCTCTACTGACAAAAGTAGTATATTATTTTTGCCAAACTAGTGGTATAAATACGTAAACTTTGCGCTTTGGGCTCTATTAAAATGTATATTTAAACACTTCGCCTTACTTTTACAATTCTCGCTCCAATGGTTACTTAGAAGTCAATTCTGAGTTGGTTACAGTGGTATCGGGACTAAACTTAATAAAAGTAGTGCCTTTCGATAAAGATTTCATGTAGCTACTGGCAGTTCTCCCTAAACTCGGAATAAAGTGAAGTTCAATCCCAGCCTAGAAACTTCTTGAGTCTTCTTGAAACTAAGTTAGTTTCTTATACTTTTCCCTTAACATTCAATACTTCTGAAATAAACCATTATGAGTGATATCTGCCCTATCAAAGGAATTGATCACTTGGAATTTTATGTCGGCAATGCTAAGCAAGCAGCTACCTTTTATTCAAAGTGTTTTGGATTTACCAACACGGCGTATCAGGGACTAGAAACAGGCGAACGTAAAGTGACTTCCTATGTAATGGAACAGGGAGAGATTCGCTTTGTCTTGAGTTCAGCCTTGAGTTCAGAGCATCCGATCTCTCAAAGCGTTTTGAAACATGGAGACACGATAGCCATTGTTGCCCTAGAAGTCTCAGGTGCAGCCAGTGCTTATAAGCAGGCAGTTGCACGAGGCGCAATTGGAGCGATTCCACCGACTGAACAGGAAGATGGAAATGGCGTGTTGCGGTTTGCGGCCATTCATGCCTACGGTGATACATTAATTAAATTCGTCGAGCGCAGCGATTACCCTAGCATCTTTGCACCCGGTTTCGTTTCCCGTTCTTCAGCACCAATCAATTCAACTGGCTTGAAGCGCATTGATCATGTTGTTGGCAATGTTGAACGAGGTGCAATGGATAAATGGGTTGATTTTTTTGTCAAAACACTAGGATTTGATTTGCGGATGCATTTTGATGATCGCGCTATCGCAACCGAATATTCTGCCCTGATGTCAAAAGTGCTGCAAAACGGTACTCAGACGATCCTCAACATTAATGAACCGGCAACTGGTCGGCGTAAATCTCAAATTGAAGAATATCTAGAGTATCACAACGGAGCGGGAATCCAACACGTCGGCCTAGCGACTGATAATATTGTTCAAACGGTTATCCAACTGAAACAGTCAGGGGTTGAATTTCTTCCCATTCCCAAGACCTATTACGAAGATCTGGAAGATTGGGTTAGGGAAATTGATGTCCCGATCCAGCAACTGGCAAAGTTGGGTATTTTGGTTGATCGCGATCAGGACGGCTACCTACTGCAACTTTTTACAAAACCCGTTGGCGCTCGACCTACACTATTTTTTGAAGTTATCGAACGACACGGTTCACGGGGATTTGGGGCAGGCAATTTTAAATCTCTGTTCATTGCCCTGGAGCGAGAACAGGCAGCACGGGGGAATCTATAAAACAAGGATTACCCTCAATTGACTGGTATTATCATGATTCTAACTGAGAAGCCCCGACAGCTTGAGCAGACCTTAGAGAGTCCCAAACAATGAAATCTCAGATATTCAAGCGGTACTGCAAAGGCTCTCAACAAACCACTTACACAGAGCGGGGAGAGGTTATTGCCTAAACTGATTCAGACGCTCAACTTGAGCTTCAACTTTTGCCATAATCTTCTTAGTCAGTTTGAGAGTAATCCATTAAAAAAATGATTCAAGCGCATGAGCTTGAAACTGACGCCAGCCCAGTTTCAAGCTCATCCACCAAAAACTGAACATCATTGAGCAAATTGGGGAGAGCTTCCTTCGTTCGCTTAAGTAAGGTGGTTGTCTAGACATAACACAGTAGCAACTATATCCTCAATAAAATTACCGCTGCCTCTGCTCTAAATACAAGCGGAATTTTACTGATATTTTTGCCTGCCTTTACTCTTCAATATTGCTCCATTTCCGTAAATGCACGGTGGTTATAAGATAATTCATGTTTTCGTGAAATTATAGCTTCATTTGATGAAACATTAATATTTTATTTATCTTGACATTTTATCAATATCTGAGTTAAAACCGTCTCTAAGACAGGTGTTTTTCTAGATAGATTCCAATGTTTTAAGCAGTGTCTAAACAGTAAAGGGCTGCAGGTCAAGATAGCAGTGTTCTTGAGATGCAAGTAAATAAAATCTATAGAGGTCAAAATGAAGTTTGAAAAAGGCGTTCAAGCCTTATCACTTAGCGAGAACCGCAAACAATCAGATAAATTGGTGTTGGTCGACATAAATGAATTCGACGAGCCTAAGAAAAGAGGATTGAATCTGCGTCCGCTCTGGAGAACTATTCGGCGGAATGCCTTTTTGATTACTAGCATCACAACTATAGTAGGCAGTGTAAACTTTTTACACTTGAGCTTAACCTCCTCGCACAGTTACGAAGGTAAGTTTCAACTTTTAGTCGAGCCTATAACCTCTGAAGCAAAGTTTACTGACCCTTCTGTGCTTTCTCGTGAGCAAGGAGTTTCTACAACTAACGAAATAGATTATCCAACTTTACTTCAGGTCTTAAAGAGTCCTGAACTGCTGTCTAGGATTACTAAGCGGATTCAAGCCCGCTATCCCGACATTAGCTACAGCTCACTCAGTAAAAATTTAGTGGTTCAACGTATCGGAACAAACTTGCTTGATTCGACCAAGCTCTTAGAAGTTCGTTACGAAGGAGAAGACCCAAAAAAAGTACAATTTGTCTTAAAAGAACTCGTTAATGGCTATTTAAAGTACAGTCTTGAAGATCGAAAAACTCACATAAACGCAGGGGTTAAGTTCATTGAAGATCAACTTCCTAGTTTGCAACACCAAGCCAATAGTTTGAAGAGAGAGTTGCAAGCGTTTCAAGAGCGGTATAAGCTGAGTGATCCTGCAAGTGAGAGCACAGAGTTATCTAAGCAGGCTAGTGAAATTAGAGCTCAGAAACTAGAAACTCAAAGGGAACTGCAAGAGCAAAAGACGCTTTATATAAATTTACAAAGACAGCTACAGTTAACGCCTGATCAAGTGATTCCTGCATCGAATCTAAGTCAAGATCCTAACTATCAAGAGCTACTTGGACAGCTAAAGAAAATAGAAAATCAAATTGCGCTTGAGTCAGCTCGGTTTAACGCAGAGAGCCCGGTGATTCAGACGCTACGGGAAAAGCAGAAAAATCTAACTTTATTGTTGAATCAGGAAGCTCAACGGATTGTAGGAAGTACAGCGAAAAGTCCCCAAGTACTGACTTTTCAAAATTCGATTCGTTTGGCATTAATCAAGCAACTGGTTGATACTGCTAACCAAGTTCAAGTACTAAAGGTCCGTAATCAGGCAGTTACACAGACTGAAGCTCTGCTTGAGCAGCAAGAACGGCAGTTACCAGCGATTAGACGCCAGTATTACGATTTACAGGGGCGGTTAGAGATTGCCACCAAGACTCTCAACCAACTCTTAATTCAGCGAGAAACCCTGCGAGTTGACGCTGCTCAAAAAGAAGTGCCTTGGCAGGTTGTTTCTGAACCTAGCATACAGCGCGACGCTACAGGCAAGCCAATGCCAGTTCCCCGCAATACTTCAAAGGAACTGGCTATGGGAGTGATTGCGGGCTTTATATTGGGATTGGGGAGTGCTGTAATGATCGAGAAATACCGGAATATCTTCTACAGCACCGAGGACATTCAAGAGGCAACCGAATTGCCTCTTTTAGGGGTGGTTCCCTTTGCTCAAAATGCGAAACGGTTTCTCCACTCTTCAGCAGTTGCTGGTTCAATTGAAGGAAATGAGGCTAACTACTCTGAATTTCTGGAAACCTTAAACTCTCTCTACACCAGAATCCGTTTTCTTAATTCTGTTCGACCAGTCCATTCCTTAGTAGTTAGCTCAGCTGCATCTGAGGATGGTAAAACCACTATTGCTTTGCACCTGGCAGCAGCGGCAGCAGGCATGGGTCAGCGCGTATTGCTAGTTGACGCAAATTTGCGTCAACCTCAGATCCATACTAAGTTGGGCTTGCCTAATCTACAAGGACTAAGCAATCTCCTTTCCCAAAACCTGAATCCTAAAGATCTCATCCAACGTTCACCTCAAGAAGCTAATCTGTTTGTATTGACCTCTGGTCAACTCTTACCTGCCTCTACCAGGCTGCTTGGGTCTAGTCGGATGCAGCATCTGATGGAGCGATTCCAAGCAGTGTTTGACTTAGTTATCTATGACACACCCCACCTGTTTAAATTCACGGATGCTAATTCTCTGGCTATTCATACAGACGGGATTTTGGTGGTTGTGGCACTCGGCAAGACCAAGCGCTCTATAATCATGGAGGTACTGAGCGGATTGAACATTTTGGGCTTACCAATCTTGGGTATAGTTGCTAATCACGCCCCAAAAAGCGCAATTTCATCTAGTTACCAAAACCGCTACTCTGAGCAAAAGGATGGGGTGCATCTCATTCCGGCAAAAAGTCAAAAATATTCAAAACAGCTTTACTGATGTGCGTGAATGAAACTGACGATGTCCTCCGATAACCAGCCAGTGTTCCTATTTATTGAGATTGTCCTATTTGCGATCGCGCTGGGGCAACTCATTCCGATCTCTGTCCTATTTGCTGAATGCATTGCCGCTCTCTTTCCTAGTCGCCTAACAAAATGGCAGACGGTAGCACTCCAACCTAGGATCGATGTCTTGGTTCCGGCTCACAATGAGGCGGCGGGAATTGTCGCGACTCTGAAGACATTGTTGCCGCAGTTAACAGCCCAGGATCGGTTGGTGGTAGTTGCTGATAATTGTGACGATGAAACGGCGGCTGTTGCCCGTGCTGCCGGCGCAACGGTGATTGAACGACAGGAGCCTGAGCGCAGGGGTAAGGGATATGCATTAGACTATGGCCTACAGTTTATCGCGGCAGACCCACCTGAAGTAGTCGTGGTGGTTGATGCAGACTGTTTTGTTCATCCAGGGACAATTGACCGGCTCGCCCGTCTAGCAGCTACTATAGCACGGCCAGTCCAGGCTACCTACCTCCTGAGCCAATCGGCTAACCCAAGGCCAAAGGACGTAGTATCAATGTTAGCGTTTCTAGTCAAGAACTTAGTCCGTCCGAGAGGGCTAGACCGGCTAGGACAGCCCTGTCTGCTTACAGGCTCGGGTATGGCTTTCCCATGGTCGGTAATTCGCAAAGCCTCTTTGGCTGGTAGCAATATTGTCGAGGACGTACAGCTTGGTTTAGATCTTGCTATAGCTGGACATGCCCCGGTATTTTGCTCGGATGCGAAAGTGACAGGGCTTTTGCCGCAACAACAGCACGCAGCCAAGAGCCAAAGAACACGATGGGAGCATGGTCAATTACAAACCCTGCTAACACAAATTCCTCGGTTGCTAGGAGCATCAGTTCGTCAAAAACGTTTCGAGCTTTTAGCGATCACACTAGACTTATGTGTGCCACCGCTTTCGCTGTTGGTAATGATGTGGGCAGCTGCCATGGGAGGAGCTTTACTAGTGGGAGCATTAGGAGCATCATGGATTCCAACTATCTTGTTAGCAATGGAAGGGCTGCTCATTACCATCTCGATTGTTGGAGCTTGGGTCAAGTTTGGTCGTGGCGACTTACCCATTATGACGCTTTTGGCTGTACCCCTATACATCCTGTGGAAGATTCCACTCTATTTTGCTTTTCTGATTCGACCTCAGAAAAAGTGGATTAGAACGGAACGGGATGCGATCAATTCTCCAGAGCTTTAAGTGATATCATCTCCGTTTAATTACCCTCAGTTGGACAGGGAGTAGGGAACGGACAATCTCTCCACTCCCCGTCTTGACAAGTAACACGGGCTTTCATTCGGATTTGATGGACAAACGGCTTGCGAATTGATCGAGCGAATCCACCGCCAGTGCCACTTCTACCAAATCTTCAAGTTGATTGAGGTCAACTGCCTGCAAGCGAGTCTCCACATCCCCAGACACCGACCCAAAGCGAGATTGCAGTAAACGCAATAACTGCCGACAGCCACCCTGTTGTAGTCCTTGTTGCAGTCCTTGTTGCAATCCCTGTTGTCGCCCTTGTTGCTCAGCTGCTTCCTCTGGCAGTGGGACAAGATTGCTTACTGCGTCATAAAACCGCAACCACACTGCCGTTTCTCGGTCTATCGTTCCCTCCCACGTTCCCAACCAAAAGCCTAACGTCTGGCACCAAAGCCAACCTTGCTCATTCGGCACCAAAGGCTGATAACCCTGAGAAACATCCAAGTGCCACCCTTGCAAAGAATTCGGGTCAAAGGGGTTAAAGACAAAGTAATCCGGTGTTCTGAAGGTTCGCTCGTAAATATCTTTCTTAGTTCCCGTGTCTACCTCAGCGGTGGAGGACGACATCAGTTCCACGATCACATCTGGGTAACGACCATCTTCCTCCCACACTACCCAACCTTGCCTTTGGGTTGTGCCATCAACGTCCAAGACTGCGAAGAAATCTGGCCCTCGAAAGTCCCTGTTACGCGCCTGAACACTGCTGTAGTAAACGAACATATTGCCACCCGTGAAGAAATCGTTGCGGTTAGCCCAAGTTTGCTGCAACGACCGAATCAGAGTATTCATGGCAATGCGGTGGCGATTTGTCTCCAAAGGTTCACCATCATCGAAAATTAAATCAGTAGGCGGCATGGGGGGTTCCCAGTCCGCAATTGCAGCAGTCTGGGGCATTGTCTCTTTTGTTGCTTCAGCTGACATAGCACCTGCTCCCTACTTTGATTCCCTGCATCAATACATTTAGACTAGCCCAAACCTGATTTTCTAAGACTATGTTTAAAACAGTTCATCCATAGACTTTTTCAGTGGCGAGGCTTTGGACTAAAAGGAATGTAGGGCAGACGAGACGCTTGCCCTACAGAATAATTTATTTTTGGAAAAGCGATCGCCGTTTTTCCTACCCCTTCAACAGCGACTCCGTCCCATCAATCCAAATCGGCGTGCCGCTAATATGACTTGAAGCATCAGACGCCAGAAATAGCACTAATTGTGCCACCTGCTCCGACATTCCCGGCTTGCCATCGGTCAACGGGATCTTGCCTTCCGGGAACTCAACAGGTTCTCGAACATGCTCTAAATCCCGTTGCTGGGTGCTGTCGCTAATATCCGTCTCAATTGCCCCTGGGCAGATAACATTGACGCGGATGCGGTGCTTAGCAAGCTCCAAAGCTACCATTTGTGCAAAGGCAACCTGGGCAGCTTTCGAACAGGCATAAGCAGTCGCACCACTGTTGCTGAAGATCCGCGTACCGTTGACGGACGACGTAATGATTACAGAGCCACCCTGCTTTTTCAGGTGGGGTACAGCATACTTAACAGTCAAAAACGTCCCCTTAAGATTGATGTTTAGTGTTTTATCCCACTCTTCAGGCTCCAGTTCTTCCAATGGTGCCCATACGCCATTAATGCCAGCATTGGCAAACACAATATCTAGGCGTCCCCACTGATCCACGACCTGCTGTGTTGCCTTTTGTATTTGCTCTGGCTGCGAAATATCGGCAACTATCGGCATCGCTTCGCCTTGGTTACCCTGGATCTCGCCAACGGTTTTTTCAAGTTCTTCCTCTGTGCGCCCCAACACGGCTACTTTGGCACCAACTTTTGCCAGCAGTTGTGCTGCCGCCTTACCGATCCCTGACCCTGCGCCTGTAACCAGCGCTATTTTACCTGCGAGTTGCATATCTTTTCTCCTTGCTACTTGGAGTTGCTAGCACTGCCAGTTGTCTAACACGAAGCTAGGGGGTCATTCATACCGCTGTCGGGAGAGAGTTTGTCAAAGCGCTGCGCGCGGGTGTAGGGTGTGGGGAGTGGGGTGTGGGGAAAAACCCCATAGATAAATCTAGGGGCTTGTAATCAGGACCAAAAATGTTTTTTCGGGTTGCGCCTCTCAAAACAAATATTTCTTTGTCTCCATAAATAAATTTAGGGGCTTGTACCAAATGGTGTGTGTACCCTTCTTTCCCCTACACCCCACACCCCACACCCTACACCCCACACCCCGTTTTCGGTTAGATAGGTGTAACAGAAAGCACAATTAAGTTTTACAAAACACTCTGCCTTACGCAGGAAGACGTGACATCAAGTATTTTGGATACTTGTTTCTTTGGTACAACACTACTGGCAGAGGTCAAACTTTGATATTAGAAGCTAGAGGAGTTGCCATTGCGAGGTTGCCACATTGTTGACTACCACCACACAATTTGAGCGGGTTGCCAAAGTGGTCACCGAAAGAGTAGCTGAGCTGCTGTGTGCAGAAGTTTTCGTGCTCGACCAGCACTCTGTAGTGATCGCTAGTAGTAAACCAGGCTTAGTTGGGCTTCCCTTCAACCAGATTCGCGCCAAGCAGTCGATTAACTATCTGCAGGTACCTTTGTCGCTTGATGCACAAGTGGGTAAAGTCACTGTTGGGAAGCCGCTGAATGGCGAGGTGATTTCTCCCCGATTGGCGCAGGTGTTGGTGGAAATGGTGATTAATCAGACTACAGTTATTGACGCATTGCCAAACCAGCACCAGTTGAAAAATAAGTTTATTTACGACCTGCTCCGCGGTTCGATTGACGATGAAGCAACTGTCCTGCGTCAGGCAAAATTGCTGGGACTAGACTTATCCCCTCCCCGCGCCGTAATTTTAATCGACGCCGCTGACTATATTTTAGTGTCTGGCAGTCCACCACAGCAGGTAGTGTTGCCAGGGGAAGCTTCCATAGGCCATCCTCTTTATGAGCCGGAGACGGTCGAGGCACGGGTACGGCGACGAGCGCAACTGGTCATCGGTAGTGTAGTTAGCTTTTTCCATTTGCCTAACGACACAATTTGCGCCTATATCGGTGATGGCGAGGTGGCTGTACTCAAGGCGAGTGATACGAAAAACCTAGTAAGCTGGGCAAACTGTGGGGATATTTTGGAGCAGTCTGGTTCTTGGGCAAACCTTACAGCGCTGAACCGGGCAGCCGCCGCGTTACTAACACGCTTACGGGGAGACACCAGTGCGTCGATTAGCATTGGCATTGGGCGCTACCATCCGGGAATTCGAGGGTTGGCTCGGTCTTACCAGGATGCTCGTGCAGCGCTGTCGCTGGGCTGTCGTTTCCATGGTCGTAATGAGGTCCACTGTCTAGATCGATTGGGAATTGCGGCCTTTATCGGAGTGTCGGATGAGCGAACCAAGATCGAGTTGGCAACACACCTCCTGAGTCCTCTCGATCATGAGCCGGAAATGCTTGCTACTCTAGATACCTTTTTTGCTGAAGACTGCTGCCCATCTTCGACGGCAAGTCGGCTCTTAATTCACCGGAACACTCTTAGCTATCGGCTGGATAAGATTACGTCACTGACTGGTCTCAATCCACGTCGGTTCGATGATGCCGTCCAGGTTCGCCTCGCCTTGCTACTGCGATCGCTTCGCTAATAAGCTGCTTGTAGATGATGCTGTGCCGGAATTGCTAAGGCGATCGCCTTGCCGATTTCGATTGAAGAAGTAGCAGCTGGGGAAGGTGCATTGCAAACATGAATAGAGTTTTGACCATTTACAATCAAGAAATCGTCCACTAACTTGCCATCATTCATCAAGGCTTGGGCGCGAACACCGGCATGGGTGGGGGAGAGATCGTTTGCTTGAACTTCAGGAATGAACTTTTGCAAGCTACGGACAAACGCGGCTTTGCTGAAGGAGCGAATGATTTCCTGAATCCCTTCATCTGCATGTTTTACCGCCAGTTTCCAAAAGCCTGGATAGGTCATAACTTCAGCAAAATCACGCAGGTCAAAGTCTGTTTTTTTATAGCCTTCACGCTTAAGGCTGAGGACTGCATTTGGTCCTGCATGAACACTTCCGTCAATCATCCGGGTGAAGTGAACACCCAAGAAGGGAAAGTTTGGATTGGGAACCGGGTAAATTAGTGTCTTTACCAAATAGCGTTTCTCTGGCTTGAGTTCATAGTACTCTCCCCGGAACGGGATAATTTTAGCTTCTGGGTTGACGTGACCTAATTTGGCAACGCGATCGCTATGCAGCCCAGCACAGTTGATGAGAAATCGAGCTTCGAAGCTGCCATTATTTGTTTCAATCAGCGAACCAGCGCTAGTTGCAGAAATTTTTTCCACCTTGGTATTAAGGTGAAGCTCCCCTGCCTGAGATTTGATCAACTCAGCGTATTTCTGGCAGACCTGCTTATAGTTAACAATTCCAGTTGTATCTACTCGGATTCCTGCAAGACAGCTAACATGAGGTTCAATTTCCTTGACCTCCTCTGCACTCATCTTAGTGACCTTCAGGTTATTCTCTAGGCCACGTTTATAGAGGTTCTCTAGTAACTGCAGTTCCTTTTGCTCGGTGGCGACAATTACCTTGCCACAGATTTCATGCTCAATACCGTGCTCCTGACAGAATTCCGTCATCGAACGACTACCTTCACGGCAAAATTTGGCCTTAAAACTTCCTGGCTTGTAGTAAATGCCAGAGTGAATTACGCCGCTATTATTACCAGTTTGGTGATATGCCCAATCACTTTCCTTTTCCAGTATCAAAATGCTTGTGTCTGGATAACGTTGACCCAAGAGCATGGCTGTGGAAAGGCCAACAATTCCCCCTCCTATAATTGCAAAATCATACATAGTCATTCTAGTTAGATATTTTCTCAAAGTATAATCGGTTACGTTTAGATATTCCAGTTATAGCCTCACTCCTTTGTTTTTTGTGCATTTGCCTAATTGCTAACTGGCAAGGGAAAAGTTTCTTTGGTCAACTGCCCAATGACCTGGGTAGATGGGATCAGTAGAGTAAGACAAGTCATTGCAGGAGGTGGTCAGTTGGGAGTAGACCGAATGATTACTCGCATTGCCATTATGCGATCGCTCCCAGGACTAGGCGATTTACTTTGTGCTGTCCCGGCGTGGCGTTCGCTAAAGGCCGCGCTACCAAAAGCGCAAGTGACGCTGATTGGTCTACCTTGGGCGCAGACTTTCGTTAAACGCTTTAGCAAATATCTTGATAACTTCCTGGAATTCCCAGGCTATCCGGGGATTCCTGAAGTAACGCCGCCCCTTCAGAAACTGCCAGGATTCTTCGCCAGTGTCCAGCAGCAATGCTTTGACTTGGCATTACAGATGCACGGTAGCGGCATTGTTAGCAATCCATTCACGGTTCTGCTAGGCGCTCGTCTCAACGCGGGGTTTTACTTACCTAGTCAGTATTGCCCGGATGCAGAGCGCTTCCTGCCTTACCCAGAGCACGAGCCAGAGGTCTGGCGTCACCTGCGCTTGATGGAGTTTTTGGGGATACCGCTTCAGGGTACGGAACTGGAATTTCCTTTGTGGGAGGAGGACTTTTCAGCACTGCACCAGATTCAGGAAGCGCGAGAACTTAAGGCTGGCGAGTATGTCTGTGTCCACCCTGGTGCGAGTGTGCACCATCGCCGCTGGTCTGTGGAAAAGTTCGTGGCTGTGGCTGATGCTATAGCCGCCCGTGGTTTCCAAGTCATTCTTACCGGCACTGCGGCGGAAGCTGACCTGACCCAGTGTTTGGGGCGACTGATGCAAGCTAGACCGATTGACTTGGCTGGACGCACCAGTCTCGGTATGATCGCAGCCCTTTTAAGTAGCGCTCGTCTGCTAGTTTGCAACGACACCGGGATTTCCCATCTGGCAGCAGCGCTGCGGGTTAAGAGCGTTGTCATATTCAGCGCCTCTGACCCGAACCGCTGGGCACCGCTAGATCGCGATCGCCACCGGGTAGTTAGGGAGATGAGCCAGCGCCGTGCGGGGGTCTCCCCCCCGCCCCTAATCCCCACTGCGTGGGGGCCCCGAGTTCCCCAGAGGGGGCCCCAATCCCCCCCCGTTGAGGCGACTGGCGTGGGGAGACTTCACTCATTGCCTATTACGCCAGACGCAGTAATGAGTGAAGTAGACGATCTCCTCTCGCAGGAGGTGACCGGTGTTAGTTGACAGATGGCAGGATGTTGAACGAGTTCTTGTGATTCAGGTGGGTAGTTATAAAGACGTGGTGCTAATTCCAGCGCTACGGACTTTGCGTCAGTCGCTGCCAGATGCTGCCATTACTCTGATGGCTACCTCAGCTAGTCGTCAACTAACTGGTCAATCACCACCTTGGGTGGATGATGTATTGGTATATGAGAATGCTACTTTCATGTCGAACCGCGAGGAGATGCTGGCTCTAATTGAACTCCTATCGCGTAGAGCCTTTGATGCAGCAGTTATCTTCACCAATGCACGAGAGTCACCCTATCCTTTAGCTTACATCTGCTATCTAGCAGGAATTCCTATCCGACTGGGGCAGTCCCATGAGTTCGGCGGCAGTCTGCTTTCCCAGTGGGTGAAGTGCCAAACCGCTGACAATCAAAACCGCCACCTATTCTTACTCGAATCAAGTGGGTTAACCAAGTGAGGCATCCATGCGACCATTACGCATTCTGACCTGGCACGTCCACGGCAGCTATCTCTACTACTTGACACAGGCTCGCCACGAGTTTTACCTGCCAGTTAAACCAGGGCGTCCCGAAGGCTATGGCGGTCGATTGAGCGGCTTTCCTTGGTCAGATAATGTTCATGATGTCCCAGCTGAGGAGGTGCGGAATTTACAGTTAGACTGTATTCTATTTCAGTCGCGGAAGAACTACCTAGAGGACCAGCACGAAATCCTTACCGGAGTACAGCAACGACTTCCCCAGATTTACCTAGAACACGACCCGCCACGGGAACAGCCAACGGACACGCGCCATATTGTAGATGACCCAAACGTGCTTTTGGTTCATGTTACCCACTTTAACCAGTTGATGTGGGATAGCAATCGCACCCCTACACGGGTGATTGAACATGGTGTCATGGTTCCATCTGGTATTCACTACACTGGCGAGATTCCACGGGGATTGGTAATTGTAAATGGGCTCGCCTCGCGCGGTCGTCGTCTTGGTGCTGACGTATTTGAGCGTGTACGTCAGGAGGTTCCCCTAGAGCTCGTTGGTATGGGTTCAGAGAAGTTGGGTGGACTGGGAGAAGTGCGGCACGATCAGCTACCAGCCTTCGCGTCGCGCTACCGCTTCTTTTTTAATCCGATTCGCTATACCAGCTTAGGGCTTGCCGTGTGCGAAGCGATGATGGTCGGTCTGCCGGTGGTTGGGTTGGCGACTACAGAGATGGTTACGGTGGTTGAAAATGGGGTTTCTGGTTACATCAATACAGATGTGGGAAAGCTGGTGGAGGCAATGCACGAACTTTTGAATGACCCAGACAGATCAAGAGTGCTGGGTAAAGCTGCCTTTTGTAGAGCGCGATCGCGGTTCAACATTGAACGATTTACCAGCGACTGGGATGAGGCATTTGCCCAATGAATAAACGCATTGCCCTGATTAGCGAACACGCCTCACCGTTGGGCACCTTCGGGGGTGCAGATAGCGGTGGACAAAATGTGTATGTAGGTCAGCTGGCTAAACATTTGGCTGCTCTGGGCTACGAAATTGATGTCTTTACTAGACGGGATAGTTACGAATTGCCCGAAGTTGTGGAGTGGTGCGAGCGTGTACGTATCATTCACGTCTGGGCTGGTCCGCCCAAGTACGTGCGGAAGGAAGACCTTCTGCCTCATATGGAGGAATTTACCGCTTATGTCCTCAGTTTTTGTCCACCAAATGGGCATTACGACCTCATACATGCCAACTTCTGGATGTCGGCAGAATGTGCAGCCCAGATTAAGCGAAAATTAGGTATACCGTTCGTCGTCACCTTTCATGCTCTCGGTCGCGTCCGCCGTTTCTACCAAGGTAAAGCAGATGACTTTCCCGATCAGCGGTTTGCTATTGAAGAACGCATCGTTGCCGAAACTGATCGCATCATCGCCGCGTGTCCACAGGATCAGGAAGACCTGCTGCGTCTTTACCATGCTGACCCAGGAAAAATCACGATCATTCCCTGTGGCTTTGACCCAGCTGAGTTCTGGCAGGTTGATCAAGCTAGCGCTCGGACAAAGCTAGGACTGCCGCTTGAGGAACTACTCATCCTCCAGTTAGGGCGACTGGTGCCGCGTAAGGGGGTTGACACGGTAATTCATAGTTTGGCGCTGCTCCTGAAACAGCATCACATCGCTGCACGGCTCCTGATTGTCGGAGGTGAATCGGAAGAACCAGATCCCTGCCTCACACCTGAAATAGGTCGCCTTCAGGCTGTTGCCAGTTCTCTTGGCATTGCTGAGTGGGTAACATTTGTCGGACGCCGCCACCGCGAAGTGCTCAAGTACTATTACAGTGCAGCGGATGTCTTTGTGACAACACCCTGGTACGAACCGTTTGGCATTACGCCCTTGGAGGCGATGGCTTGTGGGACACCAGTGATTGGCTCTAACGTAGGTGGAATCAAATTTACAGTCAAAGACGGTGAAACTGGCTACCTTGTCCCGCCAAATGACCCGGACGCGATCGCCGAGCGAATTGCCTACCTCTACCAAAACCCCCAAAGTCAGGCGAGGTTTGGCTATGATGGCATTCAGCGCGCCAAGGCACTGTTTACTTGGGAGCAGGTAACGAATGCTGTTGCAGCTCTTTATGAGGAAGTCTTGGCAACCAGAGTTGAAGGTCCTTCACCCCTTCATCTGATTGACCAGAGCTTTAACGCGGCGTTAGAGGCAATGGAGCGGTCACGGCAGCAGTTGGGTCCTGTCATTTTGCAGGCAGCGCAGGCGATCTTCACTTGCTTTGCTCAAGGTGGTAAATTGCTTGTCTGTGGTAACGGCGGTAGTGCGGCTGATGCCCAGCACTTTGTCGCTGAGTTAGTTGGTCGCTTCGGACATTCAAACCGAGCAGGGCTTCCAGCTTTAGCGCTGACTGCGGATACCGCTTTTCTTACCGCTTGGGCGAATGATGTTGGGTACGAGTATGTCTTTTCCCGACAAGTAGAAACGTTTGCGTCTAGAGGGGACTTGTTGCTCGGAATTAGCACCAGTGGGCGATCGCGTAATCTGATTGAGGCTTTTCAGGCAGCGCGCTCCCACCAACTCACTTGCGTCGCTCTGCTAGGGGGTGATGGTGGAGAGTTGCTTAGCTTGGCTGATGTCGCAGTGGTTGTACCAGCGTCCGATACGCAACGCATCCAGGAGGTACAGATCCTGGTACTGCATCTCCTCTGTGAATTGGTCGAAAAGTATTGCGGGGAATTGTAAAAGATAGCTAATCAGGAGAAAAAACGTGGAAGAACTAAAAGGAAGGGTTGTGCTTGTAACTGGAGGTGGACGGGGACTGGGTGAAGCTGTCTGTCAGACACTATCATCAGCTGGTGCCCGCGTTGTTGTCGCGGATATACGTACAGAGCTGGCTGAGAAAGTGGCGCAGGCAATTCAAACTAGTGGTAGGGAAGCGATGGCGCTACCGCTTGATGTCACCAACGAAAACCAAGCAGAAGCCGCTGTCCAAAAGATTGTTGCCCAGTACGGACGCCTAGACGCCCTGATCAACAATGCGGGAACCGATCTCACTCTTTCTATCGAAGAGATGCCCATTGCTGACTGGGATCGGATTCTCGCCGTCAACCTCCGCGGTCCATTTATTATGTCTAAGTTTGCCTTACCAGCAATGAAGGAGCAGGGCAGCGGTCACATCATTAATATCGTCTCTACTGCTGCTAAGCGGGCTTGGGCGAACGCCTCAGCTTACCATGCTAGCAAATGGGGGCTTTTAGGCTTCAGCCACGCTCTTCATGTAGAAGCTCGACCGCACAACATTAAAGTTACAGCCCTAGTTGCTGGTGGGATGCGAACCCCATTCTTACTGGAGCGGTTTCCTGATATTGATGTCAACACGCTCCAAGATCCCAAGAATGTAGCTGAAACTATCCGATTCCTGCTGTCTACACCAGCTGAAACCGTTATCCCTGAAATGATGGTTCTGCCGATGCGCGAGAGTTCCTGGCCATGAACGGTTGTGTTGTTAAGCATCAGTCTAAGATAGAGACGCAACTTTCCCAGTAGGAGGAGGCTTGTCCATGATCGCCACCCGTGAACTCCGTCGGTTTACGCTGCAGGAATATTTTGAGTGGGAAGCCCAGCAAGAGCTACGGTATGAGTATTTTGATGGGGAAGTCTTTGCCATGACGGGTGGTTCGCTGCCCCATGCCGATATTGCCCTGAATGTTGCCAGTATTCTGCGGGAGTATCTACGAGGACGCTGCAAGGTGAGAAATTCAGATGCAAAGGTTGGAATTACGGAAGCGGGTCCCTTTGTCTATCCGGATGTCAGTGTCACCTGTGATGATCGCGATCGCACTGCCCAGCAATTCTCCCGTTATCCCTGCCTGATTGTCGAAGTGGTGTCTCCCAGTACGGAAGCCTACGATCGGGGTGGAAAATTTGCTCTCTATCGTCGCCTGGAGAGCCTGCAAGAATATGTTTTAGTCGGGTCTGAAACCAGGACAGTTGACGTTTTTCGGCATGATCAGCAGGGAGTTTGGATGTTTATCCCTTACGGCGAGGGTGATGAGATTGAGTTAACTAGCGTGGGGTTGACTGTACCGATCAATGCGATCTACGAAGATGTGGTACTGGCGTAACCGGAAACCCAAGAGAATCCTCTGTCAAAACTAGTTGGTAGTGGAGTTGGCTGCGTTTTAGTCTTTAATTGCAGCGAATTACTTCCGGTGGGCTATGTAGAGAGTAGTTAAGTAACCCTTAATAATGCGACCGTTGAACTTGGTGTCAATTAGCTCTGCAATCTCATGAAACAGACACTCTCGTTTAGGGTCATTCGGCGCATTGGACCGGAATTTACACTCTAGGCTGAAATAGCTTTTCAGCATGGGTTGTAATTTAGATAATCTAAGACTCGGAGCGCTCTTTCATCCACGCACGGCACCCGCCTGTTACAACAAGAAAATCTGGTTTTCAGGCTTTCATTGTTTACTTAAGGGTAATTCTCGTTCCAATGCTCCGAACCACCCTAATAGAAAATACCTCAAACGGACCTGTAAAGTCCATCACTTCAACATCACCAAAAATCAAAATTGCAACGTTCCGAGGCTGGACCATAAATTTCTCCTTTTTGTTTCCAATGGATGAACCTGTAATGCTATTGCTATATTTCACATAGCTCCACAACAAGCACTTTTTCTAGCGTTGGCATGAGTGCTTTATTGAGAATGGCACATCATCGACATCATGAATAGTTAAGATGAAGCTTAGGCAGCACAACACTTTTAACGAAGTACTTGTCGAGGTCGCTGCATCCAGGGATAAGACGATAGTGTAAAATCTGCAACTGGATTTGAGCGTTTCTGTTTGCAGGTCACAGCACATAACACGTTGTTAAGCGGAAGCTTTCCGCAATCATCGCTTTTCAGGAGAGATTCTCTTGATCTTCTCAGCAAAACGCTTGTGTACTTCTGGAGCGACAGGACAGAGCTTTTCTTTAGTACCGGCAGGATATTTGCCAAGATAATTCTCATCTTTCCAATTGTTCTTTGGACGTATGGGTCTTAACACCAAACCACCGCCACAATTGGGGCACACGTTTTCAAGCAGATCTTGGACGCACTTTCGGCAAAATGTGCATTCAAATGAGCATATCATCGCCTCTATAGATTCAGCCGGTAGCGACACGCCACAATTTTCACAAATTGGTCGAAGTTCTAGCATGTGATGTCTCCTATTTTAATGTAGAGGCGTTGTAGAAATGTTGGCGAGGATTAAAGTACTAATCGAAATTCATATCTCAAGCGGGATTGTACACACCATTCTCAAGAGTCGGGCTGAAGCTCGGTGACGTGGGGGCACAGCCCTATGGTATGGCTCTGGGAGCTTGAGTACGCCTGCCTCACAACTGTTACTTCAACGGTTCTATGGGTACGGCTAAGCATCAAGCCCTTAAGAGCAGGGAGTTATAGAATGCAAAGACACCCAACTTCTATGCCGGGAGAAGGAAATGTATGCAGGTTGATTGAATAACTGTTCAGCTCTAGCAGAACTAGCTTTATCTCAGGGCAAACCTGAACCTAAGGCGGCTAAGCCAACTAGCTTGCAATTTACTGGAGAAAACCTTTTGCAGGCAGCGATAGACAAGATGCTCATGATACTCCCTTTCCTGTGTAACGCAGGTATGTGGATTTAGGCTCAATTGGGTGGGCATTCTGACTCAGACTTATAGCCATCACAGTTGCGGCACAGCGGTGGATTTACACCACACTTTCCCCTTTCAGCCTGGGCTGCTCTCCCAGGCTCCCAGAGCCATTTGCTCGTTGAAGTATGATACATGCTCAGATTTAAGCAGTCAAGCTATATAGCAGAATTCTTAAGCTTCCTGATTGCTGAGGGTAATCAAGGGTAAGCGTTTGACGGTGAAACGCAACTTACTGCTCGTAGCGCCATGGTTATCTCAGTTGCAGGTTGGTCAAACAGCGTTGATTAGTGTCCTAGATGCTATCGTTCATTTGAATGCTAATTGACGCAGATCAAGACCAAAAGAGATACATAACAAAAATGTATAGAAAATCGCCGGTTGCCAATTAGGGAGTCCAATGAGAAAATTGTGACCCGGTAGCCAGTTTTTTCCATAGAAGGTCAGGCTGGTAGCCGAACTGGTCTGGCGGGGGTTCGCCAAGAGTTTCACAAATGAAAGGCATACAGAAAGGGGGTTTTCGATTTGGTGTACAAAATTCCGTTTTGGAGTGGACATTACAAGTGGCTCTATCGTCCAAAATATGCTTAGCCGATAGCTAAATGCCAACAAATTAAGCAACGCAACTGAAAATTGTCGAAATTTCTGAAGCCATATCCAGAACGCTTAATTAACTTTAGCTTGTTGTTAAT
>JAABUQ010005771.1_pt1 | contig 19381 bp, 30 predicted proteins | sample 5560001 | NCBI WGS metagenome assembly JAABUQ01 (sample SAMN10711888, study PRJNA513371) | rock metagenome | isolation source: Antarctica rocks | place: Antarctica: Victoria Land, Finger Mt nord | collected 2015-12-18
TGCGGAGGGGAGTATCGGCACAGTAAATGCGGGGGGTGTTGTAGGAATGGGGGGGTGAGGTGTGAGGTGTAGGACTGGGGGGGGGCTGGGTTTGCGATTATGGTATGGCGATTTTTAATGTGCTGATAGGGGAAGGGGAAGGGGGGGCTTGGGGTTGTGATTGACTTGGGGGTGGTAGGAGGGGGGGGTCTATAGAGGGGGTTTGGCTAAGGGGACGGAGTGGGTGGGTGGGAGGATTGTGGCGAGTGGGTAATTGAGGATTGTGGGGGCTGAGGACCAGGTTGAGATGCAGGGAGAAGAGGACATAGAACCGGAATCACAGGACCAAGTGAGAGTCTTCTCGAAAGAAGAATGGAATGATGAAGGACTCTTGGATATGGCAGAAATTGAAGGGATTCAGTACATCCCCAACGGCCTATAAGATCAGGTTTATGCTTCAATGTAACCTTCAGTGCTCCTCCAACGTTACCTTAGCGGAAGGTTATGGAAGCTCAGTACAGTTCTGCTACCGTTTTCAAGACTGACACCGTCTCGAGACCGTAAATTAAGTTTTTACCATATTATATAATAAAAACGGTAATATTTTATATACATTTATTTAATTATACAATATTTTTAAATTAATCGTATAATTACAATAATAAATAGATAACGTACCTTTAAAAATAACTATTAAAATTATATACAGTATTAATTATTCAAATCAATTTTTTAAATATATATTTAAATAACAAAAAATTAAAATTATTAAAATTATTAAATCTTGGTCTATAAGCCGCAAATTATAGAAAAGTCAGCGATAATAAATAAATTAATTAATTAATAAACAAAAAAGTATATATAAATAAATAAATAAATAAATAAATAAAAAGTAAAAAGTAAATATTGAAAATAAGAAATAAACAAAAAACCGTTTAAAAAAGGAAAAGCGTAAAAAAAAAAGTTAAATTTTTTAAACTTTTAATCTTTCTGTAATAATACAGAAAAGGAAATATTTTTTTTAAATTATAGTAATATAGATAATACGTAATTTAATTTAAGAAATTCTAGTTTATATATATATACGTTTATTATATGATACCAGGTCTAGACCAAATGCTTTCGTTTAACCGTTCCAAATTAGGAACGGTGTCATTACAGTGTCAGTACGGTTCCCAGCCACCAGCCAAGCCCCCTAAGGTAATTTCTCGTTCCTCAACTGGAACTTAGTCGATGCTGCAACCTTCTTAGTTTGGGCCCTAGCCCTAGAGGTACGAGATTTGACCAATGAAACGAGTTTGATACACAAGTCGACACGAATATTAGGTGCGTTTTGCGGGAAGTCTGTAATTCCGTATTAGTTTCCCACCATAAGATATACATCCTCCTGACTTAATGTAGGCCAGCTTACAATGACGGAGAGCGACGATGAGCCGCTTGACTACCAAGTTCCCTCTACCAGTATGACCCTCCGAATAAAACGCACCTCTACCTCCTCCATTCCGCAAGCCGATATCACAACCTGCCTTCAGAAGACCCTCGCCATTGCAAAACAACACCCCAAAGACGCTTTACTCCAGGTGGCATTCAGACACCAGGAAGCCCACAGCAGTGTGATGTTTGCAGCCGCGCCTTCTGTCTGGCTACCGGAAATCACATGGCTAGAAATGGTCAACATTTTGAGTGGATTGTTAGATTATTTTAAAGAGACGGAAAGGTGCTTGGAGACTAGGTTCTCTATCGAAGATGAGGACAGGGGGCAATTTGGATCTGGTGGATTATACAGGGTGAAGCCAGAGCCTGAGGCTCTGACACATGGGGGAGACCTCGAAGAAATTAAGTCGTGAAAGCCCTGGCCGACCGCTCAGAAACGTGATGTCCAAACAACTGTGTGCTTGCCTGCTTGTTCAACCGAAGATTGACCTCTTTTGTGATCCGAGAGCCGGAATTTTCCTTGTGAACCTAAGCCAACATGCACATACTTACAGAGGAAGACTTGCTTGAGATTCTATTGCTTGTCTCCGCTCCAACGATAGTATAGACCAGCAACATCGCCAATGGCAGCGATATACGCCTGCAGTTCATATTATACATCCTTGTCAAGCACTGAACGACCTGAAAAATAATCTACCCCAGCCTTGAACTAGCTGAAGCATTGATAATTATGTCCAGTGCTGTCCTCGGAGATGCAACACCTCCCGTGCTCGTCCTGAATCGGGTGACTTCCGTCAGTGCAATCGCATCCGTTTCCGTTCACTTTGCACGTGATGGCAGGGCCAGGTGTTTGTGGGCTCGGCGGCGCTGCGGATGGAGGTGGAGGGGCAGGAGCAGCAGGAGGGCCGGTGTCCGCATTGAAGCATTGGCCGCCTAAGCAGCAACGGCCGTCCTCGTCTTGAGCGGGGTGGGATCCATCGCTGCAGTTGCAGCCAAAGTTCGCGGTGTGAGTGCATGTTGGAGAGGCATTTGGGGGAGCTGGCGCATTCGCTGTAGGAGTCGAGGATGTGGCTGAAGCGGCGATTGCTGGGTTATCCATCCAACTGCCATCTTGAAAATCGCAGCTACAACCGAAGTCTTTCATGATGCATGCTGGGTCGTCTCCGCAATTTGTGCCGGCATTGTTGTCCTGGCGTTCCAAGAGACGGCGAGATTCAAGGTTGAACAAAGAGCCACCAAGGGGAACGCGCTGAGCAGCGTATTTAGAGAATGCAGTGGTCACTGTGAAGAGGGTTGAGATAGTGAGCAGAAAAACGATTTGTCCGATTAGTGGTGGCATCTTTGAGATATGTGGAAGAGTCTGGAAGATGTTGTCTACCAAGATGCTGCCTTATATGGGGCACAGACAGATTGATGTCTGATAAGAGATGAAGTAGGTGCTGAGGAAGCCCTGAATAAGAAGCCCTTCCCATACGAGAACGCCGGGGCTCGCCACTTCTTTCAAAGCAGCAAGAGGCCCAGTGAATACAGATATATCACATCAAACAAGATAGAAGACCGGCTCGGTTTGAAGTCAGCAATCCTGTGTTTCCTGTCATTCCTCAAGCGCCGTACTAGTGCATCAGATGTTGAACATGCCAATATAAGACTTTCCGATCTATGGTAAACAACTACGCTAAATTGATTAGGCTTAGCTCGAATCCTAGCCCACACCCTGTCGACCTGCAACCGCCATCTCATCTCTCTATTTCCTCCATCAGTGTCCAAAGGATATGTCTAGCCGCTCGACCTGCAGACATCCCGAATTCAACATTACTACCTTGCCAGCACATTCTCGTCACCTGAAACAAGATGGATCTTCCTTCAGGAACATGTCATCATCCTAGGTAATTTAAGCCTTGTCCCCCCTCCTGCTCTCTCACCTATTTCGGGGTATGAAGTCAGATAAAGGCCTTTAAATATACTGTGACCAATGCCAGACAGACAGGTCTCAATAGTGCTAGTCGCTGCGTTTCACCAAAATTCATGTTGGCAATACAGACTCGATTGATTTTCAGAGCACTCCACATCCGGCTTTGAGGAGATTTCTTTGTTGGACTCGACACATACGAAAGCTTTGATGCTATTTCCAACCCTCGACCCATCATTCAGGCGTCTGTTAGGATTTATCTTTGGAGTTTCATTTACCACCCCACTAATTGGTTTTATCCCTCTGAACTCTGTTACTATGCTCATCTATTTACGTTATACGTTGCTAGCTTACAGCACCGCTGCTCTCTCAAACATCTCTTTGAAGTTGTTTAATTTCCGGCATACTGCTGCTTTAAAGATGGCATTACTATTGGGTCTTGCAACTGGCTTTTTCGTTGTAGAGCATCTATATCTTCCAGTCGAGTTCGCTTGTCTCAGTATGCAATATCATTTGTGCTATGTATCTCTCACTCTTTCTTGGGTCACTTGCCCTCTTCCCTTTTTTAAATGCTCAATGTCCTGCAACAAGTCCCACTGCCCCTATACCAGGCTGTTGGGGCGAGCCTCAATGTGCATATTATATAGCAAAAGACCTTGGCTCTGGCGCTGCCTGCCCCTTTGATTATTGCGACTGTGGGGGAGTGGCCGTTCCATTGCTTCCCGTAACCCAGGATAGTAAAGCAACAGTTGGATGCGATGCCTATTCGACGGTACCTACAGCCAAAATGTGCCCTACCGCAGCATTAGTGGTCCTTCCTAATGGTAGCGTTGGTAACGCGCCATCGCCTACGCCGCCACCACCATCACCATCACCACCGTTAACTGTTCCACCTCCACCTCTACCAGCTATTATAACAACAGGCGGACCAGTCTCCACCGCCTCCAACGCTTTGGACTCGGCTGCGCCTTCTATCACCACCTTGCCCTACCAGGGAGGAGCTTTGGTCTACACAAAGGCAATACTCACGGATTTGAAAACCCTGACGACCGCTTCAACTGTGTCTACCGCTGTCACCAAGACACAGCCAGACGGCAGTCTAGCCACTTACATCGGCCCAATCGTCGTTGGTGCGGGTGGGGTGTTCTGGGGTCCTCCAGGATTTGCTCCCAATTGTATCTGGCCTTTCTGTTTGTCTAGCGGTCCCCCTGGATTAGGCGTCGATGGGAGGGGTGGTGGAGGCGGGATAGGAGTCAAAGGAATCGGCTGCGGTACCTGCTCAGGAGGTGGTGGAGGTGGTGAAGGTGGTGGTGGAGGAGGAGGAGGTGATGAAGGTGGTGGTGGAGGAGGAGGTGGTGGTGGTGGTGGTGATGGAGGGAGTGGAGGTGGATCGCCGCCTCCACCTCCTCCTCCTCCCTTTCCTCCTCCTCCACCGCCACCTGGAGGAAGCGCAGGAGCCAACGGCAAGCCATCTCCAAAAGCATGCCCAGGTGCCAAGGCAAAGCCCCGACGCTCCTGGTTCACTTCCATCGAAAGTCGCTTTGCAAAGCGTACAGAAGAAGCCCTGACCGTGACAAACCCTCTCAAGGAAGCCTTCAACACTTTCGGCACTGATGGCAAAGGTAATGGTCTCGCCAGCAGCGCCCTAGATGGTGCTGAAGACATCATTCTTAACAAGTTCCCAAAGGGTATGGCCATTTTCTCCAACCCTCTTTTTCTACCATGTAAATGTTATACGCTATATACACTCTTGCTGACTCCACCCCTTCCGCAGAAAGACCAAACGCCTACATCACAGGTCTAACAGGCCATTACAAGCTCCCGCAAAAACTCACAATCGGCACAGACGACAACAAGCAAACATTCAGCCGCGATGAGAACCTCTTCTGGTCTGTGCGGTGGGACTTTGACAAAGTCAAAGGCCCGCACGTGAACGCGCAATTCGGCAGCAAACCCTCCTCGAAGTTCGCCTTTAAACTAGATTCTTCGCAATTTGTACAGAAGGGAAACCTAGATCAACAGATGGCACGAACGATGTTTAAGATCACTGAGGATTTGAACAACCGGCTAGGGTATGATCGAGCGGTCAATGAGGGAAAGGAGGAGCCGACGTTTTCAAAGGGAAAGGTGCAGGCGATTGAGGATCTGAAGGGGTATTTTAAGGGGGTTGCTGAGGGACCTTGCACTTGATACAAGTACCCATTTCTACAGGGGTTAATACTTCTAGACGACTATGATCGATTTACTATTATATATAATGTCGATGAATGAAGGTTTCTGATAATGAACAGACACAAGACTTAAAGAAGGACGTTGAGAGTGAAAGTCCTTTCCCATTCTATTTCAGTTCACGTTCAATTTCCATCACTTTTCATACCAGTATCAAAACCCACACCATGTCACAAACGGTCTACTCCGTATCTAATCCGGAATTGCCTCATTTACTATCCGCGGAGCTAGGCCGCAACATGGGTAACCCCGCAATGGTGGGGGTAGCCTTTGGCCGATGACGAACGGAAGGAAACGAGAGCCAAGAGGTTCGCAAAACATGCCTCAATTCGTACCATGTCCCAGACACTTCCAGCCAGACCATATCCCCTTCTCTTGCGCCTCATAGTCAATGGCGATTGTCTGTCTCTTTCTAAAGAAAATCCTCCAAATCCACCCCCTTTGATCGACCGAAGAGGCATGCAAAGAGAATCATGTCACCCATCCCCAAGATGATGAAGGCGGTCCGCTTCCACGGCCAGAGAGATATCCGACTGGATCATGTCCCAGTGCCAACGTGCGGGAGGGGTCAAGTCATGGCACGTCTCTCCCCATAACTCCCCTTCCCCAGCAGAACCTTCCATTGACTCTCCCGCCAGGTCAAACCAGCCTTCGTCGGTATATGTGGTACAGGTCAGCACCCCAGAAAGCCTCCCCTTTCGCTCCACATCATCGCAAGTATGGCAATCGCTGACCAAGTTCAATTCCTTCAGACCTCCACGAATACCTCGGCGGCGCCAACGTAATGCCCACGACCCCCCACCCGATCACCAACGAAAAAGTGCCTCTTACCCTCGGCCACGAATTCAGTGGCTATATCGAAACCGTTGGCGACGACGTCCGCGATATCAAAGTCGGCGCGCGAGTCACTGTGCAGCCGATTATCTACGATGGAACGTGTGGCGCTTGCAAAGAGGGGTACATCAACTGCTGCGACGGCAATGGGTTCGTAGGGCTGAGTGGGTGGGGAGGGGGGTTGAGCGAGCATTGCGTGGTGCCGCGGAAGGCGGTGTTTGTGCTTCCGGAAGGCGTCTCGATGGAAGTAGCCGGTCTGTTTTCCCCCCCTCGGCTTTCTTGCCCCTTTCCCGAGGCTGAAGACTTCGCGCAGCCCTGGTAGAACCCCTGGCGGTAGCCTGGCACGCCGTGAACATCTCTCCCTTCAAACCCCACGACTCAGTCCTCATCCTCGGCGGCGGGCCCATCGGTCTCGCTGTCATCCAAGCCCTCCGCGCCAAAGGCGCTGAGAAAATCATCGTATCCGAAGTTGCGCCCCGACGGAAGGAATTTGCGAAGCACTTCGGTGCGCATTACGTGCTCGATCCGACTAAGGACGATGTTGTGGCCCGGGTGAAGGAGATCTGTGATGGGCAAGGGGCGAATGTGGCGTTTGATGCCGCAGGGGTGCAGGCGGGATTGAACCAGGCGCTTTTGTCGCTTCGGGCTCGGGGGACGCTGGTCAATATTGCGTTATGGGAGAAGACGGCGACGATAACGCCGAATCAGCTTGTTTTTCGTGAGTGATGCTCTTTGAATCCGCGGTTGGAGCTGATGGCGCGTTAGGGGAGAAAAAGTATATGGGCGTGGCTACGTACCAGGAGGGTGACTTTCAGGATGTTTTGGATTCGATTGCTTCTGGTGAATTCTTTCTCTCCGCTGGTGTAAGGGGTACTCCAGGGAAGTGTGCTGACAATGTGCAGCGAAAGTGAAACCGGAGTCGATGATCACGAAGAAGATCCATCTGGATGAGGTCGAGGAGGAGGGGTTCAAGACGCTGATTAACGACAAGGATAATCATGTCAAGATATTGATTGACATGAGTTCATGATGGACGGATCGCGGGCAGCTTAAGGTGTTTAGGCCAGGGGGGGTGTCAGTGGGAGGTTTGTATATAAAGACTATAGAAGAAATGTCCGGCTCACACGTGTAAAGAATGGCAAGATCAATGTGTATACTGCTATGCTTTGACTACTACAGTGATACACAACACAACACACATCATCGGGTCTATGTCTCGCTCCTTTACTGACAATCAGAAGAAAATGACCGCCTGCTTGTTTCCTGCAATATCCTTCTCGGAGTCCTGGCCTGTTAACTATTTAGCCTTCCTCAACTCCTGTCGTCTTTCCTTATAATCCTTCATATCTGGTAAGGCCCTATACATTTCACTTAATAATCCGAATATCTTTACTAATGTCATACGCAGCTGCTTTACTGACTCTGCCCCCGCTGCTATCCTTGCTCCTCTCCTGAGAAGCCAAGAGCTGATGTTCTGCTCCGCCTGCCACGTATCCCGAAGAAAGGATCGCTTGGTCGACTGGCGACTGATCCTGTAATCTTACGGGTAGGTTTCATTGGTATTTTCGAGACTCCATCTTCCTTTTCAATATCGAACTGGTACCTCCAGAGAAGCGGTATACGATTCAGTCAGTGTGCTCTGGTTCAAATATGGAGACGTACCAACGTACCGTAATCACGACTACTAACAACGCGAGACTGGCAGAGGCGTCCTCGGTCTATTTCATCAACTTAGTCGTGATATAAGCTTATTGTACGCCTGCTCGCTCCTCGATGGATATGAAGCGGACTTCTGCAGGCAATGGTTCATACTCCTCACCATCTGTACGCGCCGTCTGTCTTAGCATCTTCCAGCACTTACCAGCCTTTGATAAAGCCATGCAGAACCTGCTGCTGTTCCTAGTAAGCACATTCGCACTATGTATGGCAGTCTTCTGGCTCTGTATCCCACGATTTCAGAGCGTCCTCTCCACCTCGCGCGTACTCGCTGAGCATTTCTCCTGCCGGCTAGATTTGGCTTGGGGGTCCTGTTCTTAGATGAAGGGAGGAGATACATGATGAGACGGAATCCTAAGGTTTCTTTGCAAAGTTCGCATGGTGAAGTGATGCTTGAAAAGCCAGGCTAGATTCTAGCATTCGATGTCTGTATTGGCATTGTGGATTCATGTTGGTCGAGCTTGTGCATTGGGTGATGTCCATTTCATAGATAGCTTCCTACTGAGCATGCCCGGTTGGCAGTGGACAAATTCTGCTTTTGAAATCATTCATGATTCTGTCGTCTGCGCGTGGCGCAATGTATGTCTCACGTTCCTTGTCAATCCGCACCAACTCCTCCTCTATTTCCTAATATGGACCGTAAGTTTCCGATTTGTGCCTATCACTCTGTATCAGCCACCAGAATCCTCGAATGCTCCCCAAAACCCAATAGCATAAGGTACTCACCGATAAATCTCGCTAAGCCCGCTCTTCCCTGCCTTGCGCACATCCCATCAGCCGACACAGCTGCCACCCATACATCATACCATGAGGCTGTCTCTTCTGGTACTGTGGAATCGATCGTGATGGTGCATCGTCCCGTTGCTGTAACATTGTCCAAGTCAGTCTTCGTCCCCATAGCCATTAGCGAATCTCGTAGAAATAACAATCTTACCCTCAGTCAAAAGCAACGGAACTTTCTCATCACTTGACAAGCCCGCCCCCGCAGTATTAAATCGGCTGAGGGTAGTCCCAGCTTTCATCGTATCCAAAATCGTCTTGCAAGCATTTGTCATAAGCCGCTGCGCTGGTGGCAGATTCGAGCAGCGCACGACGCCGGGCCGATATGTCTGCATTGTGATTTGAAAGTTTCCCTCTTGTCCTAATCTTTATCAGAGATTGCCAAGAATTCAATCGGAATCAAGAAACAAAGGACGAACGCACCCACGCCACTCATTTGCCCACCATATGGCGGCTCACCAGCCTCCACGCACTGCCTTTGGATGAATACCGAGAGACCGTATACATCTACCCAGCGGACGTGGCTAGGGGAACTGCTTTGTGTGAAGTCGATTATACAAGCTCCGTCGGCTATAAGGGTATAAAATGGCCAGGTTAGCGGAAATGCTGATTAGCTCCACATTTTCCAAACCACTATTTTCTGTTGGTAGCTAAGTTGTATCAAGGTGAGAGATCATACGCACAGCCAATATATCGTCTCGGCAGCCCAATGTCCCATCTCCTATTCGCCCGCGGCCCAAAGCTATATGTCGGATCGCTTAATATGTCCGGCGGGATCTTATCCAGAGCTTGGCGGCAGCTGGTAATTGAGGGATGCCCGAAGCGGGCATCGTCGCAGCGCAATTCAACGCCGGTGAAGTTGGTAGTGGAGAGTAAGGATGATATGTAGACAGTTTGGAGGGGGGAAAGGGACGTGGACGAGATGTTGATTTGGGGTACGATGGATTGCGATTGGCTGGATGCTGGTAAGAGGACGCCTGGAGAGAGGGGAATGCTGAGAGCGTAGGATGTAATAGCTATGAGGAGGACGGTGCGACCGTATTTGAGTAAGGAGGACATGGTGGTAGAAGAGGCAATATTGTTGGAAGAAAGGGTGAGATGATGTTTGCACAGACAGAATCACCCAGCTAGAATCGAGAGCTGCCCAATGTTTTTTTGTCCTTTGTGTTTCAGGTGAATGCCCTTGGACGATGGGTTTGTTTTTCCTGGAGATCGAGAAAGCGGCTCGCCAGTAGGAATAGCGGATGCGGTGCAGAAGCGCTTATGCTATATACAGACCATGTTTCTGAAAGTATACTATTGGCGTGTTTCTCCAAGCACAGGCGACAGAATTGGAATCAAGCGGTGTTGCCACAAACAATTTCTAAACGGCACAACTCATCAACTTGTGAGCGCGCTAAACATGTCATGGTCACGCATGGAATCGGCTTAGGGCCATACCAATGAGCATACGCCATCCAGGGCCAGCTACTATCTACATGATAGAAAACAATTGGAAATCATCTTCCGAAATTCTATCCGCGTTGTTGACATTTGCGTTGTTGGCTTTTCGGACGTGCAAAGCAAAGCTAAACAGGGACGTACCGCGTAGGAAGCGAAGAAGGCATTAATACTAATTCAAAACAATCAAGTTTCCAAGGCCGGCCCCAATGATATTTAAGGTCGGTGTGGATAGTAGTCTATCTTCAAGGCGGTAAAGATGAATCATTGGTCAAGTCCGTCAACGAAATCGAACCTGGACCGCCAAGGGACGGTCAACGGGATGGAGAACCTGCGAGCAAACGAGAGTTCTAAGCGACCGGTCACGGGTACGGATGGGATACCTTCGATGCTTATAAGCAGACCCCAAGAGAATCGGAGGGGTAGGACCCTAGTCGAGAACCTTTGTTCAAGACTTTAGAGGATTCTACGACGCTTATCCACAGAGTATCACCCTGAAACAGATGACTCTACCGAACGGATGAACCAAACGGTGAAAACATACCTGCGCGCGTTTGTTAGTCACGATCAAGATGACTGGGCAAATCTCCTGCCTATTGCTGAATTGGCGATCAAAAACAATAACGCCGTATCTATTGGAACAAGCCCATTCCTCCTATCGCACGGATAACAGGCGAGAATACTATATCTCAAAGAAGAGCTCTCCATAGCCGACAATCAGCTGTCTCCAACTCAAAAAGCATATGCTATCATTGACAAGCTAGAGAAGGCAACAACCTGGGCCCAAAGGACTATGACTGTATCACAGCAAGAACAAGAACGGAATAAAATTGATATCCTACGCAGGCTCCTAGCTTCAAGGCCGGAGAAAAAGTATGGGTGAATCTAAAGAATATTCGGACGGATCGAGCAAGCAAGAAATTGGATGCGAAGCAGGCAAACCACACGACAATAAATGTGATAGAATCGCATTCATACCCTTTGGATACACCAACTAGCATATATCACGAGTTTTATTCAGACCTCTTGCATTTGGTCTCATTTGACCCATTGGATTCAAAGTCTGTGGATGATGCCCACCCCATACCAGTTGTCGTCGAAGAATGGGAAATAGAGAAGATCCAAGCTGAACGAAAAGGGGACCGAGGGAAGCAGTACCTGGTGAAACGGGTAGGATACGGTCGTCCTTCATGGGAACCTTCTTCCACGATGGCTGAAACAGCTGCGCTGGACGCTTACGAAACTTGTCGGAAAGAAAGCGGGGGGAAAGTGATGGGTTAGACCCATATGCAATTTCGCGCAGGCACCAGCATTGCCAATTAACTCCGAAAGCCAAGAACTAGGTAATCTCCGAGTGTGCAGAGATTTCATCTACGTGGGGGGAATGTCTTCCTTTGGTCTCTTCAATCGATCATCCTTGTATTGTAGGACCTGTTTGCTGTTAGTGAATCAAGCCTACCGCAAACCCTTACAAACAGGGTTATCATTACAATGCTTCGGATCTAGACCCAAGCTATCGAAACAGTGGATCCGCCCTCGTCACTTTCCGATTTCTCTATTTTCCTCTCGATATCAGATCAAAGTCATCAAGTCACGTAGAAGGTCCACGCTCCCACTGTTTGTAATGATCAACCCTTTCAGAGTCACACAAGAAAAGAGCAACCAAAGTGAAGAACCTCTGTAACACGTGTAGCCTTTTTATCAAAACTTGACGGAAAGCTTGCCGGTTGGCCAGATGGTCTTCTCTTCATTGATCGAACGGCGCTGTCTGGAACAACCTTGCATGCGGTCAATCGTTCCAACGGACATCTTCTGTCTCGTTTCCTTCTACACAGCAGGTCTAGATAGCGAGACAGCGGCCTACGGGTTTTGGACTCTTGAAGCAGGTCAAGGAATCTTGGTCATTGCATCTGCAAAGCACGTTGGACTCCTGGGTTGAATCCCCTCATCCCAATTGAAGCTTCCCCAAGTAAGGGCATCTGCTTTATTGAAAGGTCACTTTTCTAAGCTTACAAGAGCAACATATCATCCCCTGTGCCTTAGATTTACATGTCCCATGTCCCCAGCGCATCGACGACAGGCTCTCTCGTCTCTCCGAAATCCGTTTACGAACTAGCGCTCCTCTGCGGGTTCTTCCACTCCCATCCGTCCAACGCAAGTCCTCTCACCGGCCTGTCTCTCCCTTCTTCAGCCTAGGCCGCCATGATTAGAAGACCCGTGTCGAACAGGGTATCTTCCTCCAACGGGATGCCAAGCCAAGTAAACCGCATGCTCGGCTGGTCTGTGGTGAGGGTGCTACTGTTGAACGACAGCGACGGGCCGGAACCGTCGACAGAGGAGGGAAATTCCCCCGTGAGGCTGGGAGCATGAGCGGAATCGGGCCATTCTATACGCCCTCCGGGATTGCCGTTGATATACATATGGTGGCTCGCCTGCAGCCAACCAGAATGCCTGAGCTGGTGCACCCCCTGGACGAGGCCCCAGATTGCGTAGCGATACTGGATCGCCCGGCAGCTAGGGCGACGTCGAGTCCCTGCAGTTGCCATGTCGTCACGATCATAATGCAGGTGATGTCGGCCTGTCAGCACAAGTAGAAAATGGCTTGCAGGGCGGTTAGATAGAGTTGGGTGCCGTTCATAGCTGGTAGGTCATGGTTGACTACGGCGTCTAAGGCGAAGCCGGTGGGGGAGCTCGGGACTTGAAGGCTTGGAGACGCGGCGTTTGGGGAGGTTGGGCTGGATGCATTGGTGAGCATAGTTATTCCACTTGCTCGTAGTGTCGAACGTATGCTCGCTTGGATGAAAGAGTCAAGTTCAGGCTGCTGAAACAACCATTTTCGGTGGAGCCAGCGGGGTTCGTCAGAGAAGCGGTCGATGGGATGGTAAGGGCTTGATATGACGATGCGCATAGCAAGACCAAGGGTAGAGAGAAAGTGCACTTCATTTTGGAGCAGATCGATGTTCAAGAGAGCGACGGAGCGAGAAGAAAAATCAATAGAACAGAAATACGAATAGCAGGGAGGCTTTGAGGTGACAGAAATCTGTGGCCATCTGCTCTCTTCTTCTAGTAGACGCAGAGAGGCAGCATCGGGACACCGCGAGCGCATTTGGCTATATACATGCTTGCGATTCGTCCGAGCATTCAGCCGTCAGATTTTCAATGACCCCTTTTTCGGCTGTTCATCCTGATTCATCATCGGTCTAATGCAGCGGAAACCGCCCTTTTTATCGGGAGAACCCACCAGCTAAGTTAGAAACCTTCCATACAGCCCAGACGACTTTGAATGATCGAGTACGGGCTGAACATTGGTGCGGTGGTTTGATCAAAGATCCAGTTGCTCCTTTTCTACCTGCGGGAATGTTTAAGCGGTCGATGTCAAAGTCTATGTGGAGGACGCAGGACAGTCTGGTTGAGAAGATTTGCCGGGTCAGAGTGCAACTGATGGATTTTGACAAATATCTAAAAGACAGTGAATCGTATTTGCTTGACGAAGAGCAAAGGACTTTTTTTCGCAGAGTATAAAGGTGGAAGATGGGGCGTTCCGACCGCTTTTGACGTTTTTCGTAAGGTGAAAGGAGCCTAAATGCTGTCAAAGCCGCTGCTGGGAAATGTGATTGACATCCTTGGCTGTGAGACCCCGTCTCAAGAAATCACTTGATTCCGATTTTCGCAGTCACCCTTTTTAGCAAGTTTGATAGCGATGGCGTGAGGAACGTCTACCATCGCGTCTGTTTACGAAAAGTAGCATGTCTGACATGGATGCTGCTCGAATAATTCTTGGTTTGGCAGTGGACGTTCCCCATTCCCGAGCAAAGATACAGAAACTCGCTCGCTTCGTCAAAGCGTTCTTTCAAGCTCAATCCTCCCCAACTCTCTTTGCGTCTCCTTCGTAAACCTTTTTACTCATCTCTAGGCTCCTTCCAAATCCCTAATTATCCCAAGCTCTCTTCCTCCAAAGACCCTACCACTGAATATCAAAGCCTCTCCGACCTTCCTTCAACCCTTCCTCATGATCATTGCCTCCAATCCACCTTTTCTCAACCCTTTTCCTCTCCCTCTCACCTCCCTCCTCCAGGCAGAATCGCCGAATAATCTCTCTCGCCCTCAGCATCCATTCAGCGGCCGCTGGTACGTACATCTCTATGCATTTTATCTGCGCGACGTCTTGATCAATAGGGATTCCGAGGGCGTCGCCGAGGGTTCAAAGCGCGTGGTTACGCATGGCGCAAAATCGTGCAAGGGATTTTGAAGGTCGAGATTGAGAGCGCGGAGGTAGAGAGCGGTAAAGCTGTTGGCGTGGGTGTGCTTTTGGACTTGTTCGTCTCGGGCGATAAGGAGGCCGCGGAAGAGGCTGGAGGTAAGGGTAAACGCTTGTTGGGGTAGCGATTTGGGAAACAAAAAGGGAAGGTCTTGGTGAAGGGCCGCTAGAAATGAGAGCTCCGAACAATGTGAAAAGGCTGATGGTTTCGCTTGTCGAGACAACTTATTCATGGAGACTTCGCGGGAATCAAAGACGAAGCTTGCCAGAAAGTCTGCGTATTTGTGCTTCGACTGCATCACTTCGCCGTCATCGCCGATCGAATTCGGGAGACGCGAAATGTACGATATCACTTGCACCAGCTGCTCCAGATTGCTTGTCGGGTCGCCCAAATGATTGCTGGTGTCAAAAAAAATTTCTCGCAAATTCCATATGCGCGCGTTGCTCTCGCCACGTTTGATGCATGGTCCGTAGATCGGGGCGATGTGCTCCGCTGCTTGTTAAGGAGAGATCTGGGTTTGAAGGAGATACTGAAGTGTGGTTATAGGGGCTTGTTCTTCGTGTCTGCGCCCGGAGGGGGACGGCCCATTGCTTTATCATGGTAGGGTCTGCATGCCGAAGTTGATGATGCAAGGTACAGAATCAATGTGGGAGGAGGGAGTCCTGTTTTGGTGAGGAGATCATCGACCGTGACAGTTGACAATGGGTATGATCTTGGTATAATGTAATTTTCGAAAGTTGCAAGGAAGAATATAGATGTCCAAATCACATTGACCAGGAAAGAGAAGCAGGAAGATGAGAATCAAAAGAGGAGAACATCTTGAAAAACCTATGAGACGCACCGACGTTGACGGAAGGACAACGGAGAGATTTCGCTCAATTAATCCGCACTCCACTAAAAGCAGGGATAGCAAATTATGAACTTCCACCTATTTCAACAACCACTTGATGAATACGTTCAAGACTTACGGCAAGTTGTAATACAACAGTGCTCTACCATATATTAGCCATGGAGATCGTTATCGCCTTTCGCAGCAATTACAGGTTCCATTCCCTCGCACATCTTATAATAATCAGCGATTCTTTCTTGCTTCAAATCATTCCACACTTGGTCATGTGTCTCAATCTTAAGCTCTTTGGTCATCGGCCGGTGTGGAAGCTTTGAAACGTTACGCTTCATTTGGTACAAGAGAGATTCAATCTTATTGAGATCTGGTGAGTTGCCAGGTCATGGAATAATCGTCAATCCAGGAAGATCGAGAAGTTCATTCTGTTGCCAGGCATTGTGCGACGGAGTTCCATCTTGTAATAAGAAACACTCGTCGTATTTGACAACAAGTTCATGAACGAATGGGATCAATCGAAGCAACCGCACGTAAGTCTGATAGCGATATCAATTTGTGCCTCTTTTAGCGTTTTTGTTTTTCTCAAATAGAATCCCCGCAGGCTTTGGCGTATGTTTCTGTCGTCGTTGTCATACCAGTAAGAGATAGAGAAATTTGTTCCAGTCGGGAAGCGGGTATTGCATAATCGAGATGGTGCACCTAATTGGAGGCGATACAGTCGACTCCTGCCAAATGTACATGGTAACATCAAGCCCAACGACGGTTCCTCTTGTACGATTCCTCTTCTCTCAAAGACACACAGAGTCAATCCCCATATCAACATCGACCATGTCATTCCCTGGTATTACCGGACAAGGTATACTGTGATGGCTTCTACGCAAACGAAACGAATCCTGTGTTTGCCGATTGTACTGCTGCTTTCAGCCGGCTGCCTCTTGGCAGCGAACCCATTCTATTTCGAAGGTCGCATTATGATCTTTATCCTTTGCCTTTCACCGTAGTCTATGGTTAATCCCTACTCTTCCCAACCACACGGCAGAGAGAAAAAAAATAGCTGACACCTACAGGTACATGCCGAATTCAATTCGATATCTCCGGCCCCCCAAGTGAATGGCCTCCAGCCTGTCAGGGACCGGCTCTTACTATTGTTCCTATCATACCACATTATATACGCGATATGGCTGGTAACGTTATAGAAACGGGTGTCGAAGGCAGGGACAAAGAAAGCAGGGCTGGTTGGATCACAAAGGATCTAAAGGGTCTCTTTGATTACATCTTCGACATTACGAACTCTTTCGACGTCGTCAACGCGCGTACGTTATCCACTTCGACCAATTCCGGACAGTCGAAGCTAAAGCTTTGAAGCTATGAACAAATTATTCTATTCTCTTATAGTTTTGAGTACAACGTCAGATGACACACCTGGATTCTACTCATAGAATCCGGGCAATGAAGACGGCAGAATTGGTGATGTTGTATGGTACGAGCTTTACGACAAGTGGCGGCACTCTCCAGAGGGAAGTCCGATGCGGGAGTACGACCGGCGTGAAGAGTACACCAGGAGGGCTACTGACAATTTGGAGCCTGAGACGCGTCGGACTTAGTTTTCAACTATCCTGAGGAGTCACTGTCTTTGTTCACTGGTAATGATACCAAGACGATCTGTAGTGGGACCATTAAGAAGGGTTTGGGAGTGAGACGTACTGCGGTATCAGAGTCGAGTAAGAGGAGAGGTAGATAGTTGTCCGTTCTTGAGACCTTGAGTAGGATATCGCGTTCTGTTGAAAAATTACACCCACTAGTCATAATCGAGTTGCATATATCTGTAATCTTTGCAGTTCGGCACCTTCAAACAGTCTCTCAGTCTATTTTCTAGCCCTTGTTCTTCTTAGTAGTTGAGTTTCATAAAGCCTTAGGAGCGATGCTTGCACTTGGGTTTGTCACATATCCAATCTTCTGCTTAATGATGATCAGCAATCGTTGATCCATCTTTTGTCCCGATCTGATACAATCGCACTCGGCACTCCTTGCAGGCGTATAAATTTCCTCCTCAGCATCTCCGCCGCCTCTACTGCATTCAACGTTTTCTTGCAGGGAATATAATGCCGCATTTTTATATGGTCTATACAGACCATTATACAATCGTACCCGTTCTTCGTGGTCGGGAGGTCTGTGATCACGTCTATTCCAATTCTGGACTATGGCTTGCTTGGTACGGGGAGCGGCGCCAGTAGACCATATTTGGTATGGGTATTTGGTTTGTTTTTTTGGCATTGTTGACATCCTCGTACATAGTCTCCTATTTCGGTCTGCATATTAGGCCAATAATAAGTCCGTCTGAGAAGAACTAGGATTTTGTCTTGGCCGAAATGGCCACCTAACGAGCATCGTGATTCTCTGCCAGACCCTGATTTCTCATCTTTTCCCGTATACAGATTTATGTATCGTGATAGAGTATATCTCTCTCCCTAATCCATTGGCCTCCCAATGCAGTGGCTTCTGTTGTAATTCTACGGCAAAAGGGTCGGAGTCGTAAGCTTCCCTAAGTCGTGGTTCTATGTCTTCTCTCGTTGCGTTTAAGCTCAATGTAGTAGCTGCGAATTTCAAGAAAGATTGTTCCTTAGGCTCTTGTCCATCGGTATCGAGCAAGTAGTGTATGCGTCTAGATGGGCCGTCAGCTGGATCATAATTTCCTGCGCGATGTTGAATAACACAATCAACTCATTCGATATTTTCGGACCAACGTAATTCACGTTTGTTGCGTTCCTTATTGGTCCTGAACTGTTGGTGGTTTGCATGATCCGAGTAGATAGTAATTTGATAATTGGCTCCCTCACAATAGTATCTCCAATGCTTAAGGAATTTGACTATAGCTAATAGTTCCTGATAGGTCGTTCCGTAATTTCTGTCAGCGGTACCATTTTCTTGAATAGATAGCTACTTCATGCAAGATGTCGTCACATTTTAAACATAGTATTGCTGAAATAGCATATCCTGAAGCATCCGTATAGATGTAGATAGGTAGCTTGGAATCGAAATGCTTGTGATTGATCCTGATTGTTTCCCTTACTCTGCATTCTCGATCTTGCACCGACAGAGGCAACGAACAGGTTGCTTTCGATCCATTCAACCCTGTTCCCACGTCTCCAGTTTGTAGAGAACAAGAATCAGCTCAAGTGCTATCAATGCCATACTTCAGAACACAGTCCGAGGTCTCCCCTCCTTCCAATTACAGAGAAGCGGCCATGACACTGGTTCTCGAACCAAATTCACCATCTCCATTGAAGAGATCTTGAATGTCGAATTCGATGAAGTCCTATGCCCGAGAGCTGAGTTTTCAAATCAGCCTACCCGTCCCATACCAGCGAAGACCAGATAGCAAAGAACTCAACACGAATGAATCCAGATGCTGCCTTCTCTTTCGAAAACACCAAGGATATTGAACAACCACCAGGAATGAGAGACTCCCTCGGTACCCCAGCTTGGGACAAGGAGGCTTCAGAACAGATGTCTAGTTGAGATCAGCGCCCGGAGGGCTCATTCTCTTCCTATTATTTGTACTCGTTCATCATGAGCCTTACGAACTCTTCATCTAAGAGCACGATGTCTCTGAACTCCCTATGGTATTCCCCATAGTCTGTCCAAAGATGATTATAAACGAAAAAGGTAGGAACCTCAGGAATGACCAAAAATAAAGTCAGAAACCCCAAACCGCGCTAGGCCTCGCCACTAAACCCAGAGAAATCAACCCACAATCAGCGAAAACCCAGTGCTACCCGGCGCCGTGCAACCGAATAAAAAAATTTCGCACCCTGCACCCTCTTCCTCCCTCACGTTCATACTTCTAGAGTAAGCCCCCCCCCAATTACCGCACCGCTTCAAGAGTGGCACCCTGGAAGAGCGCCCACTAACCCAAGCCTCGCAGATCATTTCTAAAGTTAACGTGTACGTCTATCC